>SXGU01138793.1_pt1 | contig 17690 bp, 21 predicted proteins | sample 3174531 | NCBI WGS metagenome assembly SXGU01 (sample SAMN11356863, study PRJNA531348) | freshwater metagenome | isolation source: freshwater sample F1-140 | place: China: Fuxian Lake, Yuxi | collected 2017-12-25 | reverse complement strand
GAAAATTAGATGGTCTTATGAATTGGCAGGGAAGATTGTTTTGCTATGCTCCGAGATGTAGAATTTTTGTTCTAGGTTTTTGATCCTTTCCGCCTTTTTTCTGATATGTAGTGGGCATGTCAGATTCAAGAGTAACTCTTTCGAACCTCCTGCGTGACTCTCAGGAAGTCATCCTGGGACAGTGGAAATCCAAGGTCGATGCGTCTCTCATCTCCGAACGCCAGCTCGCAGATTTTATCCTCGGACTCGCCAACGTCTCCGAAGGAAAGAGCTCTGGCCCCATCGACTCCTCCGGCATCCGGAATCCGCTCGGTGTCGTGAAGAATCTTCGGCGCGTGCTCTGGGAGGTCTTCGGTGAGAAGTTGGCAGCGGCCCCCGACGTCTTCTTCGCCCTGAACGAAGCTCTGGACCTCTGGCTCGTGCGCGCGAAGTCGATGACGGAGCTCACGCGCAAGGAACAGCAGCTCCGGTTGGTGATGGACGCGGTTCCGGCCCTCATCAGCTACCTCGACGGCGACCGCCGTTACTAGACCGTCAACTCCGAATACGAGAGGTGGTTCCCGGTGAAGCGGGAAGACCTCGTCGGGAAGTCTGTCAGGGAGTTCGTGGGAGAAGCCGCCTACCAGCGGGCGAAGCCCTGGCTCGACCGGGCCTTCGCCGGCGAACGAGTCTCCTTCGAACAGGAGGCGCCGTACCCGACCGGGACCCGGCACATCCACGTCGACTACATCCCCGACAAGGATCCGCATGACGGGAAAGTCCTCGGCGTCATCACCCTCGTCTCGGACATCTCGGAGCGGGTCCGCATCGAAAAGGTGCAGAAGGACGCCCAGGAGTACCTCGAGGAATTCTTCCGGCAAGCTCCCATGCCCATCGGGATGCTCGAGGGTCCGAAGCACCGGTACCTGGTGGCGAACAAGGCCTTCGAAGAGATGGTCGGAAGGAAGGTCGTCGGGAAAGAAGTCCTCGAAGTCTTTTCCGAGGAAGAAGCCGGTGGTTTCGTCGAGCTCCTCGATGACGTCTACCGGACGGGACGGCCCCGCACCGCTAAGGAGATCAGACTCCCGCTTCCGGATGAGCACGGGAACCTGGTCGAGCAGTACCTCAACATCAGCTACCACCCGTTCCGCAAACCGACCGGCGAGGTCCGCGGGGTCCTCGCCCTCCACCAGCTCGTGACCGATGAGGTCCGTGCGAGGAAGGTCCTCGAGGAGAGCGAAGCCAAGATCCAGGAGATCGCGAGCGCCATGCCTCAGATCGTCTGGACCGCAAGGCCCGACGGCCACGTCGACTGGTTCAATGACAGGTACTACGAGTTCACCGGGAAGTCCCGAGACAGTCACTGGGACGACGACACCTCCCCGGTGCATCCGGAGGACAGGGACGTCATCGCGAAGACCTGGGCCACGGCCCGCGAAAAGGAGATCCCCTACGAGGTGGAGCACCGGTTCCGGTCCGCGGTCACGGGAGAGTACCGGTGGTTCATCGCCCGGGGGCTCCCCATCAAGGACTCGGACGGCCGGATCAGCAAATGGATCGGGACCAACACCGAGATCCACGAACAGAAGCTCCTCCAGATCCGACTCGAAGAAGAGACCATGCTCCGGGAGCGCTTCGTGGCGGCCCTCTCCCACGACCTCCGCACTCCGCTGACGGCGGCCAAGCTCAGCTCCCAGCTCATCGTCCGCAAGGCACACGATGGGAAGATCGAGGAGCTCTCGAAGAAGGTGAGCAATAACCTCACCCGGATGGAAGACATGATCTCCGATCTCCTGGACGCGGGCCGGGTGCGGGCCGGGGAGCCGATCCCCCTGAACCTCGATGTCTGCGACCTCGAGCTCGTCCTGGGTCCCGTCGAGGCATCTCTGAAGGAGATCTACGGAAACCGGATCCGGTTTGTTCCCGCTTCCGAGCCGGTGATCGGCTGCTGGGACAAGCGGCAGATTCAACGGGCGGTGGAGAACCTCGTGAACAACGCGGCCAAGTACGGCACCCCGGACAGTCCCATCAAGATCAGCTTCTCCCAGACGGCGGCCTTCGCCAAGATCTGCGTGCACAACCGGGGCGCCCCGATCCCCGAGGTCGAGCAGAAGAACCTCTTCGACCTCTACCGCCGGTCAGAGTCCGCTCGGCAGGGGGGCCAGAAAGGCTGGGGGATCGGGCTCACCCTCGTCGCCGCCATCGCCAAAGCTCACCGAGGCCAGGTGGAGCTCGTGAGCACCGAGGCGGCGGGGACGACCTTCTGTTTGAAGCTACCGATGAGCTAGCTCCGGTGTCCAAGCTTTGTGAAAGCTACCGTGAGGAAATGCAGCTAGCAACCTCGGCCCTTCCCACCTAAGATAGCCAGAAAGCAGGTCACCATGGATCAAATCTTCGAGCAGCAGAAGCTCCTCACCCAGCACCCGGTCTACGAGACCCTCACGGACCGGAAGGCCCTCCAGCGGTTCATGCGCTACCACGTCTTCGCCGTCTGGGACTTCATGAGCCTCCTGAAGGCCCTCCAGCGAGAGCTCACCTGCGTCCAGGTTCCCTGGAGGCCCTCGAAGTACCCGGCCGGAGTGGTCCGCCTGATCAACCAGATCGTCCTCGGCGAAGAGAGCGACCTGGATCTGGACGGCAGGCCCGGGTCCCACTTCGAACTCTACCTCCGGGCGATGGAAGAGGTGGGGGCCTCGACGGCGGAGATCCGGGACTTCGTCTCGACGCTGGACCTCGCGCGAGTGCCGCCGGGGGCCCGGGAGTTCGTTGGCCATAACCTCAACCTCGCACTCCACGGGAGCGCGGTCGAGGTCGCCGCGAGTTTCTTCTTCGGCCGGGAGAAGCTCATCCCTCAGATGTTCGAGAGGATCGTCTCCGTGCTCCGGGCAGAAGAGCTGGAAGCTCCGACGTTCCTCTACTACCTCGAGCGGCACATCGAAGTCGACGCCGAGGACCACGGACCCTTGGCGCTCAAGTGCCTCGAGGAGCTCACGGGCAACGACGACGGTCTCCGACGGCTCGCCGAGCGGGCCGGGGTCGAAGCCCTTCGCCAGCGGCGGAGGCTTTGGGACCGGGTCGCCGAGACGGAACCCGGTACCTAGGACTCTAGCGGGTGGACGGGATCACCATCTGCCGGCGAGGCACGCTTCGATCTGGCTACTGGAGAGATTGTTGCACGCGCGGACTTCCGCGGCACTCCTCACCCGGCCGCTGAGGCAGGTCTGGATGTAGCTCGAGGAGAGGTCGTTGCAGGCCCGGATGACCTCCGGGCCCTTCCCTCCGCGGAGGCAGGTGACGATGTAGCTCGAGGAGAGGTCGTTGCAGGCGCTGATCGCCGCCGCCGACGTGTGCCGGCTGGCGAGGCACTCCTGGATGTAGCTGCTCGAAAGGTTGTTACAGGCCTGGATCACCTGCGGGTCCTTGCGGCCACCCTGGAGGCAGGAGACGATGTAGGAGGAGGAGAGGTTGTTGCAGGCCTGGACCTGGGCCGCAGAGGAGACGCGGCCCTCGAGGCAGGCCTCGATGTAGCTCGAGGAGAGGTTGTTACACGCCCGGATCGTCTCGGCAGTCTTCCGCGGTCCCCGGAGGCAGGTGAGGATGTAGCTCGAGGAGAGGTCGTTGCAGGCGTTGATCGACTCCGCGGAAGCCTGGCCACCGGTGAGGCAGGCCTCGACGTAGCTCGAGGAGAGGTTGTTACAAGCTCGGATGGCGTCCTCGCGGCCGTTCCTCTGGGCGAAGGCCGTGAGGGAAGAGAGGAGGAGGGCAGCGGTGAGGATGGTTCGGAGCATGTTTAGTTCCTTATGATGGGGCCTTCGATCACTTATATCCTAGAACGACCGTCGCCCGGGACTGGGGTGAAAACTTTACACTGGTCCGGGGCTCCGGAGGTGAACCGGTGTCTCACCAGGTCCCAAGGACGTCGCAGCGATCCGCTCGCACCGGAGTTCGGAAGAGGGTAGGGTCGGTGATGACTCCCGGAGCCTGGTTCTTGAACTCCAGGGCACCCTGGCCCCGACTGGTTTCGAAGGTCACTCGGAAGGTCCGAGAGGACTGAAGGTAGAGGACCGAAGCTAGGAGGTGGGCGCGGGACTTCGATCCGAACAACGTCCCCCAGGTCACGACGAGGTAGCGGACCTGGCCGGTGTCCCCGGGGTTCCGTTGGGCAAACCGCAGCCGGTATCGGATCGAATTGTCTCCGTTCTCTAGGACCACGCAGCCGAGGTCCTTCACGGACTTCGTGACGTCCAGGGCGGGCTCCTGGGCTACGGCGGTCTCGGTGCCCGCGAGAGTTGCGACGGCGAGGGCGACGATGGATGCGAGAATCTTCCAGTTCATGTGGGCTCCTTTCGTGGTGACTCCGACGCTACCCGATCACCCCGGCTCCGGGAAGGAACTGGCAAAACTTTTACGTGGAAGATAAGGAACCACACTTTGCAGCGACCCCGGTTGCGAGGCGGGCTCCCGCTGGATTAGAAAGCTGTCCCATGTAGAAACCCTTCACCAAAGGACATCGTATGCTTAAGAAATTCGTCATCCTCCAGTTCGTCTCGTCTCTCTCCCTCTCGGCGCAGGCCTTCGACTGTAAGCCCCGGAGCCTCAGAGGGGTTCCGACCGCGGTGATCGAGGGGCGCTTCTTCGAACAGGACTCTTCGAACCGGGGACCTCTCCGGACGATCACGGCGGGCATCCGCCTAGCCCTCTTCGACGACCGCGGGCGAGCCGTCCTCGAGGCCAAGGGCTTCCGGCTTCCGGGACGGGCGCAGGTCACCCAGCACGCGATAGAGGCGACCTTCGGCGATCGGGATTGGACGTTCGATCTCTTTCTCTACTACACCGAAAGGGAACTGCAGCAGTCCGGCGGGGCGCTCACCAGTCACGTGGTCGACTGGCGGACCGGAGTTCGGTACTACACCGAGTGCCTCGCCCGCTAGGGTTACTTCTGCAGCGGGAAGAGGGCGATGCTCAGGTTATAGACCCTCGCCTGCTCCCCCGTCTCGAGGAGTTCGCAGAGGGACGTGGAGAAGTCTTCGATGAGCTGCTTGGCCGCGTCGAGCTTGTCGAGCGAGATCGCCATGGTCATCGAGGTGTGGCTCCGCTCCCGGATCGGATCGTTCTCGAGCGACTCGATGGCCTTCTCGAGGAACTGGCGCTGGTTCCGGCGGTGGGCGGCCGTGGACTCCTCCTTGTTCGCCGACGTCATGTGGTCCATGGTCATGACCAGGGTCTCGTCCTTTTCCTCGAGGAGGTGGAGCTGGAGGAGCCGGTCGACCGCGAGCTTCGCGTCCGGCTCGGAGATGCCGAGCTGCTCGGCGATCCATCGAGGGCTCCGCTGGAACCCCTTCTCCTGAGTCAGGACGAGGATCGCCATGTGGTACCATTCGCCGATCACGCGGTAGAGTTCGGAGTCGAGGTCCTTCGTGTCCTTCAGGGCCGCCCGGTCGACGATGGTGTTCCAGACGGGGCTCCGCCGGGTGAGGTCCCGCTTGTTCTGCGTCCTGGCGATGGAGGCGAGGAACTTCTCCCGTTCCTCGGCCGAGGCATTGAGGGCGTTGATGAGCTTGGCGGCGAGCTTCGCCGAGGGCACCTGCTGGCCCCGGATGATCCGGCTGAGGGCCGTCGCGTCCACCGAGAGGGCCCGCGCGAGGGCCCGGAGGGAATAGCTCGGGTTCGCCTTCATCCTCCGGGCGAGTTCTTTCTTCAGGTATTTTTGGTAGAACGGTTCGGCTTTACTCATGGTACCTAGTTTACTTTAAGGACTTTTCAGAAGCAATGAAACTGGGATACGGGGACCGGGTCCCCGGGAAGGTCCGTGGATCATTCCCGGGGCAGCCCGGACTAGTCTCGACAACAGCGGACCCAGACGGTCACCTCGTAGAAGGTCACCCGCGGATCGAGGAGCTCCCCCGGAGTCGGTCGCCTCGTCACGTAGGTAGAGTCCACCGTTCCCTGGCTCCAGCCTCCCTTGCCGCGGCAGAACCGCTGCGCACTCTGCTCGGCTACCTGGAAGGAACGCTGGTAGCTGGCGCCGGTGGACCTCGCCCCCTCCTCCCAGCAGGCAGCGGTCGAGCCGCCGGAGGAGAGGACGCCGAGGGCGATGAGGGTGAAGATGCGTTTTCTCATTTGATCCTCCCCGTCCTTACCGCGAACTCGGCTTGCCGAAGTTTCTGACGTGGACCCGGAAGTTACCCGGGAGGACGCCGGTGAGCTCCGAAGGACCCCGGACGACATCGGATTTGAGGAGCAGGGTTGCGCGGATCCGTTCCCGCTGCCGGTAGAAATCCATGTGGCCGTCCCGGACCGCACCGACGAAGGAGAGGTCGAGCTGGGAGACGAGGGCCGTGCCCTGTTGGTTCAGGACCCGGAGCTTCTCGACCTTATAGACGACGACGCTCGAGTCGTTGAGGAAGAAGCTCACGACCTCCCCGTAGCGGGCGAGGGAACCGATGCAGGCGCCGGTCACCGCCAGGGCTTCGGTGCGGATGGACTGGGGCCCGCAGTGGCGGTAGGTCGGGAGCGGGTCCGGGGTCGCTCCGGCGACAGTGGTGAGAAGGACTGCGGCGAGGGAAAAGATCTTCAAGTTCATAGGTCACTCCTGTTAGTTAGAGACGTCTTGCGACGTCAATTGCGGAGAACCTAACCGGGGACCGACGGCATTTGAAGGCTGTGGGAAAAGAAGTCGTGGAAGCTTATTTGCTACACCCGACTACCTGAGCGGAAGGCAAGAGAAGCGCAGGACGTCCCTGTGGTCCGGGAGGCGGAAGCTGAAGTCCAGTGTGAGGAACCACTTCCCCCGAGCGCCCTTCTTCGCGACGAAGCGAGGTCCGAAGGCCTGGCCTAGCTCGACGGCATCCCTCGAGTAGACCCAGAAGTGGTTCGCCGGTTCGTAGGAGACGCCGTGGGCGTCTACCCGGAGTCGGTGAACCGAGTACCGGAGGCCCGCGGGCTTATGAGTGGCTTCCACGAAGTTTGTGGCCCGGAGGCTCCGGAGGAGTGGCGACTGGGGAGAGGTGGGGGAGTTCATGTTCTCCGCGAGGCGTCCCAGCGCGGGGCCAGTTGCGAGGAACGAGAGGGGTCTGGTGAGGTAGTGTTTGTTGAGCCGGACCACCTTGAACTCAACCGCCGGGCCCTCGACGGACAGGACGCCCACGTTTTGCCCGTCTTCCGAACCGCAGAGCACGGACGATTCCAGAGAGGTGAACACCGGGTGCAGCGGCTCGGTGGAGAACGCCCGGGCAACCAGGCTTCGAACGAGTCTCGAGTCGGTCACCGTCCCGGAGGTCCGGAGGACGAGGTAGAGGGCTTCGTGGACGTAGAGGGCTGCCTGGTGGGTCGGGCTCATCAGCCGGAAGTACTTCTGGCTCACCTCAAGCGTGTCGGTGGCGTCGTTGTAGTTCGCGACGCCGACGAGGTAGTAGCCCTCTTCCAGGTAATCTCTCGTCGTGTCTCCCGGTGGCGTCAGGGCCCTCCCGGTGACCCACTTGACCCGGGTCTTCACGTGCTCGTAGGCGAGGGAGAGGTCCTTCCCCAGAACCGGATGGAAGAAGGTAAGCTTTTCTATGGCCCTCAGCGCCTGCTGCTCAACCGGAGCATCGGCCTGGGGGATCACGAGATTCTGCTCGGTGGCTCCCTCCCAGAGATCGAGGAGGAGGACCTCCGTCGGAGAACTCGCTTGCTCGACTTTAATCAGACCCCCGCCGCCGTGGCCACCGACGCCGGCGAACGCAGGGGAGAGGAGAGCGAGGAGCAGGGAGAGGATGGTATGTTTCATGCGGGGATTATAGACGAGCCCAGGGGCGGAGCAACCCAGTTGAAATTTTTTCATGCTCGCCGGAGCCTTCCGAGGAGCCGGGGACGGATATAAAGCAGTGCCCGGGCCGAAGCCCGGGCACTGCCCTATCACTCAACCCTACTGTTCGACGGTCTTCACCGTCGAAAAGTTCTCGTTATAGTACGGACTGCCCTGGATCTGGACCGAGACTTCGGCGCTGGCCTTGCGGTTCGGTTTCGAGAGGGCGACTCTCGGCTTGAAGCTCATCATCTGCGGACCGGTGATGAGGTAGGCGTCTGTGTAGACGTGCCGGTCAGGCCAGAGCGTGATCTTCTCGTAGTACTTCACCTGGACGACCACCCGGCCCCCGACCTTCGCGTTGAAGTCCGGCTGCTGGAGATTGACGTTGACGAACTTCCCGTCCCGGACCAGCTGGGCGACGATGGTGTTGTTCGGAGTCACGCGCTTGCGAGCTCCTTCGAGCTGGACCTTCTCCACGTCCCCGTCCATGGTGGAGGAGACGATGCGGTAGGTGTTGAAGGTGTTCGTGTAGTTGACCGTGACCGGGGCGAGGCCATCGAACATCACGGTGAGGGTCTCCTTCTCGCCGGAGAGCAGGGGAGCGTTGTACACGTTCACGTGGTAGTTCCGCGACACGGACTGGATGAACTCGCGGGAGCTCTGGGTCTCGATGACGTTCACGTCCTGGGTGCGGGTCTCGACCTTGCACAGGGTGGCGGAGAGCTCGAAGCCCATGTTCCGGCGGTTCTCCTTCTCGTAGGTCGCGGTGACGGCGGTGAAGACCGACTCGGAGATGAGGCCCTTGGTGAGGGCGTGCTTCACCATGAGGACGAACTGGTTCCAGGTCTCCGGGATCCCGTTCGATCCGGCGAAGTCGATGAACGACGTGCTGAAGACGGTCGCGGTCTGGGCGTTGATCCCCACGAGGAGGGACTTGATCATGCCGGCCCGGGCCTGGGCGGAGTTGCCGAGGTCGAAGATCCGCCGGAGCTTCCCGTTGCCCTTGCCTTCGGAGAAGGTCACGCCGTCCATCGGGGTGAAGCCGAGGCTCTTCTTATTCTTCTCGACGTTGACCTTGGTGATGTCTTCGAACTCCGCGAGGGTGATGAAGCCCTCCTCCATGACCTTCTTGAGCATGTCGGAGAACTCGGTCCAGGAGCGCGGGATCGCCGAGGTGGCGGCGAGGCGGGTGAGGTTCTTCACGATGTTCGTCGCGAGGTCGAGCCGCTCGGCCGAAGGCCTGCCGGAGCCGTAGCTCACGGTCTGGGCGAAGGTCTCGGCGCGCTTCAGGAGCGTGACGTTGAGGTTGAAGATGGATCGGAAATTGTCATTCCCGCGGCCGATGGCCCGGTCGAGGTCCACGTCGTGGCAGACGTTTTCCTGGTAGCTGTGCTGGCGGGTCACGCAGTGAGTTTCCCGGTAGTTCCGGAAAGTCTTGGTGGTGAGCACGCCGGAGAGCGTGGCGGTGCTCGGGATGTTCTGGTCGCCGCTGCGGTTGAACGCATTGGAAACGCTGTCGCCGGAGACGCCGACGTAGTCTCGGGAGAGCATGGTGCCCGGCCGGTAGCACTCGTGCTGTCTCTGGGCCAGGGCCCCGAGCGGAAGCATGGTTAGTAATAGGACTAGAGTTTTCATTTTTTACCCCTTAGTGGTTGTGTGACGGGGGGCAAGATAACTCCGAGCGGCGTTAATTTGAAGGATAATAATTAGATCATGATTATCCAGCGGTAATTATTACCCGCCTTGTGTTAGAGGTTGGCCTTGATCTTCTCCGCTAACCTTCGAAGCTTTTTTTCATGTTGCTCGAGGTGCTGCTTCAAGGCGACGGACCGGAAGGTCGACGTTGGAACCAGCCGGGGCTTATCGACTTTGGTGAAGTTATCCAGGCGGAGCTTGAAGAGGTCCTGCTCCGTTCTCTCCAGGTTGATCTTCACGTCGATCTGTTCGATGAAGCCAGCGAAGCCGTCGAGGTTCACCTTCTTGGACTTCGAATCGTAGATGAGGAGATCCCGGTCATCGGACCCGACCTTGATGTCGCTCCGGACGCTTCCTTCGTCGACGAACATGGTGACGTCGAAGAGCTTCCCCGGAAGTCCCTGGACCTCGGCTACTTCTTCCTTGTGGAGGATGTTTCCTTCGGTCCGGATCTCGGATTCGAGGAACGCGCTCACCTTGCGGATGTCACTCCCCGAGGGCCCTTGGATGGTGCACTCGGCGACGACCCCGGCGGTGAACTTGCCGCTTACCACAACGGGTTTGGAGGTGAAGGTCTGTTCTCCGCAGGTGATGGAGGCGAAGGCGGTGAAGGAGAAGAGAAGGGAGAAAGGGAGGAGGAGGCGCATGTTCTTTCCTTGGTTAGCTTTTCCTTAGGAAAGCATAGCTCGAGCGGACCTGGGAAGTGAATTTCGGTTAAGAATTCTGAACAGTCCCGACGCGCCTTGAAGGCGCGTCGGGACGAGAGGCGTCTCTATTCTACGATCTGCGCATCCTCGGAAGACTCGAGTGGAGCTTCCTGGGCCTGCTTCGTCGTTTCGGACTTGAGCTTATCCATGATCGGTTGGTCCATGTCTCCGGAGGAGGTCTGGACCGGTGTGAAGACGAGCTTCTGAGTGAGCTCCTTCGGAGACCCCTCTTTCATCGCCATGATCTGCCGACCGTATTCCATCCTGGCGTCGGTCACCGAGGTCTTCCCTTGCACGATCTGGTCCGCGAGGTTCAGGGCGAGGATGTTCGCCTCTTCCTTGTCACACCGTGCGGACATCTCCCCCTTGGTTCTCTCTAGCATGACCGACCCGTCGAAGTTCCAGAGGTCCTCGACCTTCTGGGCGTCGGTGACCTTGTAGTCGATGAAGTGCTCGAGCACATCCTTGTGGGGCATCGGGAAGCTGTGGTCGACGGTCTCCCGGTAGACGATGGAGCGCTTGAACGGCTTCACGTTGTTCCACACCAGCATGTCGGCGGTGACACCCGTCGGCGTTCCGTACTTACTTAGCATGAACGAGGTAGCGTCCTTGGCTTCCTGAGACCAGGAAGAGACGTGCTTAGTGACATCTTCCTTCGTGAACGTCGACTTGATCTCCGCGCTGGCGTTGGAGAGTAAGAACGCGCTGGCGAGGGTTCCTAAGATGAGCTTTTTCATAAAAATCCTCCTTTATTGAAGAAACTCTGAAGAAAGTCTTACGGCCCTGCGAGGAGAAGACATGGGAGGCAGCGGCGGTAGAGAGAATTTTTAAGTTTAAATAAAGCTTTAGCGTTTTACTTCCAGTGGTAGGATGGTGCAGGGCCAACACGGGAGGACCCGGTGAGTCTCGTCCTTCTCATACTTTTTTCATGCACGGCCGTGGCGCAGACCGGGACCCACGCTGGGACCCTCTACTCCCTGCAAGACGCCAACCAGACCAAGCCCATCTACAAGTTCTACCGGGAGAAGAGGGGGGCGGAGACCATCACGCGGTTCTACGACGCGAAGGGGGAGCTGGTCGTGGAAGAAAGGGCCGTCACAGACAACGGGAGCCTCCGGTCCTACTCCATCGACCAGAAACTCCTCTCGGAATTCGGATCCGCTGAGCTAAAGGACGGGCGGGTCACCTACCGCTATCGGAGACAGGGCCACGAGAAGGAAGACTCCGAGAAGTCGCAGAAGAACCTCGTCTTCGCTCCGGACCTCCTGGACTTCATAAAAAAGCACTGGAAGGCGTTCCTGGAAAGCAAAGAGCTCACCATCCGGTTCGGCGTCCTCGACCGGCTGACGTCTTACGAGTTCGAGCTTCTCCTCGAAGACACGGTCGAAGAGGGAGGGAAGAAGCTACTGAAGGTCCGGATGAAGCCGAGTAATTTCTTCGTGAACCTCGCCGTGGCGCCGATCTACCTCTACCTTGAAAAGGAAACGCAGGAGATCGTCCGGACCACCGGCACGACTCCGTTCAAGGCGAACGTCGACGGGCGGTGGGAGCAGATCGAAGCCCTTACGATCCTGGAGAACTAACATGCGACCCGCGGAAGCGACCTCAGAGATCATCTTCGTCTACGCCGCTGACAGCGGAGTGCTAAACAGCGTGCTCGACGCCGTCCATAAGATCGTTTCCCCCGGCACGTATGCCTGTGACCTCTGCGCTCTCACCTACGGCGCCTTCACGCAGAAGAAGGAGTGGCGTGAGTACCTGAGGGAGCTTCCGCTTCCGGCGCGCTTCCTCTACCGAGATCAGTTCGAGGAAGAATTCCACCGGGGGGTCGAGCTTCCGGCGATCTTTCGAAACGGCCCCCAGGGCCTCGACCTGCTCCTCGGACCATCGGCCCTTTCAGAGATCCGGAACGTCGGTGAGCTCATCCACGAACTCCGCACCTGGTTCCCGTAGATGCTCCGGGCCCTAGACGCCATCTTCCACATCGTCCACCTCACCGTCATCCTCATCAACCTGACGTTCTGGATGTCCCTCCGAACCCTGAGGATTGCCCAGGTGACCCTCGGGCTCACCCTCCTGAGCTGGGCCGGGTTCGGGGCCTGGTACGGGTTTGGCTACTGCTTCCTCACCGACTGGCACTGGCAGGTGAAGGAGAGGCTCGGAGACACGAGCGTCCCGCCGTCCTATGTGAAGCTCGTCGTGAACCGGACCTTCGGCGTTGACTCGGACCCTGCCCTGATCGACGAGGCGACCATTGCGATGCTGGTGGTGGCCCTGCTCGGATGCTTGATCCAAACCGTCAGACAATTCCTCCGGCACAGAAGGGCCGGTTGAATCAGCGATCGGATGTGCTATCCTTAGATTAGATTCATCAGGATGGCCCATGCGCAGCGGATTCTTTCTCTTCGGCCTTCTCACCCTCGCTCCGCTTGAGAGCCTCATGAGCGGTGCCGTTTCCTGTGACTCCTCCGAACCCGGGTGCTTCCCCGGCGGTCGAAGTAGCTGTACGACCCAGGCCACCTTCTGGGTCTGCAACGTTCCGTCTCCTGGCTACACTTGCACCGCGGGCTGCGGCCCTGGTCCGATCTTCCCTCCGCCGTTCTAGCTCCTAGGAAACCCTCACCGTCACCCGCAGGAAGGTCGCCGGGATCGACGTCTTCCCGCCGCGGCCCTGGTTCTGGGCTTCGAAGAGCTCTTCGAGCTCCGCCAAGAGCTGCTTCGCCTTGCCGTTCTTCTCCGCGGCTTCGAAGGCGTTCATCATGGGCCCGTAGTACTCTCGGAAGAGTCGGAGGAACTCCCGCGGCGTGCCCGGGTGGTTGAACACGTAGGTCTCTCTGCTAAAGGAGATGTCTCCCTTCGGAACTCCAGCCTTAGTGAACCGCTCGTAGACGGTTTCTTCCTTTCCCCAGGTCATCGGACTGATGAAGCCCTCCGGGGGAGCAGGGGTGTGGGCCGAGCTGACCCGGAGGACCTGCGCGACGAGGGTGGGGTCGCCGGGGATCCAGTTTCCCATGGTGATCACGCCCCCGGGCTTCGTTACTCGGACCATTTCCCGGGCAACGTCGAAGGGCTTCGGCGCGAACATGGCGCCGAAGATCGACACCACTCGGTCGAAGGTGCGATCCGGAAGATCGAGGCTACAGGCGTCGCCGTGCTGGAACTTTACATTCGGAAGGCCTGCCTCCCGTGCCCGTCGATTCCCGGCCTCCACTAAGTTCGCAGCGATGTCGACCCCGAGGACCTCCGCGCCGAGCTTCGCTTCGGGGAGGGCAGTGGTGCCGTCTCCGCAACCCAGGTCAAGGACCCTCATTCCTCTTTCTATCCCGAGAGTTTTCACGAGCTGTTCCCCGCTCTCTCGCATCGTCGCGGCCAGGCGGGTGAAGTCACCTTTCTCCCAGAGCGCGCGGTTCGGACTCATTGGTACATCCATATCTCCTCCTTGATTCGTGGTAAGGCTACTACGAAAGCACCGGGCCGCTGACCTAAGAATTATTAATGCTGGAATCGAGGAGATGTGTGTCAATTTTTGAAACACTTCTTTCGGGGAAATCCTACATTTTAAATAGGAAAAACTTCCGTGATCACATATGGTGCGGCCCTTAACTCAAAACAGGAGACCCCATGAAAGCTCTCATCCTTGCCCTCGCTCTCTCAACCACCTCTGCCTTCGCTCAGCGATCCGTTTCTCTTACCTGCGACGTGCAGAACCCGTGCCTGTACTACGCGGCCAACTACCTCGGCTTCTGCATCGGAGACACCTCGCTTCGGATCAACGACCGGAGAGGCAACCAGTTCTTCAACCACCTGGTCGTCGGCAAGCAAACCGATGGCCGAAGCGGCGAAATCTTCGGGCTCGCTGCGGACATCCCGGTGAGCTTCCTCCAGGGGAACTCTGCGATCATCGGAAATGACGTGAAACAAGGGGCGATCGTGAACATGGTCCTCCAGCCCGGTGGGAGATCCTTCGCTGGAACGTTAACCATCCGAAGGAACTTCAACTTCAAGATCATCTGTCGATAGGTCTTCGTTCCTAGCTTTCTTAGCGATGTTTCAGTAGGAGATTAAAACTCTATTGAAACATCGCACCATCTCTTCATCAGCAAAAACTTCTTCTATTAAAAAATTCTTCGTGTGTTAAAATTTTTTTCATCCAAATTGTTTTTCTTTTAATCAGGAGGATTATGTCGACTTCTAAAATCGCTTTGGCTCTCATGTCCGGTCTCATCCTTACCAGCTGTGCGGGAACCAAGCACGGTGAGAAAGCACAGGCCCCGCAGTCCGCGAAGGTCGTTCAGAGAAACTACATCGTAAGAGACCGGAGCCACGAAGAGGCGCCGCAGTGGTCTTGGGACTTCATGACCTTCAACGAACAGAAAGAAAGCAGCCCGGACCGCTTCTTCGTGGGCGACTCCGGTGACGTGAACGACCGCATGGCGGGCTGCGAGTCCGCCAAGGCCAGAGCGCGCCAGGAGATCGCGCAGGAGATGGGAACCTTCATCACCTCGAAGATGTCCGAGACGGCCGAAGGGAAGGCCGTGATCAATAAGATGGAGTCAAGCGGCAACGGAGTGGACCGGAACTTCGCTTCGATCCTCTCCTCGGAAGCCAAGTCCATGCTCCCGGGCGTGCAGGTCGTCTCCACCACCTGGGAAGAGAGAGACTACTCACAGGCCGGGGGAGCGAACTCGGTCTACAACTGCAAGGTGCTCGTGAAGCTAAGTAAGAAGACCCTCGAGGAAGTGGTGAAGAACACCCTCGCCAAGGTTCTTAACAAGGAACAGACGGCCGGCAAGAGCGACCTCTTGAAATCCCTCTCGGAAGCCCCGAAGGAATTCGCCGACCGGACTCCGGCGAGCAACTAAGCACGACCCCCACTCACCACATCTCAAGAGGAGATCTATGAAAGCTAGATGGACATTATGTCTACTGTCGTTAACCCTTGTCTCATGCGCATCCAAGCAAAAGATCGCCTTCCAGGCCATCGAGCCGGCGCAGGAGCACCAGGTCGCTTCCATCCGCACCGTCGCCTTCGACACCTTTGAGAAGGACCGGATCGGCGTGAGCGGAGTGATCGAAGGCGCCCTCGGCGGGTACTCGCTCGACGGGAAGAAGCCGTACTTCCAGGTGGTCGAGCGGAAGAACCTCGCCAACATCCTCGCCGAGCAGCAGCTCTCTTCTTCCTGGGCCGTGGATCCGGAACAGCGGATCAAGGTCGGGAAGCTGGTCGGCGCTCAGGGAATCTTCAGCGGAGAAGTGGTCTCCGTGACCTCCTCCGACGCCTACCGGAACGAATCCCGCTCTCGGTGCGCCTACCACAACAAGAAGGGCGGGTGCGAGCGGTACGAAGAGTACACCGTGAGCTGCCAGGAGAAGACCTACGGGGTGAGCATCCTAGTCAAGCTCGTCGACACCGCCACCGGAAACTACGTCTTCTCCAACACCTTCACCGAATCCGAATCGTACTCGAAGTGCCCGGACGGCGGAAGCATCCCCGGCGGCAGCGAAGTCCTGAGCTCCATGCTCCGGAAGATCTCCAAGGACCTCATCGCCAAGGTCGCGCCGACGAAGTACGTCCTCGAGGTCGCGCTCCTGGATGAGATCGACGACGACAACGTGGAAACCTCCGGCAAGCAGGAGGAGCTCTTCAAGTCCGCCTTCGAGTTCGCCAAGGCCGGCCGGGTGGACAAGTCCCTCGAGCGGTTCCAGAAGTTCGGGGAGTCGGTGAGCTGGAAGAGCTACGTCGCCAACTACAACTACGCCGTCCTCCTCGAGGCCCACGGCGATCTGGCGGAGGCCGAGAAGTACTACAAGGCCGCCGACGAGATCGCCGTGAAGCCCGTGCCGGAGATCAACGACGGTGTGAAGCGGATCGCGGCGAGGCTCGAGAAGGGCCGGCAGCTCGCGAGCCAGCTCAAAGAGCGGGAGTAAGCTTGAAGTCCCTGGGCCACCTCCTCCTCCTCGTTCTGCTCGTCTCCTGTGCTTCGAAGAAGGACCGCCGGGCCCAGTACCCGCAGTGGTACCTGGAGCCGAACACCTCCGACGAGCAGTTCTTCTACGCCTCCGGGAAGGGGGCCGCGAAGGACCCGGCGATCAAGGACGCCCTCCGCGAGATCGCCGCGCAGATCAAGACGGTGGTCTCCTCGAAGTTCAAGCAGGACTCGGTGACGAGCTCCCACGCTCGGAGCAACGTGATCCGGAGCACGCTGGAGCTCGAGACCTCGAAGGTGGACCTCACGGGATACAAAGTGCTAAAGACTCATCAGACCGAAGACTTCGACTTCCTGGTCCTCGTCCAGGTGGAGAAGGCTTCGGTCCTTCAGACCTACGGAGGCCAGCGCGATCGGCTCGCGGCTTCGATCGAGCAGAAGCTCCAGGCGACCTCGGTCGGGTACCTCCGGAGCTCCCCGAAGCTCCACGCCGAACTGGAGGAGTACGAGGCGGTCCTCGCCATCCTCGGATCCCTCGGCGCACCCGTGGGCGCTGACCAGAGCAAGCTCCAGGGCTACCGGGAGCAGGCGAGGACGAAGCTCGACGGGGTCTCCTTCTCCATCCTGCTCGAGGATCCGAAGTTCCAGCAGACCGCCAACGTCCTTAAGACCGCCGTGACGGAGCAGGGGTACCGGATCTCCGAGCTGGAGGCGCCCCTCATCTTCCGGGTCGGGGGTGAGATGCTGGACCAGAAGCAGGGGAACCTCTTCCTGGTGAAGCAGAAGGTGAGCATCCGGCTCCAGGACCCGGCCGGGGAGACCTTCAGTACGAACACCGTGGAGGAGATCGGCTCCTCCACCCTGAGCTTCGAGGACGCCGCCCTGAACACCGGGGTGAGCCTCAAGGAAAAGCTCAAGAAGGTCGGGTTCCGGAAGTACGTCGGGATCGACTGAGCGTTACCTTCTTACACGGTTCTTCGAAACCCCTAGGTCGCAACCGAAAGTCGCATTAAGCTGGCGCGCCCACGAATCCCTAAGGCGCGGAGGCCCGGATGAGAAGCTTAATCGTACTTTCTTTTTTCCTCTCCACCACCGTGGCCTTGGGCCAGTCCGTCGCGGACGCCTGCCGCTGGTTCGGCTCCGAGGAGACCTGCTTCGCCTGCTTCCGGGCAAACGACGCGGCGGTGGTGGAGAGCTGTAAGTGGTACGGCTCCGACGAAACCCGCCGGGCCTGCTTCCGCGCGGACTCTAGCTCGGTCGTCGACTCCTGCCGCTGGTACGGCTCCGACGAAACCCGCAAGGTCTGCTTCGAAGCTCGCGGCAGCGACGTGGTCGACGCCTGCCGGTGGTTCGGCTCGGACGATACCCGTCAGTCGTGCTTCCGGGCCCGGAGCGGGGGAGTCGTCGAGGCTTGCAAGTGGTACGGATCCGACGAAACCCGCCAGGCGTGCTTCCGGGCCCGGAGCGAGGACGTGGTGGATGCCTGCCGCTGGTTCGGCTCCGATGACACCAGACAAGCTTGCTTCCGAGCTCGCAGCAGCGACATCGTCGAGGCCTGTAAGCAGTACGGTTCGGATGAGACGCGCCGGGCTT
>SXGU01429613.1_pt1 | contig 17691 bp, 13 predicted proteins | sample 3174531 | NCBI WGS metagenome assembly SXGU01 (sample SAMN11356863, study PRJNA531348) | freshwater metagenome | isolation source: freshwater sample F1-140 | place: China: Fuxian Lake, Yuxi | collected 2017-12-25 | reverse complement strand
GGAGTTTGTGGAGCGAAGGGCCCTGGCGGAGAGAAATGCCTGTAGAACCGCCTGTGACCGGGACGCAGAGCCCGGGGGAAACAGAAGTCGGACTCGACAGGATACGTGCAGCGAATACAGTGGTACGTTGACTCAACGCAGGAGCCGGATGCGTTAGCAGCGCACGTCCGGATCTGTGCCGGGGGGCTGATTCAGAGGGTAGAAATACCCCTTTGGATCAGTTCTCTACGGCGACCAAAGTATATTTCTATTAGGTATTCAAATTTTTTCTGAAAGAGGGTACAATCACTCCCCATGAATCAATTAAATTTTTCCGGCTCAAAGCCGACACGAAAGGATTACTGTGAGTTCATCATTGCAACCATTGCAAATTTCACTCAAACCAATATGGCTGAGCATAATGCCGAGTTTTCGCACGATGCCATAAATCGTTTCTTGATGGAGGATGATGTTTCGCCTAATTCTGTTTGGGAGTCCATCAGTCCTCTGGTCTGCCGCAGTGATAACGCCTGCCTGATTTTCGATGATACCGTCTTGGACAAGCGCCATTCTTCCAAGATAGAGTTGGTGCGTCGGCAGTATAGCGGCAACGAGCATGGTCTAGTGAAAGGCATCGGTGTGGTGAATTGCCTTTATGTCACAAGATACCAATGAATACTGGGTCATTGATTGGCGTATTTACGACCCTGACGGCGACCAAAAAACCAAGCTCGATCATGTGCGGGACATGTTCGACGCTGTCAGTGCCAGCAAAAAACTGCCGTTCCGAACCGTTCTGATGGATTCCTGGTACGCCACCAGACAGTTGATGGTACACATCCACCGGGCCGGTAAGGTGTTTTACTGCCCACTCAGGTTCAACCGCAAAGTGGATGATAGCCAAGGCAAAAATCCGTACAAGGCAGTGTCCGCATTGGACTGGTTCGATGATGAGGGGCTGCGTGGCAAAATTGTCAAAATCCATGAATTTCCGAACGATTGCAAGGTAAAACTGTTTCGGGTAGCGGCAACTAACCGCACGGAATATGTCGTAACCAATGATCTCTCTCAGGATTCTGCCGTCGCCGTAAAAGATATTTGCAGCATCCGTTGGAAAATCGAGCAATACCACCGGGAAGTCAAGCAACTACTCGGACTGGAAAGATGTCAATGCCGCAAGGCCCGTGCCCAAAGGAACCATATTGGCTGCGTTATACTCGCCTGGCACTGCCTGACAAATCTAGCCAGGAAGCTAAAAACAAACGTTTATGCACTGAAAAAAAATCTTCTTTCTAATTATTTAAAGGAGGAACTTTAGAACCCGTCAATCCCGTTCAATTTTGTGTGATTATTAACCAATTGATGACATTCTGCGAGAGCTTCAAAGCCTTGCGTAAGTCCCAAAATTAAGTCCAAGTGATTGCGAATGCGGTGGCTCGGGCAGTGAAAGGGCTTCATTCCGGCCAGGGCATTTTCCAATGAAACTCGAATGGAAGCCTGCTTTTTATTGGATTTTTTCTGGCTTTTTCTAAGTTGAGGGTCAGGATTATTTTTGGCCAACGCGCATTGCTGCGTCAGAGGCAGGTCATCAGTTCCTGCGATCCAGGTCAACCTGACGTCGGCAGGCTCAGTCCAGACCTCTTTTTCAGCCAGTCCAGTTCCATTTTCAGGCGACCGACTTCGCCATACAACCGCTCCGGGTCGTCCAGTCCCGTTACCGGTTTCGGCCCCCGTTTGCCCTCGACCAGGCGACTGGCCTGTTCCCGAAAAGAAAACGAAAGAGCCTTGATTTCTGGAAGCGGCCCGGAAACGTGCTTGATGGATAGTAAATGATGCGGAATATCCATGATTTATATCTCGAAAAAAAACACCACACGGCACCATGCCGTGTCGCCCCTCGAACGTCAATCCCGGTTTCGCACGTTGTTCATAACAAATTCAAGGGTGCGTTGGTGCATAACTAATTTGATGCTTGGGATTCCTCCTACCCCCTAAACTCAGGACACAACAACCCCTACCCGCACCGGGACAGGCATGCCCGGAGCGGTCATGGTGTTCATGGCCGAAACCCGCGCATGAACTTCCGTCACTTGCTGTTCAAAATCCTGCGGGGCCAGGCTCCCCCGAACAATTGCTTGAAGCGGTACATGGCATTTTCGGCTACGCTCCGCTGATGGTAGTTGGTCGATTTCTTCCGCTCGGCCATCCCCTGTTCGGTAATGTCGGTGCAGGGACAATCAGTTTTGCCCGTGCGGCCTGGATTATCGGTCTCGGTTTTGAGGCTTTCAGTAATCGGTTGGCGGAACATGTTGGGGCATTTTTTTGTACTACAATACGATCAGCCGTCAAACTGCCGCGTGGTATTCTGACTCACCCCTCATTCACTCGAGATATACCCATGAATCGCTGTTTACCCCGTTTGCTTTTGCTGCTGTGTCCCGGTCTGGTTTGGGCCGGCGGGCCGTTTGTCACCGCGTCCGAAACCCTGCTGCAACGGCTTGAGCTGGAGCCGGTTCGCGCCATGCACATTGCCGAAACCCTGCGGTTACCGGGGCGGGTGGCCCTGGATGAACACCGGGTTGCCCGCATCGGGCCGGGTGTCACGGGCCGGGTTACCCGGGTTCTGGCGTTTATCGGTGAGTCCGTCAAAAAAGGCGATGCGCTGGCTCTCATCAACAGTGCCGAGTTGGGCAAGGCCCAGGAGGATTACCTCAAGTCAAGAACCCAGACCAACCTGCAACGCCTCAATGTGCAGCGGGCCAGACGTTTGCTGGATGCCGGAATTATCAGTGAGGCCATTTACCGTGAACGGGAAAGCATGCTGGAGGAGCGGGAGGTGGAGTTGCGGGCCGGTGCCGATCAGCTTCGGGTTCTGGGCATGAGCGAGTCGGCCCTGGCCCGGCTCAACAGCAGCGGTCAGATTCATTCGGAAGCACCGGTCACGGCCACCCTGACCGGCACAGTGATCGAGCGGCATATTTCCATCGGCCAGAACACCCAACCCAGCGACAACCTGTTTACCGTGGCTGATCTGTCCCATGTCTGGGTGGTGGCAGAGGTTCCGGAACAGCAGGTGCAACAGGTCAATCCCGGCGAAACGGTCGAGGTCAGGATTCCAGCCCTGGGGGATTCGGCCATTCATGGCCAGATCATTTACGTCGCCAGCATTGTCAATGCCGCCACCCGCACCGTGACGGTTCGCATGGCCCTGGACAATCCGGCCGGTCGGCTCAAACCGGAAATGCTGGCCACCATGGTGATCACCCATCCGCCGCAGCAGAGTCTGGTAGTACCTGTCCGGGCGGTTATTCGGCAGGATGAGCGGGATCATGTGTTTGTGCGGAGGGAGCCGCAACGGTTTGAATTGATACCGGTAACGCTGGGGGCAAGCCAGGGGGATTACCGGGTGGTGATGGCCGGTCTTGATGAGGGAGAGGTGATTGTGGCCGAGGGAGCCTTTCATCTCAACAACGAACGTATCCGCCGGGAACTGGAGTAAGTCATGGTTGCAGCACTGATTCGTCTCGCCATCCGTGAGCGTCTGATCGTCGCGGGCTTGACCCTGGGGCTGGTGATACTGGGCATGATTGCGATGTCGCACCTTTCGGTTGACGCCTTTCCCGATGTAACCAACGTACAGGTGCAGGTCGCTGCCGAGTTGCCGGGTGGTTCGCCTGAGGAGGTGGAGCGGTTTGTCACCGTCCCGCTGGAGCGGGCCATGACTGGTCTGCCCGGACTGGCTGAAATGCGATCAATAAATCGCAATGCCCTGTCACAAATCAACCTGGTATTCACTGACGACACCGATGTCTATTTTGCCCGGCAATTGGTGCTGGAGCGATTGATTGAGGCCGGTGCCGAACTGCCCGTTGGCGTGACCCCGATACTCGGGCCGGTTTCGTCCGGTCTGGGCGAGGTATACCAGTACACGCTGGAACGGGCCGATGACGGCACCCGCGCACTGGCTGTCGCTGAACTCACTGAACGCCGCACGGTGCAGGACTGGGTGCTGCGTCCGCTGTTGCGGGGCATACCCGGTGTCGCCGATGTAACTTCCATTGGTGGTTTTGAGCGGGAGTACCAGATACTGGCGGATCCTGACCGACTGCGCCACTACGGCCTGACCCTCAGGGAAGTCTACACCGCCCTGGCACTCAACAACGCCAACAGTGGTGGCGGCAAATTGCCCCGCTACGCCGAACAATACCTGATTCGGGGAACCGGTCTTATTGAAACGGTTGCGGATATCGGCAACATCGTGCTGCGGGAAAGCGACGGCACGCCGGTGTTCATCCGCGATGTGGCGCAGGTACGCATTGATCACGCCGCACGTTCGGGGGCGGTCATCACCAATGGTCAGACCGAGGCGGTAGGCGGCATCGTGGTGATGATCCGGGGTGGCAACGCCAAGCAGGTGGTCAGCCTGATCCAGCAACGGGTGGCCGACATCAATGCCCAGGGTCTGTTACCGGATGGCCTCAAAATAGTGCCTTACTATGATCGCAGCCAGTTGGTGGATGCCGCCATTCATACCGTCAGCAAGGTGCTGATTGAAGGCATTGGCCTGGTGATTCTGGTCTTGCTGCTCTATCTGGGGGATATTCGCTCCAGCCTGATTGTCGTGGCCACCCTGGTGGTCGCCCCCCTGACGACATTCATTGTCATGAATCAGGTCGGCCTCTCAGCCAACCTGATGTCCCTGGGCGGATTGGCCATTGCCATTGGCATCATGGTGGATGGTTCGGTGGTGGTGGTGGAAAATGCCTATCACCGGCTGGGTGATCCGCACAATGCCGGTAAAAATCCGGTTCAGGTGGTGCTGAGGGCGGCGGTCGACGTGGGGACGCCGGTCTTGTTCGGGGTGGGTATTATTTGTCTGGTGTTTGTACCGCTGATGACCTTGACCGGCATAGAAGGCAAACTGTTTGCGCCGCTGGCCTGGACCATCACCATTGCCCTGTTCGTTTCGCTGATCCTGTCGCTGACCCTGTCGCCGGTACTGTGTACCTGGTTGCTGAAAGGAGGAGCCGACCACGATACCCCCATTATCGCAGTCATGAAGCGGGCATATCTGGCGGTGTTGCAGCGTTCCCTCGACAATCCCGGCAAGGTGGTACTGGCAGCCCTGGTGTTACTGTTGATCAGCCTGTCGCTGATTCCCCGGCTTGGCACGGCCTTCATTCCGGAAATGCAGGAAGGTTCGATTGTCACCGGCATCAATCGGGTTCCCGGCATTTCGCTGGAGGAGTCCATCCGCATGGAAACCGAAGCCATGCGCCTGGTGATGACGGTACCGGGGGTAGAACGGGCGGTATCGCAACTGGGACGCGCCAATAATCCCACCGATACCCAGCCGGAAAATGAATCGACCCCGATTCTGACCCTGAAACCCCGCGAGGCACTGCCACCGGGTTGGGATCAGACTACCGTGATGGAACACCTGCGGGAAACGCTGAGTGTACTGCCGGGTGTGCAGGTGGTTATGGCGCAGCCCATTTCGGATCGGGTCGATGAAATGGTAACGGGCGTCCGCTCTGACATTGCCATCAAACTTTTTGGCGATGATCTGCAAACCCTGAAACGGGTGGCCGACGACATTATCCGGGTTGTCAACTCGGTGACGGGAGCCTCCGATGTACGGGTCGAGCGGGTGACCGGCCAGCAATACCTGACCATTGACATCAACCGTCCGGCCATTGCCCGTCACGGCATCAATGTGGCCGACATCAACGATATCGTGGAAACGGCACTGGCCGGACGCGCCGCCACTACCATTTATGAAGGCGAACGCCGCTTTGCTGCCGTGGTACGTTTTCCCGAACGCTTCCGCGATACCCCTGAAGCCATTGGCCGAATCCTGCTGCGTTCACCCAACGGTGCCCTGGTGAGCCTGGCGCATCTGGCTGACATCCGGGTCGTAGACGGCCCGGCCCAGATCAGCCGGGATGATGGCCGCCGACGCCTGGTGATCGGGGCCAACGTGCGCGGACGTGATCTGGGCGGGTTTGTGGCAGAGTTGCAACAGGCGGTCGCCCGCCAGGTTCAGTTGCCGCAGGGGTATTTTCTGACGTGGGGCGGTCAGTTCGAGAATCTGGACCGGGCCATGGGCCGGTTGCTGGTGATTATTCCGGTTACCATCGTGGCGATTTTTTTCCTGCTGTTCCTGTTGTTTGATTCACTGCGCTTTGCCAGTCTGATTATTCTGGTGCTGCCGTTTGCCTCAATGGGTGGCATATTTTCGCTGTTGCTGACGGGCGAATACCTTTCGGTACCGGCTTCGGTCGGATTTATTACCCTGTGGGGAATTGCCGTACTCAACGGCGTAGTGCTGGTATCCTGCATTCGCACGCTGGGCGAGGAGGGTCTGAACCAGCGGGCAGCCATCCTGGCGGGCTGTCGCCAGCGTTTCCGTCCGGTCATGATGACCGCCACCGTGGCCATGCTGGGGCTGGTGCCGTTTTTGTTTGCCACAGGTCCCGGTTCGGAAGTGCAACGACCGCTGGCGATTGTGGTGATCGGCGGGTTGATTACCTCCACCTGTCTCACGCTGGTGGTATTACCCTGTTTGTATCGCTGGTTTGATGAACCGGACGCCACCTGAGCCTGCAGGTTTCCACTTCGGTTTGTTTACAGAGGTATCCCTCCCCTCCCCTCCCCTTCCCGTGCAATCAATTCCAACCGGCAAACCGCATGACCCTGGCGTTTACTCATCCTGATTTTGTTCACTGGTTCCGTGATTCCACCCCTTATATCCATTCGCACCGGGGCAAGACTTTCGTGGTTTCATTTGGTGGGGCTCTGGTCGAAACGGCGTCATTTCCGCACCTGATTCATGATTTTGCCCTGCTGGAGGGGCTGGGCGTGCGTCTGGTTTTGGTACACGGTATTCGACATCAGGTTGAATCGCGCCTCAAGGCCCGGGGGCTGGCCCTGCGTTATCACCAGGGATTACGCATCACCGATGCCGAGGCACTGGAGTGCGTCAAGGAGGCCGCCGGGACGGTTCGGGTTGAAATCGAAGCCCTGCTGTCCATGGGGCTGGCCAACTCACCCATGGCCGGGGTACGCATTCAGGTGGTGTCAGGTAATTTCGTGACGGCCCGACCGGTCGGCATCCGTGACGGCATTGATTTTGAGAATACCGGCGAGGTTCGTCGTATTGATGCCGAGGGCATTCGTCGGGTGCTGGATCTGGGGGCCATGGTGCTGCTGTCAGCCATCGGTTATTCCCCGACCGGCGATATTTTCAATCTGCGTTCGGAAGACGTTGCCACGGCTGCCGCCATTGCCCTTGGGGCAGACAAACTCATCATGCTGGGTCAGCAGCCGTCGTTACCGGCGCGGGATGCACACCTGCTGCGGCAACTGACTACCGCTGAGGCCGAGGCTCTGCTGCATGACGGGCGGATTACCCGGCCTGATCTGGTTCGGCAACTGACGGCAGCGGTTCAGGCGACCCGGGCCGGGGTCGAGCGGGTGCATCTGCTGGATGATCGCACCGAAGGTGCCCTGCTGCTGGAATTGTTTACCCGTGACGGTATCGGCTATCTGGTCAGCCAAAGTCCTTTCGAGACGCTGCGTCCCGCCACCGGGCAGGATGTGTCGGGTATGCTGGATATCATCAGGCCGTTGGTGGATCAGGGCATACTGGTGGCTCGGCCACGGGAACGCCTGCAAAATGAAATCGACGATTATGTGGTGCTGGAACGGGAGGGCTTCATTATCGGTTGTGCAGCCCTGCACGTATATCCGACCGCACAGGCCGGGGAACTGGCTTGTCTGGCCCTGCATCGGGATTATCAGGGGGACGGGCGTGGGGAGCGGCTGTTAAGCTATATTGAGGAACGGGCCGGCAGTCTGGGATTGACGCGGTTATTCGCCCTGTCCACCCGAACCGTTCACTGGTTCAGGGAACGGGGCTATCAACCGGCCACGCTGCAAGAATTACCACCAGGCCGCCGGGCCAGCTATGACCCGGCGCGCAATTCACGGATACTGGTCAGGTCGATTGGTTGAAAGCTGGACAATGCGCCCGGTTTCCGGTTTCCAGTCACCTGCCGACACGTACCCGAACGATTTAACCACCGCAACCCGGCCTCCTCAACGAAGGGCGCGGTTCCAGGGGCGACTGACCAGGTGGCCGGTGTGCTCGGCGATTTCCCGTTCCTCATCGGCGGGTATCAGCAGCAGCGCGACCGGGCTTCCGGGGGTTTCCAGTCGACGCAGCCCGCTGTCCGGGCAATGATTCGCCGCGTCATCCAACTGTATGCCCAGGTGATCCAGCTCAGCGCAGATGCGCTGGCGAATGGTCGGGGCATGTTCACCGACGCCTCCCGTGAAAATCAGCGCATCCACCCGTTTGAGTTGTAGCAGATAGCCGCCCAGATAAAAGCGGATGCGGTGAATGTAAACGTCCAGGGCCAGGCCGGCGGCGGCATCGCCCTCTTCGGCCCAGGCCAGTACGTCACGCATGTCGTTACTGCTGGTCATCCCTTTCAGGCCGCTGTCGCGGTTGAGCATGTGACTAACCTCGGCGGCGGTCTGGCCTTGCGCCAGCAGATACAATACCACGCCCGGATCCAGGTCGCCGCTGCGGGTTCCCATCACCAGGCCGGCCAGCGGGGTCATGCCCATGCTGGTGTCAACGCAGCGGCCAGCGGCAACGGCAGCCATGCTGGCTCCGTTGCCCAGATGCAGAATGACGGCGTTGAGCTGATCCACCGGTATGTCCAGAGCGGCAGCCGCCTGGCGGGTGGCCCGGGCAAAGGAGGTACCGTGAAAACCGTAGCGGCGGATTTTGAGGTCTGTATAGCACGTCTGCGGCAAGGCGTAGCGGTAGGCCGATGCCGGCATGGTCAGGTGAAAGGCGGTGTCGAATACCGCAACCTGCGGCACTTCAGGCCACAGCTCTTGGCAGATTTCGATGCCCAGCAGGTTGGACGGATTGTGCAGCGGAGCCAATGGAATGGCAGTCCGTATCGCATGGATGACGAACGGATCAATCCGCACCGAAGTCCTCATCCTCTCGCCGCCATGCACCACCCGATGACCGATGCCGGTCAGCGGGCGTTCCGCCGTCAGGTGGCCAGCCTCCTGCAATTGTTCAACGATGGCCTGAATGGCGGTTCGGTGATCGGGTGGTGCAGTGGCGTGGGCCTCGCCTATCCGTTCGATCAAGCCACTCGCCAGAACGGCCCCCTCACCCGACTCAAACAGACGGTACTTGATGGACGAACTACCGGAATTCAGTACCAGAATCATGCAGGCCACCTCCAGTTGGCATATTCCGGCTGATCCACGCCGTGTTCGTACGCATAATTGCTGCATTCAATCTGCATGTCCCTGAGTTTCTCCTTGACGTGGGCACCGGATACAAGCAGGCCCGGAACCCGGTCGATCACGTCAATGGCCAGGCTGAAACGGTCAATTTCGTTCTGGATCGCCAGTTCCAGCGGGGTGTTGATGTTGCCTTCTTCCTTGTAGCCGCGCACATGCAGGTTGGCGTGATTGGCCCGGCGATAGGCCAGACGGTGAATCAGCCAGGGATACCCGTGGAAGTTGAAGATAATGGGTTTGTCCAGGGTGAACAGGCTGTCGAAATCCCGGTCACTCAAGCCGTGCGGATGCTCGCTGTCGGGTTGCAGGCAGAACAGGTCAATCACGTTGATGAAACGGATTTTCAGGGCCGGGAAATGCTCCCGCAGCAGGCAGGTGGCGGCCAGGGCTTCCTGGGTAGGAATGTCGCCACACCCCACCATGACCACATCCGGTTCGGTTCCCTGATCGTTGCTGGCCCAGTCCCAGATGCCCACGCCCTTGGTGCAGTGCTTGATGGCCGCCTCCATGTCAAGAAATTGCAGGTGCTTTTGCTTGTCGGCCACGATGACGTTGACGTAATTGGTGCTATTGAGGCAGTGATTGGCGACCGACAGCAGGGTATTGGCATCGGGCGGCAGATAGATTCTGACCACGTTTGCACTTTTGTTGACCACCAGATCAAGGAAACCGGGATCCTGATGGGTAAAGCCGTTATGATCCTGCCGCCAGACCGTTGAGGTAATCAGCAGGTTGAGCGACGAGACCGGTGCCCGCCAGGGAATGCGGTTGGCAATGTCCAGCCCTTTGGCGTGCTGGTTGAACATGGAATCAATCACGTGGACGAAGGCTTCATACGTTGAGAAGAAACCGTGACGTCCGGTCAGCAGATACCCTTCCAGCCAGCCTTCCAGGGTATGTTCGGACAACATTTCCATCACCCGGCCATCTACCGCCAGCTCACCGCCGTCGGCATCTTCCGGCAGATAATCGGCCAGCCAGGTTTTTTTGCTGACCTGATAAATGTCATCCAGCTTGTTGGAGGTATTTTCGTCCGGGCCAAATACCCGGAAATTTTTGCCGTTGAGGGCCATGATGTCACGCAGAAACCGGCCCAGTGGTCGGGTGTTCTCGGCTTCACCCTGACCGGGCCGGGGCACGGCGACGGCATAGTCACGAAAATCCGGCATTCGCAGGGCTTTTCTCAGCAGGCCACCATTGGCATGTGGATTGGCACTCATGCGGCGTGCCCCCTTCGGAGCCAGTGCCGCCAGGGCCGGTTGCAGCGTGCCGTTTTCATTGAACAATTCTTCCGGGCGGTAGCTTTTGAGCCAGGTTTCCAGGTGAGCCAAGTGTTCGGGATGTTCCCTGAGTCCGGACAGCGGCACCTGATGGGAACGCCAATAGCCTTCCACCTTGTGGCCATTGACTTCAGCCGGGCCGGTCCAGCCTTTGGGGCTACGCAGCACGATCATTGGCCAGCGCGGACGGAAGGCCTGGCCTGATTCGCGGGCCTGCGTCTGGATGGCGCGGATCTCGGTGATGCACTGTTCCAGTACCACGGCCATGCGCCGGTGCATGCTGGCCGGTTCCGAGCCCTCGACAAAGCGGGGTGTCCAGCCATAACCGGCAAACAGGCTGGCCAGTTCTTCATGCGGAATGCGTGACAACAGGGTGGGATTGTTGATCTTGTAGCCATTCAGGTTGAGTATCGGCAATACCGCACCGTCCCGAATCGGGTTAAGAAACTTGTTGGAATGCCAGGAGGTGGCAAGGGCTGCGGTTTCGGCTTCGCCATCGCCGACCACCACCGTGACCAGCAGATCGGGATTGTCGAATGCTGCCCCGAATGCGTGGGAAATGCTGTAGCCCAGTTCGCCGCCTTCATGGATGGAGCCAGGCAATTCCGGGGTGCAGTGGCTGCCGATGCCGCCGGGAAAGGAAAATTCCTTGAAAAACTGGCGCAAGCCGTCTTCGTCCTGCCCCTTGTTGGGGTAGACCTCTGAGTAGGTACCTTCCAGATACACCGGAGCCAGCACGCCCGGTGCCCCGTGGCCTGGCCCGGCCAGAAAGATGGCATCAAGATCGTGTTTGACCACCAGCCGATTCAGGTGAACGTAAACGAAGCTGAGTCCGGGACTGCTGCCCCAGTGACCCAGCAAGCGGTTTTTTACGTGTTCAATGCTGAGCGGCTCCCGCAATAACGGATTGTCCCTGAGATAAATCATACCGGCAGCCAGATAATTACAGGCCCGCCAGTAGGCATCCAGTGTCTCCAGTTCAGCGGTTTCGGGTTGAAAGGCGTCAGTGGAAGTCGGGTTCATGAGCGTATCTCCGATGAGGCTTGGGTAATAATGGAACCCGGATTCTAACAGGTCGGTGTGAAGTTTACCTGCATCGGTGGCGGCCGGGGGAGCGGTGTGGGGGGAGTGATTACGGGATAATGGGCACCCTTGCGAACGTCCGCCTCCCCCCGGTGCCAGGACGTTATGACATCAGGATCAAATCCGATGGATCCATCTCGAGACCTGTCACTAACCCGATCAGTTTCAGTTCGTGGCTTGCCACCCGGTTGTCCACATCACTGGCTTCAAAATGGAAAATGCCGGTCTGCTTCTGGTTGCTTACGATAAACAGGGCCGAGTGTCTGAGGGCAAACGGTTTGTCAGCCGCCCGAATCACGGCGGCAGCCGTATCCGGGTTGAGACTGGCGGTCAGGCGTGAGTCAAATCTGACATATTCGGCTTCGGGCGAAAACCCTGCCAGCCCTTCAACGACTGTCATCCCATCGATGACGTCATCCCCGTTGCCGATCGGCAACAGGGTTGAATCGATGATGATACGGTCAACGCCCGGGGTAAAGTCAGACATGATGGCGGTTCCATCGGGGTTGCTCAACACGAAATAATCCGCCCCGGCCCCGCCCACCAACTGATCCCGTCCGCCCGCACCGTTCAGGGTATCGGCCCCCTGGCCGCCAATCAGGGTATTACGCCCCTCGTTGCCGGTCAGGGTATCGCCGAAGCTGCTGCCGATGACCCGTTCAAAATTCAGCAGGGTATCGTTGCCGGCCCCACCGGTGTTTTGTGGTGTCGGGAGAGCCAGGTTGACCGTAACGGCTCCCCTGGCTCCACGATAGGACACGGTATCAATGCCGTCGCCGCCATCCAGCCAGTTGTCACCGGCGGTGCCGGTCAGAGTGTTGTCAAGACCATTCCCTTGCCCGGCCATCGCAGCCGTACCCTTGAGTTTAAGGTGTTCAACCCATTCCGGCAGGGTATAACTCACGGTGGCGATGACCGTATCAATCCCGGCCTTCTGCTGTTCGATAATCACATCACCGGGATCATCAACCTGGTAGGTGTCATTACCCGCCAGACCTTCCAGGGTGTCGGCTCCCTTGCCACCCTTCATGTTATTGGCCAGTACATTGCCGGTGACCCGTTCAGCGGCCCCGGTTCCCGTCACCGTAACGGCTTGTTCGGTGGCAATGATGGTTTTCGTCTGACTGTTGCTTGTGTTGGTCATTGGATCACTCCGTTGCGTGGTTGAAAAAACAGGTCGAAGGTTGCCAAATCATCTCCGGCAATTACTGAAGCGAAAACTGGCGATGCGGGTTTTTTTGTACGATTCCTGACCACTGGCCAGGTGTTGGGTATACCAGAAGGTGCAGTCATCGACTGGATCGACGCTGAGGCTGCTGTAATCGCCCCAGCGTTGTCCCAGGCTGGAGGCACCTGTGCGGGGCCACTGCAGTCGGGTGCCGCGACGGATCCATTGCTGGGGGGCTGTCATCCGGTCAGGGGCATCATTAAAACGACGACCGGTATAGGCAATGCCGGGAAACAGCCGATGACCCTTGCGCTCATCGCCGTTGACCAGACTGTAGGCCAGGGCCAGATTGCCCACCTTGTCCACGGCCAGACTGCCCATCCAGCGATGAATGAATCCGGCCTCGTCAGTCACCGCCTCGGGTTGGGGGGCGTAGGTGCCCTGACTGGCAATGCGCCAATCCTGACCCTGCCAGCGTTGCAGTTGATACCAGCGGATGCCGGCTACTTCTTTCAGCGGAGTTGAACCATCCTCAAGGCGCAAGCCATCCTGCACGTTTACGGTCTGGTTGAATGCCAGCAATTCACGGCCCCTGGCCAGACGCCGATAGCGCAGCGACATCATGGGCCGATTGGACAGGGCGTCCAGGGTACCGGCTGGCCCGGGCTGGGGGATGCAGTCGCGTACATTGGGCGACGGGCTACCGGTGCGATTGCAGTTCATGATGTCGAAGGGTTCAAGACCTTCACTGCGGGTTAATTCACTGACCTTGTCGAATGAAAACAGGTCAGCGGCAAAGTCTGCCCTGAATGCGTAGAGTTCGATCCGGTCAACCGGTCGGGCCGGATCCTGGCGGTCATCCACCGTTCGCACGAAATAATCGGGCGTTCCGGGCAAAGGCGGCGTGCCATCGAGATCGGTCGGCAACATCCGGGTATCGCGTACGCCGGGTGCCCCCAGCACCGGCAGATCAAACTGGGCAAAACCCGCTGTATCACCGGTCAGCATCCGGGTTCGGTCGAACACCGTGGCATAGAGGCGATTGCCATAAACCGACGCCATGTAGTACCCGTCAGGCCAGACCCCGATCTTGGGGTAATCGGGAAAATGGGGCAATTCAAACGCATAAAGGAACCACTCACCTGCAACCGGATCCGGTGTGCGACTCAAGGCCACGCACAGATAAAACGGTGCCTTGAACTGACTTTTGATCCAGTCCCCGGTCTGGGCAAACTGGCTCATCAGCCAGCGATCAGCCAACGGGTCATACACCACAACGGGATCACCGTGATTGCGGCGACAGGCCTGGTTACCCGGTGTATCCGGTTGATTCAGCCAGAGAGTCCCGAACAGGCGCGGCTCGGTGAGTGGCAGCCCTTTTTTGTCGAAAACCTGGTACAGGGTGGTGTTGAGCATCTGCACGTAGTGGTTGGGGCCTACGTCACCTACGGGATCGGGTGGGTTGGCCGCAGTTTCCATGCCGGGGACATTGACCAGGGGGCGCGTCAGCGGCCGGATGATCGGGGTGGTACGAAAATTCCCGATGGGTTCCGTGGGTTCATCGCGCTGGAGTCCGGTATCCTCCAGCGGAATACGCGGCGGTGCGAGCTGATCCGGCAATATGTCCAGATCAGGCGGCGTGAGCGGGTCAGTATCCGGCAGGCGTGCCCGTGGCCCTGCCCCCGATCCGGTATAAGCCTGTACCGGCGTTCCCCGGTAAAACCCGTTGGCGGCGCATGTTTCCGCACCGATCCACAGCAACAACACGATTGCCGGGCCGTAAGGCTTCCCTGCCATGGTATTTCTCCTTGTTTAACGTGAATTCGTAAGGGGGGAATGGGGAATGGTGGCATGGCCTGCAAGCGGCCAGGATGGCCGCTCCACGGGCCCCTCACCTACCCAGGCCACTCTACGGGCTGCCCGCCACCCGGTTGATCCATACCTGCAAACCCCGGTTGGCCGTTGTGGCCAGTGCGCCTGCCTCCTGTTTCAGGGATGGCACTGAATCATCGGTGGCGATGACCAGATCAGGGCGGCCATCGCCGTTCAGGTCGGCCGGGGTGATGCCATACACTTCACGAATACCGGCAGTCGGCAGACCCGTCACCTGGATGGGTTGCCAATGCCCGCTTCGATTTTTACCCAGTACAAACAGGCCGCGACTGGCCTGGGGGTCAGGTGACAGGGTGCCGGCTACCAGCAGTTCAGGGCGGCCATCACCATCCACATCGGCCACGCCCACGGCATGGGCTCCGCCTTTCAATGCCGCAAAGGGATCGGCCTGGGCTGACCAACTGCCATCCGGTTTCTGCAGAAACAGTTCGACACCGTTGATGTCGTTGGCGACGGCCAGATCCAGCCGCTGGTCTGCGTCAAGATCAGCTACCGCCAGTCGCTGATGAATGCCGCCCAGCAGGGGATGCGGTAAGCCCCGCGAGGCAGCGTGCCACTGGGCCGTGCCGTCACCCAGCCAGACCCGGGGTCCGGCAAAGTAGGACGCCACCACATCCAGATGACCGTCGTGATTGATGTCGGTCAGCAGCATGTCCTGCGCCCAACCGCCCTGTTGCCCATCCTCCGCGTCCGGATCCTGGCTGCCCGGCAATCCGTCGAAACCGTCCCGGGCAGATTGCTGCCAGTGGTGGCCTGTGCCATCACCCAGATACACCGTGAAACCGCCCCGGTCCGAGCCGGTTGCAACGATATCCGGGTAGCCGTCCTCGTCGACATCACCCACTCCCAAATCTTCGGTGCCCATAAAGACGTTGAGATCGGTCTTTTTGGCCGATTCCGCCTGGGCGGCTGTCGAATTGATGGCTTCCGCTGCCGGTTGCCAGTGCCCGGTTCCGTCTCCAAGCCAGACATACAACCCGTGGCAGTGATCGGCCACCACCAGATCCGGATGACTGTCCCGGTTGACATCCGCGCTGGCAATCCCGCCGCCGCAGGAGGTTTGCCTGAATGAAAGCCCGTCCGACGACTCGCGCCAGTGGCCGGCTCCGTCGCCCAGCAGTACCCGTGGCCCGTGCCCCATGCGGATATGGGCCGCGATATCCGGATGACCGTCGTGATTGAAGTCGCTCACCAGGGGAACGCTTTTCCACTTGCCTCCCTGGGGTATTCCCTCGGCACCCATCTCGAACTGGAACGGCACGTTGCCGTCCGGGCCGGACTCATCCGGGCGGGTTGGGTTCAGCCGTTGACAGCCGATGCCGCTCAGCACCAGAGCCATCAGTAAAATCCGTTTGCCACAGGTTTGCATCATGCGCCTTTGTCTCCTTTGGGTTCAGGGTTGGAAACCGGTTGTTCCGGTTCCTGCGGAACGCTGCGATACCACTGATCGCCGACCTTGATCCAGTCCTGCAACAGACTTTCTTCGCGGGGCGGCATTTTGGATACACTGGGATCGTTCAGTTTATAGCTGAAGGTGACCCGGACTCGTCCCTGCCGCTGGTTGCGGGGAACTTCCACCCAGTCCAGTTTGTGTACCAGATACTGGTAAAACGGCCGTTTTTTGCGGAAGGCCTGAAAATCGACCTGCCGTCGCCAGGCCGGATCCAGTAGCCGGTACAAGCCCGCCTGATCCTGCCGTTCGCGGGCCTCCCAGAATTGATGCAGCCGTTGGGTCAGAGCCTGCTCTTCCGCAGCGGCCCGCTCCACCGGTGGCAGTCCCGGCACGCTCTGACGTGACTCCGGCGGCACCGGATAGTATTGATTCTGCTCCTGCTGCCAGATATCCCAGATGCGGGCCCGGTGGGCGGGCATGTCAGGATAGGCCCGTGGCTGGTAGCCATAGTCCACCTCGGCCCAGGCATAGTCGCCCTGTCGCTCGATTCGGCCAACGGTGATGGCGGAAAAGCGTAGTTTTTCCAGCCGGTTTTTGGCTTCGACAAACTCATTTTGCGACAGCCCCTGCAGATAGCGGGGCGACAGCAACCGGAACAGGGTGTGCCAGTCTTCCCGTTCCTGGGCACGCCAATAGGCCTCAACCCGGGTTCGTAAACCCGGCAGCGGTTCTGCCGTGTCAGCCTGGGCCACGGCAGCGACGACAGCCGCCAGCCAGCCCAGTATCAGTCGACCTGCATGGTGTTGTATTGATCGGTTCATCTGCGTCATCCCTGGCTTGCGCCATCATCAGTCGCATCCGGTCGTGGTTTCTACTGTAGCGGCATTGAGACAACCGAACATCCGCAAACAATACGGGTCAGGGAGATTACCCTGGCACCAAACCGGATGGCATCGCTCAGAAAAAACCCCCTCCCCCGTCTTGCGACCGGAGAGAGGGCATGGATTTCAGGCGGGTTTTACGCGCCTGCGGCGATTACTGCACTTGCGGTGCGTCAATCATGATAGCGGCATCCCACTTGATAAAGCCTTCTGCCGAAGCAGGCTGGTTGGACGCTGCCAGTTCAGTGGAAACGGCACCCAGGCCTGATATCTGGGTGGTCTGAATGCCAACCAGACCGGTAGGTTTGGAATCAGTACACTGAGTACTCTTGACGCCTTGCACCCGGTAGTAGGCTGCATCCCGCAACAGGGCCGCAGAGAAATTCTGCGGTGCTGTTTTGACGCCATCCAGGGTGGTTTCAGCAAAGCTGTTAGCGCAGTGATAGGCACCGGTCAGACGGGTTTCGTCATACTTCCAGACATCAAACTGGAGTTTGGTGTAGTTCCGTTCGAAGTCCTGGCGCAGATCCTGGCTGCAACTTGAGATGTCGATGGTGGTGGCAGCATAGGCCTGTCTGCCCTGGGCCGGAGAGAGTGCAGGCGAAAACTGCCCGATCAGATAAGCCGGGCAGCTATCGTAGGCATTTTGCTTGCCGCTCAACACCAGATCGCCCGAGC
>SXGU01508476.1_pt1 | contig 17703 bp, 12 predicted proteins | sample 3174531 | NCBI WGS metagenome assembly SXGU01 (sample SAMN11356863, study PRJNA531348) | freshwater metagenome | isolation source: freshwater sample F1-140 | place: China: Fuxian Lake, Yuxi | collected 2017-12-25 | reverse complement strand
GGCGCCGTTTCATTTGTGGACGCCGGATGTTTATGAAGGCGCACCGGCCCCGATCGCCGCCTTTATTGCCACGGTTTCGAAAAGCGCGGTTTTCGTGTTGCTGCTGAGATATTTTATTAGCAGCGGCAGTTACGCGTACACGCCCTTACTGAACGTATTCAGCGTCATTGCCGTTTTAAGCATAGTCGGCGGTAACCTGCTGGCGCTGCTGCAAAATAACGTCAAGCGGTTGCTGGCTTATTCGTCTATCGCGCATATGGGTTATCTGCTGGTTGCCTTGATTGCCGGCGGTTCCATCGTGGTCGAAGCCTTTGCTTTTTATCTGCCGGCTTATTGCATGACCACGATAGGCGCTTTCGGCGTCGTTTCCGTGCTGTCAACCGCGCAAACGGAGGCGGACGATATGGCCTGTTATCGCGGCCTGTTTTGGCGGCGGCCCTGGCTGGCCGCGACGTTTACCCTGATGCTGCTGTCGCTGGCGGGTATTCCGCTGACGGTCGGTTTCATCGGTAAATTTTATATTTTAACCGGTGCAAGCGGCAGCCGATTATGGGGTTTGTTGTTGGCTGTTATCATAGGCAGCGGCTTGGGGCTTTATTACTATTTAAGAATCGTCGTGGCGATGTCGATGCACGGCGAGACAACGGCGACAGTTAAGCCGTTCGGCCGGGATCGAGCTTCGACGGCCATACTTGCGACGTTAACGCTGCTGGTGCTTTGGCTCGGCGTTTATCCGAGCCTGTTGGTGAACGTGATTCATTCGATAACCTATGTGATCGAGTGAAGGCTTGGTTATCGCACGTTGCGTCACTGCGGGTAGCAACGGTAACCCGCGGAATCTACTTTTAAATCCTGATTGGAGGTATTTATGCTCTCGTTTTTCGCTCATTTAATTTTATCGGCAGGCTTGCTGCTGCTAATGGCCCATCTCGTCCGCGGCGTTCAAATAGAAGGCTGGGGCTCCGCGCTGATCGGCGCGATTGTGCTCGGTTTCGTCAATGCGGTGGTGCGGCCGGTGATGGTTATGCTTACCTTTCCCCTCACGGTTATCACGCTTGGCCTGTTTCTGTGGGTGATCAACGCGCTGATGCTTTGGCTGATGGCGGCGTTGGTTCCGGGCGTCCGCGTTCAAGGTTTCGGTCCCGCATTGATGGGAAGTCTGGTGCTGACCTTGCTCAATCTTGCCGTTGATTTGTTCACCTAACCGATAGATCGGGCAAGCGTTTTCCGTTGCCCTATTTGCCCGCCTGATTCAGTAGCGGCAGCGTTATAAACTATAGTCCGGAGAGGAAACCCTTGCGTAAAGCGCCTACCGTCGGTGCTAGGTGGCGCCTGCACTCAGACTATTGATCGGCATTCTATCCTTACCGCATCAGATATTCGTCTATCCCTAGCGCGGGCATGGCCCGCTCCTACCCCGCTCAGCCCACTTAACTTAATGGCCGTAAAGCCGCAGCTTGAGAGCAAGGAAAACCCGAAATAGCCGGCTAAAAAATATTTTTTTAGGCCAATGCAGCGCTTGTCTAATGAAGCTATTTATAATTTTTTGTTTTTTAGATGAGGATTTCTTACGCCTGAAACGTCTTACAGTAGAAGCTCGGAATTTGTTGTTTTGCCCCACAAAATTGGTCGTTTAACGAACGCCGCAAATTTCGAGCTTCTTGTCTTCCTCATTATTTTGTGTCAGGCGCGATAAATAATTGTCCAGGGATGGTTTTTTTACCTGACTATGATTCGAGGACTTGCTTACAAAGAAAACGCGGGAAAGTTCCGGCCAGGATCGCTGATCGGAGCTTTACATTAGCCAACATCTTTATTACCAAGAACACAGACCGATAAAAACACATTAACGCAGCGAGGAAGGGGATATGAAAACATTAAAACTGGCGCAAGAAGCCAAGGATGTAAAAAAATCGGTAAAGACGCCTGGACGGCGCCGGGTTAAGGCCGATGACGACTTAATCGATTTGTTCCCGTTACCCCGGTATTTTCAAGTGCATTTCCAGCATGTTCATGAAAATACCCACGACCTTCAGGGCGAGTTGCTTGAACTTAAAGATTACGTGGTTAAAGTCGATGAAAAACTTGAGCGCTTGATGGCGCTGTTAAGCCGTCCGCCCGAACCTGTGCTTTGACGAGAAGGCGATCTTCACTATGTTTTTACTCAACAGCCACAAAGATAGCCGGTCATTTGCGGGCGCGCATTTATTCGCGTCCATAGCCGCCGCGCGAATCAATGCGCGGCCTCTGTTTAAGGCTTTAATCGGTCAAGAAAATCCGTCTTCAATGCGCGGCTTGTTATTGATTCTAGTGCTGTTAGTTCATGTCTGGGCGGTTATTTGGCTGACGCGGCCGGCCGAAAGCGTTACCAAGGCCCGGCCGATGATGATGCAAGTGTCGCTGGTGGCGGCGCCGAGCCAACAGGCCGCCGCTACGCCGGTTGCGCAAACGAAGCCCGAAGAGCCGAAAAAAACGCCGCTTAAAAAGCCGGAACAGAAAAAAAAGCCGGTCATCCGCAAACAAATGGAACGGCCAAAACCGGTGGCTAAGGCTGAACAAGCCTTGCCGGCGCCGACACTTTCGGAATCCGCCCCGGCTCCGGTTACGCCCAGCGTTGCCGCTCCCGCACCGAGCAAAACAGCGACTGATCCAGCGCCCTTTACCGAAGCGAATTTCAATGCCAATTACGGTTCCAATCCCAAACCGAAATACCCCGGCGTCGCCACCAATCGAGGCTGGGAAGGCACGGTGCGCTTGCTGGTGAAAGTATCCGTCGACGGCGATAGCGAAGAAGTCACCGTGCAACGCAGCAGCGGTTATGACGTGCTTGATGAAGCCGCTATCGAAGCGGTCGAAAAATGGAAATTTATTCCCGCCAAGCGCGGCGATACGCCGATAGCCAGTTCGGTGATCGTACCTATTAATTTTGTTTTGAATCATTAGAAAGGAGACTTGAATGCCCTATCATATTGCGCCGGAAGTTATTATCGACGGCACTTTGTACACTCTGCTGGCTTTTTCGGCGGCGACCTGGACGGCGATTTTGTTCAAAATGTGGGAGTTCGCCAATAACAGTTATCGCAATCGCCGTTTTAACGCCGCGTTTTGGCAAGCGGCCGATTTGGCGCAAGCGGAAGCGCTGCCCGCCGACGCCGCGATAGGTCCGCAAGCTCGAATTGCGCAACAAGGCTTTGCCTGGCTGAATGAAACGCGGCTGGCGGGCGGCCGGCAGCTCAAATATATCGGTTCTCCGGCTGAATTGCTGGAGCAGTCGCTGTTGGTGCAAATGCAAAAAGAACAACGCCAGATGGAAAGCGGCTTGACCATGCTCGCCAGTATCGGCAGCACGGCGCCGTTCGTGGGCTTGTTCGGCACCGTGTTGGGCATCATGCATGCGATGCACGAGATTACCGCCAGCGGCTCGACCAGTCTGGATGTGGTGGCGGGCCCTATCGGCGACGCCCTGGTCGCCACCGCCATCGGTATCGCCGTCGCCGTGCCAGCGGTGTTGGCGTATAACTTTTTTCTGCGCCGGGTTAAACACCATCGAGCCGGTTTGGAAAACTTTGTCACCGGCTTTTTGCATATCGTGTTAAATGCCGACGACAAGGCTAAGGAGTAGTTATGGCTTTTAAAACGCAATCGGAAAGCGATGAAGCGATGAGCGAGATTAACGTCACGCCGCTGGTCGATGTGATGTTGGTGCTGGTGATTATTTTATTGGTAACCGCGCCGTTGCTGACGCAATCGGTGCATGTGACGCTGCCGAAAACAGCCGAGACCACGGCAGATGTTAAGGATCAGCCGCTGCAATTGGGCGTCGATGCGCAAGGCCTTATCACGCTGAACAAACTGCCCTTGGCCGATTTGGCCGCGCTGGAAACAGCGTTAAAAAACGAGTTGTTGCAAAATCCCGAGATCGGCCTGCATTTATATGCCGACCAGGACGTGGTTTATGCCAAGGTGGCCGAAGTGATGGCGGCCGTTCAACACGCGGGTATTGCCAAGATCGCTTTTGTCACGCTGCAACAGTAATCCGCCGTTTTATCCGGCATTCCGAATGCTTGGGAGTGCCGGAGCATAGGCACAATATCGCTTTATTCGTTCCTACTGTATCTATCTGAAAATAACTGAGACCTGAAAATGATAAAACCACTGTTTTTTGCGGGGGCCATGATGCTCACCGCCGTCCCCGGCATGGCGGGCACGATTGCCAACGGGACGTGGTCGCCAACCGGCTGCGGTATCGAACCCGAGGTTCCGGTTATCGAGCATGACAGCATTGACGCCTACAACAAAAGCGTCAGGGCGCTCAACGACTGGCAGCAAAAAGCCAACGATTACAACAGCTGCCTGATTAAAGAGGCTAACGCGGATAACACACTGATCGCCGATAGCGCAAATAACGAGCAAGCCCGATTAAGAGCCGCCATGGAAAAAATCCAGGCGGAGACCGCTGCCGCCAAAGCCAAGCTGGATAAAAAGTAAAGACTTAACAAGGCGGCACCTCGCGCTGAACCGAATATTTTTTACATGTCGCACACTCTTCGCGCTTTTTGTTGCACGGCGCTATTGTTCACGGCTGGCTGCGCGACATCCCCGGAGCGTCATGCCGCCGCTATGACGAAGTCGCCGCCCCAGTGGTCAAGCCTAACCGCCGCCAATAACCCGATCGCAACGCAATGGTTAAACTGTTTTGCCGACGCTGAGCTTAGCGCATGGGTAGACGAGGCATTGAAGCAAAACTATGACCTGAAAGCCGCCGCCGCGCGCGTGCAATCGGCGCGGGAACAAGCGCGTATCGACGGCGCGGCGCGTTGGCCGCAGCTGTCTTTTGCATCGGGATACCGACGCGCCGCCGATGTAATGTCCGCCGAGGCGGGCGCATTTGACGCGCTGTTTGCGCTGAGCTGGGAAATCGATGTCTGGGGACGCATCAAGGCCGCTCAACAAGCGTCCGGCCAGGAAGCGGAGGCTGTAGCCGCCGATTATTACGGCGCCAAACTGTCGTTAGCGGCGCGCACCGCACAAAGCTATTTCGAACTGATTGAGGCCAAGCTTCAGGCCGAGGTTGCCGAACAGTCGATTAAAGACCGGCGCACTATCGTTGAACTGGTGCGCGGTCGATTTGCCCGAGGCTTAACCCGCGGCCTTGATTTACGTTTGGTGCTGACCGATCTGGAGAATGCGAAAGCCCAGCTTGCCGGTTCGCGTAATCAGGTGCAAATCGTTACCCGGCGTTTGCAAGTGTTATTGGGCCGTTATCCGGACAATCGGTTAAACAGTGCATCCTCATTGCCGACGCCGCCCGGCGTTTTGGCGGCCGGATTACCTTCGGAGCTGCTGGCGCGACGGCCCGATATGATCGCTGCGATGTCGCGCTTGCAAGCGGCGGATGCCCGCGTGGAAAGCGCGAAGAAATCGCTGTTGCCCCGGATTACCCTGACCGCGGCCGGTGGCACTAGCAGTCCGGCGTTAACGGAATTAATCGATCCCCGAGCCGTTGCCTGGAATTTAGCCATGGGCTTGGTGCAACCCGTTTTCACCGGCGGTCGCCTAAAGGCGGGAATACGCTTGAACGAAGCGCGCAGCGAAGAAGCTTTTAACCACTATCAAAGCACCGCGCTCAATGCGTTTCGCGAAGTCGAACAAGCCTTGGCCGCGGAATTCTGGCTCAGGGAACAGGAACGGGCGCTTAAGCAAGCCGTCGAGCAAACCCAAGCCAGCCGCAAGCTTGCCGTGTATTCGTACCGTCAGGGTTTGATCGAAATTCTCACCTTATTGGACAGCTACCGCAGCACCCTGAATGCCCAAAGCGCGCATCTTTCCGTACAGCGGCAATTGCTCAGTAACCGTATCGATCTTTATCTGGCCTTGGGCGGCGGGGTTTAAGCCGGCGCGGGCTTATGTGGAAACGATAGCGTTTAAGCTTAAGCTCAGGCCGTGTCCCTGCTTAAGTAGCCAACCTACATTTAATTCAATGTATTAAAAACTCGACATCGTTCCCACGCTCCGGCGTGGGAACACAGTGAGGGACGCTCCTGCGTCCCGTACCGCTAGAGCGGTATTCCGGCATTCCCACGCCGGAGCGTGGGAACGATAGCGAAAACTTCGCGCCTTCGTGGTGAATACTTTTTTAAACTGTTTTTTGGGATATACCTGTTATTTACTAGAAGCTATTCGATGATTGAAAAAAACCGGTTAAAAATCCTCCTGCCCATTGCGCTGTTGCTGAGCGGCGTCGCTTGCGCCTGGGCGGTTATTGCCACGCGTCCGCACATGGCGATGCAAACACCGGCTAGCGAAGCGCCGCTGGTTAGCGTTATCCGGGTCGAAGCGCAAACGCTAAGGCTCGATGTGCATTCTCAAGGCTTGGTCACACCGCGCAATGAAATCGATTTGATCCCGGAAGTTTCCGGCAAGATTATCCAACTGCACCCTGATTTTGTTACCGGCGGCTTTTTTGCCGATAACGATGTGCTGGTGACCATCGACCCGCGCGATTACGACTACGCTATCGCCCAAGCCCAAGCGCAAATCGCCGAAGCCCGGCGGCAACTGGCGATGGAAGAAGCCCAATCCGAACAGGCGCATAATGAATGGCAAGCCTTGGGCGAAGGCACCGCCACCGCGCTGGCGATGCATGAGCCGCAATTGGCCGAAGCCCGCGCTAAACTCAAAGCCGCCGAAGCCAATCTGCTGCAAGCCCGAATCAAACGCAGCCGGTGCGAATTACGCGCGCCGTTTAGCGGACGCCTGCAAACCAAACTGGCCGGTTTGGGCCAAACGGTTCAAGCCGGTGAAAAACTCGCCCATATTTATTCCACCGATGTTGCCGAAATCAGGTTGCCGCTGCCGACCGATCAGTTGGCCTATCTGGATCTGCCGTTGGCAACCGGAAAAGGGCGCTGCGACGCTTGCCCTAAAGTCACGTTGACCGCCGATTTTGCCGGTGCTGTGCAAACCTGGGAAGGGCGCATCGTGCGTAGCGAAGGCAAACTGGACGATAGCACCGGCGTCTTGTATGCGGTTGCCGAAGTGCTCAATCCCTACAGTCAAAAAGCCGAGCGTCCGCCGCTGCTGGCAGGGCTGTTTGTGCAGGCCTTGGTGCAGGGCAAAGCGCTGAAAAACCTGTTTGCGCTGCCCCAAAACGCAATCGATGCGGCTCAGCAAGTGTTGACGGTCGATGCCGAGCAACGCTTGCATATTCGCCATCTTGAGGTGCTGCGCAATGAGCCGGAACGGATTTTGGTTAAACACGGTTTGAACACCGGGGACCGGCTGGTGACCTCCGGCATTCAGGTGCCGGTGGAAGGCATGAAGGTTAGGGTTGAATGATTGGCACTTGATGTTCAAGTTTTTAAGCCTAAAAAAAACAGGAAAACGGATAAGGAACGTGCACGAAATAACTTGAGCAAGTTTTATTTTTAAAACATTGATGCATGCTCCTAAGCTATTAACTAACCTTATTTAGTGAAGGTAAACTATGAACAGTCGCGACAAAAAGAGCCCCTCTCCATCAGGGAGAGGGGTTGGGGAGAGGGTGAGCCAACTCGACCATGCCAAACATTTGCGCTCCAACCAAACCGATGCCGAGCAACGACTTTGGTATCATCTTCGCGGTCATCGCTTCAGGAATTTAAAATTTAGACGCCAGACTCCAATAGGCCCATTTATCGTTGATTTTGTCTGTATGGAATACAAGCTGATTGTTGAAGCGGACGGTAGCCAGCACGGCAAAGATGAGGATGCGCGACGAGATGCATGGCTTAAGAAACAGGGTTTTACGATACTGCGTTTTTGGAATCATGATATTTTGCAACAGACGGATGTTGTTTTAGAGAGTATCCATCAAGAATTTATTGCCCTTTCACCCCCTCTCCCTGAGGGCATAAGTATCTACACAAGTACCAGCTCCTTCTCCCTTGAGGGAGAAGGTTGGGATGAGGGGGATATAAAGGGGTGTTTTTATTCTCCTCACCCCAACCCTCTCCAGCAGGAGAGGGAGTTAGACCGCTTTGTAACTATTTGTATTTATAATACAAAAAAGTTGTGTAGATACTTATGCCCTGAGGGAGAGGGGAGTAAAGACGCGTCCGCTAGAGCTGACTTCGATGTGTCGGGTTACGCTATCGCTAACTCAACCACTCATGAATAGTCCGTTACCTTACCGTCCAACCGGCTTACTCGCCTGGTTCGCCGCCAATCCGGTCGCGGCCAATCTGTTGATGATACTGATCATTGTCGGCGGCGTTATCGGCTTTGTTACCATGGACAAAGAAGTGTTTCCGCGTTTCAGTCCGCAACAAATCGATATTATCGCGGACTATCCGGGCGCCGGGCCTTTGGAAATCGAGGAATCGGTGTGCATACGCATCGAGGAGGCAATTATCGATATGCCGGGAGTGAAGCGGCTGAACAGCGTAATTCGCGAAGGGGAATGCACGGTCGAAGTCTCGATGTTAGCGGATTACGATCGGGATCAAGCGATCAACGCCCTGCGCGGACGCATCCAAAACATCCCCCGCTTGCCGAAAAACCTGGAAAAAATCAATGTACAACCGGCCCTGCGCAATGACGACGACGGCGTTATCTGGGTGGCCTTGCACGGCCCAACCGATCCGCTCACGCTGCAACGTTTCGGCGAGCGCACCCGTATCGACCTCGAGCAAATACCCGGCGTGCTTCGGGTGCGCAATTACGGCGAAATCCCTTATGAAATCGTAATCGAAATCGCTGCCGCCAAGCTGAATCAATACCGCCTGTCCCTGCACGAAGTCGCCGATGCGGTGCGCCGCGCCTCGCTCGACCGGACCGGCGGCCTGGTAAAAACGCCGGCAGGCGAACTACAGCTCAGGGTCAAAGGCAAAGCCCAGGATGCGGCCGGTATCGGCAATCTGGTGCTGCGCACTAATGCCGACGGCACCCGGCTCCGGCTCGGCGATGTTGCGGTGATCCGCGACGGCTTGGAAGAACGGCTGTCGGAATGGCACCATAACGGCGAGACAGCCCAAGGCTGGGAAATCCATACCAAATACAGCTCAGTCGAAGTGGCGCGCCGGGTCAAGGCGTATGTAGCCGAGATGCAGCCGCACCTGCCGGAAGGCTTGGCGATGACGACTTGGTGGGACGATTCGCAGGCTTACGACGAGCGAGTGCGCTCACTGGTCGAAGACGGCCTCGGCGGCTTTGTGCTGGTGTGTTTGGTGCTGACTTTGTTTTTGCGGCTGCGCGTGGCGGTTTGGGCCGGGGTCGGCATTTTTACTTCGGTGCTCGGCGCGTTGTGGCTGATGCCGGTGCTGGATGTCTCGCTGAACATGTTGTCGTTGTTCGGTTTTCTGCTGGCGATGGGGATTTTGGTCGACGATGCGATTATTATCGGCGAGAGCGTGTATTCGCATCAGCACGGCGGGCAAGATGCCGAGGCCAGTCTGGCCGGTGCGATTCACGGCGTCCAGGCGGTAGCATTGCCGGTGATTCTGTCGGTATCGGTGGCGCTGGTGGCTTTCTTGCCGGGACTGTTTTTGCCCGGATGGGCCGGGCAGATGATGAAGCCGATTTGTCTGGTGATGATATTGACGCTGGTGTTTTCGCTGATTGAGGCGCTGCTGATTTTGCCTTCGCATCTGGCCGCGCCCCAGCGCGCCCGAACCACCGTGTCCGCATTGGAACGTTTACGGGACCGACTTAATCGCGGTTTGGAGCGCTTTGTCGAACTTTATTACCGACCGTTTTTGCAGCATGCCCTGAACTGGCGTTATCTGACCGTTAGCGCTTTTATGGTCTTGCTGTTGCTGTGCGGCGCATGGCTCGACAGCGGCCGCCTGCGCATGTCGCTACAGGCGGACGTGGTCAAGGACAGTTTCTGGGTTTCCCTTAGCTCGCCGCAAGATGCGCCTTACAGCGAAGTGCGCAAGCGGGCTCAGCAGGTGGAACAAGCGTTTTTTGCGTTGCGCGACGAACTGGACGGCGTCGCTAAAGACCAGCGTAAAGCCGGCCATGACAGTGTCGTGGTTGGCTTGGAAACCATGATCTATGAGCATAGCGCGGGGTTTTGGACAGAATTTTCAGCGCAAGGGCGGCAACGGATCGTGGTCGAGGATTTCATCAATGAGTGGCGCAAACGGGTCGGCGACTTGGGCCGCACCAAGATCGATTTTCTGTACAAGGAAGGCGATGTGCCTTACGACATCGAATTCGATCTCGGCGCGGCCGATGCTGACTTGCTGCCCAAGGCTGCGGACGCACTTAAGCGCATACTGGAAGCTTATCCGGGCGTTTACGACGCGGTCGATTCCAGCGAGCCGGGCAAAGCGGAAATCCGTCTGACATTGAAGCCGGAAGCGGAACGCTTAGGTTTGCGTCTTGACGATTTATCCGAGCAAGTCCGCCACGGCTATTATGGCGACGAAGTGCAACGCTTGCAGCGCGGACGCAATGAAGTCAAAGTGATGGTGCGTTATCCGCGCGAGGAACGCCAATCGCTGGACAGCTTGGCGGCATTGCCGGTACAACTGCCGGACGGCCAACATGCGCCGTTGGGGGTGCTGGCTAAAGTGACCTTAACGCCCGGCGTCGCCAAATTGATCCGGCAAGACCGCCGCCGCGTCTTGAAAGTACAAGCGCGGGTCGATCCGCAAAAAGCCGATATCAACGCGATTTATGCCGGACTCGAAGCCGGGCCGTTGAAGAACCTGCGCCTGAATTATCCCGGTTTAAGCGTAACCATCGGTCAGGAGCGTCAGGAACAGCTGGCGATGACCGAGGCTTTGGCGCACTACACCCTGATTTCGCTGTTGGTGATTTATGTGCTGATTGCAGTGCCGTTCCGTTCTTATCTGAAGCCGCTGATTTTCCTGCTGGCCGCGCCGGTTGCCTGGTGCGGCGCGGTTATCGCGCACGGGCTGGCGGGTTTGCCGTTATCGATGGAATCGTTGGTCGGGATGATCGCGGCCAGCGGCGTGGTCGTCAACGACAGTTTGGTGCTGCTGGATTATATGAAAGAACACCACGACCCGCATAAACCGGTTATTGAACTGATTTGCGAAGCTTGCAGCTCACGGTTTCGGCCGATCTTTTTGGCTTTTTTGACCAATTTCGCCGGATTTTTACCGGCCTTGCTGGAAACCAGCCCGCAAGCGCAATTTTTGATCCCGATGACCTTGTCGCTGTCGGCGGGTTTATTGCTGGGCATGGCCGCCAGCCTGATATTGACGCCGGTTTGTTATGCGATTTTGGATGATGCTCGCGCGACCGTTAAGTAGCAATACTTCGAACGGTTAAGTTTTCGGCTCTCCAAGTAAGGTAGAACTTATCCATACCCGTGGAATTTGCGTTCACGAAGTCCATAGGCTCAATAATAGGGTTGATCGATATGGAAATTAAGCCGTGCAAAAAAAATAAAAATTTGCTCAATGACTCTGTTTGGCCTATCGACACAGGCAGGCTTAATTGAGAACCCCTAACCCGACATTTTTGCTGCCCCCCTGTTCCTTGATAAAACGCACCAATGCCATAGCATCCAATGGACGACTAAAATAATAGCCTTGAATTTCATCGCAGCCTTGTGCTCGAAGAAAGTCCAGTTGCGCCAAAGTTTCCACGCCTTCGGCGATGACAATGCGGTGCATACTGTGGGTCAAGGCGATGATTGCACTGGCAATGGCAGAGGATTCCGCATCGGTACTCACATCAATGACGAAAGATTGGTCAATCTTGATTTTGTTAAAAGGCAGGCGCTTCAAATAAGCCAAACTTGAATACCCGGTACCGAAATCATCCATTGACAGTTTGATGCCCATGACCTTCAATGCTTCCAGTATGGCAATGGCCTGCTCCGGGTTTTGCATAACGCAACTCTCGGTGAGTTCGATTTCCAGCAGATGTGGCGGCAACCCGGTCTCTTCCAAAACCTTGGACACCGTGTCGAGAAAGTCCTTTTGTCGCAACTGCTTCGCGGAAACATTAACGGCTATCAGCATTTCCGGAAATCCTGCGTCCAGCCAGGCTTTGTTGGTGACGCAGGCTTCACGTAATACCCATTCACCAATAGGCACAATCAGGCCGCTATCCTCGGCGATGGGAATGAATGTTCCGGGAGACATCATCCCGCGTTCCGGGTGCCGCCAGCGCACCAGTGCTTCGACGCCGCAGACCGCGCCGCCATTCAGTTTAATCTGCGGCTGATAATGCAGCACCAGTTCATTACGTTCGAGGGCATGCTGGAGCTGATTTTCGATGAGCAGATGCTCCAAGGCCGTGACATTCATATCCGAGGTAAAAAATTGGCAGTTGTTACGGCCTAATTCCTTAGCTCGATACAGGGCAACGTCGGCCGCCTTGATCAGCAAATCGAGATCGACAGCATCCTGAGGGTAAATGCTGATGCCGATGCTGAAGGAGGTAAACAGCTCATGTTCTTCAATGAAAAACGGCGCTGCAAGGGTTCTCAGCAGATGCTCCGCCAGTCGCATGGCATCCTCTGAGATGGACATGTCCTGGACAATAACAGCGAACTCATCACCGCCTAAACGCGCAATGGTATCTGTATCGCGCAAGCCCTGACGCATACGCTCTGCCACAGCCTTGAGCAGGCAATCACCCATAGGATGCCCCAAAGTATCGTTAACATTTTTGAAGCGATCCAGATCCAGATACATCAGCGCGAAACTGCGACCATTACGCTCGGCGAGGATGGTGGCTTGTTCGAGTCGGTCACGAAATAGGGTGCGATTAGGCAAATCGGTCAGCGGGTCGTAAAAAGCCAGATGCCGTATCACCGACTCGGAGTGCTTGCGCTCGCTGATGTCCTCGGTCACGGAAACGAAATGGGTGATTTCACCTCGTTCATTCTTGACCGGCGAGATAGATTGCAAGCACCAATAAATCTGGCCATTCTTCTTGCGGTCATGAAATTCACCGTGCCATTCTTGACCGGACAGAATGGTTTCCCACAAGGTTTCATAGGTCTCCACTGGCGTCAGGCCTGATTGCAATATCCTGGGGGTACGGCCTAAAACTTCTTCCTGCGTGTAACCGGTCAATTGATAAAATTTCGGATTGACATATTCGATAGTGGCATTGATGTCGGTAATCACGATGGCGGTTGGGCTATGCTCGACGGCCAGGGTCAACTTACGTAATTGGGCTTCGGCGAACTTACGGGCGGTGATGTCCAGGATAAAGAAGACACCGTTATCATGGCTGTTCTCGAAGCTAGCGGCACCGATAAGTATGTGTATCCTATGCCCATCCTTATGGATATATTCTTTTTCGAAAGGATCGCACACACCGGTCTCCATGATAGCTTCAAGTACTTTTTGATCGGCTTGGCGATATTCCGGCGGTGTTATCGCAATCCAGTCCAGTTTGCCGGTTAGCACATCTTCGCGGCTATAACCGATAATTTCCAACAGTTTATCATTGGCGCCCAAGATGCTACCGTTCACATCCCAGTAACCTATGCCCAGCATATTGGATTCGAATATCCGCCGATAGCGCGCTTCACTGATGCACAGGGATCGCTCTGCTAAATGGTGTGCAGTCACATCACGGGCGACAACCAGCAAGGTTTGCGCTTGCGTTTCGTCTAAAGGCAACGCCACGGCTACCGCATCGAGCCACCGGTGCGTGCCTTTGAAACCCGTTATTTCAAACTGTAGGGACGCCGTATCGCCTTGCACCGCGGATAGAAGAAATGCACGAAAAGCTTCGCGATAGCGGGATGCGATCAGTGCGTCGCAGTTGTGGGCGATTGCCTGTTCCAGGCTGTCGGCTTCGAGCATTGCCAAGCCGGCGGGATTAATGTTCAGCAGCGAACCGTCGGCGTTTACAATTTTTAAACATTCCGGCTCGGCATCGAAAATCGCCCGCATCCGCTTTTCGCTTATGCACAATTGTTCTAACATAAGTTTACGTCGCGTTATGTCATGCACTAGAGCGACAAAATGTCGTTTTTCAGCTAAGACTATCTCGCTGAGCGCTATTTCTACCGAAAATACACTCCCATCGCATCGCTGGGCAGGAAGCTCACTGCGTTGTCCTTGTCTGATTATTCTTCCCGCACCGGATCGCAGATAATCCCTGATGCGATCATCATGTTCGCTCCGGTAAGGCTCCGGCATAAGCATGGAGACATTTTTGCCGATAACGTCTTCGGGCGCGTAGCCGAATATTCTGCTGGCGGCGGCATTGAAGTTCTCGATAATACCTTGGTCGTTAGCCGTAATAATGCCTTCCATGACATTGTCCACGATTTTGCTTGAGAGCCGTTCAGTTTCAAGTAGGAGCAAGTCCTGACAATTCAGCAATTGTGCGTTACGGTAAAGGAGAATAACCAAAAGCGTGATATTGCTCAGGGCGAACAACGCCAATCCGGTATTCGTGCCATACCAACCGGCATATTCGCCACGCAGCCGCAACCAACCGACCACAAAGGGTATCGCAATAACATAAGGCAGCAACCGCCGTAGCAGCAGTCCTCCCGAAAGTTCGCTTAAAATGACGGCGGCGACTCCGCGACCGGGTTCAACGAAAAGCAGTCCTATCCCCAAAGCAATCACGGCAAATACCGAATGCACGGACATGGTTCTGGCGGAGGCATGTATCCACGGAACATCATACGCATAACCGACCAGCGCAAACGCGGCAATGCTAAGCATGGCCAAGGCGGTAATCTGTGCAGGAGGAAAGGCGCGACCTAGGCCCACTGAAGCAAGCCCTAATCCAGCCAATACGAAAACCGTCGACGACATGGCGGACATAGGGCCGACAACGCTCGCCCCACTGCCGGTTTGACCGCCGATAAACCGCCAAAGCGACAAGTAAAGCCCACTGCCTGTCGCATCAACGATAACGGGCAACACACCCAGTAACAAGACGACACAAGCGCACGTGCGTGTTGTTCTCGGATATCCGGCATGGATTCCATATAAAGAAAAGCCGGACAGCACGAAAGCCAGTGCTGTATCCGGATACATGAGGGGAAAATTGGGATGGATGCGTTTGAGCAGTTCGATGTCGAGCAACCAGCCGATTAGTGTTATTAGACCGATGCAGGAGGCTAACAGGCCTGCAATTATTATTTTCATCTATAAATGTACGTGTAAGGAATTGTCCATAATTAATGTGACAGTCTATACAAAAATTCTTACATCCTCTAGTGCAAATGTCAGTACAAACAGCTAAGAAATCAGGGCTACCTCATTTGACTTTTATGTTTATTGTTAAATCAATAAGTTAAATATTTTTGCGCCATTTTTGGCGGTTTTTTACTATTTTTAACATATTGATTATAAAAAACTTTTATTTTAATTAGGTGAATCTAGCTAAGAAACACATTATGAAGCTAAGAAATAAGCACGAAATAACTTGAAGCGTTGGGGGTTCCGTTAGTATCGAGCCTCTCAAGTGCAAACTCAACCGATGGTGTCGGGCCTCACATTTGACATTATCCGACACCTTTTATGTCAAATGTAAGGACCGACCCTAACGTGTGCGCAAGAGTATGGTGGGCATAACGAACCGCACCTTGGGCATGCTCAGACATAAGGGGCGTATCCTGTGCGGCTCATTCTTCACCGCACGCTACAGCCCTATTCAAGGTGACCGGCACTTCGGCACGGCCATTTAATGCGGTTTCAAGCCCCATCGCGTCAGCCGGGTCAGGTAATTGCGGTCGCCAAAGGTAATGCAGATGTACGGATTCAATAAAAATCCCTGTTAGCCGGAACCTGACAGTTAACGCACCAGTAGCTCCGGGCCGAACCAATCGACAATCACATGCCGGTAATACTCGGCTTTTGCGGTTTGCAGATGCTCCAGCGGGTTTAGATTATCGGTAAAAATAACGCCCTTGCTCTTATCCAGCGAAAACGCCCGCACTCTCAGCCAATCCGACTGACCCGGCAGCAGCGATTTTGAATTAATATCGATCGGCTGAGCCCCGGCAAGAAAAATGAAGTCGTTAAAATCCTTACCCGGTTCGGAGACAAAAACCGATTGCTGCGGAAACACTTCCGCAATAGTTCGCGACACCGACGCCAAGGCGACGCTGGGTTCGCCCTGCGAAAAAGCGACAAAATTAAGCGCCAATATGCCTTGTTCCGACAATAATCCCTGTAATTGCGCCAGTGTCTCAACCGTCAATAAATGCGCGGGTTCCGAGCCGCCGGTGAAACAATCGTGAATAATCAAATCATAAGGCCCTTTCAGGTGGCGTATTTCATAACGCGCATCGCCGACAATCGCCTGACCGGTGGGTTTGAAGCCGAAATATCCGGCTGCGGCGTCGGCAACGGCCGGATCTATTTCCAGCGTATCGGTTGCTATGCCGTAACGATCGTGCAGAACTTTTGCCATATGGCCCGCACCCAAGCCGACAATCAGCGCACGGGTCATTTTTTTCGGCGTTAGCGCGGGAATCAGGCCGACAATATCTTGGTAAGTCAAGCGGCTTTGCCCGTCACTGATACCGGCGGCGCCTATCGTCGATGCATCGGAGGTCAACAGGCGCAAATCGCGCGACGGTTGATCGATAACCCGCACCCAGCCGTAAAGGCTTTCGCGTTCCGACTGAATGTGAAACCGGTTGCCTCCGGTATAGCTGTGCGCGGCACCGACGATTTTCGGCAACAGGCATAATCCGGCTATCGCCAACACGATGCAGGGTGTAATAGCGGCAGGCACGGCTAATTTTTTTTGTTCGTAAATGGCGATAACAACCGCCAATGCCAGCAGCATTAGGCCAAGGCCGACTAAAATCTGACGGGAACCGACCAGAGGAAACAGGAAAAAACCCAATACCAAGGTGCCGATCACGCTGCCCAGTGTGCTGACCGCATAAATGGAACCGGCGCTGTTACCGACGCCGTCCAATCTCGACGTCGACAGTTTAATCGCGAAAGGGCCGACCATGCCGAGCAAGGTCAGGCTGGGAAAAAACAAAACCAGCGAGCTGACGAAAGCACCGGCGCGTAAGCCCAACGGATCGGTCGCCAGTAATACCGCCCGCGTTGCCCACGGGATCAATAAAGTGAACAACGCGGCAAGCGCGATAATCAGCGATAAACCGGTGCGTTTGGCCCGGTCGGCCCAACGTCCGCCGATAAAATAACCGACCGCCAAGGCGATCATAGTGACTGAAATCAGTGACGACCAGACATAAAGGCTGGCCCCGTAAAACGGCGCAATCATCCGCGTGCCTAACAGTTCGATCACCATAACCGACGCTCCGGTTAGGAAAACCGTCAAAAAAAGCCCGGTGCGGTCAAAAATAGTCAAGGTGTTGTTCATTATGATGAGTATCCATTTATTTAATTAAGGTGTTTTAAATATTTGCCCGAGACCGGTGCAATCGTAGTTGGGCGCAGTGTACTAAAAAAATTGAGTATCTTCCTCATTGCCGTTGTTCCCGGTAGTTCTGAATGAATGCCGCGACGGAATAATAAGTAAGCCGGTACATGAAGCAATTAACGACATTTATCGTTTATCGTTCCCACGCTCCGGCGTGGGAATGCAGTGAGGGACGCTCCTGCGTCCCGTACCGCTGGAGCGGTACTTCGGCGTTCCCACGCCGGAGCGCTCATCGTTATACACAAGTGTCAAAATGCCTTTTTTGCAACCTGGAGGGTTGCCAGCTATTAGCCGGGGGTTGAGCGTAGCGACACCCCCGGTCAATACGAAAAAAAACCACGACCCTGGAAG
>SXGU01101334.1_pt1 | contig 17703 bp, 16 predicted proteins | sample 3174531 | NCBI WGS metagenome assembly SXGU01 (sample SAMN11356863, study PRJNA531348) | freshwater metagenome | isolation source: freshwater sample F1-140 | place: China: Fuxian Lake, Yuxi | collected 2017-12-25 | reverse complement strand
ATCGCCGTTGTCTGGAGTGTACAAATTACAACCGACGTCTTGGGCAGTACACACTTGAGCGTACGAGTCACACTCCGCGGCGTCATCAGCATCACCGGAACAACCGAGATAATCTGGCGGCAACAACAAGTAACTCGTGGTTGGGGAGTTCGTGTTGTAACCGTTTGTATAAGAAGTGGCGTCGTCACCGAGTTCGAGTTGTACAGCGTCGAACCGAACAGTGGTTCCTGTAAGTGAAATCGTCGCTGTCAAAGCACGTTCGACCGTTGTGAACGTACAGGTGTACTGCGACCAGCTCGTGTCTGTGAGTGGAGTGGACGAAGCAGAGGTGGCAGTAATGACGTACGCATCTGTGCCGGAAAGCGTACAATCGCCTGCTTTGGATGTACCGGAAAGATCTACGGCAGTGCCGGAAGGATCATCCGTGTCGTCAAATGCGATCGTTGCCGTCAATGAGCCTCCGATAGTAGCAGACGCTTCGGCATAAAAACTAAACGTATAAAACGCGCCTGGAGACAAATGAATGTCTTCTTGCGTGGCTGTGGTGGATGAAGACGTAATGAGTAAGTCATCTTGACCGTAGTAAGCACTGCTATTTGTTGCCTCCCAGTCCCCTGCCACCGTTCCATTCCAATTATCAAGCACACCATCGCTGTCCTCGTCGTCAGCAAACGATGAATTCGCAACCAAATTCAACGTCAAATCATCCCCAATTTCATACAACTCAGCACATCCTGCGGACTCTTCCGTACATTCCGAGATGTTGTTGTTGAAGTAAATGCGATCTTCGTAGGTGTAGCTGGCGTACGTGATGTCCGTGGTCGTATCGCTATCATCCTCATCGCCGTAATCGTAGCTATACGAAGCACGCGCCGAGTTTGCGCTTCCTGTGTAGTATTTCAAATCATTTTCGCGATCGGCTGTGGTATACGTTTCCGTTCCTGGAAGCCATTCATATTCATCGTCTTCGGTATCGTCCGTTGCTTGATCGTCAAAATACTTATTCGTACGCGACCAAAGACACCCTGCATTGTCTTGATCACACACACTGTAATCCACAGTGTTTAAGAGATATCCAGCCTGTTCGCTTGTATCAACGTTCTCAAACGCCAAACACGAAGCATACTGCTCCGGACACTCATCTCCACGGAACCGCCAAGCATTCTTTTCCTGAACACAGTAGCCGAATCCTCCATCACAAGTACCATCGTTATTTTCTGCAAGACAGCTTGGAGTGTCTACACAGGCTCCATTGCGGCCAGCAGAAAGCGTTGAGATAGTGAGTTCCCCGTTTACAAAGGCCTTGCATTGAGTTTCTGGATACTTCAGCACCCAATTTGGATCGATTAAGTGACACCACTTCGCGGAACCCGTGCCGAGCATGCCGTTTTCGTCACAGTCATCAAACCCGTCGACAATTTCTTGCAACGTTGCCTGAGTACTGCTGGTGTTACGCGATGCGGCAATCTCCCAACCAACCGGAAGAATACGCGCTTTGCGCAGTTTAACGAGGTTTCCGTAACAGTAGCCGTAGGTGTAGCAAAAAAGATCTTGGTTTTTAGAAACATCCGTAGACGGAATGAGCGACCAGCTTCCGTTAAGTAATCCTTCATCGATGGCCTCCTGCACTGTAAGCGGAACACCTCCTTCAGCACGCGCCACTGCCGAAGCCATGTTTGAGTCCGTCACGCAGTTGTTAATATTGCGCACAGCAACCCCACCTGATGGACAAGCAACAAAATCCGCCAACAAGTTGTAGTTGGTGATAGAAAGCGGATTGGTTGTAAAGAAGCTGGAAAATGCATTTTCGGCCGTTTCTTGGTCGACCGTTGCAACGGTTTCAACGTCGAGTGGATCTGCATCCGTTGGAAGCACTGGAAACAATCCTGTGTACACTTTGTTCATGAGCTGCGAAAGCAAAGTGTTGACGAATACTCCCGCTACCTGACCAAACGTAGCCCAAATAAGGTTTGGGTTTGCAATCGCATTGTGCAGTTGTTCCTTTGAGGTATCGTCTTTGTTTTGTAACGCCTCTTTAAAGTTGTTCTCTAAAACACTCGACGGAGTCTTCACCTGCCCTGTGATAAGATCTGTGACATTTTTAAATCCACCACTATTGATCTGCTCAAATAATTTATTTGTTTTCACTTCAAGAACTTTCTGGTGAACCTTAATGTTGAGTCCAATGGCTGCAGAAAGTTCGTTTTGACCTGGCTTGAACCCTTTTGCAAATTCCTGAAGAACTTTTTGGGAAGGATTATCGACGGTGGCGAGCGTTGTCGTAAGAAACGAGCTCCAATTACTCGTAATTTCACGAAAATCACACGAAGGCTCACTTGGCTGATAGGCTTGTTTCAACCCGAGCTGAATACTGAGTTTGAACAAATCAAGCCCTGGAGCACACAAACTGAACGTAGTATCGAGTTCTGACTGCACAACGCTGTTGAGCTGACCAATCGCGTCGCCTGCCACATCAAGCCCATACTCTGTCCAGGCTTCTTTTGCTGTCTTATTGTAGAACATCGACTCTTGCGCTACGCCTCCGTTGGCAACGTAAAGAGCGGCCTCGTATGCCAACTTATCCATGGCAAACGTCCACAAATTCAATAGGGCGGAAAGCAGCGCGATCTGTAAGCCAGGCTTAATCAGCTGCTTGTCAGTGCCCTCAACAGCCTTTTCAATACCCACAGCCGGACAGGGAGTTGGAGTAGCACCGGCAGTAAGACAAATACCTTGTGCTGCCCCTGCACCAATATAGACAGCAGCAGAGGCTGGATTTGAAATCGTTTCATCGCCATCTGCTCGCACGGTTCTGGCCGCAAGCGTTCCTCCCAAAACAACGCACAAGAACCACGCGGCGATGAGCCCGCGGAAAAACCGACGATTTCTGGAAGGAAGCATCATAGGAAGTTACGGTTGGACGGATTCGTCAGAAGTGGTGGTTTGAGATTGCAGAAGAGCGGACAGTTCGCCGTTAGCCGAAGCTTGACCGACCACGGAATCGAACAATTTTTGTAGGTCTTCGTCTGCCAACGCATCCACTTTTTCCTGTTCCATGCCCGCATTCACAAGCGCCTTTCGGATTTCATCGACCGTAATGGTTTTCAGATACGCTTGGATGTCGGCTTCTGTACTAAACTGCTGTTGCGAAAAGTTAACCCCAAATGGTGCCAGCGAATCGATGAGACCAGACGTCGCATTGTTTGAGCCTTGCGAATCTGCCGAAATAATCCCAGACCGTCCGCACGACTTCCCTTCCGGACAGTTCGGATCGTGACCAGAATAGGTTTCACCTTTGTCATCGAATCCGTCGGAATCGGAATCGGAAAGATACGGACTGGTTTTAAACACGTAAAGTTCATCGTAATCAGAAAGACCATCTTTGTCGGTGTCACGTGTTTTTTGCGCGGCAATTTCTGCGGTTTCTTTTTCAGAAGAGGTAAGGAACAACTCGCTGGTCGCATCCGCAATTTGAATTTCAAATGGCCGACGAATCATGGCTCCGAAGGAACGGAAACCTAGGAACACACCGCCGATACCGAAAAACACAACAAGAACAAAAGCGATCTTTTGTTCTTTTGAAAGTTCTGTGCCCCGTTGTCGCAATCGGTCGATGAGGCCCATAGTGAGAGTACCTGCAGTATATCAAAGTCGCGCCCGTAACTCCACCCAGTGAGCAGGGGATAATTCTTGTGCTCGGGAGGTTTCGGGGAGTGACATCTCTCGCAGCACTTCCCTCACTCGTGTGGAGGAAGCGAAACCGGCGGAAGCAATATTGTTGTGCAGTTGTTTTCGACGTGAGGAGAAGCCGGCGGCGGCAAGAAAAATTACCGGCTCTAAGGTTGAAGGTCGAAATTCGAAATTCGAAGAAAACTTTAAAGAGGAAGGTTTATGGCTTAAATCTTCAAACTTCAATCTTTTTTCGAATTTCGAATTTCTACCTTCAACCTTCCCACGTACAGCTAGCACAACCACCGCTGAATCCACTTTTGGAATGGGGCGGAACGCGCCGCGAGGGACGATGAATGCTCGACGAACGTCAGCGTAGAGTTGGCAAACCACGGAAAGCAGACTCATATCGCCGGGTTTGGCTGTGATGCGGTCGGCGACTTCTTTTTGAACCATGAGGACAAGACGCGAAGGTCGTGGTTCGGTCGTGAGAAAGTGTTCAAGGACTTGGGATGTGATGTTGTAAGGGATGTTGGCGACGAGTTTATAGTTTCCATCCGTCATCCTGAGTGAAGCCGAAGGATCTCGCGATGGACCCTTCGTCGGATTTACCTCCTCTGGATGACGGACGTTAAAAATATCTCCTTCGATGAGTTCGATCTTGTCGCCGAAGCGTTCTTGCAAAGGTGCAATCAAATCGTGGTCCGCTTCGACCGCTGTTACCTTTGCTCCGGCAGCGACGAGGGCGTACGTTAAAACACCTGTGCCTGGACCAATTTCCAGAACGGATTCGCCTGGCTGGATCTCCGCAACTTGAATAATTCGACGGACCACCGATGGGTCCGCGAGAAAATTCTGTCCAAAAGATTTTTTTGCTTTGGGAAACATGGGGGCTTGTCATCCTGAGCGAAGCCGAAGGATCTCTCGAGGGATCCTTCGTCGGCTTTGCCTCCTCTGGATGACGGGGTGCTAATGATTATGAGGTTCGTACTGAAATTGCTCCTTGTCGCAACACGACGATTTTTCCGTTTTTCTCTGTGATAATGGTTGAAGGTGGAACCTCCGCGAGACGACCAACGTCGAGAATCACGTCAGGAGCAAGTACGACACCCGCTTCTTTCATCTGTCGATCGAACGCTTCGACCGAGTAACACGTCGGCTCCCCCGCCCGGTTCGCCGACGTGGCCACAATCGGCGCGCCAAGCCCACGCGACAACGCACGAGCCGAGGCAAGCGACGAAACCCGCATCGCCACCGTCCCATCGGACCGCACCACATTGCTCGCCAATCCTTTTCGCACCTTCCCAACAATCGTCAGCGGCCCAGGCCAATGTTTTTTGGCTAGTACGAGCAAAGCCGGCGACAATTCCATGTATTCGCCCGCCATCTTCGCCGAAGCCACGATAAGCGGCGGCGTCTTCCCCGCTTCCCGTCCTTTCATGGCAAAAATCTTCTCCACCACCTGCGCTCGCCGAGCATCCGCCGCCAGCCCATACGCCGTCTCCGTCGGAAACAACACAACTCCGCCTTGCTTGAGAATTTCAATAGCCGCTCGAAGAGTCGTGGAGTCGTGGAGTCGTGGAGTGACACGTTTTTTTACCGTTCTAACGAGTTTCATAGGATCATGGGGGCGGAGCGGCAGGGTCCCCGACGCCCACAGCGAGAGGACGGCTTGTCCGAACCGAGCGAGGACGACGGGGTGCCGCGCAGCAGGGGCCCCATGATCCCGCGACTCATCGCGGCTTACCATGTAGCGGCAGGGTGCGGGGACCCCGCCTATTACTTCGAATATTTCCGAAACCAATCGACGGTCCGTTTCAACCCTTCTTCGAGCGAAACCTGCGGCACCCACCCAAGTTCACGCCGAGCCTTCCGCACATCGAGCGCCGAGCGCATCACCTCGCCTGGCTGTGCCGGTGCGTGCATTTCCTTTTGCTTTGCTCCTGTGAGTTTATTGAGCTGACGGAAAAGTGCGTTTACATCTGTCTGAATCCCTGTTCCTACATTGAATACACCAACCGCACCTTTTTCCATGGCAAGCATCTGCGCACGAACCACATCACCGACATATACGTAATCACGCGTCTGCTTGCCGGTTCCGTTGATCACCGACTGTTTCCCGTGCAACATCTGTCGCGTCAAAATCGAAACTACTCCCGCCTCCCCGCGCAACGCTTGGCGCGGACCGTACACGTTTGCTAACCGCAAAATCGCCACCGGAAACCCGTGCACACGGTGTTCAAACATCAAATACATTTCCGCGGTTCGCTTCGAAATCGCATACGGCGAAAGCGGATCCTCAGGAGTTTTCTCAGAATACGGTGGCTTAAGCGTGTCGGGATACATCGCTCCGCCGCTCGAGGTGAAAATAATTTTCTTCACACCTGCTTTGCCTGCCGTGTGAGCAATGGCTAGCGTTCCCATGATATTCACGCGAGCATCTGCCGGAGGATCGGCAACCGAATTACGCACGTCAGCTTGCGCTGCCAAATGGAAAATAATTTCCGGCTGGAGTTGCTCAATGAGGGCTGGAAACCCAGGTGCCGCAATCGACATCTTAAAAAATGTCGCATTCGGGTTCACATTCGACCTCGAACCCGTCGACAAGTCATCAACCACATAGACTTTAATGTGACGTTTGATGAGTGCGTCCACGATGTGAGATCCAATGAACCCCGCACCACCTGTAACGAGTGCTGATTTGTATTTGGGCATATTACTCTTTATTCGCCACCGCAAACCGATCCGAATCCTCCAACTGCTGACGCAGGTACGCTTCCATAAACGGTTCCAACGCTCCTTCGAGCACCGCAATGGCATCGCTGGTTTCATGGTCTGTTCGATGGTCTTTGACGAGTTTGTAAGGATGGAGCACGTACGAACGAATTTGGTTTCCCCATTCGGCGCTTTGATATTCACCGCGCAGTTTTGCCTTTGCGACGCGTTGTTCATCTAGTTTGAGCTGCAAAAGTTTCCCACGCAATATCGTCATGGCGGTTTCACGATTCTGCAACTGCGAACGTTCGTTTTGGCAGCTCACGGTAATTTTCGTAGGCAAATGAACAATCCGTACCGCCGAATAGGTTGTGTTCACACTTTGTCCACCCTTTCCTCCACTCATGAACGTGTCTATGCGCAAGTCATCTGGTTTGATATCCACGAGTTCATCTTTCTCAATTTCCGGAAGCACCTCGATGAGCGCAAACGTGGTATGCCGCATTTTCTCCGCATCAAACGGCGAAATGCGCACAAGTCTGTGAACACCGTGTTCGCTTTTCAAATAGCCAAATGCGTGGCGACCTTCCACTTTGATAGTCACACTCTTGAATCCTGTTTCTTCACCGCGTGATTCATCGAGAATCGTCAGCACCCAACCTCGCTGTTCGCAAAACCGCATAACCATGCGAAACAACATCTCTGTCCAGTCGTTCGCTTCCGTTCCGCCACTTCCTGCATGAAATGCGACAATCGCATTGTTCGCGTCGTACTCACCGGAAAACAACGTCGCAAATTCCATCTTTGAAAATCGTGCTTCGAGTTCTACGAGCTTTGATGCGATCTCGTCGTGCATCCCTTCGCTCCCATCCGCTTGTGCCATCTCCGCCAACTCTTCCAACTCCGTAATCTCTTTTAAAAACCCTTCCCACTCTCCGAGTTCGACACGCAAGTCCGCCGCTTCCTTCGACACACGCCGCGCCTTCTCCGCATCCGTCCAAAACGACGCATCCTCCATGTCGACTTCCAGTGCTTTCAAATGCGTGCGAACCCGGTCGAGGTCAAAGCAACCCCCACGTACGCAAAGCGCGCCCGCGGAGGTCTTGGAGTTGATGAATGAGTTCTTTCATAATGCTAAAACTGTATTTTCTTTGCGTACTCGCCGAGCCATGGCAGTTCCCAGAGGTCGCCGGAGGCGGCGCGGATGACTCCGAGAGCCGAGAGAACGAACAAAACGATTGAACCAATAAACCACACAAAGCCACCAAGAATCGGCACAGTTGCGGCACCGATCCACAAAATAACCCAAGCAATGAGCAACACAACTCCCTGTCGTGCATGATGCATCGCAAAAGTACTGTCTTTTCTAAACAAAACCGGAAGCACACACAACACCCCAAAATACGAAAGCGCTCCGAGTACTTTTTCTTCGTTTGTCATAGTTTGAAAATCTCACAACTTATACCCGCCAAGTATAGCGGAAAAGCACGAAAAAGCAAACAAAAACGACCAGGAAATTCCGGATCGTTTTTTCGTCATCCAGAGGAGTCCACAGGACGACGAAGGATCTCTCGTGCATAGACACTGGATCCTTTCGGCCTGTGGCCTCTGGGTGACGATAGTTCAAATAAACTTCCTAACTTAGTACATGTCCATTCCGCCCCCATGGCCTCCACCGTGGCCGCCGGCTGCGGGTTCGTCTTTCTTTGGGAGGTCTGTGATAGCCGCTTCGGTCGTGATAACCATGATCGCGATAGAAGCAGCGTTTTGCAGGGCGAAGCGCGTCACCTTGGCTGGATCGATAACGCCAGCAGCCGCGAGGTCTTCAAACATGTTCGTGGCAGCGTTGTAGCCGAACGATCCGGTACCGGCTTTTACTTTTTCCAGCACGACCGAACCATCCTTGCCTGCATTGAACGCAATCATACGCATCGGCTCCTCGAGCGCTCGGCGCAAGATGTCGAGTCCAACACGTTCGTCGCCATCGACGGACACTGAATCGAGCGCGGCAATGGCACGCACAAGTGCCACACCGCCGCCCGGCACAATTCCCTCTTCCACAGCAGCTTTCGTAGCAGCCACCGCGTCTTCGATGCGATGTTTCTTTTCTTTCATCTCGGTTTCTGTTGCCGCACCAACTTTGATGACCGCAACACCACCGGATAATTTCGCCACACGCTCCTTCAACTTTTCCACTTCAAATTCCGACTCCGTCTGTTCCACCTGCTTGCGAATAGCTGACACACGGTCGGCAATCGCCTGCTTTTCGCCGCCTCCACCGATAATTGTTGTGTGCTCCTTGTTCGATACAATTTTATGAGCGCGACCAAGATCGGAAAGTTCCGCTGTTTCAAGCTTGAGTCCAACCTCTTCCGTAATGAGCTTTCCGCCTGTGAGAATCGCAATGTCTTCGAGCATGGCCTTACGACGGTCGCCGAATCCAGGCGCCTTCACCGCCAGCGTGTGGAACGTGCCGCGCAACTTGTTCACGACGAGTGTCGCAAGCGCTTCGCCATCCACATCCTCAGCAATAATCACGAGTTCTTTCTTTCCCGTCTGTGCCACTTTTTCAAGCAACGGCAAAATATCCTGAATCGAGCTGATTTTTTTGTCCGTCACCAAAATAAAAACATCTTGATACTCCGCTTCCATGCGATCTTGCGAGGTAATCATGTACGGCGCCACGTATCCGCGGTCGAACTGCATACCCTCAACCACATCCACATCCACACCAAACGTTTGCGACTCTTCAACCGTGATGACGCCATTCTCGCCAACTTTCTTCATGGCTTCCGCGATCATGGTTCCGATTTCCGGATCGTTGGCGGAAATACTGGCGACCTTCTCAATTTCGTTACCTTTGATTGGCGTAGCAATCTTTTTCACTTCAGCAACGAGCGCGTCCACACCTTTTTCGATTCCACGACGTAACGCCTGAGGATTCGTTCCAGCGGTCACGTTACGCAAGCCTTCAGCAATCATGGCTTGTGCCAAAACGGTTGCGGTTGTGGTTCCATCTCCAGCAACATCGTTCGTCTTGGAGGCAACCTCCTTCACGAGTTCTGCACCAAGATTTTCAAACTTATCTTCAAGTTCAATTTCTTTTGCTACAGTTACTCCATCTTTCGTCACAACCGGCGCGCCATATCCGCGATCCAAAATGACATTGCGCCCCTTTGGCCCAAGTGTCACTTTTACCGCATTGGCGAGCTTGTCGACTCCACGCTTGAGCGCATGTCGTGCATCTTCGTTAAAAGAAATTTGTTTTGCCATAGGTATTGAAAAATTAGGTTCGTAGGTTCTTAGGTTCGTAGGGACCACGGTTCTGAAAACCTGAGGATCTGCGCACCTGCGAACCTACTCGATTACCGCCACCACATCTTCCATGCGAATGACGAGATAATCCACGCCGTCAATCTTCACTTCGTCTGGTGCATATTTTTTAAACACGACTTTGTTCCCAACAACAACGTCCATGGTGGAACGCGTTCCGTTTTCCAACGTTTTTCCTGGACCAACTGCAATGACCTCCCCACGCTCTGGACGCTCCTTATCCACGGTATCCGGAATAATAATTCCCGAAGCAGACACTTCCTCTTTTGAAACAGCTTTTACGATCAAGTGATCGCCGATTGGTCGAAGTTGCATAGAGATTGGACGGATTAAATCCTGGGTCCGTAGATCACCAGCCCACGCGTAATGAACGGCGATCTACGAACACAGGACTAAATAAACCCGCTAGCAGTCTCACCAGTTGAGTGCTAGCGGGGGTATTTTGTCCACTTGAGGTAAGACTGTCAAGCGATTCTATTTTGGCGTCGTTTCTCCCTTTAAAACGAGGGTAAGACAGAGCATACCGAGAACCAGCCCTGCCCAGAGACTCCACAAATAGTGATCAAAAAACACGGGGGGAATAAGTACGGCGGCGAGAGCAAACGGGAGTGGATTCTTTTTTGCTGTCGCCTGAATCGTTGGAAAAAGATTCTTGCTCAGCCGTACGAATCCAACAATTCCAAGAATCCCGAGTTCTGCGATAAACAAAAGGAATACGTTGTGAACAGGTTGGTACATCCACCCCGGCTCGCCCGGGTCGAGGTGTGTGAGAAGTTCTGTATAATTTCCCGGGCCAACGCCTGTGAAAGGATTTGCGCGCAAAACGGATGGAAAGGTGAAGAGTGATTCTTCACGCTCAACAATAGAACGTGTCTCCAGTCGAGCGGATGTGTCGAAACGAACAAAGAGAGCATCGGAAAAGAAGACACAGGTGGCAAGTGTTCCAAACACGGGAATCAATGCAAGCACAAACAATTGTTTCGTCGCACGCACATGATGTTGAAACATCCACACGAACAAACCAATCATCGCAGCCATCACTCCAAGCCAAGCGCTACGCGAAAACGTCACGACAAGTGTTGTAGAAAATACAGTTGCAAGAATCACCGCAACCAGGCGTTGCATACGCGAGCCAGTCCACCCAAGCCATCCAAGAACAACGAGACTGACAGCCAAGTATCCTCCAAACACATTTGGATGTGGAAATGTTCCGTACGCACGAAGCAGTCGACCTGCGTGTGTTTCGATCACGGACACCCCAGCAACCGCCGCGTTTTTTTCCGCAAGCCCAAGCACGCTCGACGCAGGACTCGCTCCAGACATCACCTGCATCCAACCGAGCACACTCGGACCAATGAGCCCTGCACAAAAAGCCCAAGCAACTCGACGCATCTGCGTACGCTCATCCACAAGCACCAGCAAAAATACAAGTGCAGCCACAACATGAAGTCCTGCTCCCAATGCCAATGGAAGCCGAACGGAAAAAGACGTGGAGATGGCTAGAGTGCCGAGAAAAAAGAAGAGAAACTTCGGCAAAGACACCAGGGCCGTGGGTAGATGCGGCCGCCCACGCAAAACCGCCACCAGCACAAACAGTATTTCTACTAGATATAATGAAAGAGTCCCGTACTCCCACGGCGTCCCGCCAACGGTGAGCTGCGCGTAAATCCAACGCGTCTGCCACGGCAACAAGAAGATAGCTGCGTACAACAAAGCGTTAGCGAATTTCTGACGAATCATACATCTGATGCCACCGGTCGCGGAGTTCCGCCCGGCGGTCTTGATCATGAAATTTGAGCATCTGATCGGTAACGACCACACGTGTATCCTGATTCATCATCTCACGAATCGTGTGCGGGAGTCTCTTGAATTGAAAGTGTTTTGCCGAGGACTCAAAATGTGTCAGTCCATTTGGAAACATCCATCGGGTTGGTTTCACGGCGATGGTTGGATGCGCAGCGCGTGGCTGAGTGTGAGGGAGTTCATCGTCCGCCCAGGCGTTTTGATCTTGGAGTTGTTTAAACGTGTTGTTTCGGTCAAGCACGGGAATGAGCGAACGGATCCAATAGGCAAGATACGGATCTGTGGGTGTGAGGCGCACGTCGGAAATTGCCAAACGATCTGTCGATAAGAAAAACGAAAAACAAACAGGATCCTGCGGCGGCTGTGTGGCGGCAGGATTAGGTCTCCAACCAAGTAGAGCAAAAGGAGTTACGCAGACGAGACGCGTCAACCAAATCGTTCCCGGTCGACACACAATCACCAAATCAATATCACTCTCCGGTTTCGTATTCCACCACGCCAACGTATTCCCCACCGCCACTGATTCAATCCACGGAAACAACCGGAACCACCACGTCGCCCGTCGCACTCGCTTCATTTTCCGCAATGCATCCACATACCTCCGTCTCCGTTCCACCACTCGCCGTTCACTGTTTCCATCTTTGAGCCCCCAATGTCCGTCGACCGTTTCCAATCGTTCCTGTAACCAAACCGAATTTTCTAGCGATGAAATCACAGCTTCAAGCGTCGTCCCCGCCGGCGGCCGATACAACCATTTCCAAACTTCAAAGGCTGTTGGTATATACTCCATCACCTCAAACCAACATATCGTCCGAAAAATTGCTATTTCGAGGGGAGACATAGAACGCTCAGAGTGTACCAGACTCAAGCGGAGGCGTGGACTTTGGTCTCGTCAGATCATATTTGGCTTGAAAGGCTTGAGAGGGCCGGGAGGTTATCGAATTGATGTGTAACGTCCGGAGGGATTTCCAAAATCTTCCTGAAGACCGAGCTGTGATCCTGTCGCAGGCAGGATCGGCGAGGATTGTCTGACCGACGGAGACAAGCTGGATTGTTAGATCTTACAGTCCAGCGCCGGATCCTAGGAAGTTTCCGCAGCCAAGCGACCGATGAAGGAAGGTTTTGGAGATTCTGGAGGACGTGTGACGCGCCTCATCGCGGCTTACCACGCAGGCGGTGTGCTTACATCGAAAACAAGTGGCTTAGGCCACTTGTTTCTTCTTGCGCAAGACGAGCCATTGTTGAAACACAGAAATCACCGTCACCATCACCCAGTAAAGCGTGAGCCCACCTGGAAGTTTCGCTCCGATAACCACGGTCATCACCGGCATCATGTACATCATGGAAACATTCATGGCCTTGAGCATCTCTTCGTCCTTTGCCCCTTCTTTTCCCTGCACCTGCTCTGGAATTTTCTTTGGCATCAACATTTTTGCCTGCACAAACTGGAGTCCACCCGCCAAAACAGCCAGCGGCAAACTCGCCACGGTCAAATCTAACAGACCAAAAAAGTTTGTATTGATTTGTCCTGGGTTGGCCACAAACGGATACAGCAAATCGAGCTTTTGTCCTGCCAAACCATCGGACAACACCTGGTACAAAGCAATCAAGATAGGGATTTGCACCAAAATAGGTAGACACGAAGAAAGTGGATTCACTTTCTCTGCGGCATACAATTCCATCATGGCTTTCGCCAATCCTTCTTTGTCGTCTTTAAATTTCACCTTCAATTCATTCAACTTTGGTTGAAGTTCCTGAAGGGCTTTTTGTGACTTCAGCGATGCCTGAGTGAATGGCCAGAGAATCGCCTTCACGACCACTGTGAGAGCAATAATCGCGAGCCCCATGTCAGCTCCCGGAATCACTTCGTACAGCCAAATGAGCAGGTTAAACAGCGGCTGGAAGAGAACGGTTTGGAAGATGGACATACTTATTCAGCGGGAGTTTCAGGAATATCAGCGGCGACTGGGGTTGCTGTGACTTCTGGGGCGGCCGGGGTGACTGATTCGTCGGTTACTCCCGCTGCCTGCGAAGCAGCAAACTCTGCAGCGGCTTCTTCTTTTTTGTGTCCTTCTACTTCTGCAATATTAATTTTCCAACCCGTAAGGTGAGCCGCGAGCCGCACGTTCTGTCCGCCCTTTCCAATGGCAAGCGAAAGCTGATCCGGATTCACATGCACCATGGCGGAATGCTCATCTTTATTGAGCTCCACCCGGTTTACTTTTGCTGGAGAAAGTGCGTGACCAATAAAGGTTACTGGGTCATCACTCCACTGAATGATATCGACTTTTTCTCCTCCGAGCTCTGCGATAATCGTTTGAATACGCGTTCCGCGCTGACCGATACAGGCACCAATCGGATCGATCTGATCGTCCCCGGTCCACACAGCCACCTTCGAACGAGAACCTGCTTCACGTGCAACCGCTTTTACATCCACCGTGTTTTCTGCCACTTCCGGAATTTCCATCTCAAACATGCGACGGACAAAACCTTCCGAAACCCGTGTAAGGTTAATTTGTGGACCTTTCGTGGTGAGAGCTACTTGAGATACGAACACTTTAATGCGGTCACCGGTGCGATAGCGTTCGCCTGGAAGCTGATCTTCTGGGCGCAAGGCACCTGTCGTACGACCGAGGTCGATGAGCACAAGGCGACCATCCTGACGCTGAACCGTTCCGACCAAAATTTGCCCTTCGTGTTCCTTGAATTCATTGAAAACCACTTCACGTTCAGCTTCGCGGAGTTTCTGTGTAATGACCTGCTTGGCGGTCATGGCAGCCATGCGACCAAAAGCCCCCGGCTGTGGCAAATCGATGCGCATCACATCCCCAATTTCCGAACCACGCTTTAACACACGTGCATCCGAAAGCATGATGTCTGTTTTTGGATTAAACCGAGGTCCGGTATCTTCGTCGATCATGACTGCGTTGACATCCTCGCCTTTCAATCGTGCTTCTTCCAAACGTGTCGAATACGACTCAACACGTGCCTTCCGTTCCTCTTCTAAGCGTTCCAGCTCTGCTGGATCGATATCTTCAACAACGGTTTTGATATCAAACACCTTCGACTCGCCTGTCTGCACATCAAACTCTACTTCAATATTTTGATTCTTATCACCAAAATCTTTGCGATAAGCGGCCCCAAGGGCTGCCTGAATCGCTTCTACTACGGCTTCGTATGCAAGACCTTTTTCTTCACAGATTTGTCGAATCGCTTGTTCAATCACTGAAGGCATAGGAGAAAATTGGTATTAGGTATCTTGTATTTGGTATTTCGTATTTTGCCCAATCGTCCTTGCTATCAAATACGAACTTTTTGATAGCAAATACGCTGCGTAACAATTGAACCCGTCGTTTCCGACAGGTCCATCATAACCATAGGATAGCAAATCAGGAGAAGACCGTCAACGAATTAACGACCATGAGGACCTTCTACTCCTTCAAAATGAAGGATTTCTGGATCATTTCCACCCGCAACCCGAATCGCAACCACATCAAGTCTCCATGACACATGTTCAAGTGCGTGTATTTGCAAATACGATTCTGCTGAACGCGCCATGTGCAAAAATTTTTGCGATGTAATGGATTCTTCTGGATACCCGTACTGCCGATCCTCACGTGTCTTCACTTCAACAAAAATCCACTCAGTTCCTCGACGACACACCAAATCAATTTCTCCAAACGCCGTTCTTACGTTCTTTTCCACAACAACAAACCCACGGCCTTTCAGGAATTTGCTAGCGAGCTCTTCGCCAGAATCCCCAAATTTTCGCCGTGGGTCGGGCATAGCTTTTTACTTACGTCTCTTTGGCAAATACTTTTCTCGAGCAATTCGTTCTTGTTCGCGGAGGCGCTTTGCAGGAATGTCATTACGGACGTAGCGAACCAGGCATCCGGCCCACACCACAAACCCAACCATCCACACAAGATACAAGAAACGCGACCCCAAAAGCTGAACCTGTTCGTAACTAAGGAAGAACAAAAGGATCCCAAGAAATCCCATTGTGAGGCACAGCGATGCCATGCGTCGATATAAATCGACGGTATATCGATCGATCGCGGTTTGCTTGCGCATGCGAGCAACCACTCCGGCTACCAGCAAAGCAAGAAAGAAAACCACGACAAAACGACCCATCCCTTGCCAAACATTTGGTGGATTCAGTGTCAGCCAGTACGACGGAAGAAGAAAAGAAGGCATGTTCATAATGTGATACGAGATACCAGATAATACCGCGTTCCGTCAAACACGATCGAACACCATTCCCCAGTGGTGCGGACCTGCTTCAAAGGAGGAGCGGCGTCGGAACCCCGCATTTTCGGCGGCGGCGGAAACCGTTTCCGGGTCCACGCGTTTTTCGATGGCGGGCCCAAGCGGGCTCACTTCTCGCTTCCAGTCGATCAGGAGCAACGTGCCGTCTGGTTTCAAAGCGCGCTTCACCTCTTCGAGCACTCCTGGGCTCCGCAGAATTAGCGTTGTGATGTTGTTAACGGAAAGAATGTCCACTTGTCCTTCTGGAATATTGACTCCGTGTGGCCGCTCAATGTCGCCCCACACGGTTTTAATTTGATTTGCTCCCTCCATCGCAATACGACTTTCCACTCCCGCTAGTGCCCCTTTCAAAATATCCACCGCGTATACGTGCCCCGTCGGTCCGACAAGATCTGCTGCAGCAAAGACAAAGTGCCCAAGCGGCCCGCTCCCGAAATCCGCATACGTCTGACCCACATTCAATCCCGCCCGACGCAAAACGAGCGTTGGATCGATGAGCGCGCGACCTGTGGACATCCAGGACATACAAGACTATCGATTTATTGGAGAAGCCCCCGAGGAACCACTGACTCCAGAACCAGCAGAGACCGATCCGCCACTTCCGGTTGTCACCGTAGAACTTCCACCGCTGGTTGTCGTGGTTGTTGAACCGCCGCACGGGCCTGTGATCGTCGAATTTACTGTCGCAGAGTTATTCGATTCGCTCGTCTCGGCTATTTGATTTTCTGGGTCTACCTTCGCTGTATCCGTAAGCGTAGACGTTTCTCCACACGCAAGGCCGGACAGACCGATTCCTCCGACGAGTGTAATCGTCGCCGTATCTCCTCCGGCAATCGTCCCTCCCGAACAGGTCACCGTATTCCCAGATGATGTACAGGTAAATCCATTCGACGCCGTAGCCGTTTTGAGCGTCCACAAGTCCGAAGAAAGTTTATCCTGAACAACCACACTTGTTGCCGTAACAGTTCCATCATTCTTCACCGTAATCGAGTACGAAAGAATTTCGTTGTCTTTCACCGATGATGGACTTCCTGCTTTGGTAATCGTGAGATCCGCATTTTGTTCCGAGCAAGCACCAAGCATACTATTGGTGGTGCTGGCTGTATTGTTGAGTTCGTCCGATTCGAGAATCGTGTTATCTGGGTCAATACTGAGTGTGCCGGAAATCGTTCCTGTGCTGTTGCAAGGGAGAGTGTTCACCGCCAATGTCGTTTCCACTTTAATAGACGCTGTTTTTCCCGGAGGAATAATACCTCCGGTACACGTCACGTTTGCGGAAACAAGTGAACAGGTAAATCCGTTGGTACCCACTGCCGTCTTGTACGTAAGGGTGCCTGAAGCAATGCGGTTTGCAATTTTTACGTCTTTTGCAGGCGCGGTTCCAGAATTTTTGACGAGAATGACGTACGGCAGAGCATCTCCTGCATAGGTGACGGACGCCCCATCATTCTTAATCAGACCAGAGAGTTCAGGAACCTTCTCCGCTTGCCCAATGGATGGCATAGCTCCTGCCGCGAGCCCAAGCATCCCGAGCCCAGCAATGATGAGGACGGCTCCCGCAATTTTTGTCCCAACGTTCGACTCTGTTTTTGTCTGCGTTTGTGGCGTTGGCATAGATTAAGAAATAGGTTGAGAAACAGCTTTCCATTGAGCGAGGACTGTTTCGATATCTTTTTTTGAAACCAGTGGAGTTCCCTCTTTCATTTCACGCCCTCCGCCAGAAGCAAGTTCACGAAGATGACCTTCGATGGCCCGATCGGCTTTTTCGATTCCGATGTCGGAGGGATACTCTTTTTCAAGTTCACGTAAGTGACCGAGCTCTGCTTTGAGACTTTCTTCTTCTTGTGCGCGAGCTATGCGTGCCGCTTCGTTGAGCACTCCCATCGCCACTGTGTGTCCCAGAGCCGCTTCGAT
>SXGU01247656.1_pt1 | contig 17706 bp, 13 predicted proteins | sample 3174531 | NCBI WGS metagenome assembly SXGU01 (sample SAMN11356863, study PRJNA531348) | freshwater metagenome | isolation source: freshwater sample F1-140 | place: China: Fuxian Lake, Yuxi | collected 2017-12-25 | reverse complement strand
GGTCGTCGGCCGGACGGTCGAAGGTCGAGGCGATGACTTCGCCCTTCACGGTCCGCTGCATATCGGTGACTTCTTCGGGGCGTTCGTCCACCAAGACCATCATCAAATGCACTTCGGGGTTGTTGATGGTGATCGCATTGGCGATCGCCTGCAAGATCAAAGTCTTGCCGGACTTGGGCGGCGAAACGATCAAGCCGCGCTGGCCTTTGCCGATCGGCGCCACCAAGTCGATGACGCGCGGTCCGATGATCTTCGGATCGGTTTCCAAGCGCAGCCGCTCGGAGGGGTAGAGCGGAACCAGCTTGGCGAAATCCACCCGGTCCTTGAGCTCTTCCGGCGATTTGCCGTTGACACTGGTGATCCGCACCAGGGCATTGAACTTCTGCCGCTGGTTCTGCTGGTTGCGGTCTTCGCCTTCCCGCGGGGCCCGGATCGCACCGACCACGGCATCGCCCTTGCGCAGGTTGTACTTCTTGACCTGGGACAGCGAAACGTACACGTCGTTGGAGCCGGGGAGGTACCCGGAGGTGCGCACGAAGGCGTAGTTCTCCAGGACGTCCAAGATGCCGGCTACCGGCAACAGCACATCGTCTTCGGTCACCTCGACGTCGTCGACCTCGGGGCCCTGGTTGCGATTGCGACGGCGGTCGTTGCGATCCCGGAACCGGTCATTGCGGTCATTCCGGTCGTTCCGGTCATTGCGGCCGTTGCGCGAGTTTCCGCTGTTGCGGTCATTGCGGGAATTCCCGGCGTCGCGGTCGTTTCCGCTATTGCGATCGTTGCGGGCATTGTTGTTGCCTGCGCCGTCGTTGTCGTTGGCCTCATTGCGGTTGCGATTGCGGCGCCGCTCGTTCCGGTTGTTCCGGTCGTTGCGGTTGTTGCCGTCTTCGTCGTTGTCCCGCCGGTTGTTCTGGCCGTTGTTGCCCTGGCCCTCCTGGCGCTGGCGACCCTCGTTGCGGGTTTGGCCCGAGTCCCGGTTCGCCTGATCCGCAGCGGCATCCGAGCGCGGCTCGGAGCCTTCCTCGCTCTGCGGTGCGTTCTCCGCAGCAGCAGTCCCGGAATCGTCGGCGCGGCGGTTCCGGCCGCGCTGACGGCGCGAGCCATTCTCGTTGCCCCCGTTCGCCGGCTTGTCCTCGACCGGGGCCGAATCCGACGCAGCCTGGCTCGGGTCCGTTGCGCCGGCCGTTTCGGCGGCCACTACCCCGTCGCTGGCAGCACGGCGGCTGCGTCCGCGTCGGGCCGGGGCGGCATCGGTTTTCGGAGCTTCAGCTGCCGGAGCAGCACCGTTCGACGCGGTTTCAGCCGGCTCATTCCGACTCTGCGTCTTCCGGTCGGCCACTGACGAACCGCGCTGATGCGCCGAGATCGCCGCGACCAGGTCGCCTTTGCGCATCCGCGAACCGCCGGTGATGCCCAGTTGGCCGGCGAGCGCCTGCAGTTGTGCCAGCTTCAGTCCGGCAAGTCCATTTGATTTCGCCGGAGCCTCAGATGAGGCAGATTCGGCATTGTCCACGCCTGAATTCAGGCTGGTGGTTTCTGTCACGAAGGATCCTTCCCCCTCGATACCGATCCCATGGCGTCCATGGGATCGCATTGATTGGTCTCAATCCGCAGGCTGTCCGGTTCGACTGAACCGGTTCCGGCATCTTGATTGGTAGCAACAGCACACGACGGAGCTGGCGCTAGTAGGTGAAACGACTCCCACGGACATACGCGTTCCGAGCCTGAGGTCTGCCACAAAATTACTTGTTATGGGGAAAAGCCTCGAGCGTGACGGTTCCGCAGCTCCGGGAAGTTTTGCATCTCAAGTGGCTAACCGACAATAGCGGTCCCATTCGGGCAGGCTATGACTGCCGATGCAAGATCATTTTAGCACCTTCGATGTCGATTTCGAGTTCTTGGACGCGCCACGCCGCGTCGGCAGCCAATTGCCGGGACTTTTCCACTTGGTCCGGGCCTTCGGCCAAGACCAGGACGGTGGGCCCGGCGCCGGAAATCACCGCGGCCAGGCCGGCACCGCGCCACAGTTCCAGCAGTTGCGCACTGGACGCCATCGCCTGCGCCCGGTATTCCTGGTGCAGGTAATCCTCGGTGCCGGCGAAAAGGTATTCCGGGGCAGCGGTCATCGCGTGGACCAAAAGCGCGGTCCGTCCCGAGTTCGCCGCTGCGCTCTGGTGCGAAATCGACGAGGGCAGCATCGCCCGGGCGGTTTCGGTCGACAATTCGGTTTCCGGAACCGCGATCACCGGACGGATCGAAGGGTCGACGGCGAGCTTGGCGCTGCGATAACCCGCGTCGTCGTGCCAGGAGACTGCCAATCCGCCGAACAGTGCCGGAGCCACATTGTCGGGGTGCCCTTCGAGCTCCGAAGCGAATTGGAAGACCCAGTCCGAATCCGGGCGCTCGGCTTCCGGGAGCAAGGCCGTGGCCGCGAGCAGCGCCGCGACGATGGCGGCTGCCGAGGAACCCAGTCCCCTGCCGTGCGGAATCACGTTGTCGGCTTCGATCCGCAAACCGGCCCGGTCGAATCCGAGCTTCGCCAGAGCCGCATCGATGGTGCGCACAGTCAAGTGCGAGGCATCGCGGGGCAGGGAGTCCGCTCCTTCGCCGCCCAGCACGAACTCCAGTTCGTCCGAAGCCAAGGTCTGCACGGTCAACGTGTCGTGCAGCCGGAGGGCCAGGCCCAAGGAATCGAACCCGGGTCCCAGATTCGCACTGGTCGCGGGGACGTGCACGGTGACGCTCTGCCCGGCGGCCAGCAACGGCCGTTTCTGGCTCATTTCAGTCTTCCAGACCCAGTTCGCGGGCCACACTGACCACGTCGAACTCGACTTTGCGCGGTTCAACCGGGCTGCCGTCCGGGTTCTGCAACGCCCACTCCGGATCCTTCAAGCCGTGTCCGGTGACGGTGACCACGATGCTCTGCCCCGGGGCCAGCTCGCCGGCCCGGAACTTCTTCAGGATCCCGGCGACCCCGGCTGCCGAGGCGGGTTCGACGAAAACCCCTTCCTTCGCGGAAAGCCAACGGTGCGCTTCCAGGATCTCGGCATCGGTGACCGCCTCGATCACGCCCTGCGATTCGTCTCTGGCCGCCACGGCCTGTTCCCAAGACGCCGGATTGCCGATCCGGATCGCGGTCGCCAAAGTCTCCGGTTCGGTGATCGGGTGTCCGGCCACGATCGGCGCGGACCCGGCAGCTTGGAATCCCCACATTTTCGGCAGCTTCGAGGCCACCGCGGGCTGGCCTTGGAACGGCTCGGCATACTCCCGGTAGCCTTTCCAATACGCCGTGATGTTGCCGGCGTTGCCCACCGGCAGGGCATGGATGTCCGGCGCATCGCCCAAGACGTCGACCACTTCGAAAGCACCGGTCTTCTGGCCTTCGATCCGGGCCGGATTGACCGAGTTCACCAAGAACACCGGGTAGGCGTCGGCGAGCTTGCGCGCCACCTCGAGGCAGTTGTCGAAATTGCCGTCGACCTGGAGCAGCGTGGCGCCGTGCGCGACCGCTTGGCTGAGTTTGCCCATCGCGATCTTGCCGGCCGGAACCAGCACCGCGCAGGTCAGCCCGGCCGCGGTGGCATAAGCGGCCGCGGATGCCGAAGTGTTCCCGGTCGAAGCACAGACCACGGCTTTCGCTCCGGCTTCCACCGCGGCGGTGATCGCCATGGTCATCCCCCGGTCTTTGAAGCTGCCGGTGGGGTTCATGCCCTCCACTTTGATCTGGATCCGGCAACCGGTCAGCTCCGACAACGCCCGCGCGGGGACGAGCGGCGTGCCGCCCTCGCCCAGGGTGATCACCCGGGTGGTTTCGGAAACCGGCAAACGTTCGGCGTATTCGCGGATCACTCCGCGCCATTGCTGGGCCATATCTGTCCTCAGACTCCTTCGACCCTCAGGACCGAGGTCACCGAAGTGATCACGTCCAGATCTCGGATTTGGGCCACCGTGGCGGCGAGTGCGGATTCGTTTGCGCGGTGCGTCACGATGCGCAATTCGGCATAGCGCGCGGTGCCGCCGGTTGCCTCGGCTGCCGGGTGGATGGTCTGCCGCATGGTCTCGATCGAGACGCCGTGCGCCGCGAAGATCTGGGCGACTTTGGCGAGCACCCCCGGCTGGTCTGCGACCTCGAGGCCGATGCTGTAGCTCGTCTGCACCGCGTCGATGCCCAAAGCAGGAACTGAGCCTTTCGTGGTTTCGGTCCGGCCCGGACCGCCCAACACGATCCGCCGGGCGGCCGAGACCAGGTCGCCCAGGACTGCCGAAGCCGTGGCCAGCCCGCCGGCGCCCTGCCCGTAGAACATCAGTTCGCCGGCATATTCCGCTTCGACGAAAACCGCATTGAACGCCCCGCGCACCGAAGCCAGCGGATGTTCCCGCGGCAACAACGTCGGATGCACCCGGACGTTCACGCCGGCCGGGCCCGCGCCGTCGAGCTCGACTTTTTCCGCGATGGCCAGCAGTTTGATCACCAGCCCCGAGGCGCGGGCCGCCTCGATATCCGCTGCGCTGATCGTCCGGATCCCCTCGCAATGCACGTTCTCCAGGGCAAACCGGGTATGGAAGGACAACGAAGCCAGAATCGCGGCTTTGGCCGCGGCATCGTGCCCGTCGACGTCGGCGGTCGGGTCCGCCTCGGCATAACCCAGCCGCTGCGCCTCGGCCAGGGCCGATTCGAAATCCGCGCCGGTGGAGTCCATCTGGTCCAGGATGTAGTTCGTGGTGCCGTTGATGATGCCGAGCACTCGGGTGATCTTGTCGCCGGCCAGGCTGTCCCGGATCGGTCGCAGGATCGGGATCGCGCCGGCCACTGCGGCCTCATAGGAGAGCTGCACTCCGGTGGCGTCCGCGAGTTCGTACAGCGCCGGACCGTCGGCGGCCAGCAGGGCTTTGTTCCCGCTCACCACCGATGCGCCGTGCTCGAGCGCCGATCGGATCAGTTCCCGGGCCGGTTCGATTCCGCCGAGCAGTTCGATCACCAAATCCGCCGAGCGGACCAGGGTCCGGGCGTCATCGGTGAACAAGCCCGCGGGGATTGCGGGGTCCCGGGCCAGTTCCAGATCGCGTACCGCGATGCCGATCAGTTCCAACCGGGCGCCGGTCCGGGCCGCCAACGAGTCGGCATCGCGCAACAGGATGCGGGCCACTTGGCTGCCGACGTTGCCGCAACCCAACAATGCGACTTTGAGCGTGTCCGGCTTCGGGCTGGTGGCGCTATTTAACTCAGTCAAGAAATCAGGCTCCTGGATCGCGGGACAACAAATCTTCTTCGGTCTCGGCCCGGACGATGACCCGTGCCGCACCGTCCCGGACGGCGACCACGGCAGGCCGGGGCAGGTAATTGTAGTTGCTCGCCAGAACCCAGCAATAGGCACCGGTCGCCGGCACCGCCAGCAGGTCTCCGGCCCGGACATCTCCTGGCAGGTAGGCGTCCCGGACCACGATGTCGCCGGACTCGCAATGTTTGCCCACCACCCGGGAAAGCACCGGGGCGGCAGAGCTGGCCCGGTTCGCCAGGACCGCGGAATAGTCGGCGTCGTAAAGCACCGGCCTCGGATTGTCGCTCATTCCGCCGTCCACCGAAAGGTATCGGCGTTCGGCCGGACCGGCCGCACCGTCCACGACGACGGTCTTGACCGTGCCCACCCGATAAAGCGTGAAGGTGCTCGGCCCGACGATCGCACGGCCGGGCTCGATCGAAATCCGCGGTGCCGGCAAGGCCAGCCGGGTGCATTCTTCGGCCACCACGGCAGCCATCTCGCGGGCGATTTCCGCGGTGGGCCGCGGGTTGTCGGCTTCCGTGTAGGCGATTCCATATCCGCCGCCCAGATCCAATTCGCCGAGTTCGACCCCGTACCGGGACTTCATTTTCGCGCTGAAGCCGAGCAGCCGTTGCGCCGCGACCGCGAACCCTTCGGACTCGAAGATCTGCGAACCGATGTGGCAGTGGATGCCGAGCAGCTCGATGTGTTCGGCGGCGGTTGCCGCCAGCACCGCTTGTTCAGCCGGGCTGGGCCCGTCCGATCCAGCCAGCGAGAGGCCGAATTTCTGATCCTCATGCGCGGTGGCGATGAACTCGTGGGTGTGCGCATGGACCCCGGGGGTCAAGCGCAACATCACTTTGGCGATCCGGCCCGAAGCCGCCGCGATCGATTCGATCCGCTGGATTTCCGGCAGCGAATCCGCCACGATCCGGCCCACGCCGAGGTCCAACGCACGCCGGATCTCCGCATCGGATTTGTTGTTGCCGTGCAGACCCAGCTTCGCTCCCGGCACCCCGGCTCGCTGCGCCACGAGCAGCTCGCCGCCGGAACAGGTGTCCAACCGCAGTCCCTCGTCCATCACCCAACGCGCGACCTCGGTGCAGAGAAAGGATTTGCCCGCGTAGTAGACGTCCACACCGCCGCCGAGCTCGGCGAACGCCTCGTCGAAGGCGTTCCGGAACTCTCGGGCGCGCCGCCGGAAGTCCGCTTCGGACAGCACGAACAGCGGCGAACCGAATTCCTCGGCGAGTTGCTGGACACTGAGCCCGTCGATCGCCAATTCGCCGGCCGGATGCCTGACCACGTCGTGCGCCCACTCCTGCGCCCGCAGCGCATTCGGGTCGTCCGGCAAGCTCAACCAGTCCGGGGCCAGAGGCGACGGACCTGAGGTCGGAGAAAGCACTGCTACATCCTTTCGGGGGCGCTGACGCCGAGCAGATCCAGGCCATTGGCCAAGACCTGCCCGGTAGCGTCATTGAGCCAAAGCCGGGTCCGGTTCAACGCCGTCACCGGATCGCCCGACAACGGAGTCACCCGGCAAGCGTCGTACCAGCGGTGATAAGCACCCGCGATGACCTCCAGATGCCGGGCGATGCGGTGCGGTTCGCGGAATTTCGCGGCTTCGGCGACCACTGAGGGGAAGGCACCGAGCTGGGCCAGCAGATTGGACTCGGTCGGATGGACCAGGGCCGCGGCGTCGAATTCGCTCCGGTCCACGCCCGCTGCCTCCGCATTGCGGTCCACCGCTTTGGTCCGGGCATGGGCGTATTGCACGTAGAAGACCGGATTGTCGTTGGTGGCTTTCTGCAGCTGTTCCGGTTCCAAAGCGAGCGGCGAGTTGGCCGGCGAACGGCCGAGCGAATAGCGCAATGCATCGGCACCGAGCCAATTGAGCAAATCCCGGAGTTCGACGATGTTGCCGGCCCGCTTGGACAACCGCGCGCCGTTGACCGAGACCATTTGGCCGATCAGGACTTCGATATTGCGTTCCGGGTCGTCGCCGGCGCAGGCGGCGATCGCCTTGAGCCGACCGATGTAACCATGGTGGTCAGCGCCGAGGAGGTAGATCTTCTCCACGAATCCGCGGTCTTTTTTGGACAGGTAATACGCGGCATCGGCCGCGAAATAGGTGGGCTCGCCATTCGCCCGGATCAGCACCCGGTCCTTGTCGTCGGTGAAATCCGTGGTGCGCAACCAGATCGCGCCGTCCTGGTCGAAGACATGGCCTTGTTCCCGAAGCCGTTCCACGGCTTGCCCGACCGCGCCGCCGCTGTGCAGTTCCTGTTCCGAGAAGAACACGTCGAAGTGCACACCGAAATCGTTCAGGGTCTCCTTGATATCGGCGAGCTGCGCCGCGTAAGCCGCCGCCCGCACCACCGGCAATGCGGCCTCATCGGTCAGCTCCCGAACCGCGGGATGGTCTTTGAGCACCTGCTGCGCCAACTCCGAGATGTATGCCCCGGGGTAACCGCCTTCCGGGGTCGGCTCGCCTTTGATCGCGGCCAGCACCGAGGCACCGAAATTGTTCATCTGCGAACCGGCGTCGTTGATGTAATACTCGCTGGTCACCGTGGCACCGCTGGCCTTGAGCAGCCGCGCGATCGAATCGCCCACCGCCGCCCAGCGGGTATGCGCCAAGTGCAACGGCCCGGACGGATTGGCCGAGACGAATTCGACGTTCACCACATGGCCGGCCAGCACCTGGTTCTCGCCGTAGTGCGCCCCGGCTTCGACGATGTTCTTGGCCAGGGCGCCGGCGGCCGCCGCGTCCAGGGTGATGTTCAGGAACCCCGGGCCGGCAATCTGCACCTGGGCGATCCCGCTGATCGCTTCGATCCGGGCTTTGAGCAGTTCCGCGACGGCCCGCGGATTGAGTCCGGCCGGTTTGGCCAACTGCAAGGCGATATTCGTGGCCCAATCGCCGTGTTCCCGATTCTTCGGTCGCTCCACCCGCACTTCGGCGGGCACCGCCTCGGTCGGAACCGCAAGCTCGCCGGCTTCGACGGCGGCCTGCAAAGAGGCGGTCAGGGCAACGGAAAGTTCGTCAGGAGTCACCGTCCAAGCATAGTTGGAAGGACTGGCAGCCCCCAATGTGACAAAACCGTTGGAATCAGAACGGTGCCGTCGGAATCGGCGGCGCCCCCGGCGCAGGCGTCGACGGGGTCCCGGGCGCCGTGGCCGGCGGCTGCGACTGGCCGAAGTCGCTGCTCGGCACCGTGGGGATTGGCACTGTGGGGATCGGCACCGTGGGCACCGGCGCGGGCGGACCGGGGATCGCCGGGTTCGGCGGGAGCCCGGACCCGTCGATTCCGGGAAGCAACGGAAGTTCCGGTGGCGCGACCGGCAACTGCGGCCAATCACCGGGACCGTTGCTCCACGGCCCGAAGGGCGGGTCCAGCGGTGGCGGCACCGGGAAATAGTTCGGCGGCCAGGGCTGGTCGCCCGACGGCGGCAACGGTGGCAGCCACGGAATCGACGGCTTCGTGGGGACCGGCGGAACGACGACCGGCGGCTTCGGCCCGGAGTCCTTCTGAGCGGGCTTCTTTTCGCTGGCGTTCATTTGGTCGGTGTTCTTCTGAGCCGGCGGTTTCTGGCCGGTGCCCTGCGGAGCCGGTGCCGCCGGGGCCGCCGGCGCGGAATCCGGACTCGGTCCGGCGGCGATCCCGGTATCGGCCGGACGCTGGTTGGTGGGGACCGTCGTCGTCGGGCAAGCCTGAAGCACTGCGGCCATGGCATCGCGTTCTTCCTGGGTCACCCACAACCCGTAGGTCGCCTTCACGCTGATCTGGCGGGCCACATAAGCGCACCTGAACTCGGCATTCGGCGGCAGCCATCCGGCGGCATCGGCAGAATGCTTCTGAATGCTCGTCACGGCATCGACGGCGAGCAGGTTCAACGCGTCATTGGCAAAGCCGACCCGTTGCGCCGCAGACAACGATTGGGCTCCGGTCTGCCAAGCATTGGCAAGCGAAACCACTTCGTCGATCTGGATCATCGAGGCGGCCGCCCGGTCGAAAACCAGCCGCCCGCCGGAATACGGGTCTTTCAGCTCCCCGGCCTGCACGATGCATTGGTTGTTTCCTTGCGCTAAGACCACGCCGCCGAGGTCCCGTTTGAGCGTGGCGTTGCGCGAATCGCAACCCACGCCCAGATCCAACCACGAGGGTCCGAAATTGCTCCGTGCGTACCCGGCCGACGGCGCGGCGGGTTGCACCGGGATCCGGGCCAGCAAATCGAGCGCCAAGGTGCCGAAAACCGGTTGCGGATTCGGAGCGACGGCACCGCTGGGCACCACAGTGGATGCCGGTGCCGGCTCCACGGGAGCCTGGTCCCCCGGGTCCGTCGCCGGCCCGGGCGGTGGCGGATCGGTGACGTAGACGGTGGGGACACCGCTCGGCGTCGGCAGCACCATGGAGCCGGAGGATGCCAGCGCGCCGCGGATCAGGCCGCCCAAGGTGACGATCAAGGAAATCGCCAAAACCACGACGATCAGGAGGATCCACTGCTTCGCGCGTTTGGTGGAGGCCAGGGTTGGCGCATCCGCATCGCCGCGCCCGGCAGCAGCTGGTGCGAAGTCAGCTTCTGACTCGACTGATGGTCTTCTGCCCACCGGTTCCTCCGGATCCCCAAATGTTAATTGGACAGGCCCTCCCCGCACGGACATCCGGTCGCAATTCGACCACCGATAGGAAGAAGGCCTCTCTATTTATCCAGATTAGGGATCATTCCTGAAAGTTTGCAGAATGTTTCCACTTGTTTTCCAACGAGCGTCCGGGCTCAGGCCTGCTGGTCTTCCAGGTAAGCCGGTCTGCAGGCGAAAAAAGCCCCTACACCAAGCAGCGCCAGGGTTGCGAACAGGAAACCGAAGCCCGCAGTCCAGTTCCCAGTGCCCTGGTGCAGCAGGCCGAAAAGCACCGGCCCGATGCAGGCGATCGCATAGCCCACCCCCTGGGTGAACCCGGAAAGCGCCCCGGCAGCCTCCCGGCCCCGGGTGCGCAGATTGATCAACAACAGCGCCAGCGGGAAGGTCCCCGGACCGATTCCGGCCAGCACCACCCAGAGCCAGGTCAGCTGGGCCGGGCTCAGCCACAAGCCGAGGTACCCGACCACGAAGGCCACCAACAGCACCGCGACAATCGGGAACTGGTTGCGCATCCGGCTGGCCAGCAGCGGAACCAGCAGGCTCAACGGCAAGCCGAGGATCGCGAACAGCGCCAACATCGAGCCGGCATCGGCCCGGCTCAGCCCGGCTTCGCTGAGGATCACCGGTAACCAGGCGAACATGGCATAGGTGTTCAACGAAGTGCAGCCGAACATCACGGTCAAGCCGATCGCCATCGGCGAGCGCCAGACGCTGATCTTCTGCGGCGCAGCGGACTCTTGCCGCGCACTTGACCCTTGCGCCGCCCCGGCCGGCGGTACTCCCGCGTGCGCCGGGGGTTGCGGTCCGGTGATCTGGTCGCTGCGGGGCGGGCCGGAACGGCCCAGCAGGGTCAGTACCCAAGGCAATGCCGCCACCAGATTGGCCCCCGCCCACACGACGAGTGAGGTCTGCCAACCGAAACCGTCGGCCACCGGGACCGCCGATTGCGCCGGAATCGCGGTACCGAGGCTGAGCATCGTCACGTAGAGCGCGGTGACCAATCCCACCCGGTCCGGGAAATAGTGCTTCACCAATGGCGGCAGCAACACGTTGCCGGCGCCCAGGCCGGCCAAGCCGACCACGGTGAACACCAGGAACAAAGGCGTGTTCGGGGCGAAGACCCTGGCCACCTGGCCGAACACCGCCACCGCCATGGCCAGGATCGTGAGCTTCTCCAGACTGGCCCAGCGCAGCACGAACGGGGTCAGGAATCCGAAAACGGCGAAGGCCAAGGTCGGTAGCATGCCCAGCAGGCCGATGGTGAGCGAATCGATCGGCAGCGTATTGCTGATTTCGGAGACCACGGGCGGCACCACGGTCACCGCAGAACGCAATGTCGCCGCGACCAGGAGGATCCCGGCCAGAACGAGGATCCGGCCCTTGAAAGTCGCTGATTTCACCACTCGCCCGACTCTACCGGCATTATCCGGGCGGGAACCCGGAATCGTGCGAATCGTTCTTGTTCGATTGCTCACAGCAGATCCCCAGGCGCTAATCCTCGAATCGGTTGAACCAATCCGGCCCGGATCCCGTCTGATTTAACGTAATCCTAAGGAAACCTTCAATCCCGGGAGAAGAATCCGGGCGGACATGGGCCCGATTGATCGCCTGAACGAAATGGAGACCACTATGAAAGCCAGAACCCCTACGACCTTGTTCGTATCGGTCGCCGGAATCGCCCTCATGGGAGCGGTCGCCGGTTGCGCTCCGAACGCCACGAGCGGCAGCTCCGCCAGCGGCGCCGCCTCGCCGAGCGCCTCAGGCGAAACCAGCGGTACCAGTTCCGCCGGCAGCTACAAAGACGGCACCTACAGCGCCGACGGGAATTACGTTTCGCCCAATGGCCAGGAAAAAATCGGCGTCACCCTGACGTTGAGCTCGGGCGTGGTTTCCGACCTCAAGCTCACCTCCTACCCGAGCAACCCGTCCACCGAGAAGTTCCAGGGCGAATTCATCGACGGCGTGAATGCGATCGTCGTCGGCAAACCCATCGACGAACTCCAGGTCAGCAAAGTCTCGGGATCTTCGCTCACCAGCGGCGGGTTCAATGCCGCGATCGACCAGATCAAGAAAGAAGCCACGAACTGACCGGCACCGCGGCTGCGGCCGCCGCAGCGTACCGGTTCGAAGCCATCGGCACGCAATGGCAGATCGACACCGTCGAGCCGCTCTCCGCATCCGTCCGGGCATCGATCGCCGCGGTGGTCGAAGACTACGATCGCGGGTTCTCGCGATTCCGCAGCGATTCGGCGGTCCGCCGGGCCGCGCTGCCCGGGCAGCACGAGCTGCCCGGGCCAGCGGCGCAGTTGGAACCCCTGTACCGCAGCCTCTACCGGCTGACTTCGGGTGCGATGACGCCCTTGGTCGCCGAATCACTCGAGCACCTGGGCTACGGCGCGGAATATTCGTTGCAGCCCGGGACCGGGTTCCACGCCGCACCTGCCTGGTCCGACGCCATCGACTGGCGGGGCACCTCATTGCAGACGAAACTTCCAGTGGTCCTCGACCTGGGCGGCGCCGGCAAAGGGCAATTGGTCGATTTGATCGGCGATGAACTCGCGGCACTCGGGATCCCGGGTTCGGTGATCGACGCGAGCGGGGATTTGCGGGTCCGCGGTTTGCCCGCCGAACGGGTCGCGTTGGAACACCCCTATGCTCCGGAGCAGGCGATCGGCATCGTCGAATTGGCGTCCGGAGCGTTGTGCGGTTCGGCTTCGAACCGGCGCGCCTGGGGTGACGGGCTGCACCATGTACTCGATGGAGCCACCGGGAAACCCGTGCAGACCGTGGTTGCGAGCTGGGCCATGGCCGAGTCCGCGATGCTCGCCGACGGCTTGGCCACGGCGTTGTTCTTCGTCGACTACGACGTGCTGGCCACGGAATTCGACTTCGCCAGTGTCCGGGTATTCTCAGACGGCCGTGCCGAAACCTCGGCCAACTTCAACGGGGAGATTTTTCAATGAGATCCTGGCTGGACACCCAATTGGGCCGCTTCACCATGTACCGGCTGGTGCTGGTGGTGCTGGCCGTGCTCGCCGGCTATGCGGCGGTCCTGGACCTGCTCGGCTGGATCAGCTTCGGCATCGCCGCGATCGGGCTCAGCCTCGTGGTCAGCCTGTCGGTCACGGTGGCCGTGAGTTGGCTGACAGCCAAGCTCTTCCGGGCCCATACCCACCTGGAATCAAGCCTGATCACCGGGCTGCTGCTGTTTTTCCTGTTCACCCCCAGCACCAGCGCTCGGCCGCTCACCGTCTTGGCGATCGCCGCCGCCATCGCCGGAGCATCCAAGTTCCTGTTCGCAGTACGCGGCCGGCACCTGTTCAATCCGGCCGCAATCGGCGCACTGCTGGTCTCGTTCCTGGGGCCGGGCCTGGTCAGCACTGAACGGGCGAGTTGGTGGGTGGCCACGCCGGCCATGCTCTGGCTCGTGCTGCCGGCGATCCTCCTGGTGCTCTTCCGCACCTCGAAACTGGTCTTCGCCGGAATCTTCCTGCTGGTGTCCAGCAGCATCATCGTCGCCCGCCTGCTCGGCTCCGGGTTCTACGAGCCCGCGGCCGCGTTTGCGCTGCCATTCACGTCCTATCCCGGGTTGTTCCTGGTCGGCTTCATGCTTTCCGAACCGTTGACGCTGCCCCCGCGGCGCTGGCAGCAATGGGGGCTAGCGGGGATCGTCGCCGTGTTGTTCTCGGTCCCGTTCGCACTGCCCCCGGTCTATTCCTCCCCGGAGCTCGCCCTGGTCGTGGGCAATCTCATCGCGTTCGCGCTCGGCCAGCGGCGCGGCCTCCGCTTGACCTACCTCGGGGCCAAGGCGTTGACCCCGAGCAGCAAGGAGTTCAGCTTCACGCTGCCCCGTCCGGCCCGGTTCAAGGCCGGCCAGTACATGGAACTCTCCCTGCCGCACCGCGGATCAGACGGGCGGGGCATCCGCCGAGTGTTCAGCCTGACCTCGGACCCGCACGACGGCGGCAAGGTCGCCTTCGGCCTGCGGCTCTCCGAACCGTCCAGCAGCTTCAAACGCGAATTGAATTCGTTGTCCCCGGGAACCGTGGTCTCCGCCACCGGGGTGTGGGGCGATTTCGTGCTGCCGCGCGGTCATGCGCCGCTGTTGTTCCTGGCCGCCGGCGTAGGCATCACGCCGTTCATGAGCCATTTGCGTTCCGTGCAGAAGCACAGTTCCGAAACCCGTGACGTGGTCCTGGTGTACACGGTCAACTCGGTCGAAGAATTCGGTTACCGGGACGAACTGGCCCGGTTGTGCGCAGCCGAGGGCGTCCGACTCGTGACCTTCTGCCCGGACGATCCGCAGCTCGGTGAACACCTGGGCTCCGGGTACCCGGAAGCGGAAGTTCTGAAGCGGGCAGTCCCGGACATTGCTTCCCGTCGGGTGTACGCGTCGGGGTCCCCGGCGTTCGTCGCACACGCGGTTGCCCACGGCCATCGAGCCGGGGCCCGGAAAGTGCATACCGACAGCTTCCTCGGCTACTGATCCGGCTGCCGGCCAATCGCCTGAACGGCCGCTGGTTTTTCTTCCGGTTTTTCTTCTCGGAGCCCGACCTGCTAAGCTCAACTGGTCCCGATGCCCTCGTAGCTCAGGGGATAGAGCGTCTGCCTCCGGAGCAGAAGGCCGGTGGTTCGAATCCACTCGAGGGCACTGAAAATGCAGTTGAGGCCCGGTCCAAGGACCGGGCCTCAACTGTTTGCCGCAACGGTTCCGGGCGGCTCTCCGGGGCTCAGTAGTTGGCCAGCACCAAGTCGGTTTTGAAGGCGTTCTCGTGCAGCAGCCAGCCTTTGCCATCCAGCGCCGAAATCAGATCTCCGCGGATTTTCCCGGCCGCCTGGAGCGTGTCCGAATCAACACTGGCTTCCAGGTAGTAGCGCACCCCCTTGGCAGTGTTCAGCGGGGTGAGTTGCAAGTCCACCGGGTGCCCGCTGATGCTCGCGGAATAGCTGGTTTGCGTCACCGGGCCATAGACCTTGGCCGAGGCCAGGATGTCTTTCGCCCAATTGCCGCTCTTCCATTTGTCCAGTTTGCCCGGCAACTGGTCCACCGCGAAGCTCCGGGAGTCTTTGCCCGCTGGCAGATCCGAGCTGCCGAGACCCGAAGCTTTGACCTTCTTGTTCACCGAAAAATCGAGCGTCGAAACCGAATAGCTCATATTGACCTGGGCCGCATAGTTGCTGTCCGAAGCGTCGAATCCGGCGTCGTTCGCGCGGTCCAGAGCTTTGTCGATGTCCTTTTCCGCAGTGCCGCCGTTGTCGATGCTGAAACGCTTTTTGTAGGTGAGTTTGAGCGAGTCGGCACCGTCTTCGCGCTTGATCCGGGTGCTCCACCCTTCAGCTGCCAACTGCTGCGTGCTGCTGTCCAGGTACTGGGCCTTTTCCAATCCGTTCTGGCTGCCGATGGACAGCGCCGCCACTGCGGCGGAAGTGAACCGGTGGTTGCTGTCCAGCACTTTGGCCGGATCGAGCTGGAGTTTGATCTGATATCCGGGTGTCGCGTTTTCTGCTGCCTGGGCCGGCAACGACGGCGCCGCTATCGCCACGGCGGCGAGCGCAGCGGCCAGGAAGGTCCGGACCCAGCGCGGCATCGAGCGGGTTGCTGTGGTGTCAATAGTCATAGGGCACAGCTTCGCGCACTCAGGAAGCTTGGGACATCCGGGGCGCGAACGCCAGGCGAACATTCTGTTCACCAGCAATTGGTTGACCTAGAGCACTATTCTGCCAGCCGCCCGCCGCGCTCGGCCAATTCGGCCGCGATGATCCGCAGCGCCTTGGGGCCTACTCCGTGCAAGGCCGCCAGCCGGCGTTCGGAGACCCCGTCCAACGAGTCCAGGCTGGGATACCCGGCCTGAGTCAGTGCCTGCGTTGCCGGAGCGCCGATCTTGGGCAGTGGGGTTGATTCCTCCATCCGCCCAGAATACTCCGGCGGAACAGCATCCTCCGGCAGCGCAGCCGGCCGCGGGCGGCACCCCGATTCGATCCGGCCCGGCCAGTAGCTGTCGCTGATTCGCATGGCATCAACGTACAACCGAACTAGGACAGCTCCTGTCCCTGATTGCCGCTAAGCTGCCAGCATGATCGAAACATCAGCGCGGCTGCTCCAACTGTTGTCGCTTTTGCAGATTCGGCGGGAATGGACCGGCTCGGCCCTGGCCGAACGGATGAGCGTCACCGAACGCACGGTGCGGCGGGACGTGGGCAAGCTCCGGACCCTCGGTTATCCGATCAACGCCTCCCCCGGCGTGGCCGGCGGCTACCAGCTCGGCGCCGGAGCCGAACTGCCTCCATTGCTGCTCGACGACGAGGAGGCACTCGCCGTCGCGCTCGGCTTGAGCACCGTGACCGCGGGGCCGGTGGCCGGCATCGGTGAAGCCTCGGTCCGCGCGCTCGGCAAATTGGAGCAAGTGCTGCCGCCACGATTGCGGCCCCGTTTCGCCTCACTGAAATCCGCGGTGAGCCGGATCGCCGCGCCGACCGATGCCGTAGACGCGCAGTTGCTGACCAAGGTTTCGGCTGCTATTTCGGAACGCCGGGCCATCGGTTTCCGGTACCGGAAGCACGACGGGGAATCGGCGCCCCGGATCGTGGAACCCTATCGCCTGGTCGATTCCGGAATGCGCTGGTACCTGGTCGCCTTCGATCTGGCCCAGATGGATTGGCGCACCTACCGGATGGACCGGATCCTGAGCACACCCAGCGAACGGCAGCGGTTCACCGCCCGACCGCTGCCGGCACCGGATCTGGCCGAATATGTGCACCGGGCGATCACCCGTTCGCCCTACCGTTACGATTTGCTGATCCGGCTGCATGCGCCGGCCTCGGAAGTCGCCGAGAGCTTCTCGACGGCCACCGCGGTGCTCGAAGCGGAGTCCGAATCGAGCACCTTGATGCGCTTGGGCTGGGATTCCCTGGTCTCGCCGCTGGCCCATTTGGCGCAGACCGGCATGCGTTTCGAGATCCTCGAGCCGGAAGCCTTGCGGGACCAGGCCAAGCTGATGGCGAAACGGCTGCTGGAAGCAGCTGGATCCGACTAGACTGGGCAAGCTATGAGTCTGACCATCACCTACCCGCCGGAGCTTCCGGTCTCCGCTCGCCGGGACGAGCTGATGGCGGCCATCCGAGACCACCAAGTCGTGATCATCGCGGGCGAAACCGGCTCCGGGAAAACCACCCAGATTCCCAAGATGTGCTTGGAACTCGGTCTGGCCGGAACGGACCGGGACGGCCGTCCCCGCTTGATCGGGCACACCCAGCCACGACGGCTCGCGGCCCGCACGGTCGCCGAGCGGATCGCCGCGGAGTTGGATGTGAAACTCGGCGAAGAGGTGGGCTTCCAAGTCCGGTTCACCGGCGAAGTCTCCCGGCAGACCAAAATCAAGGTGATGACCGACGGGATCCTGCTCGCCGAAATCCAACGCGACAAATTGCTGCGCAAATACTCCACGCTGATCATCGACGAGGCCCACGAACGCAGTCTCAACATCGATTTCATCCTGGGCTATCTCAAGCAGATCCTGCCGAAACGGCCGGATCTGAATATCATCATCACCTCGGCCACGATCGACCCGGAACGGTTCGCCAAGCACTTCGCGGATGCCCGCGGACCCGCCCCGGTCGAAGAGGTCTCCGGCCGGACCTACCCGGTGGAAATCCGTTACCGGCCGCTGGACGCGCCGAAGGGCGAAGCCGAACCGGACGAGGCGGATCCGGACTCCGAAGACCGGGATCCGCTCGACGCGGTCTGCGATGCGGTCGAGGAGCTCTCCGGCGAAGCGCCGGGCGACGTCCTGGTCTTCTTCT
>SXGU01453548.1_pt1 | contig 17707 bp, 11 predicted proteins | sample 3174531 | NCBI WGS metagenome assembly SXGU01 (sample SAMN11356863, study PRJNA531348) | freshwater metagenome | isolation source: freshwater sample F1-140 | place: China: Fuxian Lake, Yuxi | collected 2017-12-25 | reverse complement strand
CCCGTATTCCGAAATCGTCAAGGCGGCCGTGATTCCCGCCGTTCTCTATTACTTTACGGCCTTTGCGATGGTGCATCTGGAAGCTGCTCGCATGGGCTTGACCGGCGTGCCGAAGGACCAGTGCCCGAGCGCCTGGCGTTCGCTTAAAGCCGACTGGCATCTCGCGCTTCCGCTTGCCGCGCTCGTGTGGATGTTGTTTCACGGGTTCACGCCCATGTTCGCCGGATTGACTGGCCTGGCGCTCACCGCGATCCTGATTCTTGGAGCGGCTCTGGCGGCGCGCCTGTCTCAGACCGCGTTTCGCTATGTATTCTGGATCGCGGTGGGCTTGGGCGCCGCGTCGTTTCTGGAATGGGGCATTTATCCGATCCTCGGCATGATCGCACTGATGTGCGTGTTGTGTCTGCGTGTCCAGGGCGGACTCGAGACGCTTGCCACGCTGAAGGCCAGCCTGGTGGATGGCGCCAAGCAGGGGCTGGTGGTCGGCATGGCGTGCGCCATTGTCGGCGTCATCATCGGCGTCTTGACGCTGACCGGCTCCGCATCGACATTCGCAGGGTTCATCCTCGACGTTGGCGAAAAGAGTCTGTTTGTTTCGCTTCTCCTCACCATGGTTGTTTGCCTGATTCTCGGCACCGGAATTCCAACCATACCGAACTACATCATTACGAGCGCGATCGCGGCGCCGGCACTGCTCAAACTGGGAGTCCCGCTGATCGTGTCGCACATGTTCGTGTTTTACTTCGGCATCATGGCCGATCTGACGCCGCCTGTGGCGCTGGCCGCATTTGCCGCGGCATCGATCGCGAAAGACGATCCGGACAAGATAGGCTGGAAGGCTACCCAGATTGCGATTGCCGGCTATGTCGTGCCTTTCATGGCGGTCTATGCACCGGCGTTGATGCTGCAAGGCGAATGGACTTTATTCACGGTCGCCTATGTGGTTGCCAAGGCTGTACTTGCGATCGGCTTGTGGAGCGCGGCGAGTGTCGGATATTTCTGGTTGCCGCTCAAAATGAACGAGAGGGTGTTTGTCACGCTCGCGGCATGCATGCTGATCGCTGCAATGCCGCTCACCGATAAAATCGGCTTTGCCATGTCGGCCGCATTTTTTGGCTGGCACTTCTGGCAAAAGCGCAGGCTCGCGCTGGCGTGAGCGGGCTCTGTCTGACAGCGGCGGCTCTCTCGGTGGCGCTGCCGCTGCAAGGGTTCACGCTGGCGTGGAAGCATTCGATTGAAAAAATCCGCTGGGAAGAGGATTACCGCATCGTCGGCCAGCGGCTGCATCTGGCGGAAGCGCGCATCCGAGGTTCCGGTGCCGGCATGGAGCCGCCTGCAGGCGCGATCCTGAAGGATGGCGTCTGGCATTACAAGCCGGCAGTGCCGCCATTGCCGCGCTTGCAACTGGCGCGCTCATCCCACGTAGTCGACTATGAGTTGTGCTGGGATGCCGTCTGTCGTCCATTGAAAGACGTCGTCGGCTCGGTTGATGCCGCGCCTGCCGTCGAACTTTTTCCCTGCGACTCGCGGTAAGCCGGCGACAATCATCAATTGGATTCCAGGTGATCGCTCGAATAGGAGGGACAGCCATCCTGTCCCCACTTCCCGTTGCATACCTGCCACTTGCATTGTTCGCGGCGCAGGAAAGAACTCAGTTCCAGGCATTGCGCAAAACGGTCAGGCGCGTTGGGAGTCTTGCTGGCCAAGAGTATGCCGTCTTGCTCGAAGCGCGTCGGATGCTGCAATTTGGCCGGCGGTTTCACCGGTGCCTTAGCGATGTTTTCGGCGGACTGTTTCTGTGAGTCCTCTGCTGCGTGTTTGCCGATTTGTTCGACCGTTTTGCGTTTGGCGACTTTTTCCGGGCGCGGGGGCACAGATGAAACGGGTTTCCTTGCGAGCGTCGCCGGCTTGACTGCGGCAATTGCTTGCGGCGCCGTACCGGCGGGGTTGGCGCTTACCGAGATCTTGTGACTCTGTGCGTGATTGACAAGCTTGGGCGCTGCCGCTTCGGCGCTGTGCGGCGAAGCGGCAGCGCTGTTTTGGTCGAGACCTCGCCACAGTCCGCTAAGCGCGAATGCCAATGTGGCGACCATCCCGCCACTAATAAACAATCCCTTCAGCATCGATGCGTGTTTGCGGACGAAGGTCTTGCGTCCGCGTTCCGCTTTCCCGGATAACAGAGCGGGGTCGAAGGGTATCGGCTGGCTTTGGGGCGCCAGCGCGAGCGGAGTTGGCTTGCGCTCAGTGTCGCTTTTTTCGGCCGCATGTTCGTCGGTGGTCAACGCCAGAATCGGCGCGCCTGCAGTGTCGGATGCATCCGGCGGCATTGCCGAAGGTTTAATCCGTTCATTGCTGCCACTTGCCGCTGCTTTCGCGGCTTCCTGCCGCTTGTCGCGTCGAAGCAGGCTCGCTTTCTTCGAGGCTGTGGACCGCGTGTGCGGGGATAGCGGTTTGCCACAGGCTGCACAGGCGTTCGCCGATTGCTGGTTACTTGTGCGGCAGTGTTGACATTCCATCTTGATTTCCTCGTTGAGCTTCTCGCGCGTTAGAAAAGCTAAGAGTCACGCCACGGCAATTTAGTTCCTGTAGGAAATTACATGGCTCATGCTGATAGAAAAACAGCAAACATTTTTCTCATTTGAATAACAACAATTCAACACCATAGTGGTTGCCATAGCAGAGAAGAAATCAAATTGGTTTTATCTATTTCCTTTAAGAAATTACACAGGATATTCTTTCTCCGATAGTAAGCATCACGATATTGGCAAACCCGTTGAAAAGCGGGGACGCAAAGCTTCTGGTCTACGGGCATCGCCTATGACAGCAGAGCTGCCCGAAGCAGGTGGCAAGAGAAGTAAATCTTCTTTTCGACACCGATTTTCCGTCAGCCGTCATCCGCTTGTCCGCCGAAATTTTTCTTCCCCCGCGAACTTCCACCGTCGCTTGTTCATTGTCGCGAGTTCAATGCCGTGTCATTTCGGCATTCCACACACCTTTTGGTGGGGGAAGACATGTTGTTCGTCAAATCATGCGCAGGTGTCAGCGTTGCCATGCAACGCACGCGGGAAATCGTGCCGGCGGCAATTTCTGCCGTGCTGTTGAGCGCCTGCGCCGGCATGCCGTCTTTCATTCCCGACGGCGCATCCAGCGAGGCCGGCGCGCCGATGCCGGCACACGCCGCAGCCAAGTCGAAGCGCATGCGGGCGACGACCGCGCAGGATATTCTCTCGGAGTGGGGCACGTTCGGACTTGAAACGAAGCCGCCTAAAAAAACAAGGGCTCGGGCATCAGGTCTTGCGCTTGCTGCAATGGAGCTGCCTGACTACAGTGCTTCAATCCAGGAGATCGTAGCGAACGCGACCTGTCGCTCCTGCGAACAAAAGCCGTATCACCGCATGGTTCTCCATGCATCGAACCTGCATGGCGTGCCGACCGGACTGATTCATGCGGTGATCCAAAAAGAATCCGGCTACAACCCCGCTGCAAGGTCCCGCAAAAATGCGCGCGGCCTGATGCAGGTCACGCCGGATACAGCCAAATTTGTCGGCGTGGAAAGCAGTCACAAGTTGTACGACCCGCAAACAAACATCAACGCCGGCACCGCTTACCTGAAGTATCTGATGCGCACACAAGGCAGCTTTGACGAAGTCCTCGCGGCATACAACTCCGGGCCGGGAAATGTACGGAAATACAATGGCGTGCCGCCGTTCAGCGAGACCCGGCGCTATGTGAGCGATGTGAAGAAATTCTATGCGGAGACGTCAAGGCATGAGCAATGAGGTTCATGCCAGCCGCCCCGAAGACTCGCTGGCGAACGTCACCGCTACCTGCCATGACAAATATGATTCATCCGAGTTTTCTGTGGGTATCTGACTGGTATGACGGTACCTACATCAAAGCCATCGTCGTTCCCGCGAAGGCGGGTATCCATAAGCCAGTCATACGAGTAACTCCGTATGGATTCCCGCCTTCGCGGGAACGACGGAGGTTTTGGCAAACCATGCGCGAAGCGTTTCCTTTACCCACACAAAAGTCTGAAGAACCACAAATATAGAGCTTCGATTGAAGCTGGTGAATATCACGTCGCCGGTTGCACGTACAGCAGGCCTTTGCGCACCAATAGCTTCTCGATTTCCACTACGACAAACACGATTGCGGACAGAAGCAGACAAAACGCCAGCTCCGGCATCGTCAGCGGCGCGGTATTGAAAATCGGATTCAGGAACGGTACGTAGATGGTCGTCATTTGCAGCGCGAACGTCAGCGCGACCGCGCCCAGCAGCGGCAGGTTCGAGAACAGCCCCAGTGAAAACAAGGATTGCTTTTCCGAACGGATCGCCAGCACATGCATCATTTGCGACAAGGTCAGCACGGTAAACACCATGGTCTGCCAGTGCGCCGAGCCGGTATGGAGCGCCCATGCCTGGACAAACAGAGACAATGCGGCGATGCTCAGCCCGACCCATATGATGTGCTGCCACATGCCATGGGCAAAGATGCTTTCCTGCGGCGGGCGCGGCGGTCGCTCCATGATGCCTTTTTCGGCCGGCTCGACCGCCAGCGCCAGGCCCGGCAAGCCGTCGGTCAAGAGATTGATCCACAGGATGTGAATCGGCAGCAGAGGGATCGGCAGGCCGAGAAACGGCGCCAGGAAGATGACCCAGATTTCCGCTGAATTGCCGGTCATCGCAAAACGGATGAACTTGCGGATGTTGTCGAAGATGCGGCGGCCTTCGCGCACCGCGCCGACGATGGTGGCGAAGTTATCGTCCAGCAGCACCAGGCTGGATGCCTCGCGCGCGACATCGGTGCCGCCTTTGCCCATCGCCACGCCGATATCGGCGCGCTTCAATGCCGGCGCATCGTTGACGCCGTCCCCGGTCATCGCGACAAACTGGCCCAGCGCCTGCAATGCTTCGACGATGCGGATTTTCTGTGCCGGATCGACGCGCGCGTACACGCGCAGGTGCGCGACCTGTTCCTTGAACTGTTCGTCGCTCATCGCCGCCAGTTGCGCGCCGGTGATGGCGCGATCGTTTTCGCCGGCAATGCCGAGCTGGCGTGCGATCGCAAGCGCCGTCGCGGCATGGTCGCCGGTAATCATCACCGGCGTGATGCCGGCCGATTTGCACAGGCGCACCGATTCCTTCGCCTCCGCGCGCGGCGGGTCGATCAAGCCGACCAGGCCAATGAAGACCAGCTGGTTCTCGATGCTGGCGTGATCCTGCTCCTTCGGTATTTCAGGCCAGTGGCGCCGCGCAATCGCGAGCACGCGCAAGCCTTGGGTTGCCATGCGTTCCGCGGTCGCCAGAATCGCATCGTGTTGCAGCGGTTCCTCGCCCTGCGGGCCGAGCGCGCTGGCGCACAGCGGAATGACGCATTCCGGCGCGCCCTTGGTATAGGCCATGAACGACGCATTCTGTTGATGCACGGTCGTCATGCGCTTGCGGTCGGAGTCGAACGGCAATTCGAACACGCGCACCGTCGACACCTCCAGTTCGGACTTGTCGTGGCCAGCCTGCAAGGCGGCCAGGTAAAGCGCGACCTCGGTCGGATCGCCGGTCGGATGATCGTCGTGATCGCGGCCCGCATCATTGGACAGCGCCAGCGCCGCAAACAGGCTGTTCCAGGGTTCCTGGGCCGGCGCTTCATGCCATTTATGCAGCACGCTGGCGACGGTGCACAACTCTTCCACGCGCATCTTGTTCTGGGTCAGGGTGCCCGTCTTGTCGGTGCAGATGTAGGTCACGGAACCCAGCGTTTCCACCGCCGGCAAGCGGCGGATCAAGGCGTTTTGCCGCACCATCTTGCTCGCCCCGAGCGCCAGCGAAATGGTGACGACCGCGGGCAAGGCTTCCGGGATCGCCGCCACCGCCAGGCTGACGGCGGTCAGGAACATCAGCGCCACCGCTTCGCCGCGCATCAGGCCGACCGCGAAGATGATCGCGCAAATGGCCAGCACCGCCAGCCCGAGCCGCCGGCCGAATGCCGCCAGGCGTTTCTGCAACGGCGTCTTGAGTTCTTCGCCCGCGGCCATCAGCGCCGCGATCTTGCCCAGTTCCGTGTTCATCCCGGTGGCAACGACGATCCCGCTGCCACGGCCATAGGTGGCGGTGGTGCCTTTGAACACCATGTTGCGGCGGTCCCCGAGCGGCAAATCGCTGTCGGCCAGGGTGTTGCCGGTTTTCTCGACGGTCTCGGCTTCGCCGGTGAGCAGCGCCTCGTCGACCTTCAACTGCACGGCCTGGATCAGGCGCAGGTCGGCTGGAATGACGTTGCCGGCTTCCAGCAGCACAATGTCGCCGGGAACAAGCTGCGGCGCGGGGATGGTATGCCGCGTGCCGTCGCGAATCACGGTCGCGCTGGTTGCCGCCATTTTCTTCAAGGCCGCCATCGCGCGTTCGGCGCGCGCTTCCTGCACGAAACCGATCACCGCGTTGAGCAGCACGATCACCACGATCGCCAGCGTATCCTTCACATCGCCGATCACGCCCGACACGATGGCGGCGGCGATCAAGACCAGGATCATGAAGTCGGAGAACTGGTCGAGAAACATGCGCCACATGGGGCGAGGCGGTTTTTCGCGAATCGCGTTTTCGCCATGCTGGATCAGGCGATTGGCCGCTTCCGCACTTGAAAGGCCGGTGTCGGGACGGGTCCGTTGCTGTTCCGCGATGGCGGAAAGGTCCAGCGCATGCCAGCTTGTCGGAAGGGCACGATGGGATGTCGCTGAGTCGTTTGGCATCAGATGGTCTCCGTAGTATCGACGGTCAAGAGGCAAGAGTACGCATGCGCCGGGACGCTCCACATCCTGATCCTCTTATGAAGGCAGTGCGCAGGCTAACGCCACGCGTCCATTATTTAATTGACTTGCATCAAAATGCTCCAGATCCGGGCAAGTCTTCAGGCGACTTGCGTTGAGCGCTGCCGGAGGCGATGGTGGATTGTGGATTGTGGATTGTTTATTGGCATGCAAGCACGGTTACCGCTAATATTGCTCCATATAAATATCTTGCGCGCGGGACGGGAGGTGCCGCCGAATGCCGGAAAGTTTCGTCCGTTCGCGCAACGTCTTCTCGGCACGCTGGCACACGGCGCTCGCCGCGCTATTTGCCGCGCTGCTCGCGCTCGAACTGTTCGCGCTGCAGACGCTGGACACCACGGAGTCGCGGCTGGCGGACATCTCCATGCGCCGCCATGCGGCGGACACTACGGCGGACCCGGACATCGTGGTGGTCGATATCGACGACGCCAGCATGAGCGCCATGCAGGAAATCGCCGGTCTTTGGGCCTGGCCGCGCGAAATCCATGCCGATCTGCTCGATGCTTTGGCCGAGTTCAAGCCGCGCGCGGTGGTGTTCGACATCGCGTTTTCCGAACGCGACCTGAAGCGGCCGAAGAGCGATGCCCGCCTGTCGGAAGCGCTCAAGGTCACTTCAAACAGCTATCTTTCCGCGGTACGCTTGCTGCCGCGCCTTGACTCCTCCGGCACGCCGCTGAAGGAAATGTCCGGCGCGTTCGCCATCACTTCACCAGGCGCCGGCGATGCGAAGGCGGCGATCCAGTTGCCGCATGCGGTGGATAAAAGCGTCTGGCGCCTCGGCCTGATCAACAGCATCGAGGATGGCGACGGCGTATTGCGCCGCACCCGGCTCTACAGCGATATCCACGGCTGGCGCGTGCCGTCGCTGCCGGCGCGTGTCGCCCGCGACTTGGGCGCGGCGCTGCCGGATGGAAGTGAATTCCTGATGCGCTGGCCGGAAAAAGGTCATCAACGTTATGCGTACAGCGAACTGTACCGCCTGTTGACCGAACAACGGCCGACGCTGAGTGCAGCGGACGTGCGCGCGCTGGACGGCTTGTTTCGCGACAAAATCATTGTGATCGGCAACTCGGCGGCCGGATCGTTCGATCATCACCTGACTCCGCTGGGAGCGGGTTATCCGGGCGTGGACGTGCTGGCGCTGGCAATCGATAACCTGAAAAACGGGCGCGCCGTCCAAGTCGCTGCGGCGGGCTGGCCGTTCCTGCTGGGCAGTCTGCTGATCGTCGCGCTTGCGGTGGCATTCGCGCGGCGCGTCCACCCGCTTTCCATCGGCGCCGCGCTGGCCGTGCTGTCGCTGGTCGCTCTGGCGGCGGCGGATCGCGCCATCAACCGCAATCTATTGCTGCCAATTGCAACGCCATTACTCTTCGCCTGGGCGTGGTTCCTGTGCGCCGCGATCGCCGGTTACCTGCGCGAACGCCGGGCGCGCGAGCAGGCGGTGTCGCTGTTCCGGCGCTTTCTCAATCCGAACGTGGTGCGGCAGATCGTGGACCAGGGCGAAACGGTGGAAAGCCTGTCGGGCCGCACGCGCGACGTCACCGTGCTGTTTTCCGACATACGCGGCTTTACGGGCCTGTCCGAAAAACGGCCGCCGCACGAAGTGGTGGCGCTGCTTAACCGCTATTTCGACAGGCAGGTGGAGGTGGTGTTCCGTCACGGCGGAACGCTCGATAAATTCATCGGAGACTGCATCATGGCATGCTGGGGCGCGCCGCTGGACGATCCGGACCATGCGCGGCACGCGGTCGCCGCCGCCATCGAGATGCAGGAGACGCTGCTGGCGTTCAAGCGGGAATTGAGCGAAGAAGGTTCGGACGTCGCCGACTTCGACGTCGGCATCGGCGTGCATACCGGGCCGGCGGTAGTGGGTTTCATCGGCGCGCAGCGCAAGCTGGACTACACCGCCATCGGCGACACGGTCAATCTCGCCAGCCGCGTCGAGGGGCTGACCAAGGGCGTCGCCCGGGTGCTGGTCACGCAAGACACGATGCTCGCTTGCGACAAAGCGGGCGCATTCGATTTTCAACACCACGGCGCATTCCCGGTAAAAGGGCGCAGCGCCGAGGTCGATTTGTATGAACCAGGGAGGAAATTCTCATGAAAAAACTTGCATTCGCGCTTGCGGCCATGCTGGCGGCGGGCATCGCGCTGGCGGAATCGGCGCTGACCAATCGGGCCACCGAATTGCAGGCGCAGGCACAGTCGGATTCGGCCGTTATCGCCACGCTGTCGGAAAACACCCGGGTCGAGGTGTTGAGCAGAAAAGGCGCATGGACCCAGGTCAAGACCGCCGGCGGGCAGACCGGCTGGGTGCGCATGATGAGCCTGAAGCCGGAAAGCGAGGGCGCAGCGCAAGCCGCGCCGGCGCAAGCTTCGGCCAATCCGATCGGCGCCTTGTCCAGCCTGCTGTCGTCCGGGCGTACTGCCAACAGCGCGACCGTGACCACCGGCGTGCGCGGCCTGAGCGAGGAAGATCTGCAGAATGCGCAGGCCAATCCGGCCGAACTGGAAAAGATGCAGAAGTTCGGCGCCGACAAGAACGCCGCGCAGGCATTCGCGCAACGCAGCAAACTGTCCGCGGCCAATGTCGATTACCTGCCGGAGCCGGCACCGGCCGGCAACAACGAACGCAACATCGGAGGAAACTGACATGCGAACTTTTTCCCGTACCGCGCTGGCGATCCTGCTCGCTGCTACCTGTATTTCCGCCTTTGCGCAGCTTCCATTTTCCTTGCCGGGCTTCGGCAAGGGCGGCGACAAAGGGCGCGGCTTGAATATCGGCGATATGGTTGGCAATCTGACCAAAGCGACCAAGGAAACCGACGAGCCGGAAGAAATCCGCATCGGCCAGGAATTCGCCGCCACGCTACTGGGCGCCAAACCGCTGGTGGCCGATGCGCGGGTGCAGCGCTATGTGAACGCGCTCGGCCGCTGGCTGGCGATGCAGACCGAGCGGCCCGACTTGCCGTGGACCTTCGGCGTGCTTGACGATTCGGGGTTCAATGCCTTCGCCACGCCGGGCGGTCATATTTTTGTCACCCGTGGCTTGCTGGAACGCATGCGCAGCGAAGCCGAACTGGCCGGGGTGCTGGCGCATGAAATCGCGCATGTGCTCAAGAAGCACCATCTGAAAGCGGTGCAAAAAAATGCCGGGGTCGCGCTGCTTGGCGATTTCCTGAGCGCCGCCGGCAAGGGCGGCAATAGCGAAGCGCGCAATGCATTGATGAATGTCGGCCGCAAGTTATACGCCAGCGGGCTGGACAAAAGCGATGAATTCGAAGCCGACCGTCTCGGCGTGGTGATCGCGGCGCGCGCCGGCTTTGACGCCTATGGCTTGCCGTCGGTGCTGCAGACGCTGCAGGCCAAGAGCGCAAGCGACGGCGAGTTCGCGCTCTTGTTCAAAACGCATCCGTTGCCGGAAGAGCGCATCCAGGCGCTGGACAAGTTGATGAAGGATCGCTTCGACACCTTGGCGGGAGTCGAGGGCAGGCCGCTCAAGGAGCGGCTGGGGCAATTTGGCAAATAGCGATTCTTGTTTCCAAGCAGGCGGGCAATTGAGGTCGATTTTCCGCAAACCGTTACCCGTCGTCCTCGCGCAGGCGCTATGGTATGCCCATATCTTTGCAACATTCGTTCGAGGGCGGGTATCGGTGGCTGGTTGTGCTACGCATCTTCTCCGTCGTCCTCGCGCAAGCGGGGACCCATAAGCCGGATAATCGAGCGAACTCACCATGGGTCCCCGCTTGCGCGAGGACGACGGGGGAGCGGATGGTCCGCATTCCGACTCCAGCGCCCGCCTATAACCAGCGTGATGGATAACGTCATGTCAAAAGACTTTTGTCTACCCGCTTAGAACGCAACAGACCTACAATGATTCATTCGAAACGGAGAACGATGACGATGCGTGCAGTGAGGCGATGGCTGCGACAGTGCGGCGTGGTGGCGGTGATGGGGCTATGCATGCAGTCATTATGCGCGGCGCCGCTTCCTGCCGTTCCCGCCGAGATTCAGGTTTTCTTCGGCGTTCGCGCCGGCGCCACTGTGAAGGCTGCGGTTGACGGCATGCTTGGCGCCCCGGTCCGCGCAACAGGGACCGACGCCTACGAATACCGTGCGGTCGCGGGAGCGGCCGACATCGCTTCCGAAGTGATCGAATATTTCCCCGAAACGCAGCAAGTGGCGCGGCTGGCTGCGTACTTGAAGACACCCCTGTCGGCGGCGGCATTGCGCGCGCAATTCGGGGCGCCAGTATTGACACGCCAACGCGGCGACGGCAAGCAGGAAGAATTGTTCTTTCCCCGCCTGAACGGTTTGATTTATGCACCGGGCAAGCCGGATGAAGTCATTGCGATCAGCTACCTGAGTCCGCGCGCGCTCGCCGATGCGTTCGTCGTTTTGTTCAATCAGCATCAATCGGCAAAACGCTATCAGGCAGCGCTGGAAGCCGCCGACAATGCTGTGCAGGCCGACCCCGACTACGCACGCGCTTATCTCTCCCAAGGCATCTACTATTTTTATCAAGACAATGCCGATGAAGCGCTGGTGCGTTTCGTTGCCGCCAGTCGGGCCCGTTACAACCTGCTAAAAAAAGCCCATGCCCATGTATGGATCGGCATCGCGCACAGTAAAAAGAAGCAGCCGGAACTCGCGCGCGAGCAATTCCATAAAGCGATTGCGATGGCGCCGAGCTTCTTTACCGCCCATTTCGAGTACGGAAATTTTCTGGTGGCGCAGAATCAGCCGGACCAGGCCGAGGCGGCATTCCAGAAAGCCTTGCTGATCAGTCCCGACAACAGCTCGGCGCGCTTTGAAATCGCGGCGATCCACTACAAACGTAAAGAATGGACGAAAGCGCTGCCGCATTTGAAGCAACTGAGCGACTGGGCCGATTCACCGGCCGCCGCGAATGCAAGTCCAAGCTTCAAGGCAACTATCTATGGCGAATATGCGCATGTCTTTAACGAAGTGGAAACCGCGCACAACCCGCTGGCCGGCAGTGATCTGGCTGAAAAGATCATCGCGCTGTATGAAAAAGGGCTGCGCCTGGACCCAGGCAATGCTTTCATCTGCAACAACATCGGTTACGAGTACGAACGGACCAAGCGCCTGGAAAAGGCGGAGCAATACTACCGGCAAGGGCTGGCGACCAATCCCAAGCATGTGGTCCTGAACCACAACCTCGCGGACGTGCTGTTCGGCATGCGCCGCTACGACGAAGCGCGGCGTCAGGCGGAAATCGCGCTCGGCGTCAACGCCAATGACATGTGGATGATGATGAATGCGGCGCGCTCGTCTGCCGCGCTCGGCAGCAAAGAAGATGCGCTGGCGTGGCTGCGCAAGGCGGGGGCGGCCGGCTACCAGGCGCGGATGGACGGCAATGCGCTGGAAGGCGGCTATTTCAGAGGCATCGCGAGCGACGAAGAACTGCGCCGCATGCTGCCCGGAACACGCTGACGAACAGCCGGTTAATAATCAGGAAAGAGAGTTGGGTATGGCCTTGCCGATGCGTGGCGGACGGTTTCCGGTGTGGCGTTCATGCGTTCTTGTATTGATGGCGCTGACGGCGTTGGCACCCGATGCTGCGCGCGCGCAGAACCAGCCGCCGTCCGAGCAGGGCCAGCGCGATCCTCTGCGCGAAGCGAACCGGATTGGCAACAAGATATCGAATTTTCTCAAGAATGCGGACCAGAACCAGGCGCAAAAGGCGCCAGACTCTACTCCACCTTCCGCTCAATTTACCGACGGCCTGAAGAAACCCGCCGCTGTCGGCGAGGACATCCGTGCCGTCTCCGGCGAAAACCGAAGCATCCCCGCCAAAGGCGCGGCAGCGGAGACTCCGGCAGCCGCCGGCCAGGACGAGCCCGGCACGAAAACCGGCAAGACCTTGAACGTGCTCGTGAATGTCGGGCAGTTCGCGGAATGCATGCAGCGCCGCACTGAAAAAGTGTCGAAGGCGGTTTGGTCCATGGGATGCCTGAAAGAACAGGCAAGCAGTTACATTCAGGATGCCGCGACCGGCGCGACGATGGAAACCATTGCGTTTTATGCGCCGCGCCTGGGGCTGGTGGGGCAGGCGACGATCAGCGCATATGGCGTGTACGTTGCCGGCGGACAGATGGGAGACGCCGTGGTCGAGGGCATCCAATGGTGGGATGCCTTAAGCGAAGAGGCGCGGGCAGGCGCTTTCGGTGAGGCGGCGCAGCGGGACCATGTCGCCCGATTTGCGCGGCAGCTGGCGGCCGAAGAAAGCTGGGCCAGGAACGAAGCGGAATGGATCCTGGGCGAACGGCAAAAGCTGGCGGACGACATCGAGCGCCTGGGCAAGGAGCAAAAGGCCTTGGCGGCGAAGGCGCCGCCTCCGGACGAATACAAAAAGCGCGTGGCCGGCTTCATGAGGCAATTGATCGACGCGGGCAACGATTGCAAGAACACGACGCTCAACGCCATCGACGGCAGTCAGAACCGGCTGCAGGAACTGGCGCTGGAACAAGCGCTGGATCAGGCCATGCGGCTGGCGAAGAGTTGCAAGAGCGCGGAGGAGGGAAGGCAGGCGGATGAAGCATGGCGTCGCGCGGGCGAATTGCAGAAAGGCTTGGCGACCGATCCGACTGAAACATTGATCAGCGATGCATCGCTGTATGGCAACGCGATCAAGGAGATGGTGGACGAGGCCGGCCGCATCACCAGGGAAAAAGTGGCCATTCCGGCACGGATACGGGAATTGGAAACCCGGGTCAAACAGATGAACCCGCGTCACGAGAATTTCCTGAAATCCTTCCCGCCTGATCTGATTGACATGGTGAAGTTGAATTCCGGACGGATTCAGCAGATCCAGAAGACGATCGATCGCGCCATCGTCGGCGGAAGAGGGGAAGACGTGTTCGGCATCAAGCGGCTGGATTTCGCCTATGCCGCCATTGCGCCAACCTCGCTCGAAGGTCTTCGCGCCTATACCAAAAGCACGGAGAATTACCCGCGGCTGGCGGATTTCACCTATGTATTCGAAACATTGCTGTTTGACGTCGCGCGCTGCCGTGGCGCGCATCGGACGGGTTCCGGTGAGCGCGGAAAGCTGTTGTTCGCGGAGGCTGAAAAAAACTACCGGAGCCTGCGCGGTGCCTGCGGCACGAAACTCGGAGAACCGGCCCGGCAGCCCGAACCGGTCGTGATCGCTTGCAATACGATTTCGAAAGCGGGCACCAATCCGCCGCAGACCATTACCGTCAATGTCGGACGCGTCGCCGGTACGGTCCGGTTCAGCTATGACATGTACCGGGTGCCCGACCATATGGAGGTGCAATACGGTGGGCAGGTGGTGGCCGACACCGGCTGCGTCAGCGGGCGCAATACTCTCGCCATTGCGCTGTCGGGAGCCAGCGACCAGGTCACGGTGGTGGTGAAGCCTGCCTGCCAGAAGAGCGAGTCGACCCGATGGGACTTCACGCTCGGTTGCCCGGGTGCGGCCGGACCTGCCGGAGCTGCAGCGATTGCCAGCTCCGGGCCGGCCGCCGGCGGCATGTCGCTGCATGAAAAGCCGGTCGGCGACGTGCGCTACTACACCAGCAATCCTGCCGAGGCAAAACCGCTCCAGCATTCCAGCGAGATCGCGAACGGCGTTTCGGCACAGACCGGGGACGGCGCACAAGCCGTTCTGAAGAGCCCGGCGGACACCAGGGTCATCGTGACGGAAGGCTCGCTGGTCAAATTCAGCGCCGGCCCTGGCGGCGGGCAAAAGATCGAACTGCTGCGAGGCGCGGTCGAAATTCACCGCCGCCAGGGCTTGTCCGGCAATGATGATGTCGGCGTCGAAACTGAGGACGGCATCTTCGTCGCGGTGGGCACGCGCTACCGCGTGGAGAAGATGGCGAGCGGTACCCGTATCCAGGTTTTCGAAGGCAGCGTGCGCGTAACCGGAGGCAGCATCATCAAGATCTACGCCTCCAACGTCGAACGCGGCAAACCATCGCCGGCAACCGAGTTGATGCTGCAGGCGGGAGAGCAGGCGCTGGTGCAAAAGACGACGGCCTATACTGCCGCCGCGCGCGGCTCTGCCGCACCGGCAAGTGCTGCGTCGAATACCGGTGGCGACCGCTTGCCGCCGCCGCCGCAATCGCCGCCGTTCACCCGGCCCGAAACGCCGTGGAATGACCCGCAAGTGCAGCAACTGATCGATGAATGGCTGCGCAACGCGAAACCGGCGGTGCGCTCCGATTTGCCCGGCCCCTGGCGTTTTTCGGAATGGGGGCAGGTACTCGGCCCGGGCAGCAAGGCTGCCGGCGCGCCGGACCATCCTTCCGGCTGGACGCGCCACCAAAGCCTGTGGCAAATGCGCATGCGCTTCGACTCGCTCAACCTGTGCAGCATGGGCGAATATATCGAGCGCCGCCTCGCCGGCAAGGGCCTGGAAGCTTGCGACAAATCCGCCGGCGGCGCGCTGCCGGCGTGGCTGGCGCCGTCCGCCGCGCCGGCTCAGACGGCGAGCGATGGAACAGGCAGCAAGGCCGCCAACGCGATTGCCGCGGCGCGCGCGCAAGTCAAGTCCATCCAGGCGCCGCCGCCGCAAAACTTGCCGGCAACGCAAGTTGTGCCTGCGTTGCAGCAGCCACCTTCCGTGCCGCCGCCTGTGGCGCGTCCGCTGCTCGACAAGATCGACGCGATTCCCCCTGACCAGTGGGTCGCCGGCAAGCCGGATTTCAATGCCTCGGGCTTTCGCAAGCTGCTGGTGTTGGTGGCGCAGGTCTACGATCCGCGCCTGCCCAATTGCGCCATCGCGGCGCAGCGCGAAGGCATCACGGTAATCGGTTTCTCGGCTCGCAATGAACTCGACACCGCGCGCTGGGGCGGCCTGCCGCCGTTCCCGGTCGCCCTCGGCTACCGCGCGCGCGACGCGCTCTATGCGATCGAGGTGGCAACCGGACGCCAGCCGATCCATGCGCCGATTCCGCTCAATTTCGCCTATCTGCTGGACCGCGACGGTCGCGTGCTCGACAGCGGTTACTGCGAATCGGTCGTCAACAAGCTGGTGGGGCGGGATATCGGCATCCCCGGCGGCAGAAGATGAGTCGGCAGCTTTTCCGCGCGCGACACGCGGCAAGGGCTTTGATCGTCGCTTCTCTCGTGTGCGCCGCAGCGGCGGTACAGGCGGACGAGCGTCTCTCTCCGAATGCCTTTGCGCGGCTTGCGCAATCGATGAATAGGGACGCGGTCCCGGCTGGCATCCAGGGATTCCGGCCGGCGGATTTGATCGCCGCGCGCATCGCGCTCACAACGCAGGATGCCGGCCAGGCGGATGAAACCGAAAGCGAATTCATCGTCTGGCGCAGCGGCGATAGCTTTATGTCCGAACGCGGCGCAATCCCGCCGCAAGCTGTCGCAACGCTGGCTGAAGTCTTGTCGGGCGCGGCGCCGGTGATGGGATTGCAGCACTGCCGCGACAATGCCGCGACGGCGCAAGCGCAGCCAGCCGGATACCTGAGGGTCGACATCAGCCTGTTGATCCAAGGGCGGCGTCCGCTTCGGCTGCGTTCCGAATCGCAGTGCGCGCATAGGCTGCCCTGGAACTTGACCGACGGCCAGCGGCTTGCCGCGATGACCCGGCCGGAAGCGGGCAAGGCGATCATGGCACTGGCAAACAGCGCATGCGGCGGCTGCATTGCGGCGGCTGGCGACGACATGCCGACTGCGGCGGCATCGGAGGCACCGTCGGATTTCGACAACCACTATGCGCGGCTCGCTTCCGATTGGCGACGGCTGGGGGACAGGCACGGGGCGACTGAAATCAAGCTGATGACATTTCACCTGACCGAAGCGCTGGAGTGGATGGACCGCGCGCGTTTTGAAAGCCGGCTGAAAAAAACCGTACAACAGGAAGCGGGCGGCGTTGCCGCGCTGGCGCGCGACATGCTGCGCATGCTGGCCGCGGAACGCTGGGGCTATATCGACAAGTCGGGTCGCTTCATTTTGCCGCGCCGCTTTGAAAAGGCGGAACGCTTCGATGCCGGACAGGCATTGGTGCGTATCGACGGCCTCTGGCAGCTTGTCGACCGGCGAGGCCGCGCGGTCACGGAGGCGCGCACCGGCGAGCCGAGTTATCAGGCGGTGCGCCTGCAGCCGGCGGAGCGGGCGGGCAAGTGGGGATTTGCGACCGCGGACGGCAAACTGGTCATTCCAGCCGTCTTCGATGCGGTTGCACCCTTCCAGCAAGGACTGGCGGCGGTGCAACTGGCCGGTAAATGGGGTTACCTCGACGAGGCGGGACACGCGGCAATCGCGCCGCGCTTTGAGGCAGCGCGCGATTTCTCCGAAGGCCTGGCAGCGGTCAAGCTTGACGGTCTGTGGGGCTATGTGGACCGCCAGGGAGGCGTCGTCATCCACCCGCGTTTTCTTGAAGCCGGCGATTTCGGAAACGGCCTGGCTCCTGTCCGATAGCGCTCAAGCCATCGTCGATTCCGTTTTCTCTCCACCACGTCGTCCCCGGCGCTTGCCATCTTGTTTTGTTGCGATGCACAAGCACTGGTTAAAAGCGCTGCAAAGCGGCGTTGGTTAAGGGTTTGCAGCCATTGCCGCCGGGCTTGAAAAGTGGTCAAGACAGGCATGCAACACCTTCAATCTTTTTTGCAATTCTTTTGCTTTTCGCAAACGTTGCATTCCATAAACAAGATATGATTGGTGCTGAAGAACAACTCTTTTAATTCCACCTTTCGTATGTTCAAGAAAACCCTCCTTGCGCTGCTGCTCAGTTCCGCGGCGTCCGCCTTCGCCTTGCCCTTCAGCTCGCAGCACGCGCTGGTGTTTGAAGAAGATTCGGGCAAGGTTTTACTGGAAAAAAATTCCCATGCCGTAGTGCCGATTGCCTCCCTCACCAAGCTGATGACCGCGATG
>SXGU01013859.1_pt1 | contig 17708 bp, 17 predicted proteins | sample 3174531 | NCBI WGS metagenome assembly SXGU01 (sample SAMN11356863, study PRJNA531348) | freshwater metagenome | isolation source: freshwater sample F1-140 | place: China: Fuxian Lake, Yuxi | collected 2017-12-25 | reverse complement strand
GTTGAATCACCCCCACCCCAACCCTCCCCCATCAAGGGGGAGGGAGAAGAAACAAATACGACTCCGAAACCCTCCCCCCTTGCGGGGGAGGGAAGGGTGGGGGGTGGGCCACTGCGTCAATCTGATCGGAATGCGCTCTAGCGCAGCAGCAAGAAAAAAGGGCGGGCCTTTCGACCCGCCCTTAGTCCTCTTTAGGAGCGGCTGCCGCTAATGCTCCGCATCAGCTTTCGCCGCGTCAGCGCGAGCCAAGCTCGCGCCTTTACACCTGCTGGATGGCCGAGAGCAGCCAGCGGCCTTCCCGACCGTTGCGCAGGAATGTCCAGATCTCGGTCTGTCCGACCGGATTGACCGCATCGCCCTCGACCACCGCGCCGCTGTCGAGCCGCGTGGTGTAGTCGCGCGCCTTCCAGCTCATGGCGACGGTGGCGTACTCCATGCCGCCCTCGTTCCACGCCTCGGCGAGGTCGCCGTTGTCGAAGACCACGTCCTCGATATGGTTGGCGATGCCCGCACTGGCATTGGCCGAGAGCGTCTCCGAGAAGTAGGACAGCATCTCGGGCGTGACATGCGCCCGCAGCTTGCCGGCATCGCCGTCGCTCCACGTCTTCTGGATACCGAGGAGAAGCTGCTCGAAAGCGGCGTAGTCCTTGTCGGTCAGTCCGATCTCGTCGTTACGCAGCCCGCCGGCCGCGCCGGAGGGGACGGCGCCGGCGGGGACCGGGCCGGATTTGCCGGTGGCGATGTCGAGGGGAGCCACGTCCATCACGGCGCGGCGCTCCAGGGCATTGCCCGGCGCCTCGTTCGGCGTCGGGCTGGCATAGGCGTAGGCCGGACGCGGCGCAGCGCTGTCGCTCCCCGCCTGACGGCGGCGGAACCAGGCGATGGCGAGATAGACGAGTCCGGCGATCAGCGCGCCCTGCAGCAGCAGGCCGAGGAAGCCGGCGAAGCCCTGCAGGCCGTCGCCGAAGAGACCGCTGCCGAACAGCAGACCGCCCAGCCCGACACCGATCAGGCCGCCGAGCATGCCGGCCATGAACGGGTTGCGCTGCATGAAGCCGGGCTGCTGGGCGCCGGCCGCGGCGGGCGCGGCCTGCGCCGGGCGTGGCTGGGTCGCGGGAGTCGTGGCCGAGCGCTCCATCGGCTTGGCCTGCGGCGCGGTCGGCGTCGAGGGCACGGCCTGCTGGGTGCGCGAGCCGCGGCTGCCGCTGCTCGTGTTGCCACCGGCGCGCGCCTCGGCCAGGGCCGGCGCCAGAGCCAGCACGGCGGCCAGGGCCACGGCCATCCAGAGAACGGGTTTGCGAGTCATGAAGCGTCTCCCCAACAATGCCCCTTGGGCAACGCCCCTTCGGGCGGAAATCTTGAACCCCCTTAACGTATGCACTGCCGCCGGTCAAACAAGCTGACATTACAGCTTGTTAATGTGACCGGCGGCGGCGCATCCGTGGCTCTCCTGGCCCAGGCCTGATCGGGTTTCGGCAGGTCCGGGTTGGCTCAATTGGAACCGGTCATGGCGGCGCGGAGTTCCCCCCGGCGCGGTGCCGGAGCGCCGCCTGGTTAAGGGCTGGAAACCAAACCGGGTATCCCGACCTGACGAAACCGCCAGGGGTCCGGTTGACCCGATGTTAAGGCCGCCCCGTGTATCAAGACGCCCATCTGCAAGAGACCGGGGGCGATTCTCGTGCGTATTCTTCTCAGCATCCTGAGCGTCATCGTGCTGCTCGCCGCGCCGGCGGGTGCCGCCGAATCGCCGGGCAAGCGCGACGCGCGCGGCCTGCCGGTGGGCGCCTATTCCTCGAGCTGCGCCTGCCAGTTCTCCGGCGGCGTAGAGCTCTCTTGTTACTGTGCGAACCTCCACGCCAAGTGGTTCCGCACGGTGCTGGATATCCGCTCCTGCCCGGCGCCCAGGGACATCAAGAACTGCGAGGGCGTGCTGACCTGCACGGCCAGCGGCACGACGCCCTGCCCGCAGGCTGCGGCACCCGCCAAGGCCTCGCCGGCGCCCGCCCGGACCTCGCAGGCCGTGCCCGCGACACCGGCCAAAGTCACCCGCTAGATCGCCCGCCGGGCTGCTGACCTGAAGCCTGGGCTCGCTGCGCCTGAGCGCTGCCGGCTTCTAAAAAATCCCCGGAGGCATCTCAGCGTTCGCTAGAGCGCATTCCGATCAGATTGACGCAGTGACCCACCCCCCACCCTTCCCTCCCCCGCAAGGGGGGAGGGTTTTGGAGTCGCATTTGTTTCTTCCCCCTCCCCCTTGATGGGGGAGGGTTGGGGTGGGGGTGATTCAACCAGAACGGAATTCGCTCTAGCGAACGTCTGCATTCGCCAGCGAACGTCTGCATTCGCCAGCGAACCGACGCGGCATCGTCTTGCCTTGGAGGGGCGGCCGGAGCGATGCTCCTCCGGTTGATCCGGGCTTGGGGGAAAGCTGTGCCCGAACGTTTCGACGAGATCATCCAGGCGACGCTGAGCCACGGCGCCGAGACCCATCACGAGGCGACACCGGCGGATTTCGGCAACTTCGCCGGACGGCGCAGCATGTTCACCCGCTGCCTCGCCGTGCTGATCCCCGCATGACGGGCCGCACCCGCTCCTTCGACGCCGCGCGTTTCCGCCAGCGGGCGGCGAAACTTCTGGAAGAAGCGCGCAGCGCTTCTCCCGACCTCGCCCCGCAGCTCGAGCGCCTCGCCGCGGAGTACCTGGACCTGGCCGACGCGCTCGACGAGCTGGCCGGCGACGGGCCGGGGACAGGCTAACCGACCGCCGCTCCTTCGGGCCGCCTCCGTCCGCGCCGGCCTGGCGCTACAACCTTCGCGAGCAGAAGCGCGCCCGCGCGTTTACAGATTTTTCATCGGCGCAGGGGGATACTCAAGTCGGTGATGCATGGAGGAGGGTACTATTGGCCCATATCCTTCTGGTCGACGACGACAACGCCGTTCGTGAAGCCACCACGACGCTGCTGCGCACCTGCGGCTATGCCGTCACCGCGCTGGCCAACGGCCTGAAGATCGAGGCGGCGATCGCCGCGCACCGGCCCGACCTGGTGGTCATGGATATCCTGATGCCCGATCGCGACGGCATCGAGATCATCATCGCCCTGCGCCACAACTTTCCCGATCTGCCGGTGCTTGTCGTGTCGGGCAGCGGGGAGAATGGCGGACTCAGTTTCCTGACCATGGCCCGCAGCCTCGGGGCCGCCGAGGCGCTGGCCAAGCCGTTCGACGGCGAAAAGCTGCTCGAGATGATCGAGACGCTGCTGGCAGGCCGTACGAAAACCGTCGCCGCCAGGCAGGCCGGAGGCGCGACCTGACGCGCGCCTCTCCCGGCGCCGACCCGGCAGCGGCGGCCGCGGAAAGCGACCCGTAATCTTTATGTCACAGACGGCGAATAGGGTTCTCGCCACGCGACGATTCCGTCGCGCGCCCCAGAATCCGGACCCGCCATGCGCCTCAAGCTCCTGTTCGCCCTCGCCCTCCTGCTGCCGGTCGCCGCTGCCGCTCAGGAGGTTCGGATGTTCGACCGCATCGCCACCATCGAGGCGGTGCGCATGCTGCCGCCCGAGCGCGACCGCTCGAAGCGCTCGATCGCCGAGATCGTGGCGGCGAGCGAGGACGGCAACACGCTCGTCTATGTCGACGGGGAGCAGAACGGGCTCGGCTTCGCCGACATCGTCGATCCGGCTTCCCCGCGCCCCGCCGGCTTCCTGCCGCTCGCCGGCGAGCTCACCTCGGTCGCCGTGCGCGGCCCGCGCGCCTATGCGGTCTCCGACACCTCACCCAACAAGCGCGACGTCTCCGGCTACGTCGCCGTTGTCGACATCGCTTCGCGCCGGGAAGTGATGCGTTGCGAGCTTGGCGGCCAGCCCGATTCGACGATCGTCAGCCGCGACGGAAGGTTCCTGGTCGTGGTCATCGAGAACGAGCGCGACGAGAAGCTCGACCGCGGCACCATCCCCCAGCTTCCCGCCGGCAACCTCACGATCCTGCCGCTCGCCGAAGCCGGCCTGGATTGCGCGGCCCTGCGCCGCGTCGATCTGACCGGGCTTGCCGCGGTGGCGCCCGAAGATCCGGAACCCGAGTTCGTCGACGTCAACTCGCGCGGCGAGGCGGTGGTCACGCTGCAGGAGAACAACCATATCGCGATCGTCGACATCGCGACGGCCCGGGTCCTGAGGCATTTCACGGCCGGCACGGTGACGCTCGAGCAGGTCGACGCGACGCGCGACGGCGTCATCCGGCCCGTCCAGCGCCTCGAGAATGTCGTGCGCGAGCCCGATGCCGTGAAGTGGCTCGACGACGAGCGATTCGTCACCGCCAACGAGGGCGACTACCGCAACGGCTCGCGCGGCTTCACCATCTTCCGGCGCGACGGCACGGTCGAGTGGGATTCGGGGAATTTCCTCGAGCACCTGGCGATTTCGCTGGGTCACTATCCGGAGCACCGCTCGGGCAACCGCGGCAACGAGCCCGAGGGAATCGAGGTCGCGACGTTCGACGGCGAGCGGCTGATCTTCGTCGGTTCGGAGCGCGCCTCGCTCGTCACGGTCTGGCGCGACGAGGGTGCGGGCCGCGCGCCCAGCTTCCTGCAGGCGCTGCCCACCGGGGTGGCCCCCGAGGGTCTGCTGGCGATCCCCGCGCGCGGCCTGCTCGTCGCGGCCGCCGAGGCCGACAATCCGGAAACCGGGCTGCGCTCGACACTGACCCTCTACCGTCGCGGCCCGGGTCCGGGATCCTATCCGACGATCCGCTCGGAGAACGGCCCTGACGGCGTGCCGCTCCCCTGGGGTGCGCTGTCCGGCCTTGCCGCCGACAAGCAGGTCCCCGGGCGTCTCTACGCGGTGACGGACTCGGTCTACGCCGAGGCGCGTATCCTGACCATCGACGCGACGCGCATCCCGGCACGGATCGTCTCGGCCGTCACGGTGTCACTGGACGGCAAGCCCGCCTCCGGGCTCGATATCGAGGGCGTGGCGACGCGGGAAGGCGGCGGCTTCTGGCTCGTCTCGGAAGGCAATCCCGAGCGCCGGGAAGGCGTGCTTCCCGACCGGCTGCTGCTGGTCGCGGCGAATGGCAGCATTGAGACGGAACACAGGCTGCCCGAGGCGCTGGCGCGACAGGCGCTGCGCTTCGGCTTCGAGGGCGTGACGGCGACCGGCAGCGGCGCCGACGAGACCGTCTGGATCGCCGTCCAGCGCGAGTGGAAGGACGACCCGAAGGGTCATGCCAAGATCCTCCGCTTCCGGCCGGCGAGCCGGGAGTGGGGCGTTCTCCATTATCCGCTCGGCGAGACGCCTTCCGGCTGGATGGGGCTTTCGGAGATCGCCGCCGACGGGGCCGATTCCTTCGTCGTCATCGAGCGCAACAACCAGTGGGGCGACGCGGCGGTGAAGCGGCTCTACCGCTTCTCGGTCGCCGGCCTCACGCCGGCCGCACCGGGTGCGGCCGGCGTGCCCGTCGTGGCCAAGACGCTGCTGCGCGACATGGTGCCCGAGCTCGCGAAGCCGCGGGGCACGGTACAGGAGAAGCTCGAAGGCTTCGCCATCGACCGGGACGGCGAGATGTACGCCGTCACCGACAATGACGGCGTGCAGGGGACTTCGGGCGAAACCCAGTTCCTGCGCCTCGGCCGCGCGCCGGGACGGTAGAAGGGGCGCCTGCGGTCGCTCCCCGTTCCGTCGCCAGATCGGGGCGCTACGTCCACCAGCCGTAGCTGCGTCCAGCCGTGTGGACTTTCGGCGCTTGATACAGATCAAGGCCGACATGTGATGCGTGGCCCACATTTCCCGCACGATACGGGACCGCCATGCGAGAACCGATCCTCAGAGCCGGGCCTGAAACCGCCGCCTTTGCCGTTGCGTCGGGAATCGATGCGGACGCGGTGAGACGCTTCGATGGCCAACGGCTCCTTCGATGAAAACCAGCTCCTCCCGCGGCCTTGTTACCGAGCACCGTCGGTTCATCGGGATGGACGGCGACGTGGTCGCCACACTGCCGAAATTCGCCGGTGATCCTGCGGAGCTGGCGAAGATCTATCGGGCGATGGTGCTCACCCGCACCTTCGACGCAAAAGCCGTCGCGCTGCAACGAACCGGCCGCCTTGGCACTTACGCCTCCTCGCTGGGCCAGGAAGCGGTGGCGGTCGGCGTTGGCAGCGCAATGAAGCCCGAGGATGTTCTCGTCCCGAGCTTCCGTGAGCACGGCACGCAGCTCTGGCGCGGCACGACGCTTGTTGAACTCCTGCTCTATTGGGGCGGTGACGAACGGGGCAGCCGCTTTTCCGGTCCGACGCAGGACTTCCCGGTCAGCATCCCGGTCGGCAGCCACGCGCCCCATGCGGCTGGCGTCGCGCTTGCCTTCAAGCTGCGCCGCGAGCGACGTGTCGCCGTCTGCATGTTCGGTGACGGCGCCACGTCCAAAGGAGATGTCGCCGAAGCGCTCAACATCGCCGGCGTCTGGAATCTGCCGGTCGTCTTCGTGGTCTGTAACAACGGCTGGGCGATCTCGATCCCGGTCGCCCGACAGACCGCCGCCGCTTCGCTGGCCCAGAAGGCAATTGCCGCAGGCATCATGGGCGAGCAGGTCGACGGCAACGATGTGATCGCCGTCCGCGACACGATGGAAGGGGCCCTGAGCCGCGCCCGTGCGGGAAGCGGTCCAACGCTGATCGAGGCCGTCACCTATCGTTTGGCCGATCACACCACTGCCGATGACGCGGCCCGCTACCGGGATGATGCCGAGGTGAGTGCCCATTGGCGCAACGAACCCGTGGCAAGGCTGCGGCAGTACCTCACCCGGATCGGCGCCTGGCACAAGGAGGACGAGGAGCGTCTCCTCGCCGAGGTCGCGCACACGCTCGATACGGCTGTCGAGCAATACCTCGCCACGGCTGCTCAGCCGATGGAGTCCATTTTCGAGTTCACCTACGCCACGCTGCCCGCCGACCTTGCCGAGCAGCGAGCCTCCGCGCTTGCGACAACGAGCTGACGATGGACGCCACGCTCGTCGAGGCGATCAATCTGGCGCTGGCGCGGGCCATGCAAGAAGACCAGCGCGTCGTGGTGCTGGGCGAGGACGTCGGGAAGGACGGTGGTGTCTTCCGTGCCACTGACGGTCTGCTGTCACGTTTCGGCGAAGACCGGGTCCTGGACACACCGCTCGCCGAGGCGGCAATCGCCGGATTGTCGGTCGGGCTGGCAGCACAGGGTTTCCGCCCGGTGGCCGAGATCCAGTTCACGGGCTTCATCTATCCCGCCATCGACCAGATGGCGAATCACGCATCTCGCCTGCGTACCCGTACCCGCGGCCGGCTGAGCTGCCCCATGGTGCTGCGCTCGCCGTGCGGCGGGGGTATCCATGCGCCGGAGCACCATTCCGAAAGCCCGGAGGCGATGTTCGCCCACATCCCCGGCCTGCGGGTCGTCATCCCGTCGTCACCCGCTTCGGCCTACGGCCTCCTGCTGGCGGCGATCCGTGACCCCGATCCTGTCGTTTTCCTCGAGCCTGCGCGGCTCTATCGCGCCGCCCGGGAAGAGGTCATCGACGACGGCGCAGCTCTGCCGCTCGACCGGGCCTTTGTCTTGCGCGAGGGACGAGACATCACCTTCATCACCTGGGGAACGATGGTGAAGGAAACGCTGGCGGCGGCCGACGCGCTGACCGCCGAAGGGACTTTGGCTGAAGTCATCGATGTGGCCACCCTCAAGCCCCTCGATACCGACACGCTACTCGCCTCTGTGGCCAAGACGGGGCGGGCCGTCATCGTGCACGATGCCCCTCTCACCGGCGGCTTCGGCGGCGAAGTGGCGGCGCGGCTGGCCGGCCGCGGGCTCCTTTCTCTGATGGCACCGGTCGAGCGCGTGGCCGGTTACGACACGGTGATGCCGCTGCCACGCCTCGAACATCATTACATGCCTGGCGTCTCACGGGTCCTGGCCGCCGCACGGCGCGCGCTGGCCTACACATGAAGACTTTCACCCTGCCCGATCTTGGAGAAGGCCTGCACGACGCCGAGCTCGTCGCCTGGCACGTGGCGGCCGGCGATCACGTGGTCGCCGACCAGCCGCTGGTTTCGGTCGAGACCGACAAGGCCGTGGTTGAGATTCCCTCCCCTCGTTCCGGCCGCATCGCGAAGCTCTGTGCTGCAGCGGGAGAGCGGATCAAGGTCGCTGCCCCCCTCGTCGAGTTCGAGGACGAAGGCGCTCATCCCGATACCGGAACGGTTGTCGGCGAGCTCGCCAAGCCGTCGGCTGCACCGCTGCCGGCTCCCCCGATTCCTGCAGCTCCGACTGTCAACGTCAGGGCAACGCCGGCCGTCCGGGCGCGGGCCCGCCAGCTGGGAGTCGATCTGTCACGCGTGAACCCGAGCGGACCCGAAGGCGCCCTCAGCATGCAGGACATCGACGCTGCCGCCATGGCCGCACGCAGCGGTGCCGAAGAGTTGAAGGGCGTACGCCGTGCCATGGCGATCAACATGAGGCGCAGCGGCGACGCGATCGTTCCCGCCACTGTTTCAGATGACGCCGATATCGGCGACTGGGCCCCGCAGGAGGATGTCACCCTTCGCCTCGTTCGTGCGGTGGTCGCCGGCTGCCAGGCGGCGCCTGCGCTCAACGCGTGGTACGACGAGGCGCGGCAGGAACGCCGCCTTCATTCCACTGTCGATCTGGGCATTGCCGTCGATACGCCGGACGGCCTGATCGTCCCGGTGCTTCGCGATGCGGGCCGGCACGACCCGGCCGCCCTCCGGCAGGCTATCGATGCGCTTGCGACCCAGGTGCGGAATCGCACCGTGCCGCTGACCGAGTTGCGCGGTCAGTCCATCACCCTGTCCAATTTCGGAGCGCTGGCCGGACGCTATGCGGCCCTCGCCATCATGCCGCCCCAGGTTGCCATCCTCGGAGCGGGACGGGCCCGCCCGGAAGTGCGCGCGTCCAGCGGTCAGCCATCGATCCGGCGTGTTCTGCCGCTGTCATTGACCTTTGACCATCGCGTCGTGACCGGCGGTGAGGCCGCGAGGTTTCTCCAGGCGGCGATCGCGGACCTCGAACGGCCGGCCCAGGCCAGCGGAGCAGTTCATGGATGAGCTATTCCAGACCGCCGACGAATGGGGCCCCTACAAGGTGGTCCATATCAACCGGCCCGGCGCGGGTCTCAAGGCGGTTGTCGCGGTCGACAACATCGCCTGCGGCCCGGCCATCGGCGGCGCGCGCATGGCGACCGACGTCAGCGTGAGCGAGGCCTGCCGCCTCGCCCGGGCGATGACCCTCAAGAACGCCGCCGCGGGGCTGGCGCATGGCGGCGCAAAATCGGTCATCTTCGCCGATCCCCGCATGCCATCCGCCGACAAGGAGCGGCTCATCCGTGCCTTTGCCGGCGCTATTGCCGATATCACCGACTACATCGTCGGACCGGACATGGGCACCGACGAGCACTGCATGGGCTGGATCAAGGACGAAATCGGGCGTGCCGTCGGCCTGCCGCGCGAGATCGGCGGCATTCCGCTGGACGAGATCGGGGCCACCGGCCTGGGGCTGGCGACCGCCATAGAGGCGGCGCAGGGGAACGCCGGCATCGATCTCAAGGGCGCGCGCATCGCCGTGCAGGGCTTCGGCGCCGTCGGCAAGCACGCGGCGCGATTCCTCGCCAGGCAGGGCGCGGTGCTGATAGCCGCCAGCGATACAAACGGCACCCTCGTCGACCCCGGTGGCCTCGACGTGGCCGCGCTGATCGCCCTCAAGAATGACGGGCGAGCGCTTCACGGGCACCCGAGCGGTCAGAAACTGGGCGTCGACGCCATCATCGACGTCGATTGCGACATCTGGATTCCGGCAGCCCGGCCGGACGTCGTCCATGTCGGGAATGTCTCGCGGCTGAAGGCCCGGCTCGTGGCCCAAGGGGCCAACATTCCCCTGACCGAAGAAGCGGAAGTCGCACTGCACCGGCGCGGTGTCCTCGTACTGCCCGATTTCATTGCCAATGCCGGAGGCGTGATCTGTGCGTCCGTCGAATATCATGGCGGCTCGGAGAGCGCCGCGCTGACCGCCATCGTCGAGAAGGTCGGCGCCAATACGCGCGCCGTGCTGGCAGAGGCACGCCGGACAGGTTCTCCGCCCCGCCAAGCCGCCACCCGACTTGCCGAGCAGCGCGTTCGCGCCGCCATGGCCTCGCGCCGCTGGCGTTAACCAGTGAGGTTTCCCATGCGACGAAAGAAGATTCTCATCCTTGGAGCTGCCGGACGCGACTTTCACAACTTCAACGTCGCGTTTCGCGACGAGGCGGCCATAGAAGTCGCGGCGTTTACGGCTGCCCAGATTCCCGGAATCGCTGGCCGCCGATATCCGCGCCTTCTGGCCGGCCCCTTCTATCCGGACGGCATTCCGATCGAAGACGAGAGCCGGATCGAAGACCTGTGCCGCGAAGAAGACATAGACGAAGCGGTCTTCTCCTATAGCGACGTCACGCACGAGCATGTCATGCATACCGCCGCGCGAGTCCTCGCCGCGGGAGCCGATTTCTCGCTGCTCGGCCCCCATCGCACCATGCTTCGTTCGCACCGGCCGGTCATCGCCGTTTCGGCCGTACGGACCGGCTGCGGCAAATCCCAGATCGCCCGCTGGCTGTCGCGTCGGTTGCGCGAGCGCGGCTGGCGCGTCGCGGTGCTGCGCCATCCCATGCCCTATGGCGACCTGGCGGCCGAGCGCGTCCAGCGCTTCGCAACCCGGGCCGATCTCGATGCTGCCTCATGCACGGCCGAGGAGCGCGAGGAATATGAACCGCATATCGCCGCCGGCAACCTTGTCTTTGCCGGGGTAGACTATGCGGCGATCCTTGCCGCGGCCGAACGCGAAGCCGACGTCATCGTGTGGGATGGCGGGAACAATGACTTCCCCTTCGTGCGACCGGACCTGCACGTCGTGGTCGTGGATGCGTTGCGTCCCGATCAGGTTGCTACCCATCATCCCGGCGAGACCGTTGCGCGCATGGCCGATGTCGTGGTCATCAACAAGGTCGACGCCGCCTCCCCCGAGGCCGTCGAGCGCGCGATTGCCAATGTCGAGGCGCTGAACGCCCGGGCGACGATCGTACAGGCGGGCTCCCCGGTACGCCTCGACGACCCGGGCGCTGTCGCGGGCAAGCGCGTCCTGGTGATCGAGGATGCTCCCACCATCACCCATGGCGGAATGCCGCATGGCGCCGGATACGTCGCGGCGCTGCAGGTTGGGGCCATCCCCGTCGATCCGCGGCCCTTCGCACCACCGGAGATCCGCCGGGTCTTCGATGCCTATCCCCATATCGGGCCGGTGCTGCCGGCCATGGGCTACGGTGCTGCCCAGCTGGAGGGTCTGCGGGCCACAATCGCGCGTGCCGACGTCGATCTGGTCCTGGCCGCCACACCGATCGATGTGGAGGCGCTGTTGCGCCCCGACAAGCGGGTCGTTCGCGCCCGCTACGACTACGCCGATGCCGGCGAACCAAGCCTCGGTACCGCCGTCGACGTCTTCCTGAAAGGGCGGCTACCCTCGCCGGCAGCATGACCCGATTGGTGATTGCCCTCGGCGGCAACGCACTGTTGCAGCGCGGCGAGGCACCCGAAGCCGCCATCCAGCAGCGCAACATCGTCACGGCTGCCGAAGCGATAGCGGCAGTCGCCGCGGATCGGTCACTCGTCGTCACCCACGGCAACGGGCCGCAAATCGGAATGCTGGCGCTTCAGGCGGAAGCCCTGCATGAGGTTTCACCCTATCCCCTGGATATGCTGGGCGCGGAGAGCGCCGGGCTGATCGGCTACATGATCGAGCGGGAACTGGCGGCCCGTTTGCCCGGGCGGCAACTGGCGACGCTACTCACTCAGATCGAAGTCGATCCCGAAGATCCGGCGTTCAAAACGCCGACCAAGCCGATTGGCCCGATATACGATTCGGCCACGGCCGAGCGTCTGGCGGCGGAACGCGGTTGGGTGGTGGCTCCCGACGGAGCGGGCATGCGACGGGTTGTCCCTTCGCCCGAGCCGGGGCGAATTCTGGAGCTTGCAGCGATTCGCGTCCTGCTCGAAGCGGGCGTCATTGTCGTCTGCGCCGGTGGCGGCGGGATTCCCGTTGCAGTCGATTTGAAGGGCACGATCCGCGGCGTCGAGGCCGTCATCGACAAGGATCTGAGCGCGGTGATGCTCGCCATCGAACTGCACGCGACTCACCTTCTCTTGCTGACCGATGTGCCCGCCGTCTATCTCGATTGGCCGCTGGCGAGGCAGGCGGTGCGTTGGGCGACACCGGATGCGCTATCGCCTGACAGATTTGCCGCGGGGTCGATGCGGCCCAAGATCGAGGCAGCGCGGCGCTTCGTCACCCGCACCGGCGGCCTGGCATCGATCGGCTCCCTTGCCGACGCCCCGGCGATACTGGCAGGCAGGGCCGGGACGACGATTGCCGATGGCGGCCCGCGATTGGCGCTCTATTCCGATGGCAGTCCAGCGGCTTGAGGCACTCGGAACGGAACTCGCCCACCTGCCGGCCTTGCGCGAAGGCCGGCGGGTTTCGGTCGATCATCGGCGAACAGCCGGTTGCGCAGCTTCAGGGCTTTGCCGACCGAAGCTTGACGATCGGACCGTCCACCACGAAGCGGCCGTAGCCGTGATGGTGAAGGGTGCGAGGATTCCCCTGTGCCGGATCGATCCAGGCTTTCAGAACCTCCAGCACGAAGAGGTTGTGCTTTGTCACGAGGCGGCTGTCGACGAGCCGGCATTCGAGATTGGCAAAGCACTCCTTCACCAGCGGCGGCGCCACGCGGGCAGCCGGCACCGGCGTCAATCCGCAAAGTGCGAATTTGTCTCCATGGGCTCCCGACACATTGCCGGCCTTGACCACGTTGCGCGCCAGCTTCGCCGATGGAATGGCGATCACGCATTCGCGCCGCGCACGCAGGCCGGCAAAGCTGTAATTGGCATTACTCACGATGCATGCCAGGAGTGGCGGCGCGAACTCCACCATCATATGCCACGACATCGCCATGACGTTCGGCCGACCCTTGCGGACGGTGGTCAGCAGGACGACGGGGCCGGGCTCGAGCAGCTGATAGACCCTGGAAAGCGGGAACGCCCTCATCGCGCATCTCCGGTCAACGCTCGAACCGATATCCGAGCGCAGCCGTTCCGGCTTTGACCCACGTCAACGGTGGCCGGACTTGATCCACGTCAAGGCCGGGGTGCCGGCGGTGGCGCATGATTTTTTCTGCAATAGCTCTGCCGGTATCTTCGCGGCGCCGACAGCAAGGATCGCGCGATGCCTTGGGACATCATCCAAAAGTCCGTCGGCGATGGCTTGGCGCCAAATCTCGCCAGCTATTCGGAGAATTGCGCCGCGTTCTCCTGGACGGCGGCGAGGCGGGAGCTGGACGGCCTGCCGAACGGCGCGCTCAACATCGCCCATGAGGCTGTTGACCGCCATCTCGCGCACGGGCGCGGAGACCACCTGGCCTTGCGCTGGCTGGGCAAGGATGCCTCCCGCCGCGACTTCAGCTACCGGGACCTGGCCCGGCTTGCCAATCGTTTCGCCAATGTTCTCGCCGGCCTGGGCATTGGCAGGGGCGAGCGGGTCTTTGGTCTCGCTGGCCGGATTCCCGAGCTGTACATCGCCGCCCTGGGAACGCTGAAGAGCGGCTGCGTCTTCTCCCCTCTCTTTTCGGCTTTCGGCCCGGAACCCGTGCGCTCGCGTATGGAACTGGGAGACGCGCGCGTGCTGGTCACCACCGAAGCGCTCTATCGCAAGAAAGTCATGGCATGGCGGGCTGAACTCCCGCAGCTCACGCATGTGCTGCTTGCCGAGGCCGGCCAGAGCGCTCTGCCCCCTGGCACGATTTCCCTGGCCGCAGCAATGGCACAGGCCTCGGACGAATTTGCCGTTGTTCCGACGCAGCCGGACGACATGGCGCTGCTGCATTTCACCAGCGGCACGACCGGCCGACCCAAGGGCGCCGTGCACGTGCACGAGGCCGTCGTGGCCCATCACATCACCGGAAAGCTGGCGCTCGACATTCACCCCGAGGACCGCGTCTGGTGTACGGCCGACCCGGGATGGGTGACTGGCATGTCCTACGGCGTCATCGCCCCATTGACCAACGGCGCCACGCTGATCGTGGACGAGGCCGAGTTCGACGCCGAGCGGTGGTACCGCACGCTGCAAAACGAGCGCGTCACTGTCTGGTACACGGCGCCGACCGCCATCCGCATGATGATGAAGCTCGGCATGGACGTCGTGCGCAAATACGATCTGAGCCGCCTGCGCTTCCTCGCCAGCGTCGGCGAGCCGCTCAACCCCGAAGCCGTTGTCTGGAGCCAGGAGGCCTTCGGTCGGCCGTTCCACGACAACTGGTGGCAAACCGAGACCGGCGGCATCATGATCGCCAACTTCCCGAGCATGAATATCAAGCCCGGTTCGATGGGCCGCCCTGTTCCGGGCGTGGACGCCGCCATCGTGGAGCGCAGCAAGGACGGCGTCACCGTCGTCGGGAAGCCCATGGCGATGGGCGAGCTGGCCCTGCGCCCGGGCTGGCCCTCGATGTTCCGGGCCTATCTCCATGAGGACGAACGCTACCGCAAGTGCTTTGTCGACGGCTGGTACCTGACCGGCGATCTCGCCATGCGGGACGCGGAGGGCTATTTCTGGTTCGTCGGCCGCGCCGATGACGTGATCAAATCGGCGGGTCATCTGATCGGCCCGTTCGAGGTCGAGAGTGCCCTCATGGAGCATCCGGCGGTGGCCGAAGCCGGAGTCATCGGCAAACCGGATCCCGTCGCGGGCGAGACGGTCAAGGCTTTCGTTGCCCTCAAGACAGGCCATGAGCCAAGCGACGCGCTGCGCAAGGAGCTGCTCGGCCATGCCCGCAAGCGGCTCGGCCCGGCCGTAGCGCCCAAGGAGATCGACTTCCGCGCCAATCTGCCGAAGACGCGCAGCGGCAGCGCCTGCAGCAGGGACTGGGGCAGCAGGCCAAGCTCAACGCCGAGCACGCCGAAGGCCAGGCCGCAGGCGGCCAGCGAGAAGGCCACCGAGTAGCCCATCAGCAGGAAGACAATCAGGCCGCCGAACATGATCGGCGCCATGTTGTGCTGGAGGAATTCGATCATTTCGCGCTCCCGTCGTTTCTTTGCTGATCCTTCACCATGTCTATCGCGTCTTCGACACGGTTGACAACTTCGGGGGCGACCTGGTGTTTGAGGATTTCCTCGGCCAGCTCTTCCTCGGCCGTCTTGGTCTGCACCGGCGCCGTCGGATCGACGCAAAGGCCTTGCAGGAAGCCGATGCGCTTGATCAGTTCCGACAGGCCCTGCAGTCCGAGCAGGATGAAGCCGGCGGGCACCAGGGCATACACCGGCCAGCGGATCAGGCCGCCGGCGTTCTGCGACATCTCGCCGCTTTGGTAGGCCAGGATCACCAGCGGCCAGACCAGCTGATTGACCTTAAAGACGAAGGGAAACAGGAAAAACACGATGCCGAAGCATTCGACGATGGTCTGGGTCCGTTTGGAGAAACGCCCGACGATGACGTCGATCTTGACGTGGCCCTGGCGCAGCATGGTGTAGGCCGAACCGAGCATTACCACCGCGGCGAACAGGTACCACTGGATTTCGAGGAAGGCGTTCGAACTCATGTCGAAGGCCTTGCGCACCACGGCATTGACCGCCGAGATGACCACAGCGGCGAGGACCAGCCACATCAGGCTGCGGCCGATGCGTTCATTTAATCCGTCGATCAGTTGCGACATTTTCAGCATGGCATTCATGCGCGGACCTCCAGGAAGGGTTCATGGCTGCGCACAGAATCCAAGGCAGGGGCCTGGGCCGCGCGGAAGTTTCTGCGGGGCATCTTAACCCGAGCCTTCAACATTTTCTGTCTCAAGAGCTTCTCCCTATTTGCGCCGTTTTGGCACGGGGGCCGGCAGAGCCGCCCCGCGACGAACATTGGCCTTCCGCGATCCCTCTTGGGTCAATGGTAAGACCAAAACAGGCGGCATCTTATCGGTGAAAAGCGCCATTGTCAATGGGGTATTTTGCACGCTCACGAGTTTTTGATGGTAATTGATCTTTTGGTCAGACCAGTGCTATATTTGTCTTATGGAAACCAGAATGACCGCTCCCCGGCTCGCCGACGTCGTTGCGCGCGAGATCGAACAGCGCGTGCTCGAGGGCCGCTTGAAGCCGGGCGACCGCTTGCCGTCCGAGCGGGAACTGTCGGTACAACTCGGCGTATCGCGCGCCAGTTTGCGGGAGGCGATTCAGAAGCTCGCCGCGCGCGGCTTGCTGGAAAGCCGGCAGGGCGGGGGAACCTTCGTCACCGATCGGCTGGACTCGAGTTTCGGCAATCCCTGGGAGGAAATCGTGCGCGACCACCCGGGTGTCCATGAGGACATGCTCGAGTTTCGCCATATGCTTGAAGCGCGCGCCGCGGAATGCGCGGCGACGCGGGCTACTGCCAGCGACCGCGAGCGCGTGCGCCTGTGCCTCGCGGCGCTCGAGGATTCATTTCATGGCCAGGACCTCGACTTGCAGGTGGATAGCGATCTTGCCTTCCACCAGGCGATCGCCGAGGCTTCGCACAATGTCATCGTCGGCCACCTCACGGCGAGCCTGTTGCGCCTGATGCGCGACAACCTGCGCCGCAATCTCTCCGAACTCATGCAGGTGCCGGCCGCCAGGGAACAACTGCTGGAGCAGCACCGCGCGGTGTGGCATGCCATCGAGCAGGGTGACGCCGACCAGGCGCTGGCGGCGGCGGCCAACCATATCGGCTTCGTGCGCCAGAACCTGACGCGCTTGCTGCGAAGCGATGCGCGGCTGGCCTTAAAATCGGGGGCATGAACACACGGTTCTGCCTGATTCGGCACGGCGAGACGGATTGGAATGCGGAAAAGCGCGTCCAGGGACAGATCGACATTGGCCTGAATGCGGTCGGGGAAGCGCAGGCGCGCGCGCTGGCCGATGCCCTTGCCGAGCACGCCTTCGCTGCGGTTTACAGCAGCGATCTGGCGCGGGCCTGGGACACGGCTTGCATTGCCGTGCAAACGCGAAAAATCGCCGTGTCGCCAGCGCCGACTATTCGCGAGCGCCATTTCGGTGTCCTCCAGGGCTTGACCGCGGCCGAGGCGGGTATGGTCAATCCCGCCGCCTACCGCCTGCACCGGGAGCGTAACCCCGATTTCGACTACGAAACCGGCGAGTCGCTGAACCGGTTTGCCGACCGGGTGCTGACTGGCTTGGCGGCGATGGCGCAGCGCCATGCCGGCGAATCCGTGCTGGCGTTCACCCACGGCGGCGTGCTCGACGTGGTATACCGCGCCGCGACGGGCCGTGCGATCGACGCGCCGCGCGATTTCACGCTGGGCAATGCGGCGCTCAACTGGCTGGACTACCGCGCCGGCAACTGGCACCTTGTCGCCTGGGCCGACAGCAGCCACCTGCAGGCGACGCTCGACGAATTGCCAGGCTGAGCCACCGCCGGCAGCCCGATCTGGTCCCGGCCGGCGGCGAGCGGATGCTAAAATCCGCCGCTCCCGTCTGCGCCACATCGACTCCCGCATTGCCCGCGCAAACCCCTGCGCCCGAACCCGCCCGAAGCACATTTTTTGAAAGCCAGAGAATGTTTTCCAAACAAAGCTCCCTCGCCAAGACCGATCCCGAATTGTTTTCCGCCATCCAGGAGGAGAACCGCCGCCAGGAAGACC
>SXGU01196834.1_pt1 | contig 17709 bp, 14 predicted proteins | sample 3174531 | NCBI WGS metagenome assembly SXGU01 (sample SAMN11356863, study PRJNA531348) | freshwater metagenome | isolation source: freshwater sample F1-140 | place: China: Fuxian Lake, Yuxi | collected 2017-12-25 | reverse complement strand
TGAGCAACTCGGACATGTCGTCGATCAAGATCGAACTGTACGGCCCGAGCATGAGCACGCCGTACCTGCTGTACAACGGCGGCAAGACCGGCAATGCACTCAAGGCCAAGTTCAACGATGACACGCCACTGGTGTCCGGCGCCATGGACAAGGACTGGGTCGGCAAGAACATCAAGGGTTTGTGGTCGATCACCGTTCGCGACTTGAAGGACAACACGCCACAGAACATCGACGGCAAGTTCAACTGGAGCGTCAACATCCAGACGCTGTCGAACAAGAAAATCCAGATCAAGGGTGACTTGATTGTCGATGGCAACATCACCGCGGGCGGCACCAACCCGACGGCGGCGGCGAGCGTGTACTGGGCCGGCGCGTTCCAGACCTACTCCAACGGCGCTGGCGACTGGTATGCCAGCAACAATGCCGCGGTGTTCGGCGGGCTCAACGGGTCAACCTGGACCGACGGCAATGGCCACGCGGCGAGCATCGGCAACGACTTCAACTCGCTGCGCACCATCTTCAACCAACGGCGCGCGATGGCGCCAAACTCGGTGGTTTGCTCCGAGATCTGGCCGTACACGAGCTCAACCACCGGCCGCGTCTGCGGCGCGGTGTTCCGGGTCAAGAACACTACGGCCAACGCCATCAACTGGTCGATGTCATTCTACTACACGTCGTACTCCGGCTGGTCCGAGACGGCGTCGCTGTCCATCAACGGCGCAACGACCTGGACTTCGAACAACAACGCCTGGCCGAGCACTGGCGCCCAAGTCAACGTGTCGGTGCCGGCCAACAAGACCAGCACCGTGGTGGTGGTGGCACCGTCTTCGCCGGGCTACGGCAACAACCAGCGCGACAACTACCTGGCCTTCTACAACAACTGCCTGACGTTGCCGACTGGCCTGCAGTATGTCGACGACTACGAAGTCGCGCAGGGTCCGTGGAAGTAGCGTGCGCTGAGTGATGTCACACCCGTTGGCGCGCGCGCTCGCCGCTGTTTGGCTGACCGCGTGCGGCCTGGCGTGCAGTTCTCCACCGGTCAGCTCTGCCCCAGCCCCGCCGCCAGCACCCAAGCCTGAGCCGACGCTATGGGCCGGCGGCCACGTCACCAAACTTCTCGGACCCGACCGTGTGGTGTTCAGTCGCGGCAGTGACGACGGCATTGTGCTCGGCCGCGACGACTTGACCGTCCACCCGCTGTTGCCGAGCGATGACGGCAAAAGCAAACAACTCGAAATCGACATCCGCATCGCCCGGGCCAAGGTGGTCGAGGTGCGGCCGACCGAGAGCGTGCTACAGCTGTCGGTCATCGCCGAGCCGGTCCAGGTCGGCGCGTTCGTGCAATACCGCTGGCCGGTGCCGGCCGCCTGGCGCGACGACGCGCTGCTCGAGTGCGCGGCCCTGGACATTGAGCTGCGCTGGCATACGCGTGACGAGCCGATGTTCCGCCTGGCAGACCTGCTGCGGCAGGGGCCGGCGATAGCGCGCCCGCCCATCCTGGCGGCGATGCACAAAGAGGTGCTGGACCTCGCCGAGCTGGCGCGCACGGTCTACAAGGTCCGCGTCGAGGGTGGTGATTTTCATGGGCTGGCCTTGAGTGACGCATTTGCGCGCACGACTGTGGCCGACATCGAGAAGTTTCTGGGCTTTGTGCGGGCCTTTCCGGGCAAGTACATCGGCCATCGCTGGAAGCTGGTCGAGGTCTATGCGACCTGGATCATCAACCGTACCCCCGATGGCGACCGCGAAGTGGCGCTGCGTGCTGCCAATCCACTGCTACAAGACGGCAACGCGGCGGCCGAGCGCGGCGACTTCAAGACCGCAGAGGGCCTGTGGCGACAGGCGCTGGCGCTGGTGCCCGACCTCGAGGCGGCCAAGACGCGGGTCAAGGCGGCCAACGATATCCGCATCCACCGCGACGTGCTGAGCCGCGACCCCGACGACAGCGACCGGCGCTATAAGCTGATGGTCGCGCTGTTCAACCGTTCGGCGTATGCGCTGGCCGGCGAGGAACTGGCTGCGCTGGAAAAAGTCGGCTTTCGGCCATGGGACCTGCAGCGCTACCGCGGCATGATCCTGGTGCGTCGCGGGCAGTACGCGCAGGCGCTGGCCATCCTGCGCGCTGCGGAGAAGCAGAAATCCAGCACGGAATTGACCATCTGGCGGACCTACGCCGAGCAGATGGCGGCCATCCAGACCGACCCCAAGGGCTTTGCCGCCAAGCTGGCGCTCGGCAAGCTGCACGAGGAGGAGAAACAGTGGGATAGCGCAATCGCCAAGCTCCATGCGGCGCTGGACGTGGCTGCGACTCCTGAGCAGCTTGCGCAGGCCCATCAAGGACAGAAGCGCGTGGCCGTGCGCCGCGACGTGCAGAGCGCCATCGACGCGGCCGAAACCGCGGCGCGCAACCACGAGACCAAGTCCGTGCGCGACAAGGTCCAGGTCATTGTACGCAAGCTGGGTTCGATCGGTGAGTCCACGCAGGCGGCGGCAGCGGTCGGCAAAGTTGCCGCGGCGGCGATCGGCGTGTGGGAGTACGCGCTGGCGCTGGAGCTGCGTCTGCGCCAGGTCAAGCTCGCTCCCAAAGACGCCGACGCGTGGTTTGGCATCGCCTGGGTGCAGCTGCAGCTCAACCGGCCCGACATGGCGCGCAAAGTCCTCGACAAGGCGCTGCCGCTCAAGCCCGACAGCCACTATGGGCATCTGGTGCTGGCGCAGGCGGCGTTGGATCAGGGCGACGTGGCAATGGCACTGGCAGAGGCAACCACCGCGGCCAATGACCCCGGCTACGCCTGGCCGCGGCAGACACTGGCGCAAATTGCGGTCACCAAAGGTGATTTTGCCCAGGCCGAGCAGCTTGCCGACCACGCCTGGAAGCTGCTGCCCGACGATTACACGCTGCGCAACCTGCGGCTGGGTGCCCGCGTAGCCCGCCAGGCGCACGACGCCATCGCGGCCGGCAGGGACGTCGAGCGCAACCGCCTGCGGCTGGTGCGCGCGCTGGTGTGGATGGACGCGCCGCTGGCGGCAACCGAGGCCAGCAGGTCCATCGTGCGCGCGTCCAAGCACTGGCCCGACGCGCGGCGGGCATTTGCCGAGGCCAGCGGTGCGCGGTTCGACCCGGCCGAAAAGGCGGCGGCCGCGGCAGAGTTCGCGCCGGCCTCCCCGGGCGAAAAGGTGATGGTCGAGCGCTGCGCCGCAGAAGCCGCGATGGCCGTCACCGAGACGGCGGACAATCGCTTGCGCCTGGGCCGAGCCTACCTGGCAGAGGGCAGCTTTCACCGCGCGATCGCCACCATCGGCACGCCCCAGCCCGGCACGCCCGCGGCCGACCTGTACGAGGCGGCGCGGTTGGGGCTGCAAGCCGATGCCCTGCGCGACGAGGCGCGACAGGCCAGGAGCGTGGCGACCCCAAGTCGGCCGAGGTGCTGCATGAGCGGGCGCGCGCGCTACTGGCCAAGGTGCACCCGTGGCAGGCCGATCAGGCCGTGTACGCGGTGGTCGCCAGCCGGTTTGCGCAGGGCCGTCAAGCGGACGCGCTGGCTTTGCTGCTGCCGCACACGGAGCGCCTGCGCAGCCAGGGCGAGTCGTATGCGCTGCTCGATCTACTGGCCCTACAAGCGGACCTGGAGGCGATGGCAGGCAACCTGGGTGCCCGCCGCGCCTTTACGCAACGCGCCATCGCGATCTGTGAAGCCCAGGACAACTACCATTGCCTCGCCAATATGCACGACAGCCGCGGCCGGCAACTACTGGGCGACGGCAAGCTGGGCCAAGCTCGGCAGGACCTCGACCGCGCGGCGATGCTGGCCGACTGGGTCGGCAACGCCAAGATGCTGCTCAATGCCCAGGGTTCGCTAGCCGACCTGCACCTGACCAACGGCGACCTGCCCGCGGTACGGCAGATCGCGACGCCGATGCTGGTCAAGGCGCGCAGCCTGGGCGACGCCGCCAACGAGCGTTTTGCGCTGATGCTGCTGGGCGCCGCGGCATTGGACTCCGGCGACGGCAAGACGGCCGTGCGCTACTTCGGCGACGTCTACGAACTCGGCGTGCGCACCGGCGACAACTGGGTGCGGGCGATGGCCCGGCTGTTCGAAGGCTCGGCGCAGCTGCACGGCCTGCATGACGCCCGGGCCGCAGAGCCGCTGTTGCGCCAGGCGGTGCAGCTCTATGGCTCGGTCAACGACCTCGATGGCCAGGCGCGCTGCCTCATCGAGCTGGGCGTCGCCTACACGGCGCTCAAGCGCTTTGACGACGGCCGCCGCGCGTTGGCCTCGGCGCTGCAGCTGGCGCAAGTGGCAGGCCGAAAGCCGCAAATGAGCAGCATTTTCGCCAAGTCTGCACAGCTGGAGCTCGATGCCGGCCAGGCTGCGGCGGCGCTGCCGCTGGCGCAATCGGCGACCGATCTGGCGGCGACGGTCGACATCGCGGGCAATCAGTTTCCGGCATGGCACGTGCTGGCGGTGGCGCTGGACAAAGCGGGCCAGGCCGAGCGGGCGTTCGCGGCGCACGAAAAGGCCGTGACGACGCTGGTGGACGTGCTGTCACGGTCGGGCGGCGACGCTGCGCGCGACGGCAGCTTGAACGTCGGCCGCACCCGCGAGGTGTTTCGCGACGCCGTGGACCACTGCCTGCGGACGGGTCGCATCGAAAAGGCCCTGGAGTGGTTGGAGCTCAGCCGGGATGCGACGCTTCGTCGCATCTTCGATCCCAGCAAGCTCAAGGCACAGGATCTGGCTGCGCGCGCCGCGCTCGACAAGATTCGGCAGGCGGAGCAACAGGTGGCGGCCAGCAAGAAGGCGCTGCAAGAGGAGCTGGCCAAGCCAGAGGCCGAGCGCAACCATGCCGTCGTCGAGGCGCTGGGCAAGGTCGTGGCGAGCAACGACCGCGAATTTCGCCAGCTGATGGTGCAGCTTAACGCCAAGAATCCGCGCATGTACCAGGCGCTGTCGATCAAGGCCGAGAACGTGCGCGACCTGCAAAAGAGCATTCCCGAGGGCACGGTGGTGGTGCAGTACTTCGCCGCGGACGATGCGCTGTACGCCTTTGTCATTACCCGCGACGGCAGCCGGCCCAAGGCCATCAAGGTCGAGGTCGGTGCGGCCGAGTTGGACAAGGCCATCTTTGGCTGGCGCGACACGGTGGCTGCTCGCAATCCGACCGTGCGCGGTGGCAAACGCGCGGAGGTGGTGGGCATCGACCCGACGGCGGCGCCAGCGCGCAACAAGGAACTCGGCAAGAAGCTCTACAACTGGCTCTTGGCACCCATCGCAAGTGAAATAGCAGGGGCGCAGACCGTGATGGTGGTGCCGTATGGCAGTCTTTATTACCTGCCGGTTCACGCCCTGGAGACGACTGACGCCGCAGGCAAGCCGTTGTATGCCATTGAGAAGCAGCGCATCGGCTACCTGTCGGCGGCGACGCGCTTTCAGCCGCCGCAGACCGGGCCGCGCCCACCGCGAACGCTGCTGGCCTTTGCCAACCCGGATGGCTCACTGCCGGGCGCGCGCGCTGAAGTGGAGCGGCTACAGCGGGATGCCTTTCCCGATGCCAAAGTGTTCTACGAAAAGGACGCCACCAAAGCGCGGTTTGAGCAACTGGCGCAGAACTACCGCATGGTGCACTTCGCGACGCACGGCATCCTGGCAACCGATGCGACCAAAAGCCACCTCAAGATGGCCGATGCGCCGCTGACGGTGTTCGACATCCACGGGCTGGAGAGCCTGGATGGCAAGACCGACCTGGTGGTGCTGAGCGCCTGCGAGACAGCGCTGCAAATGGGCAAGTCGTCGGGCGAGGAGTTGATTAGCGTTGCCAGTGCCTTTGCCAATGCGGGGGCGCCGAGCCTGGTGGCGTCGCTGTGGGAGGTGGATGACGATGCCACCGCCGAGCTGATGACGGAGTTTTATCGGCTGCTCAAGGCTGGCAAGGACAAGGAAGGCAGGCCGGTCGATACGCTGGAAGCCTTGCGGCAGGCGCAGTTGCACGTGCTGCGGCTGGACAAAGCAGGGGCGACGCCGTACTCGGACCCGGCGTTTTGGGCGGGGTTTCAGTTGATTGGGGAGTATCGGTAGCCGCAGGCGCAGTTCAGCGGTGCTTAGCACTGCCACGCCAGCGCCCGTCGCTTTTCCCGGAGCGTATGCTCGCTCACGGCAACTGCCTGGCCAGTCGCCCAAACACCAATCGCGCTGTATGCTGTGCCGGAGGCGCTCGGCGCGCCAACAGTGCCCTCATGGTCGACATCCTGGTCGATTTGCCCGCATCGCCCGACGGTAGCGGCAGCCCTGTCACCGCCGTCGGCTGGGGCGACGCGACCGCAATCAAGGCCGAGTTGCGCGAACGCTCGCGGCAAAAATGGCTGGCGTTGCCGCTAAGCCGCCGCCTGGAGCTCACTTTGGAAATGGTCGACCGGCGCCCCGACCCGGCTATCGACGGCGATGCGGCCTGACGAGCGGGCAATTGCGCGTCTGGACGCCGTATTGCGGTCTGTTGGCGTTGCGCGCTACGCGTTGACCGGCGGTACCGCGTTCGGCGTGTGGTGCGGTCCGCGGCAGACGCGTGACGTGGACGTCGTTGCAGTAGTGCCGCTGACGGCTGTCGACCCGTTGCTGGCGTTTCATGATGGCATGCGCTTCGGTCCCGAGGAACTTCCTGATATCTTGCGCATTGACGTCGCGGGCTGGGATGTCGACCTGTTTGTGGTCAAGCGCGAGGTCGACGTCGGCGCGCTGGAGCGGTCGCGTCCGGTCGACTTTGGCGGCGTCCTGGTCCACGTTGTCGTGCCAGAAGACCTGGTGGCGCAGAAACTGCGAAAACTGCAGACGGACCGCCGCAGGGTCCTGCAAGACCTGCATGACCTGCGTGCCCTGGTTGCCCTGCCGCTCGATTGGGCTTTGCTCGAGTCACTGGTGACCGCGGAGAGCCAGCCGCTGCTCGAACTGGCGCGCACGGCCACGGACGATGACCTGCTCAGCCGGCTGAGTTGAGCGTCCACCGCCCCAACCCAAAGGGCATGTCAAAGAATAACTCACTCGACCTCGGCAGACGGCGGCGCGGCGAGTCGGCTTGCAAAGACGCGAGCTTGCGACCCACTGAGCTGGCAAATGGGCGCCCGTAGAAAATCGAGTAGATTTTTTACGAGCCCCAAACCAAACTCTGCCCCGCCCCATCCCCCACCGCCACCTGCCCCAGCGCAAACGGGTCAACGCCCTCCAAGCACGCCACATTGAACCCGAACTCGTTGGGATTGCTGCGGCGCTGGTGGTGGGTGTAGATGCCGCAGACCTTGCAAAAATAGTGCTTGGCGGTCCGGGTGTTCCAGGTGTAGAGCGTCAGCATGTCGGCGCCTTGGAGCACGCGCAGACCGGCCAACGGCACGCTGGCAATGATCGACCCCTTGCGGCGGCACAACGAGCAGTTGCAGCGCCGCAGGTTGACCAGCCCTTGCGGCAGATCGACTTCGAAAACGACGCCCCCGCAGTGACAGCTGCCGCGCACGGTGCCAGCGGGCGGGATCATCCGTGCCTCACGGTGTTCCGCGCGCCCGCTCGACAATGCCGCGGCGAGCGAGCCGGCCGATCCACACAGCCAGGCCAATCGTGACCGCCAGGCCAAACCACATCAGCGCCGTCGCGTAGGGACTTTCGGGCGGGGCTCCGAGCGTCGCTGGTTGGTTGCTGGCGGCGACCACACCGCCCAGGATCGCGTAGACGCTGGTCCACGGCGCGCCGCCCAGCGTGGCCACGCCGGCAAACGCCCACCACGGCACCGACACCAGGCCGGACAGGTAGCACAGCAGGCCAAACGGCATCATCGGCGACAGCCGCAGCCCCAAAATCACCCGCAGGCCGCGGGCATCGATGGTGTCGTAGAGCACGCTGGCCAGGCGGTTCTGACGCGTCCACGCCAGCACGTGCGGGCCGATGTACTTGCGCGACAAAAAGAAATTGACCAGCCCCCCCAGGCTGGCGCCGACCAGCGTCAGGGCCAGCCCTTCGGCGGTGCCCCACACATAGCCGGGAATGAAGGCCAGCGGCCCCACCGGCACGAAAAAAGGCACGCCGGCTGCGATGCCAAACACCACCAGCGCGCGGCCCGCGACGGGTGAGCCACGCAGCCAGTCGACGATGACCGGCAGCGTCTCGGGTCCAAAGGGCTTGAGTGCCCACACCAGAAAAGCCACGGCGGCAAACACCAGGCCGACTTTCCAGCCCAAGCCCAGCAGCCGTGCCAGCACCCGCGGATCGCCGGCGACACGGGCGCCGGACGGGCCATGCCGAAAGCTCGACGGTTCGTTGCTGGCGCGCGCCTCCTTGACGTCGCTGGTCACACCCGGCGGCGGCGGTTCGACCTCATAGACCACCGGCTCCGGGCCGCTGGGCGGCTGCCAGTCGGGGTCGGGCGGCAGGATTTCGACGTCGCTGGGTCGCGTCACAGGTGTTCCGATTGGGGCTGCAAAGGGGCCTACCGATGGGGTTGGCGCGGCAGGCCCACCGCGGTTCGCACCCGCTCCACGACTGGAGCCGCGATAGCGCGCGCCCGCCGGGCACCGTCGCGCAGGATGTCTTCCAGGTCGTCGGGTTTGTCGAGGTGCGCGCGGTAGCGGTCGCGCAGGGGCCCAAAGTGGGCCTCGGCCGCGGCCAGCAGCGCCAGCTTGGCGTGACCATAGCCGTAGTTGCCGCCGGCGTAATTGGCGCGCATCTGCGCCAACTCGTCCGCCGACGCAAAAAGCTTGTACATGGCGAACACGTTGCAAGTGTCTGGGTTCTTGGGTTCAGCCAGCGGCGTGCTGTCGGTCTGGATCGCCATCACGCGTTGCTTCAACGCCTTGCCGTCGGCAAACACGGCAATGTAGTTGCCGTACGACTTGCTCATTTTCTGGCCGTCGACGCCGGGAACGACCGCCACCTCGTCGCGCACCAGGGCGCGCGGGCGCTTGAGGCTTTTGCCGTCCCACGGCGCCGCGTCGTCGACGGTGCCACCCGCCGGATGGCCGAACCAGGCCACGTTGACGAAGGTCGCCATGTCGCGCGCCATCTCCAAGTGCTGCTTCTGGTCGCGACCCACCGGCACCACGTCGGTGTCGTAGAGCAAGATGTCGGCGGCCATCAGCACTGGATAGCTGTACACGCCGTGGTTGAGTTCGACGTTCTTGGCGCGGGCGTCTTTGACCGAGTGGGCGCGCTCCAACAATCCCAGCGAAGTCGCGCAGCTTAGGATCCACGTCAGCTCGAGCACTTCGGGCACGTCGCTCTGCCGCCACAGAATCGTCTGCGCTGGGTCGAGACCGCAGGCCAGCATCGTCGCCGCCACGTCATGCGTATCGCGCCGCATCGCCGCGCCATCGCGGACGCTGGTCAGCGCATGCAGGTCGGCGATGAAGTACATCGCGTCGTGGTCGGTCGCCAGCTGCAGCGCCGGCCGGATCATGCCGAAGTAGTTGCCCCAGTGCGGCTGGCCGGTGGGCTTGATGCCCGACAGACTGCGCGGGCGCGAGTTGGGTTTCGTCATGTGCGAGCGTGCCTATTCGTCGGCCTTGACGATGAGTTCGACCCACGGCTCGTAGGTCAGCCGCTGCTTATTGTAGTCCTCGCCGGCCGCGACAACTTCGACCCGAAAGCCAAAGAACCGCTTGAAGTCGCCCTGCGCCACCACGCCCGAGGTCGTCTCTTCGCCTTTGCTGACCGTGAGCTGCGCCGAGCCCTCTTTGACTTCCTTGCCGCTGGGGGTGGTCATGGTCGACCAGTCGACCTTTTGCAGCGCCACCACCACCTGCGCGGTCTGCACACCGATCGGCTTGGCCGCCAGTCGAAAACGGGCGCCCAGCGCGACCTTGTCGCCGCGATGGTCCAAGAATGCGTCGGGCGCGCGCGGGGCTTCGACCGGCGGCGGCGGCGGCGGTGGCTTGGCCTCGACCACGTAGCCCGAGCCTCCGCAGGCGGCCAGCGATGCCGCCACGCAGATTGTCGCGACTGTTTGGAGATTTTGTGGCGTTTTCATGGGGTCATCCTTGACGCGCCGAGCGGGCGCGGGTGGGCGGCACCCCAACTTGCCGCCGGCCACCAAGATAACCCAGCGCGGCCCGATGCGCCACGGCAGCGCAGCGCGCCGACCTTGCGCCATTGGCGCTTTCGCAATCCCGCGGTTGGCGACCGCGGCCTTGCATCGGCCGGTGGCGGCGCTACCTTTGCGGCGTGCTTGCCCTCGCGCTACCGCCGCATGTCCGCGCCGCCGAAAAAGGCAAGGTCTACCTGGTCGGCGCCGGACCGGGCGCGGCCGACCTGATCACCTTGCGCGGCTGGGCGATCCTGTGCAGCGCCGACGTGGCCGTGGTCGACGCTTTGGCAGACCCAGCGCTCTACCGCGACCTGCCGTTGCGCATCGTGCCGGCGGGCAAGCGCGGCGGCGATCACGGCATGGGCCAGGCCGACATCCATACCGAGCTCATCGCGCTGGCGCGGCAGGGGTTGGCAGTGGTGCGGTTAAAGGGCGGCGACCCGTTCGTGCTTGGCCGCGGTAGCGAAGAAGTGCTGGCGATGGCGGCCGCGGGGGTGCCATGCGAGGTGGTGCCCGGCGTGTCGAGCGCGGTAGCGGCCCCGGCGCTGGCTGGCATTGCGCTGACCCACCGCGGAGTCGCCGAGGGCTTCGCCGTGGTGTCGGCCCACGTGGCCGACGGCCAACCGCCGTTTCCGCCCTACACCGGCCGCCTGACGCTGGTGGTGCTGATGGGCGTTGCCAACCGCGCAACCTGGCTGCCGCAGTTGCTTGGGCTCGGCTGGCCGCCGGACCTGCCGATGGCGTGGGTGACCTGGGCCGGCCGACCCGATCAGAAAGTGCTGCGCACGACGCTCGGACAATGTGCGCAGGCCGGCGAAGCGATGGCGCTGCACAGCCCGTCGGTTGCGGTGCTGGGCGAGGTCGCCGCCTTGGAGTTGACATGACGCGCGGACAACCCGGGCTGACGGTGTACTTGCTGCTGCACGGCCGCCGCGTGGTGGTGATTGGTGGCGGCAAGGTTGCGGCCGGCAAGGTCGAAAAGCTGTTGGCCGCCGGCGCCGACGTGACCGTGGTCGCGCCCGCCCTGGGTTCCGACCTGGCACGGCAGTCGGACGCCGGGCGGGTCCATTGGCTGGCGCGGTCCTTTGAGCCGGCGGACGTCGCCGCCGCGTGGTTTGTGGTTGCAGCTACCGGCAGCCCGACCGTCGATGCCAGCGTGTTTGCAGCCTGCGAGGCCCACCGCGTGTGGTGCAATGCCGCCGACATTCCGGCCGCTTGTAGCGCATACTGGATGGCACAGCGCCAGGCAGGCGATGCGGTGGTCGCGGCGGGCACCGGTGGCGCCGCCCCAGGGCTGGCGGGTCGGATTGCCGACGAGGCGATGCTCGGTCTGCCCGCCGATCTGGCGGGGCTGGTGGACCACTACGCGCAAGCCCGGGCGAGCGTGCTCGCGGCCGCGCTTGGCGACGGGGCTGAGGTCCACGTGCGCAACCGGGCGCTGCGGCGGTTGGCGCGGCAACCGTGGGCGACGCTGCGGGCCGAGCCGGCGCAATTGACCGAGACAGTCCTGGCCGATATCGGCGACCGGCTGGCGCCGCCGGATGGCCCAGGCGGCGGCGGTGACCCCGCCGCGTCTAGGTAGAAACTCGGGGGCGCGCCGCCCCCGAACCCCACGGCAGCCCGCGAATGCGGCCTGCGATGCAGCACGCCGGCTCGGTTTCATCCATCGGGGGTGCCGGTGCAGGCGGTGTGCTGCAACCCGACAGCGACTGACCGGCGCGATACCGCCTGCTTGCGCCAGACAACACGGCATTAAGCGCCCACCACGTAAGCCAATGCGCGGGCCAGGTCGCCCGCTTCCGCGTCTGTGGGTCTGCGTCTGCGGGTCTGCGTCCGCATCTGTGTTTGGGTCCGCGGCGGACTGCGACCATTGCACCCGCCGCCCTCGCCTCGTACGATCACTGCGCGGCCCACCGGGCCCGGAGTTCACCATGTCCAGTTCTCTCGCAGGCCTGTGCCTGTCCCTGGTTCTGTCCCTGTGCCTGTCCCTGTCCCTGACCGCCGCGCCCGCGACGGCCGAACCTCTGCAACTCGCCGCCCAAGGTCGCCTGACCTCCTCCGGCGGTCCCGTCTCCGACGGCGGCTATGCCATGGCGGTTGGCCTCTACGACGTGCAGACCGGCGGCAAACCCTTGTTCTACGAGTCGTTCTTGGCCGTTCCCGTCAACGGTGGCGTCTTCGCGCTCACGCTGGGCGCGGCGCAAATCCCGCTCGACTCGGCGACGGCAGCTTCCAGCAAACCGTTGTTCGTGGGCGTCACCGTCGCAGGCGAGCCAGAATTGCCGCGGCAACCCCTGTTGCGCGTTCCGTCCGCGGTTCACGCCCTGGTCGCCGCCCAAGCCGCCGATGTGGGTTGCACCGGTTGCGTTGGCGCCGATGACCTCGCCAAAGCCGCCGTCACCGGCGAAAAAATCGCCAATGGCGCCGTCGGCAGCAACCACGTCAACTTCAATTGGGCCGCCGCCGAATCGCCGGGTGGCTCGGCCAACTTCGCGCTCGGCGCCAATACCGCCAAGCTCGCCGACTCGGCCAAGAACGCCGACAACGCCGCTTTTGCCGACGAAGCCGGCAGCGCCAAGGGCTTACTGTGCACGGGATGCATCACGGCCAAACACCTGCACGACAAAGTCGCCGAGGATCTGGTGGCCGGCGGCAAGCTGGCCAAGGTAGCGACCTCTGGCAAATACAGCGACTTGCAAGGTGGGCCGGATCTGACCGGCTACGGATCGCTCGGCGGCGACAACACCTGGAAAGGCGGTCAGTCCTTTGGTGGCGCGCTCAAGTTCAACATGCAGCAGGCCCAGCTTTTCCGCTTTCAAAACGCAGATAAAGACCCTGCGACCTGCGACGCCAACGCCATCGGCGTGGCCTACTACAACACCGCCGTGCAAGCGCTGGTGGTCTGCAACGGCAAAGCCTGGAAACCGTTTGCCCAAGTCAGCGGAATCGGCAGCGACGCCGCCAACCCGGGCGCTTCTTGCAAGGCGATCCTCGACTCGGGCGACCAGAGCCAAGACGGCGTGTATTGGATCAAACCCTCGCCCGGCAATGCCGCTTTCCAGGTGTGGTGTGATCTCAGCGGCGGCGGTTGGATGCTGCTGATGAAGACCAGCAGCAAGTCAGCGTGGGGCTACACCGACGCCGTATGGACCAAAACCGACGACACCGGCGGCGCCGTGCCCGCGCCCACCGAAGACGCCGACAAGGTCTCGCGCGCCTTCTACTTCAGCACCATCACGGCGACACGCGCCTGCATCGCCAAGTTCGACGGCGGCGGCTACGCCTGCGAAACCCTCAACCACAGCGGCAGCACCGCCCGCAACCTCGCCAATGGCAGCGCCTTGGGCTCGGCGGAAGGCACCAAGAACCTACTGACCGCGACCTGGAAGTCGATTACCGCCGGCGGCGTGTGGGGCGCCTACACCTGGCACCGCTTTGGCTGGAACACCGGCACCAGCAGCCACGGCGGTTGCCGATTGGGCTTTACCGCCGACAACGACAGCAGCGACAGCCAGGACGCCGGCCTCGGCTTTGGCCTGCATCAGGCGGCCTCGCCGAGCATCAGCGCCGGCGCCGGGTACTACCACTATCCGTGGAATCCCGCGCCCAACCCGCCGACGGCCGTGCTGCAGGGTCAAATCTGGGGTCGCTAACGCACTGCCGTTGCACGTCGGTGAGCCGTCGCGCGGCTGCTACAAGGTCCTGAGCCACGCCAAAAACGCGTCGCGCTCGGCCTGCGGCAACTTGTCAAAGCGGTCGCGCGCCGCCGTCGCCTCGCCGCCGTGGACGCGAATCGCGGTCGCCAGGTCTTGCGTCCGGCCGTCGTGCAAGTACAAGTCGCGCCAGCGCAGACCCCACAGCGGCCGCGTACGCCACATGGTGCCTGTCGCCTTGAAGTCCTGCATCTTGTTGTCGAACTCGGGTCCCATGTCGTGCAGGCACAGGTCGGTGTAGGCGCGCGCCTGCGGCCCGGTCTCTGGCCGGTGACAGTGCGCACAGCCGAGCGTCGCAAAGGTCTGCTCGCCCTTGGCGTCAGGCGGCGGCGGCGAGGGCGGCGCCAACGCCTTGACGTAGGCCACGATGGCATCGACGTCGGCCGCCGGGACTTCGGGGTCGGGCACGCCGTCGGCGTCTTTGGCCAGCCGCGCATCGCGCTCGTAGGGGTTGGTCATGCCCATCTCTAGGTTGAGCGCATTGGCGGCAAAGTCGCGCACCGTCACCGCGTGGCCCTTGAGCCCGAAGCGGGACATGCGCTTGACCCCGGCGTTGACGTTAGCGATCCCGTGGACGCCGTCCGGTGGGTGGTTGCCGCAGCTCTTTTCGAGCATGGCCTCGTCGATGGCTTCGAGCAGCCCCAGGCCATACAGCGGCGGCGGCGTCGGCAACGTCACGGCGGCGCCCGGCTTGACGGTCAGGGGCGCAAAGCCCGGGATGGCGTTGAACTGCACGCCACCCACGTCGCCATCGACGACCGTATTGCGCGCCACATGCTGCAAATCGCCATGGCCACCGGAGGCTGGCTTGTCGTGGCAGTCGCCGCACGCGGGATGGTTGAAGTACGGCCCCAGCCCTTCGGCGACGGTGTAGCGCTTGCCAAATAGCGCTTTGCCGCGCTCGGCCAGGGTGCGCTGCTCGGCGGTCAGGTCTGGCAGCAGACTGCCCGGTGGCAAAACCGGACTCGCTGGCGCCGGCGGTGGCGTTTTGCACGCAACCAGGGCCAGCAACAGGGGCAACAGGTACTTCATCCCGCCACCTCCGGTTCCGCGCCGATTCCGCTGGCATACGGCGGGCGAATCGACCACGCGCGCTTGTGGCTCGGCGTCCGCAACACCAGCCACCATCCGAACAGCGCAGTGGTCGCGACGCGACCGGCGACGGGTGCCCAGACGGGCAAGTTCGCGGTCAGGTCGACCAGGACGCCGTCGCCCGGATGTTCGCCAAAGCCGAACAGCATCGGCAGCCGGTACCAGTAGTAGGTCGCCACCGCCGCGAACGCGAAGATGCGGACCAGCAGCTCGTGGCGAGGGACCGGCAGCATGGCCTGCACGCCGACGAACACGGTCAGCGTCACCAGCATGCCCACCAACGGCACCATAAACGCGTCGCCAAGGCCCGCGCCGTCGCCGACTTGGAACCAGCCCCACACATAGCCGGCAAAGCCGCCGGTCAGCAGCGTCCCGGACCACCGGTGCAGCGGTGTAGCCGGCGCCCGCAACGGGTGCGTACCGCGCGCCGAATCCGAGCACACCGCCGTGCAGCGCTGACACGCGTCACAGTGGGCGTTGACGACACTGATGGCGGGGCGAATGCCATAGAACCTCTCGACCGGATGCACCGGGCACAGGCCCGCGCACCAGCCGCTCTTCCATTCATAACGCGTACCGAGCCACACCGCAGCCACGGCAGAGGCGATGAGCGCCACCGCCGTCGCCGGCCCGTTGGTGTTGAGCGTCACGTGGCGCAGCGGCACGATGAGCAGCAGCAGCACCAGGCCACCGAACGCAAACCGTCCCTGCATTTCCGGCGTCAGCTTGACCCGCGCCGAGTGGCCGCTGTGCCGCGCCAGCAGGCCCGTCGTGCCCAGCGGACAGATGTTGCGCCAGATGCCCGGCGCGAACACCAGCAGCGCCGGCGCCACCGGAATCAGGATATTCCACACCAGAGTCAGTCCCAGCGGTGGCGCCAGCAGCAGCGCGGCAACCATGCCCACGCCCACCAGCAACACCGCCCCTTGCGCCACCCGCCACGCTTTCATCACCACCTCGCCCGCCAGAGGTTCCTGGCTCTCCCCCAAAAGCGCGCCTGACGAAACGACTTGCGTCTCGCCGACGTCACCGCGCCGGACCCTCCGGTCTCCGCCCCGCATCCATGCTGCTTGGGCCCCTGGGGCCTGTCAATCGCGGCGTTTTCGTGCGGCTTGGCGGTTTTCAGCCGACGATCGGGCCAAACAGGTGGCGCCGGAACGCCGTCGGATCGGACAGCATGCGCTGAAAACAGCAATATAGTGACTGTGTTGCGCGAGGTGCAAGGCTGAGCTGGCGGGGCGTCAGCGCGGGTTGCTGCCCGCTCGCGGCGCGGTTGTGGCGCATTGAACTCACCGCTGTCGCTGTCATAGCGCCGTCATGGTCGGCGGCGGCCGTTGCCCGACCACACACGCCGTCGCCATCCCCTCGTTCAGGCAGCCGCCGCCTCGCGGGGCCGCAGCGACTCGGTGCCTGCCTGGCAATCCACGTCTGCCCTTTTCGCATAGAGCCGCGAAGCTGGTTGACAAGTTCTCATAATTGAACTTGATTTTCAGCAGACCTCCGGGTGCATCCAACCGCAGAGGCGTAGCGGCAGGGGGCATTGACCGCGGCACATCTTTCCGGACGCCTTGCCGCTTTGGATGGCGATGTCGCCGAAGCGATCGGGAGCTTGCACGAAGCGGTCCAGTCGCCGGTTGCGTCGCCCGCGGTCGCCTGTCAAGATGCCACACGTGTCGGTGGTGCGCATCCCCGTGCAGACCGCCGTCGCGGCGTCTGCGCCACTGGCCGGCCGCCGCGCGCCCGCTCAACCCGTCAGCTGTGACTGGCGCCCGTCCCCAGCGCCTACGCCGTGAGGCTCCAATGCGTACCCCAATCGCACTAGTGTGGCTGTGTCTTGCCGCGGCGTGCGCCACTTCAACGCCGCCACCGACCGCGAGCGCCGACACGGCGACTGCTGCCGACACCAGCGATAATGGCGCGTCCAGCGATTCGTCGACTGGCGGTGGATCCGATACCCTCCAGACCGGTTCGGACGCGCAGGACACGGCCAGCGCAGACCAGAGCACCCCCGCCGACGCCGCCCAGGACGTGGCCGCCGATGTCCCGACCGTCACCGACAGCACAGCGGCTGGTGACTCTGCCACCAACATCGACAGCGGTACGGCTGCCGATGCCGACGCGACCACGACCATCGATGCCTGCGTGCCCAAGTGCCAGCCGGATTGCAGCGACGGCTGCGGCGGCACCTGCGAGGGCAAAACGTGCGACGACGGCGTGGCGTGTACGGTCAACGACTTCTGCAAGGCTGGCAAGTGCGTGCCAGAGGTCATCACCTGCCCCTGTGCCACCGACGCGGACTGCGGCAAAAACAGCCCACCGCCGCCCTGTGGCCCAGTCTCTTGGTGCGACAAATCCACGCCAAACTGGGCCTGCAAAGTAAAGACGCCAGGACTGATCTGTCCGGATTCGCCCGACTCTTGCGCCACCGGCTACTGCGACGCGGCTGCGGGCGCCTGCAAACTCAAGAACAAGACCGACATGATTGTCTGCGACGATGGTGACGCCTGCACCGTGGGCGATATCTGTGAAGGGGGCAAGTGCGTGGCATCCGCTTTTACCTGTCAGTGCAAAACAACAGCCGACTGCGCCAAGTCCGAGGACGGCGATGCCTGCAATGGCACCTTGGTCTGCAACGTTGCCGCCGGCAAGTGCGAAGTCGACCCCAAAACCGTCGTCAAGTGCGATACAGGCAGCGACACCACGTGCCTAAGAGGGTGTATTCATAACCACGAAGCGATGGGATGCCAGTCCGGTCGCCAGTGGAGTCGGGCTGCGCTGTAGTTACCGAGCTGGCGCTGGCCTCTGGCGCTGTGTGCACCTGTGCGCTCGCATTGTCCCTGAAGTT
>SXGU01511554.1_pt1 | contig 17714 bp, 23 predicted proteins | sample 3174531 | NCBI WGS metagenome assembly SXGU01 (sample SAMN11356863, study PRJNA531348) | freshwater metagenome | isolation source: freshwater sample F1-140 | place: China: Fuxian Lake, Yuxi | collected 2017-12-25 | reverse complement strand
TTTGATTTTTACCGGGAAAACCCTGGGTTTTATGGGTCAATTTGCGTAACCTGGGTTATTGAATTTCCCTCTAGGGAGGGGTGGCAGGCGAAGCCTGACGGGGTCGTGCCTTAAAGAACACAACATTTGGAAGGAGGGGTGGTCCACTTTACGAACCACCCCGCCCTGACGGGCACCCCTCCAAGGAGGGGAATAAGGAGGGGAATAATGGCTAATTCCCAGGGCGGATTTGTAGTCCCGTCGTTTGCAGCCTGATTTAACTTTTTCCCGGGATAAACACGGTTTTCATGGTCCCAACTGCGTAACTTGGGTTAAAGTCGGATTTTCAGGGTTCTATGGCATGATCAAATCAGGAGGGCATGACCACCTTCCCAATCCCATTTCGGTTTGGGATGGTTTTTCAGGGACGACTAACAACGGGCATGGTATTGCGTTTGTTTTTATTGGATAAACTGAGGCGCAAAATATCCTCGAATGCCGCCCTTTGAGGCTTACTTTTCGGGTTCCTAACGGTCGTGGCCGTTTATATTCCAATCCGGTTGGGAAGCCCCTTGGTGGCTTGGCTTTGGTATGCCCCGATTGGCACCACCGCAACCGTGGGCATTACCCTTGGCTTGAATTCCCTGTTTGCAAAGGGCCTGTTTGCAAAGGGGTCAGGTTCAATATTCTGAACGATTCAAATTACTTCAACCGCAAGGTGGTAGAAAAGAAGGCCCCCTTCGCCTGGGAATCGTGCCAAAAATAAATGGCCTATGATTTAGGTCATGAATGGTCCTTGCCCAAAACGAGGAAGACTAAAAAAGGGTAAATTTGGGTTTGGCGAACAATCTAATGGGACCCCTTTTTATTCTCAGGGAACCTCAACAAGTTCCCCTCCGGCTCGGGAGGCAAGGCTTTGCATGATTGGGGCGGCGGAATAATTCAGAAATTTGGCCGAGCCGTCCGCAAAAAGAAAATGAGCCCCATCGGAATGCACACTCCAGAAATGAAATGCACTGCATTGATTGGATAGTTTACCGCGTTCAAATTGAAATGGGCCGGATGGACAGGACTCGCAAAAAGAAGCCTTTGGACCATGGAGTTCATTGACCCCAAGCAAGTAATCCATTGATCCAAATCCATCTTGGCCTTCGCCGGAATACCACCAACCAAACCACATATCCGCACTTGGAGGCCGCTCCCCCACCATTAGGGTATTTGAGGAACCATCGCCAATATCGACCATTCGGATTTGAGAATCATAAAACAAAACGCCATCATTTGTTTTGTGGTTCCTGCCGGAAACCCCATGATAGCTTGTAAGGGCAACCGAGACGCCGCGGTTTCTTGGTTTTTGCACACTATTCACTCGGGAATCCCCCGGACAGCCATACAGTTTTAGGGGAGTGCTTATCCCTAAATGGGGAAGTTGGTAGGGAACCGCTGGGCGCGCATCGTACGCCTCCAAAGTCCTTTTCCAAAGGGCTTCCTGTTCAATAAAAGGCAGAAGTCTCCCCATCCAACTTATACCCCTCAAAGGCACACCCTCCTCCAAAGGGGTCCGGCCCATGGGAAACCGACCAAATTGGCCATGATGGACTTGCAGGGCCAGACCCATTTGTTTCATATTGTTCAAACAGCCAAGGCGATCCGCGGCTCCACGGATTTTCTGAACCGCCGAAAGAATGAGGCCGAAAAGTACCCCGACAATGGCAATGACCACCAATAGTTCGATAAGAGTGAATCCGGTTCGAATCCTTTTGTTCACAAAAAAACACTCCCATTGAACCAACAACAGGATCCGCAAGGGGCATCCCTGCAGGGGATACCCCAAACAGGATTACCCGGACCCCCGCCTTTTCATAAACACAAATATCCCGCCAAAAAATAAAGCCGAAACAATTCCCCAAGCATAAAGAGGAACACTCCACCCGCCCGGTTCCGAAGGTTCGGCATAACCAAAGTCGGATAATTGAAATTCATTCAAAGGAATATCATCGTAAGAATATTTAATATTTGTTTTAGATAACGCATTTTGATCTACGCCTTCTTGTTTTGTTATCTTCCAAATTGTTTCTAATTCAATATTGACAGGCAAGTCATTATCGAATGATATTTTTTTGATAGCAGTGAAAAAGTGCTTGACATTATCGATGTTACAAGTCTGTTTCATTCTTACAGGAATAAAACCGTTTGTTTTGTCCAGTTCCAATTCGGTCTGAATCGTTCCATTAACCTTATCGGCTGGTGCCTTGTGGGAAAGGGTGAAAAACTGTCGGCTATCGGTTTCGGTGACCTTCAGGATAACACAATCGGGGTGGGTCTCTTTATCGGTAATTGAAAAATAGGTTTGAAACAACCCCGGAATAGTTCCATAACCGCTTGTTTTCTGCTGGGAGGGCCTACGATAAGAGACGGAAAAACCGACATCCTTTGTGTCCAGATCGGAGGCGGAAGAATGCGCCAATCCGGTGATAAACCAGGGCTTTCCTATTTTTTTCGCGATTTCAAAACAATACTTGTCGTTAATGATGATTCCATAGCTACTTGGGGCGTTGGTTGAATTTTTCCCAATTCTTTCACTTGTATAGAAATAACAATCTAATTCTTTATTTGTTTTTATTGTATTTAAAATACTCCAAACAGGTTCATCACCACTCTCTATTAAATTAAAATATTCTTTTTTTTCTTGCCTTTTTAAAAACTTGGCAGATGCGAATTTTTCCTGTTTTTGTTTCACCGCCGCGATGGCCACATCCCATTTTTGCCGGTTAATTTTTTCATCCGACCCTTGCAAGGGCACCATTTGCAAGGACACCAAAAGTAAAATGCCAACCATGCCAATCCCTCCCAACCGGCAAACCCTGGCCATTCCCCTAGTTGCACTTACAAGCGCAAACGATAATGATCTCATCATCCCTGTTGATTGACTTCGTTCCCTTGATGCAGGCAAAAACTAAATCCGGGTCCGGAGCGGTGTCCACACACCGACCCGTGCAACTACAAAAATTGGGATGATCCGGTCCGACATTGTTATTCTGCTGCGGGTAGCACTCGTTGAGGATCACATCTGCCATTACATGGATCGCCCCAAAAACGGGATGCGTCGCAAACACAAAAAACAGGCTTGCGAAAAAGAGCCCGCCGAAAGCATGGCATACGAATTTCGCCATTTCAAAACTCCTCATTAAGGGTTGTGATTGAACCAAAAAAATACCCAACGATCGGGCTAAAGCCAGGGGATTCACAATAGAGGGTATACTGCTGCAGGAACGCTCCAGGGGATCCTTTGAACTTCGTATGTATTTCTATCTCTTTTTGATCTCCAGGGTTTAATTCAATAGGAAAATCCTCCATCGGAAAAACACAGCCGCAGGATGCGCTAACCCCGATTACCCTGGCGATTTTTAACGAATTATTCGATATTTTTACCCGAAAGGTATTCCCCTCATTCAGGCTTCCCCCGCCAATTGCCGTGTATTGGGGATGAATGGAAATGGGCCTACCCCGTAAGGTCAAAATTGTAGATTCGAAGCCCCTTTGAAGGTAGATCATTTGTCCAATAACAAAGGTAACAAACAATAAAAATCCAATTACTACAGGTTTTTTTGTGATTTCGATAACTTGTGTTGTTTTTGAAGTATTTTGGTTTGCAAACATTTTGACTTTAACCATCAAAAACAATGTTGCGGAAAAATCAAAAATCATGGTTGCCCATGGACTGACCTTTATTCTGCCAAAGCAGCCACAGGAACTTTCGCCATTAAAGGCAAAAAACAAACTGACAAAGCCAAAAACCAGGAACAGGGCAGTGGATGCCCTTTCTACAAAAAACAATTGGTATCGGATTACAAGCAAAAAACCAAACACCAACTCGATTGCCGCTATAAAATATTTTAAATTTGGATTACTGTAAAATAGGTAAATGTCGGATGGGGCACTGTCAGAAATTTTTGACAACGCAGAAAACAGCAAGACCAAACCCACAAATTGGGAACCAAGCCGAGCAATTCGATAGGTCATCGCCCACCTCCTACCAATCTGCATGATAACTCCATCTTTGGCAATTGTCCAGCACCCATTGGCTATATTTTTTGGATTTTTCTTGTATTTGCAGATGAATATCGAACAGGGGCCAATGTCAGCTTATGGGCACCTGGTGCTTGGTTTTGTCTAGCCCGGATTATTCATGGATTTTGGATTAATTTGGTCCTTAAATGTATCTAATATATTGTATCTAATATGTCGATATAAAACAACTTAAGTAAAACAACGAGGCCTGTTATGATCCAGCAGCGTGTAACTGGAAAAAGCCAAACGGAATGGAATCCGATTTCTTTTGGTTTTCATCCCCGGAAGGATGTTGTTGTCGAGGTAAGCGATAAGCAGTTGTCCAGCGATGGCGGGTTGATTGCCATCTGGGAGTTTGATAACCAGATCGGTTTCACCAATCGGTTTTCCAAAAGGCTTTGTGATAAGCGTCGAGGGAAGTCCAGGCACACCCTTCATGAGATGCTTGTGAGCCGGATTTACGGCTTTTTGGGTGGATACACCGATCAGAACGACCACCAACAATTGCGGTTTGACCCGGTTTTCAAGATCGTGGCAGGGAGGGATCCCAAGGATGCCCCTTTGGCAAGTCAATCGAGTTTATCCCGGTTTGAAAACCAGGTGACAATCGATGACCTGAAGGCGATTATTGCGGAAATTACCAGGGAATGGGCGGAAAGTTTCCAGGAGCAGCCATCCCGGGTCACATTGGATATTGATGCAGTCGATGACCCGGTCCATGGCCAGCAACCGCTCAGCATGTTTCATGGGTTCTAGCCCAAGTTACGCAGTTAGGACCATGAAAGCCCGGTTTTTCCCGGGAATAAGTTAAATCAGCCTTAAAAAGTCGGGGCTACAAATCCCCTCCAGGGATGATCCGTTATTCCCCTCCATGGAGGGGTGCCCGTCAGGGCGGGGTGGTTCTTAAAGTGGCCCTCCCTCCCCATTTTGGGTTTCTCAAAGGCACCACCCCGTCAGGCTTCGCCTGCCACCCCTCCAAAGAGGGGAATTAAACCAGGTTACGCAGTTGGGACCCTGAAAACACAGGATTTCCCGGGAAAAAGTCAAATCAGCCTGCAAAATTCGGAACTGCTAATCCTCACCAGGGATCCTTCGAACAATAGCAAACTCCCTTGTAAAAATCGCACAAGTACTTGCCAAAATCAAGGAGGTTGGTCGGGACTACGGGCCGTTTTGAACTCGACATACTCCAAATTCCCGGGAAAAACCACAATCCTGGTCCCAAAATGGACCAATAAATCGTAAAAAATCACTCCACCTGCGTAACTTGGGCTAGGAACAATACCCATACCTCCCGCTTTTTATTTCGCATGCGGAAACGAAAATATTCGTGTCGGGCTGGTTGAGGGCTGGAGTTGTACCCGCCTCTTCGGGAGCGGGAGATGATCTGGCCCATATGCGATTTACGATGATTACGCAATGCGTGGGGATGCGGAAAACCGGAACAAGGAGATCAAGAACGGACTTGGGATGGATCGGTTGAGTGATTGCCGGTTCATTGCCAACTTTTTCCGGTTGTTGATGTCGCTGTTGTCCCACAATCTTTTGGTCCGGATGAGGAACCGGATTCAGATTCCGGACCGGGAAACCGAACCGGGTCCAATCCCGCAGGAATCCCTGCCGGGCCCGGACCGTATGCGGTTTCAAAGGGATAGGCGAAAGCGGGATCCCCTTGGAAGGGCGCATCCCCAAACAAGGAGGGACAAGTTTATCAAGGTAGCCGTGGAAGTGGTATCCTCAAATCGGAGGATCGTGATCCGGATGACTGCGAATTGGCCGTACCTGGAATTGTTCCAAAAGATCTCCCGGTCGATATTTTCGTTTGGCTAACTTGAATCAATCCGATATCCCGATTCCTCCCTGAAAAACATTCTGGGGGCAAGGGGGAGTTTTGGACATCGAAGAGGTTTCAACCCAATTTTAATCCATTTAAAGAGCTGATATGGGTATAAATTGGCCGTAAAGGGAAACCAGATAGGATTTTGGAGAGGTCATGGATAATCCTTTCTAGTAACTGATACTTGGGACACCCTGGTCCATAAATTCAACCAGTTTGGCACCACCCACGATCATGGCTCCGGCAATCAGTTCTGTCTCGTTGAGCTTTCGACGCTTGAAACAGGGAGAACAAACATAGATCTTGCCCCCTTCCCGGGCAAAGGAGGCCATCAGGTCCCGCAAGGAGGCAAATCCCTCTTCATGGATCCCCTCCGCACCCCCCACAACGGCAAGTCGGACCCCTTCGGTCGAAAGGAACACTACCGTTTCGCGTTCGGAACCGACCGCCGCATTGGCAACCACAAAGGCCACGGTGGCCCGATCGGGTTGTTCCGGACCAACAGTGAGGCTGATTACAAATCTGCCGGGCATTATTCACTCCTTGCTTGGTTGAAAAACAAATTGTCAAAACCGATTAGGGATCAGATCGTTTCCTCAGGTCATAACAAGGTGGCGAGGCATCAAGCAGGGTATGGCCCACCATCCTGAGCCAGGCAGGAATGTCCTCTGGTGCCCCGGGATCTGTGGCAATTACCCGGACTTGGGTCCCGGGAGGAAGCTCTTTCAGCTTTTGCCTCAATGCAAGGACAAGGTCGCCACAGCCCAAGTCGCCAAAATCGTAAACCACCAAGGGTGTAACCCTTTTTTGCCCGTTGGTACCTTCCTCCGGTACCTCCGCTCCAGCTGGGATTACAGCCTCCGCCAATAACCCACCCAGGTGACAGGGAAGTTTACACCGGTTGGAATCTGCCTTGGCCCACGCCCGAAGGTAACAGTCCTTTCCCTTTAGCCATCGTGCAAGGTGGTTTTGGGTGGTAACCAGGTCACGCTTAAGCCCCTTGGCAGCACAGGCTAAACACCTTGGGCAGTCTTTCAACCCAAGAGCAACGGCACAAAGAACAGCATGATCACAAAGGGATTCCGAACAGGCCGGACAAGAGGAACCAACCCATCGGGTGAGGGCCTCCAAAAGTTGCCGGGATTCGGTGGATTCCGCCATACCCAATGGTTCTTGATACAGGGTGGTTTGCAAAAAAAAGCCGCACGGGAGAACCGCACGGCTTGAATGGTTTATGTACCCCGAAGGGATTTAGGCGTTTGCGGGAGCCGTAACCTTGGGAGCGGGAGCCGGTTTGGGAGCAATCAACTCGGGATTGATGAATTCAATGATGGCAAGCTCGCTGCCATCACCAATCCGGCGCTGGTGGATCTTCAGGATGCGGGTGTAACCGCCTGGGTGGCCGACAAATTTGGGAGCCACCTCGTTAAAAAGCTTCTTGTAAACATTTGGCCTGAGCCAGGTTTTGGGGTTTTTCGCCGCTTCGGACTTTGAGTCGATGCCGCGGGTTGACATGGGCCCCAAAACGGTAACGGCCTCGCGCCTGGCGTGAAGGTCCCCGGCCCTGGCAATGGTAATCAATCGCTCGATGAAAGGCCGCAATTCCTTGGCCTTGGCCACGGTGGTGGTGATCCGGCCGTGCTCGATCAGGGCACAGGAGAGGTTCCGATTGAGGGCAAGCCGATGGGAAGAGTTCCGATTGAGCTTGCGGCCCGCCTTTAGGTGACGCATGATTTAATTCCTTGTCTATCCGTTAAGTCTTTAATGTTCCAGATTTGCCTACCGGTTGGAGGCGGGAAGCCTCATACCCAGATGCATTCCACGCTCGGAAAGCTTGGCTTTGACTTCCTTGAGGGTGTTGTCACCAAAGTTGCGAACCTCAAGAAGTTCGTCCTCACTCCGGCTGACGAGGTCCCTCACCATGGTGATTCCCTCGGATTCGAGGCAGTTCGTGGCCCGAACGGACAACTCAAGTTCCGCCAAACTCAACGCCAGGTTGCGTTCAAGGTCGGGATCGTCACTGATGTTGATATCCACATCGGCACGATCATCGTAGCCAATTTCAGGCCCAAGATCCGCATATTGGACAAACGGGTTAAGGTGCTTGCGAAGGATCTTGGCGGCTTCCACAAGGGCGAATTGCGGGGCAATTGTCCCGTTGGTCCAGATCTCAAGGGCCAGCTTGTCGTAGTTGGTTTTTTGACCGACCCTCGTATCTTCGATCTCGTACTTGACCTTCACCACCGGAGAGAAACTCGAGTCAACCGGGATGACACCGATCTCGCGGTCACCAATCACATTCTCTTCGGCAGTGTGGTAACCCCGGCCGTTTTCCACCTTCATCTCGACAACGAAAGGAACATCATCCGTAAGGGTGGCAATCACATGATCCGGGTTGATGATGCTCACGGTGGCATCAGCAATGATGTCGGACGCCTTGACAACGCCCCGCTCATGTCGCTCGATGCGAATGGTTTTGCCGTATTCCGAAGTGCTTTTCACCACCAGGCTTTTGATGTTCAGGATGATGTCGGTGACATCTTCCACCACACCGGGAATGGAGGTGACTTCGTGTTGGACCCCTTGAATCTTGACCTGGGTAACCGCACTTCCCTCAAGGCTTGAGAGGAGCACACGGCGCAGGCTGTTGCCCACGGACACGCCAAATCCCCGTTCGAAAGGCTCGACCGAAAACCTGCCATAGGTGTCGGAAAGGGTCGAACGGTCTGCGGAAAGACGATTGGGAAGTTCAAGGCCACGCCAGCGAATACGCATTTGAAAAAATCTCCGATTGAAAGGGATACCTGTTGGGTTACTGCTGGATTACCGGGAGCAAAGCTCGATGATGAGTTGCTCGCGGAGATCCTCAAGGTTGGGGTCTACATCGGACCTTCCTGGGTTTCGGGGCATGACGCCTGTGGGCGGTTCGCTTTCGTTGTTGGTGCGCTCAAGGAATGCGGGAACGGGACGACGGTCATTTTCAGCCAGGCCGTTGCGAATTGCCTTGAGCGAGGTTTCGTGATTGCGGACCGTAACAACATCCCCCGCCCGAAGGATCAGGCTTGGAATGGTGCAGCGTTGGGCACGCATGAAAATGTGGCCGTGGGCAATGAGTTGCCTGGCATTGGAGCGGCTGGAAGCCCAACCAAGGCGGTAAACCACATTGTCGAGTCTGCGTTCCATAAGCGACAAAAGAGCTTCACCGGTGCTTTCCTTGGCACGGGAGGCAATATCGAAATAGCGGTCGAATTGCCTTTGCATGACGCCATAGAAGCGGCGAAGCTTCTGCTTTTCACGGAGGCGGGTTCCGTATTCGGAAAGTTTACCACGGCGTTGACCGTGCATACCCGGAGCGTAATTGCGCTTCTTCAGGGAACATTTGTCGCTTTCGCAGCGGGTTCCCTTGAGGAACAGCTTGCGGCCTTCGCGGCGGCAAAGTTTGCAAACAGAGTCGGTGAATCTTGCCATGGTTCGATTCTAAGCTTCCAAATAATGAGGTGGTGGATCCTGAACAGGTATTAGACGCGGCGACGCTTGGGTGGACGGCAACCGTTGTGCGGAAGCGGGGTCACATCCTCAATCGACCGAACGGTAAGGCCAGACGCCTGGAGGGCAGTCACTGCGGATTCGCGGCCCGAGCCGGGCCCCTGCACCATGACATCGATCTCCCGGACGCCGAACTTGCTGGCCTTTTCGGCAGCGACCTCGGCGGCGCGCTGGGCAGCAAACGGGGTGCTTTTCCGGCTTCCCTTGAAGCCTACACCGCCGCCCGAAGCAAAACAAAGGGTATCCCCCTGTTTGTCGGTAATGGTAACAATTGTATTGTTGAAAGTCGCCTTGATGTGCGCCACGCCGGCACTGACATTGCGGCGAACTTTCTTCTTGCCCTTCTTCGACACCGTTTAAGCCCCCTTCTTGAACCGCAATTTTGCGGTCCTGCCTTTGTATACCGGACCGGGGAAAAACCCCGAAACCCGCTCTTATTTGTCCTTGACGCCTTTTTTCCCGGCTACCGTCTTGCGCGGCCCCTTGCGGGTCCGGGCGTTGGTTTTGGTCCGCTGTCCACGAACAGGCAAACCCCGGCGATGCCGGGATCCGCGATACGAACTGATCTCGCGCAAACGGGCAATGTTCTGCTGGATCTGGCGGCGAAGCGGTCCCTCGACCGTGAATTCACGGTCAAGAATCCCGGCGATGCGGCTGATTTCATCATCGGAGAGGTCCCGGGCCCGTCTCTGGGGATCCACCTTGGCCTCTTCGCAAAGCCTTAGGGAGGTCGTTGGACCAATCCCATAAATGTAACGCAGGGAAATGTGGGTGGGTTTATCGTTTGGAAGGTCCACACCCAGAATACGAGGCATCTTCAAAGCTCCTTTTCGGCTCGGCTAAAGACAGGCGATTAACCCTGACGCTGCTTGTGCCTTGGGTTATCGCAAATAATCAAAAGTTTGCCGTGCCGTTTTACCAGCTTGCACTTCTCACAAATTCGTTTCACGCTCGAACGGACTTTCATATTTCACCTCTCCCACCCTTTCCCATGCCTATTTGCCTGGAAAGGTTCGGGAACTTATCAGGATACCCCAAAATTCATGTTCCAGCAAGGGTTTTTCCGCAAGGACCCGGAATCCAGGTCTCTTCACGGGCTGTTAACACATAGACTCCCTGCTCCATGAGGGCCACCGTATGCTCTACATGAACACTCGGAAGTCCATCCCGCGTCACCACTGTCCAGTGGTCCCGCAAGGTTTCGCAGTAAAATCCCCCCATGTTAACCATTGGCTCCACCGCCAACACAACCCCTGGCTCTAGCCGGAAGTCTGTTCTCTTCATGGAGTTATCCCAATAGTTAGGCACCTGGGGAGCCTCATGCATCGTTCGGCCGATCCCATGACCCACATACTGGGTTACCATGGTGAACCCAGCCCGCTTGGCTTTCGCCTGCATCGCCTGGGCCACTTCCGACCAACAACTGGCTTGGACCATTTCTTCCATTGCCAGCTGCAAAATTTCTTCGCCTTCCCGGATTAACCTCGCCTTTTCAGACGAAACCTCCCCCACGGGAAGACTCACTGCGGCATCCGCACACCAGCCATCCACGGAACAGGCGGTGTCAATCTTGACCACCTCTCCCTCGGCAAGGGCCCGGTTGCCGGGAATCCCGTGAACCACCTGTTCGTTCACGGAGATGCAAGTCACGGCCGGAAACGGAACCCGACCGGGATATCCCTTGAACAGGCTGGTTGCTTTTTCCTGAAGGTATAGGTTTTCCACTGCCCTGTCTATTTCCATCGTCCTGATTCCGGGACGAACCATTTCGCGGCAGAGATCCAAGGCCCGGGCAACGATTTTGCCCGCCACCCGCATCATCTCCACATCCCGGACTGTCTTCAGCTGCTTGACCCGGTTTGCATTTCCCATCGTCCTAGCCAAGGTTGCTCCGTCTTTCTGGCCCCTGTGAATCATGTGCCAATCGCTTCTCGTGCTTTTTCAATGCACCCAAAAACGCCCTTTACTTCCCCGTTTCCCTCGATCCGGACAAAGTTCCGTTGATCGCGGTAATAAGGGATCATCCTTTCCGTGTCCTTGTGATAGACCACCAGCCGGGCCTTGACGGTCTCGGCGGAATCGTCTGCCCTTTGCACCAGGGCAATCCCGCAATCATTGCAAACCCCAGCCACAATGGGGGGGTTGTTATGAGCGTGATAGGTCGCTTTGCAGCCCAACTTGGGGCAGCTCCAGCGCCTGCATACCCGCTTGACGATGTCGCCATCAGGCACATCAATCAGAATCGCAAGGTCAAGCTTCATGCCGACCTGGGCAAGTATCCCGTCGAAAGCCTGGGCCTGGGCCAAGGTCCTTGGGTAACCATCCATAACGAAAGACTTGGGGCGATCGCTCCGGGCGAATCGTTCCGCAATCAGATCGTTAACCAATTCATCCGGAACCAGGTTTCCCTTGTCCACAAATGGTTGCGCCCTCAGTCCAACGGGCGTTTGCCATCGCATTGCCTCACGCAACAGGTCACCTGTGCCTATATGCTCCCATCCATGCTTCTTGCATAGGAGCTTGGCCTGTGTTCCCTTCCCGCAACCGGGCGGTCCCAACAGCAGGATTCGCATTGCCTCATGTTCCCGAAAAACCGCCTGTGGGGAGAGCACCGCCCAGTCTTGTTGCCAAGGCCCAAGCAATCTGAAAAAGGGACTAGTCTTCCGTCAACCCGGGATAGTTTCGCATGACCAGGTGGCTATTCACTTTTTGGACCAAATCCAGGGCCACGCTAACCACGATGAGCAGACTGGTACCCCCGTAAAACTGCGCCACTTCCTGGGAAACTTCCATCGTGGAGGTGACCATGGTTGGGATCACGGCAATGATCGCCAAAAAGGCAGCACCCACATAGGTCAGGCGTAGCATTACTTTTTCCAGGTAATCCGCAGTGCGCTTGCCCGGCCGGTATCCTGGGATAAAACTTCCATGATCACGAAGGTTGTTTGCAACATCCTTGGGATTAAAGATGATCGCCGTCCAGAAATAGCAAAAAACATAAATCAGCACGACAAATGTAATCGTGTAGACCCAGCCTTGCCTTTCAAAAACATTGGCAATCGTCCGTAAAAAATCCGATCCCGTGGCATTGGCCATCGCGGAAAACACAAAATAGGGAAGAATCAACAGACTGCTGGCAAAGATAACAGGCATCACACCGGCCTGATTGACCTTGAGCGGCAAATACTGTTTGGTTCCACCATAGACCCTGCGACCGCGAACATGGCGGGCCGACTGGGTGGGAATGCGTCTTTGGGCCTTGGTCATCGCCACAACCGCCATGATGACGATGATGAAAAGCCCCATCAGGACGATGAGTTTTTCAAAGGACATATCAGCGCCACCGCTCCCACCAAGGGTCAGAACCGATTCCTTGAGTTTCCAAACCCCACCGGTTTGCTCAAAAAGGAGGGAGACCGTGGCGGCGGGAAGGCGGGCGACAATACCTGCCATGATGATGATGCTAATGCCGTTGCCAATGCCGTATTCGTCGATCTGCTCCCCCATCCACATGAGAAAGAGGGTTCCTATAACCATGGTCAGGACCATGGAAAAGTACCAGAAGAAACCGGAATATCCAGCCAGGCCAAGCCCCTGGCCCTGAACCGGGTCGGTCATGAAGTTGACATACATGATCGCCTGGAACAGGCAGATGGGAACGGTGGCAAGCCGGGTGTAATTGTTTAGTATCTTCCGGCCAGCCTCGCCTTCTTTTTGAAGGCGTTCAATGGCGGGAACCATTGCTCCCAGCAGCTGAAAGATAATGCTCGCCGAAATGTAGGGCATGATACCCAAACCAAATACGGTTGCATTGCTCAGGTTTCCGCCCGAGAACATCGAGACATAGCTAAAAATACTGTTGAGGCCGCCACCACCAAGATTTTTGCTGAGGAGGTCCTGATCAATGAAGGGAAGGGGAATACTGTATCCGACCCGGTAAATCGCCAGGAACATCAGGGTGATGCCGATTTTCCAGCGCAATTCCGGGATGCGAAAGATGTTAATCAGGTTGGACATACTCGCTTCCTGGCTGGCTTGAAACCGGACCCTTTTTGCGAAAATCGAAACCCCAAATTCACAGGAACTAACCGGACCTTCAATCCGGCAAGTCAAAAAACCAAGTGACCCCGGGAACCGCAATCGGTAACCCGGGGCGCCGGTTAGGCCTATTTACCCTTGGATTTTTTGGGTGGCTTGACTTTCATCTTGTTGCGAACAGGTTTGGGGGCAGGGGGAATGATTTCCACTGTACCACCTGCGGCAATGATCTTTTCGGTGGCGGATTTGGTTACATGATGGACACGAACGGAAATCTTTTTGGTGATTTCCCCTTCGCCCAAAATCCGAATACCATCCGCCGGGCCACGGGCCAATCCCACCGCCTTCAGGGTTGCCTGGTCAACCAAAGCACCCTCCGCAAAACAGGTATCGATGTCGCCAATGTTTACAACATGAAAGGCTTTGTCCCAAGATCCGTGGGAAAACCCTCTTTTGGGGATTCTCCGGAACAGGGGCATTTGTCCACCTTCAAAGAAGAACCGGGGAAACCTTGCACCGGCGGAAGCGTATTGGCCTTTGGAACCACGCCCTGCCGTTTTGCCATGGCCCGAACCGATACCCCGACCAACTCGCTTGAGCTTTTGGTGGGTGACAATACCCTGATTGATATCGCTGATATTCATTAGAGGGTTACTCCACGCAAACGGGCCACATCTTCGCGGGTCCGCAGTTCCTGAAGCCCGGCAAGCGTTGCCCGAACCAGATTCATGGAATTGGTGCTTCCATGGGTTTTGGTCAAAATGTTCCGAACGCCGGCAAGTTCAAGAACCGCACGCACACTGGGACCAGCTTTTACGCCAGTACCGGGGCCAGCGGGAACCATGATGACCTTGCTTGCTCCAAACTTGCCAACAACCCGGTGGGGAATGGTATCGCCCTTAAGGCTGACGCGAATGCTGCGACGAAGCCCATTCTCGGCATCTTTGGTGGCTTTTTCCACGGCGGGAGGAACTTCGTTGGCCTTGGAATAACCCAGGGAAACCTTCCCCTTTTTGTCTCCAACCACCACGAGGGCATTGAAGGTAAAGCGGCGTCCACCTTTTACCGTCGCCGAGCAACGGCGAATTTTGATAACACGATCCTCTGTTCCGGAATCGGAATTATCCCTACGCTCCCGGTCACGCTCACGCGCCATAACCTAATCTCCCAAAAAGATGCCATTGTCCCCGGTCTTGCCAAAACAGGCTTGGACCGGGTTTGTGTCTTGAACTAGAACTTGAGGCCGCCCGCCCGTGCCGCATCCGCCAATGCCTTGATCCGGCCATGGTACCGATAGTGGCCACGGTCAAAGCAAACCAGAGCGATGCCTTTTTCCGTTGCCACTTTGGCAAGCGCAGTTCCGACCACCTGGGCCGCCTGGACATTGCCTCCGTATACCGAACCATCCGCTCCCGCCCTTGAACTCGCGGACGCCAGGGTTTCGCCGGCATCATCGTTGATCAATTGGGCATAAATGTGCTTGGAGCTGCGAAAAACGCTCAACCGGGGTCGATCCGCCGTCCCGCGAATGATCCGGCGAACATGGTTCCGCCTGCGAACCTGCTTTTTTTGCGTATGCTTGTGGGTATTCATCTTCCTTAGTCTCCCGCCGGCCACAGTCCTCACTGTACCAGCCACAATGTACTCTTCGTCCAGGCCCGGTTCACCCAGACCCTTTATTATCCTGCCTTGGACTTGCCTTCCTTGCGCCGAACGACTTCGTTGTCGTAACGGATACCCTTGCCCTGATAGGGTTCGCTTGGCTGGGCCGCGCGGACATCTGCCGCATACTGGCCAACCATTTGCTTGTCCGCTCCGCGAACCACCACCGCTGTTACCTTGTCGACATCCTTTTTACCTTCCATGCGGTAGTCGATTTGGGTTACTTCCACGGTCACACCTGTCGGCGCAACAACCTCTATGGCGTTGGCGAATCCCAATTTCAGGATCACCTTTTGTTTGTTCTTTTTGTCGATCTCGGCTTTGTAACCGAGGCCGATCACCACCAATTTCCGCTCGTAACCCTTGGTGACTCCTTCGACCATATTGGCCAAAAGGGTTCGGGTCAAACCGTGAACCGAACGGCTCAAACGGTCTTCCTGGGGCCTTTCCACAACAATGTTGCGGGTGGCACTGTCATAGCTAACCTTCACCTTCGCATGGGGTGAAAGGCTCAGTTCGCCTTTGGGACCCTTCACACTAACCTTGCTATCACCCAGGGTTACATTCACACCTTGGGGAACCGCAACAGGTTGTTTTCCAATTCGAGACACTTTATCGTCCTCCTGCCCACTATCTGAATGCGAAAAATTGTTGCCTTCCCGCCTGTTCAAAAGGTTGGGGAAAGATTTATCGCATGGCTGATCAATAAACGGTACAGAGCAGTTCCCCGCCCACTTTCCGCGTTCGTGCCTGACGATCACTCAGGACCCCGCAACTTGTTGTCAGAATGCCAATTCCCAATCCACCCAGAACCGGTTTAAGTTCGGTACTGCGCACATAGTGCCTTTGGCCGGGTTTGCTTATGCGGCGGATATTGCGAATGACCTTTTCACCTTCAGGGCCATATTTCAGATGCAATCGCAAAATCACACCCGCCTTGGAAAGGTCGGTCTCGGCGACAAGGTGGCTGACACCATGTTCGTCCAATTGGGTCATGCCAACCTGGAAGTCGACAATGAATCCCTCCTCACGGAGGACTCTGGCCACTTCTGCCTTGAGGGTGGTTGCGGGCATATCGACGGTTGGCCGTTCGATCCGGTTCGCATTGCGGATGCGGGTAAGCATATCCGCCAAAGGGTCTGTCATCATGGTGTGTTCACTCCGTGCTGGGGGTTACCAGCTCGCCTTCATAAGTCCGGGGATGATTCCCTCATGGGCCATGTTCCTGAAGCAAATACGACAAATGCCGAATTTGCGGTATACCGCACGGGGACGACCACACAGGCGGCATCGAAGCCTGAGGCGGATCCTCTCGCGAGGTTCCATTTTTACCTTGTCCGGCTCCCTTCGCCATGCGTCAAGCTTGGCAATCTGAATTTGGAAGCGGCTCACCTTACCTGATGTTGCCATAGTCTAGTCGTCCCTTTGGAAACTTGTTATCTGTCCCAGTTTAGTTTTCGCGGAAGGGCATTCCAAACGCCCGAAGCAGTTCCCTGGCTTCCCCATCGTTTCGCGACGAGGTGACAAAGGTAATATCCATACCCTGGGTGAAGTTCATCTTGTCGGGATCCACCTCGGGAAACACGCTTTGTTCTGAAAGTCCCATGGAATAGTTGCCGTTGCCATCAAAGCTCTTGGGGCTGATACCCCGAAAGTCACGGATACGGGGAAGGGCAACACTTATCAGCCGGTCCATGAACTCGTACATGAGCTTGCCGCGAAGGGTGACCCTTGCGCCAATTTCATTGTTTTCGCGCAGGCGAAAACCGCTCACGGCGACCTTGGCCTTGCGGATTTGGGCCCGTTGACCGGCAATCATACCGAGCTGGTCAGCGGCTTCCTTCATCCGGTTTTTGTCCGTCAAAGCCTTGCCAACACCCATGTTGATTACGATCTTTTGCAACTTTGGGATACTGTTGACATTGACCCGGCCCAATTTTTCCTTGAGGCCGTTGACAATCTCCGCTTTGTACCGTTCCAATAACCGCGCCATGTCCCACCTCTATTATTCTTTGAATCCTGGCCCTTTAAGGATCCCTTTATCCCTGGATCCTTACCGCTTTGGGTCGGGCAATTAACCTTAATTGACCTGAACATTTCTTGCAGGCAAGAAACTTGGATCCGTCCTGCTCAACCTTTACCGCTGTACGAACACCCCGTCGGCAGCTGGGACAGAAAAGCAATACATTACTCTGCTGGATAGGCATCTCCTTGGAGAGACGACCGCCCTGCATGTTGCGCTTGCTGGGCCGTACATGCTTGTACACCCGGTTAACGCCCTCAACCACCACTTTGTCCTTGGAGGGAAGCGTCCGAAGCACCCGGCGGGACTTGTTCAAGTCAGCATCGTTGCCGGTTATCACCGCAACCAGATCGTTTTTTCGAATCTTCATCAGAAATCACTCCCGAAGGCCCCGTCCATCGTCCGGCAGGACCACTGTATTTTACTTGCCTTTCCCTTGGAAAAGCAGAGCTTATATCACTTCCTCGGCGAGGTTGGTGATTTTGGCAAATTTCTTGTCCCGGAGTTCCCTGGCGACCGCACCAAAAATGCGGGTTCCCCGGGGATTATCCTCTTTGT
>SXGU01408761.1_pt1 | contig 17725 bp, 10 predicted proteins | sample 3174531 | NCBI WGS metagenome assembly SXGU01 (sample SAMN11356863, study PRJNA531348) | freshwater metagenome | isolation source: freshwater sample F1-140 | place: China: Fuxian Lake, Yuxi | collected 2017-12-25 | reverse complement strand
CTTGGCGCCACCACCCTGGGTTACGGACTGGGATGGGCCGGTGCCGCGGCTTTCAACCCGCCCCAGAGCGAGCGCCGCACGCTCTCGATCATGGGCGACGGAGGGTTCTGGCATAACGGCCTCACCAGTGGTGTCGCAAACGCGGTATTCAACAAGACCGATGGTGTGCTGATGGTAGTGGACAACCGCTACACCGCCGCCACGGGTGGCCAGGACATCCTGTCCTCGATTGCCGAGAATCCGCTGCGCACGACGCAAAAGTCTATCGAGCAGGCGATCCGGGGTGTCGGCGTGGACTGGGTTCGGACGGTCGAGCGCACTTACAGTGTGGATCAGATGCGCGCGGTGCTGCGCGAGGCGCTCACGACCAAGCAGAAGGGGCCGAAAGTCGTCATTGCGCAGAGTGAATGCATGCTCAACAAGCAGCGGCGCATCAAGCCGCTCATGCAGCGGCGCATCAAAAATGGCGAGCGCGTGGTGCGCGAGCGCTTTGGAGTGGATGAGGACGTTTGCACCGGGGATCACTCCTGCATTCGCCTCTCCGGCTGTCCTTCGCTCACCATCAAGGACAGCGCCGATCCTTTTCGCACCGACCCGGCGACACAAGTGCTCGACTCCTGCGTCGGCTGCGGCCTGTGCGGCGAGGTGGCGCACGCGGCAGTGCTCTGTCCGTCTTTCTTCCGCGCCCGCATTGTCAGCAATCCTACGCGCAGGGAGCGATTGGCCAAAGCATTGGGCGCGGCGCTGATCGGGTTCCTGCAAGCTCGCATCGACAGGAGGCTCGCGCGCTATGGTCACTGAGATGGCATCCCCACGGGCGATAACGATCGCCATCCTCGCCATGGGCGGCGAGGGCGGCGGCGTGCTCGCCGACTGGCTTGTCGCGACGGCGGAGCAGAACGGCTATTTTGCCCAGACCACGTCGGTACCGGGAGTGGCCCAGCGTACCGGCGCGACCATCTATTATGTTGAGCTGTTTCCTGCCGATGCGGGGATGGCGCAAGGCATGCCGGTCCTGGCGCTGATGCCGGTGCCGGGCCAAGTCGATATCGTTCTCGCCTCGGAACTGATGGAGGCGGGACGCGCCATTCAACGCGGGCTGGTGACGCCGGACAGAACGACGCTCATCGCCTCGACCCACCGCGCCTATTCGATTGCCGAACGGGCAGCCATGGGAGACGGCCGCGTCGATTCACGTCAACTGATCGATGCCGGGATGACGGCAGCGAAGCGCTTCATTCGCGCGGATTTCGCGCAACTCGCGCAGAAATCGGGCAGCGTTGTCAGCGCGGCACTATTCGGCGCTTTGGCTGGCGCTCGGATACTGCCGTTTGCGCGCGACCGTTTCGAGTCGACGATCCGTCGCGCCGGTGTCGGCGTGGAATCGAGCCTGAAAGCCTTCGCGGCTGGTTTTGACAGCGTTTCGCGGCCCCCGGACGTTCAGGATGGGGCCATTCGTCCGCAGATCAAGCTCGGTCCCGCATTGGCTGGATTCGCGGACCGTATCGAGCGGGAATTCCCGCCCGCGCTCCGCGAAGTGTTGTTGGCAGGGGCGGTGCGTCTGGCCGACTATCAGGATCCGGACTATGCCGCGCTCGCGCTCGACCGGCTGCAACCGATAGCGAGTCTTGATCGGGAGCACGGTGACGGCGAAACGCGTCTGTTGACGGCAACCGCACGCCATCTGGTTGCATGGATGAGCTACGAGGACGCAGTGCGCGTGGCGGATCTCAAGATACGCCGCAGCCGATTCGAACGCGTGGCGCGCGAGGTCGGCTGTCAGGAGACGCAATTGCTGGAGATCGAGGAATTCATGCACCCGCGCGCTGAAGAGATCGCCGATATCCTCCCGGTCGTCATCGGCCGCTGGCTGTTGTCATCGCCAGCGGCGCGGCGGCTGTTGGAGCGGGGCGGGCGGGTGGTCAAGACGACCGCTTTGCGCCATTTTCTGCTGCTGTATGCGATTGCCGCGTTGCGCCCGCTACGCAGAAAATCGCTGCGATTCGAGGTCGAACAGCAGCGCATCACCGCGTGGCTCGAAACCATCGAATCCCTCGCCTCGGAGAACTACGGCTTGGCGCTCGCCGCAACCGAATGCCAGCGACTGATCAAAGGCTATGGAGACACGCATCACCGAGGCAGCGCCAACTTTGACGCAGTGTTGTGGGCATTGCCGCGGATACGCATGCAGCATGATCCCGCCTCAAGCATGCGCGATCTTATTTGCGCAGCACTGGCGGACGATAGCGGCCAGAAGCTTGCGTTTGCGCTAAGGAACCTCTGACAGTCTTCTCCCTCTCTATTTTGCTCGGCTTCCCATCACCGCCGTTTCCGCTGGTCGGACCGTTCTTCCTGGCCTTGCGCCTGTTGCCGAGCCAGGAAGACGGCATAAGCGGTCTTGCAGCGTGCGCTTTCTCTGCTGCATCAATGTTCGCCAAGCGGATCTAAAATTGAGAGTGCGCGGGCGGCAACCGATAGGGTGGCCGGTGTCGCAGATTTCGCTGATGTCCATTCGGTGCCGAATCGTACACAGTGAAGCAACCAAATGGCATATGCCTGGGATGGCAGGATCTCTACACCGTTTTCCGCAGCTACAGCCGATGGCAATACAGCCCTTCAGCTGATCGCTTGGAGGACTGGGCAGGGGAGCATGTTTTGCCAGGGGAGTGTCAGGTTTTTTGTGGTGCGCCGGGAGAACGGCATATCTGGCGGAGGCGGCGAGATTCGAACTCACGGAAGGCGCAAACCTTCGCTGATTCTCAAGTTCATCCAAGCTTTCAAATAAATCAAATACTTAATGCACTTTCATCTCCGCACATCTCCTTGAATCGTGCCAATTTTTCCTTAAGGAATTCGCCTCAAGGTGCTTAATTATGGAGAAGATTTTTGCTTAATATTTAGGCAGCGCCCCAAATGATTAGACGTGAATACTCCACTCTGGATACCCTACTATCTGTTCCCAGAATAAAGTTAACCGTTATTCAAACGTATTGATCTGTTGTTTAATGCGCCGTCTCGCCGGTGACGGGATACCACAAGTTTGCGCACTTTTGCCACTGCTTATGGCAAAATCGGCATTTACCACTGGCAACTTTGATTTCCGCACTTGATTCGTTTGTATTTGCCGTGGAAATGGCAAAGACCTAAGACGTTCGTTTGTGCCGTCAATAGGAGTACACCTCTTGGCCACGGATTCGACAACCAAAATGTGAGGTCATCATGCCAATTCAGTGGATCGATACGCAGGAGCGGAGCCACACATCTGCGAAATGCCTCTTGGCGGTTTTGGTCTCTTTGTCGGCGCTGATGCCCGGTGTCGTCCTGGGGCAGGATCAAAAGATGATCCGCATTGGCGTCAGCAAAATTGTCTCCCATGCGGCTTTGGATGCCGACGAAAAAGGGTTTGAATCTGCCTTGGCCAGCGCTGGCTTCAAAGAGGGGGTCAACGTCACTTACGACCGCCAGAACGCTCAGGGGGACCCTGCCAAAGCCGCCGCGATCGCCCGCAAGTTTGAAGCGGAAAAGGTCGATCTGGTGCACGCCATTGCCACACCGAGCAGCCAAGCCGTGGTTAAAGTCATCAGCAAGATTCCAGTGGTGTTTTCCTCGATTAGTAATCCGGTTGACGCCGGTATTGTGCCCAAAGACAGTGCGCCGGGGAAGAAGACCGGATCCAACGTCACCGGTGTGAGCGACATGTGGCCTGTCCTATTGCAGATGGAAACTTATACCAAGTTTGTTCCCAAGGCCAAGAAGTGGGGCACGATCTATAACCCGACCGAGGCCAATTCGGTCACCCATGTCAAGGCCATCCGCGCTGCGGCAACCTCCCTTGGACTCGATCTGATTGAGGTGACTGTTCTTAGTGGCAAAGAGGTTGAACAAGCAGCCCTCTCACTGGTGGGTAAGGTTCAGGCCATCACCATCACTTCGGACAATACCACGGTGGCCAATATCGATGCCATTGCGCGTGTTTGCAACAACCACAAGATCGCGCTGTTTGCCGGTGATGTGGACAGTGTTCCAAGGGGCGCGGTCGCCGCCTATGGCATGGACTATTTCTTGATTGGCTACTCGGCTGGAAAAAAGGCCGCACTGGTGCTCAAAGGCGTGAAGCCGGGTGACATCCCTTGGGGGCCGGTGGAAAAGTTCAGCTTGGTCATCAATCAAAAGGCGGCCAAGGCACAGGGCGTGAGCGTTTCCGCGGACTTGCTGAAGAAAGCCGACAAAGTTCTTGAATGAGCGCCATACCTGCCCGTGGACTCAGCAGTGTCGGCAAGCCGATGCGGTCCACCACAAGCATGTACGTCGCCGTCGCAATCTTGGTGTTAGCCATGGGGGTGGGCTCGTATGTCGACATCGAGTATGACCGGATGCACGCCCGCCACCAGGAAATCAATACCGGACTGGAAAGAATGGTTCGGCTTAGTCAGGAGTTGTCCAGCATGCTGCTGGTTGCCGTGCTGGAGCAGAACACGCTGCGCACGGCGAGTTACGACACCGTCAACGTAGATCTCGAAGCCACCATCAAGACCGTGGGGCATCTTACCCGCAAACTGAACCTGTCCGAAGAGATCTCCGCATTGAGTGATGACCGCAGCAAGTTGCATGTCATTGAAGAAGCGGCATTGAAGTTGATGCGGCTGGAGCGCTGGGATGAGGCGCATCGGATGTTGTTCTCCGACTCCTATGTGCTAGCCAAGAAAGTCTACGAAATTAACAGCGAAACGGCGGTCGGTGCGTTGACGGGTGAATTGGCGAGAACCAACGAGTATTTCGAGAGACTGAGACTCGCCGCTCAGGCCATGCGAATTGGCGCGCTCCTGCTGCTGCTATGGATTGGCGCCATGTTTTCACGCCGATTGCGTTTGGAACTCGCGGAGCAAGCCAGCTTGCGGGAGGCAATAAGCGCCTCGAACCGCGAGCTGGAAGACAAGGTACGCCAGCGCACGGCAGAACTGCAGGCCGCCAATCGCCAATTGGAGGCCTTGAGCACGACCGACGGCCTTACGGGGCTGGCCAACCGTCGAAAGTTTGATCTTGAATGGGACGCCGAATGGCAGCGCGCCAGTCGTCAAGGTCTGCCCCTGGCCATTGCCATGCTGGACGTGGACCAGTTCAAAGCCTACAACGCTCACTACGGGCATCAGATGGGTGACGTGTGCCTGAAGATGGTCGCTCAGGCTGTGGGCACTGCGGTGCAGCGGTCCGGAGAACTGGTGGCCCGCTACGGTGGTGAAGAATTCGCGGTCATCCTGCCTGGTCTGGGCGGCGCCGAAGCCGTGGCGGCAATGGAGCGCGTACGGGCAAACCTGCAAGCGCTGGATCTGCCTCATGCCAAGGCGACGGTTGCAGGCGTGGTCACCGTCAGCATTGGCGTTGCATCGTCGGTGCCCCAAGTGGGGGAGAACTCCGCCAGCCTGGTGCAGCGGGCGGATGCGGCGATGTATCAGGCCAAACATCTGGGCAGAAATCAGGTGGTGCTCGCGACGTAGCGAAGCCCATACCCCTTTGGCGCCGGCGCCATTGATGTAGGCGAAGGTAAATTCGTCGTTACGTCGCTGGTGGTTGCAAATAGTGCGTTTACGTATTGCAAGCCGATTATGACTGGCAATACTTTTGCGGAGAACAGTATTTCCAATACCGGCTGCCGATTCATCCCACCCAGATGGCGCGCTTTCGCAACCAAAGCCATCGCGTTCCCGACCGACGCCAGGCTGTAGGATTCACGCGCAAGAGCGGCACGACAAGCACAATTGCGGTCACAACCTGCGCAAAATCCTGAACCGCCTGCACTTTTTCCCATCGCAAAAGCGTGCCGCGACTCAATGAAAATGGACTTTTTCAGGGGTGACTAGTTATCCAGGACCGGTTGTCGGCGACACGTAGCAGTCACCCATTGATTTAGTCAGCATGAAGTTGCTCGCCGTTGTTGAGGCTAATTCTGTGTGTAACCGGGTATTAAATTTGCTTGCTGCAGTGCGCCATATTTATGGGATGGCAACCTTTCCCTGTCCGGGTAAACTTGCCAATAGTTTCAGATGTGCAATATTGAATAATGAAGGCGTACCGCCTTACTGGCTACAGGAATAGAAAAGACAATGGCTTACGCATGGTCGCAGTTACAGTCGGCAGTAAAAGCCATTACCGACGCTAACAATAAGCGCACTGGACTGATACGCGCATTTAACAAGTTATCGAAGTTGCGAATGAAGGATTTGCCCGCCGAAGCGCGCGAGAGTTTTGCAGACTTAACTGCCCGCGTGCGCGCCTACCAATGGAACAGGATCACGCCAGAAGAAGTGAAGCACTATGTCGCGTCCGTTACCGACGCCGAAATCAACGCAGCGATTGCCAAGATCATTGCCATGCGCGACGCGGTGGCTTCCTACCAGCCAGTCTCGCGACATGCTGCGTAACAAACGACCGCATATCCTCCGTGAGCATTCCTGTTGCCGACACCTCTGCCGACTAAGCTGTTGACGTCAATCAAAGTGCGTCAGTACTTGTGCGGGACCCAGGAAGTGCGGGCGTACTATTTGCCCGTTGTACATGAAAATCCACATTCAGGAAAATAAGTGAGACAGGAGCCCGCAAGGCATAAGTTGAGCGGGCTTCTTTTATGATCGTCTTATGCATAAAGCGAATATCTCTTATCATGGAAATAAAGAAGACAACTATGATGCGCTGCAGTATAGTGATCCTGTCTCCTCCAACTCTCCTAGAATTGGATTTAGCCCGCAGACCGCAAGGTGTGCGGGCTTTTTTTATTTCCGCGGCTAAAACCGGAAGTGCGCACGAAGACATTTCCAATTCCTGCCACCGTAACCCAGCACCGTCATGATTCCGCCCTCGGCATACACATCAACTGATATGCATGCCGACAGCTACCCGACTTCACTCATCTGCCTTTGATTTTATTCAAGAGTCCCGCTACGGATTGAACGGGATAATGAATCGTTTCTTCGTCGTTTATGTCTGCCTGTTAAGTGCCATATGTTTTGCCTGAAGGAGATGCCATGCGATATTTCGTTACGGGTGCAACTGGCTTTATCGGAAAAAGGCTGGTCCGAAAACTATTGGCGCAAGAAGGCAGCATTGTTTGCTTTTTGATGCGCGAAGAGAGCCGCGACAAGCTTCCTGCCTTGATGGAATACTGGGGTGGGGAGCAGGGCAGAGCCATTCCGGTGTGCGGCAATATATGCATGAAGCAGCTCGGCATATCCGAGAAGGATCTGGACGCATTAACAGGGCAGATAGACCATGTCTTTCACCTGGCCGCCATTTATGATCTGAGCGCGGAAGCCGGGTCCCAGGTAGCAACCAATGTCGAAGGCACGCGTAATGTGGTTGCATTGGCGAATCGGTTGCGAGTCGCGCATTTCCACCATGTCAGTTCGATTGCTGCCGCCGGCTTGTACCAGGGCAGCTTTCGGGAAGACATGTTCGACGAGGCCGAAAACCTCGACCATCCGTATTTCAAGACCAAGCATGATTCTGAAAAAATCGTCCGCGAGGAGTGCGAGGTGCCGTGGCGGGTATACCGCCCCGGCATGGTAGTCGGCGATTCCCGTACTGGCGAGATGGACAAGATTGACGGCCCCTATTATTTCTTCAAGCTGATTCAGCGCTCGCGCCAGATGCTGCCGCCATGGATGCCTTCCATCGGGCTCGAGGGCGGGCGACTCAACATCGTTCCCATCGATTACGTGGTTAGTGCGATGTGCCATATCGCCCATCTGCCCAAACTCGATCGGCAGTGCTTTCACCTCACCGATCCAAACGCATTGCGCGTGAGTGAAGTACTCAATATCTTTGCCCGTGCCGCCCATGCGCCGACGATGAGCTTGCACGTCAACGCAGCCTTGTTCGGTTTCATACCCGATGTGATTCGCAAAGGCGTGATGGCCTTGAAGCCGGTGCAAACGATCAAGGACGCGATCATGACCGATCTCGGCCTTCCTGACGACGTCATGCAGTTCATTAATTATCCGACGCGCTTTGACAATCGCCAGGCGGCGAGCGCGCTCAAAGATAGCGGCATTGTGTGTCCGCCTCTGGAACAATATGCGGATCGCATCTGGGATTACTGGGAGCGCCACCTCGACCCGGACCTGTTTGTCGATCGCAGCCTGCATGGCCAGGTGGAAGGGAAAACGGTGCTGGTGACCGGCGGCTCATCCGGTATCGGCCTCGCCACTGCCAAAAAGCTTGCGGAAGCGGGGGCGATCACCCTCATTTGCGGGCGCGACGAAGCAAAACTAGCTGCCGCGAAAAAAGAGATCGGCGCACAAGACGTCGAGATTTTCACTTATCAAGTCAATCTCGCCGACATGGACGATTGCGACCGGTTCCTCAAGGTGCTGCTCGCCGAGCATCAAGGGATCGATATTCTGATCAATAACGCCGGACGCTCCATACGCCGTCCGATCGAGGCCAGTTTCGATCGCTTCCACGATTTCCAGCGGACGATGCAACTGAATTACTTCGGTTCGCTGCGGATTACCATGGGCCTGCTGTCGGCCATGATCGCGCGCGGTTCCGGGCAGGTCGTCAATATTTCATCGATTGGCGTATTGACCAACGCACCGCGTTTTTCCGCCTATGTCGCCTCGAAAGCGGCGCTGGACGCATGGACCTTGTGCGCGGCGTCGGAGTTTGCCGATGTCGGCATCAAGTTCACGACAATCAACATGCCGCTGGTGCGTACCCCGATGACCGCTCCGACCACGGTCTATCGCGATGTTCATGCATTGATGCCGGAAGAGGCGGCGGATCTGGTGGTGCAGGCAATCATTCACAAGCCGGTGCGCATCGCCACTCGCCTGGGCGTTACCGGCCAGGCAATCCATGCGCTGATGCCGCGTGTCGCGCAGACCATTCTCAACTCGATGTTCCGCATGTTTGGCGAAACAGAAGCGGAGGCTGTCCCCGGCAAGGAAGGAACGAAGGCATTGCCGCCGCCTTCCGCGGAACGGTTCGCAATGCAACATTGGCTGCGGGGCATGCATTTCTAATCAACGACGCTTTCCACTAGCGGCTCTTCTTAACATGTGCGCCGGTATTCGCTTGGCCAATTCCGGAAAATCGATTGCAATAATTACACTAAATCAATTTTTTTTCGTGATTGATATTTTAGTACATGAATTTGATGTACTTTATGCAGTTGTATTGACTAGAAAAATATCAAGAGAGAACGCATGATGACACTGGTAAAAGAGCAATCCATTGTCATCCTTGCCAACCCAATCCTACGATGTTCAGGATATGACGAATTTAATTCCGCAGGCGGATGTGGTTTATGTGGTCGACGACGATCTGTCGGTATTGAAAATGTTGCAGGCGCTGGTGGCAACCACTGGCGCGAACGTGCGGGTATTCAGGTCGGCCAAGGAATTTTTGGCGGACTACCGCCCGGTTCGATGCGCCTGCCTGGTGTGCGATCTACGCATGCCCGAGATGGATGGGATGGAGTTGCAGACGCGGCTGATGGCCATGGATGCCGCGCCGCCGATCATCTTCCTGACCGGGTTCGCGGACGTGAGCATTGCCGTGGAAGCCATGAGGCGTGGCGCTTTCGACTTTCTGGAGAAGCCTTTTAGCGCCGAGGCCTTGCTGGGCAAGATAAGGTCAGCATTGGACAGCAATAGGGGCGCATATGAAAAATGGCTTGAGCGCCGGGCCAAGGAAGCCCGCATGGCCTTGCTCACGCTCAGGGAGCGCAGCGTGATTCGTTCCGTGATAGACGGTAAATCAAGCCGGGAAATAGCGGAATCGCTTGGCATTAGCGTGCGCACGGTCGAAAACCACCGGACCCGGATCATGGAAAAACTGAACGTCGAATCGACGGTGGAGCTGGTCAAGCTCTTCCTGTAAAAACCTACTTGTTCGGCTCCACAGCCAGATACTCGGCGACGATATTGGCAAGAATTTTTGCCGGCACCGGCTTGACGAGAAAGCGGCGGATGCCGATCTGGCGGGCCGATTCCTCATCGATCACGTTGCTGTAACCCGTGCTCAAGACGATGGGGATATCGGGGCGGCATGCGAGCATGGTGCGGGCAAGCTCGGCGCCGGTCAATTCCGGCATGGTTTGATCGGTAATCACCATGTCCACGCAATACGGATCGCGCTGGAACAACTGCAAGGCTTCGGTCGAGCTGGTCAGGCCGGTGACCCTGCAGCCGAAATTTTCGAGCAACGTGGTCATGAATCCCACGATGCTCGCTTCGTCGTCCACCACCATCACATGCCCGCACACGACGGTATTTTCGGCAGCCGGTTTGCCGTCGTGGGCAAGGCGCGCGCTTTTGCGCGATTGGGCCGGAAGATAGATGCGGAAGTCAGTTCCCGCGCCAGGCATGGTAAGCACTTCGATATGGCCGTTGGCGGAGTGAACGATGCCGTGCAATACCGACAGGCCCAATCCGCTGCCTCGCCCGACTTCCTTGGTAGTAAAGAAAGGATCGAAAATCTTCAACAGGTCTTCCTGCAGAATCCCCGATCCGGTATCGCGCACCGACATCATCAAATACCTGCCGGAGAAACGTTGATGGCATGAATCGCACGCTTTGGCCACATTCACAACGGTCAGTTCGGCCTTGATTTCGATCGTGCCGGCGCCGGCCATGGCGTCACGGGAGTTGACTCCCAGGTTCATCAATATCTGGTGTAGTTGGACCGGACTTATCAGCACTTCCGGCAGCACCGTGGCGATGTCGGTCTTGATCGAGATCGATGTCGGCATGGTGGACCGCAATAGCCTCGCCACTTCTTTCACGATGGGCGCGACGTCGATGGCTTCGGTCGCCACTCCCCTTTTGTGGCTGAAGGTAAGCAATTGGGCCACTAATTCCTTGGCGCGGATTCCGGCCTGCAGGATTTCCTGGAGATACTGACTCAACTGGGGATTTTGCTTGACGTCGGCCGACATCTGGATCAGTTCGGCATATCCGAACATGGAAGTCAGGATATTGTTGAAATCGTGGGCGATGCCCCCGGCCAGGTGACCGATCAGCTCCATCTTCTGGGCTTGTTTCAATTGCGTTTCCAGCGCTTTTTGTTCCTGTTCGGTGTTGAATCGCGCGGTGATGTCGCGACGGTAGCAGAGCACGCCGTAAATTTCTTGCGACGAATCGCGCAACGGTCCCTTGAACGTATCGAAAACCCGATATTCGCCATTGCCGAAGAAAATCCGGTCACAGGGATCGTGGATCGACTGGCCGCTGAAAACCACCTCGTCGTTGTGAAAGCCCTCTATGCCCTTATCTGGATTGCCATAGCATACGTCCGCTGGTAGAAAATCGGTGTCGTAGCGGCCGATCATGCGCTCGGGAGTCTGGTTGAAGGCGCTGGCAAAACTCTGATTGACCAGCATGAAGCGGTGTTCCCTATCCTTGACGTGAATCCAGTCCGGGGTCGAGTCGATCACGCGTTGCAGCAGTATCTTGGATTCGCCAATTGCATTGGCTGTGCGCTTGTATTCGGTGATGTCCTCCTTGATGGCCAGATAATGGGTGATGCGGCCATCGGGCTGGCGGACGGGGGAGACGCGCGCGGATTCGTGGTAGATCTCGCCGTTCTTGCGCCTGTTGATGAACTCGCCTTGCCAGATGTCGCCTCGACCAAGGGTGCTCCACATCTGCGTGTAGGTGCTCGCGGGGGTCTGGCCCGAGCGGAGCATGCGCGGATTCTGCCCCAGCACTTCTTCGGCGGCGAAGCCACTGATGTCGCTGAAAGCACGGTTGACGTACTCGATGCAGCCAGCGAGGTCGGTAATGATGATGCTATGGGAAGTCTGCTCCACCGCCAGCCAGAGCTTGTTTAACTGTTCTTCGGCTTCCCGCTGGTTGGTGATGTCGCGCGCGGTGCCGTAAATCAGCCGGTTATTCTGGTCAGTTAAGCCATGCCATGACAACAGCCGGATTGTTCCGTCCTTGCACCGGTAACGGTTCTCGAAGTCGAGCATCATTTCGCCCTGCGCCAGCTTTTTCATTTCTTCTAGCGTTGCCTGCCGATCTTCAGGAAGAATGAAATCGGTCATGGGCCTGGCCAGCAGTTCTTCTTCCGAATAACCAAGTACTTTGCTGAAGGAGGGGTTCACTTTCTTGAAGTAGGCGTCTTCTCCAGCGGAATACATCATGTCGGGAGACAGGGTAAACATGGCCTGGAACATTTCTCTCTCCAATTCAGCCTGCTTGCGCTCCGTGATGTCGAGACAGGAACCGACATAGCCCTTGAATTCCCCTTGCTCATCAAACATTGGCTGGCTGGTATCCAGCATCCAGCGATATTGCCCATCGTGGCGCCTGATCCGCATTTCCCTGACAAATGGCTTGCGCGCATGGAAGTGGCTGGTAGAGATTGCCCAAGCCGTTTCCAGGTCCTCTGGATGAATGATGTCTTTCCACCCGCTACCCAACTCCTGCTCCAGGCTCCTGCCGGTAAAGGCGAGCCAGGTTTTGTTGACCCAAATGAGTTGCCTGCTGGTGTCCGCCACCCAAGCCATCCCGGGCGACAAGTCGGCAATGAAGCGAAAGCGCGCCTCGCTTTCATGCAAGGCGTTTTCCGCACGGTGCCGCATGACGATCTCCAGCACTTTGGTGGCGATCATTTGCAACTGCTGGCTATCTTCTTCGACATAGTCGCTGGCCTTGTTGCCAACGCCGATGACCATGCGTATCTGGTCGCCATCGAATATCGGCGCACTCATGTAGCGCACCAGGCGCGCATGTCCCTCGGGGAGGGCTTTCTTGCCTGGACTATTCGGATAATCATTGTGGATGACTGGCCGGCGCGCGGCAATGCAATCGGCCAGGATGCCGGCGCCATCGAGCGGAACATGGTTGTCGTGAATGCTGGCGCACTGCTTCAAGGCTTCGGCATTCCAGATGGTCAGAAAAATCGTGTTCTGGTCATCGTTGAACAGATGCAGGTAGCCGATCTCGCTTTTTGTCGTCCTGACCGCGATATCCAGCGCGAGATCGCAAATCTGCCGTTCCGTCATCTGGCTGGCGCGTTGATTGAGATCCAGCAGGAGTTCCAATCCTTCCTCGTATTGACGCTTGTGTTCGAGCGCAAGGTCCAACCGGCCGCGGAAGCGGGTTTCACTTTCCAGCAGGCTTTTCTCGGCTGCCATTTTGCGGCGCCGGTTGATCATCAATCCGGAAATCGTCAACAACTGCGTCAAAAAGATGACTATCGCTCCCACGATCAAATCGCTGTGATCTTCCCAGAGCGAGGCTGGCTGATTGACGAAAAGGGTGTCCTTGGGCGGGTGGCTCACATCGTCCCGCCAGGGATCGATTTGGTCCGGATTGACGATCTGGCGGCCCTGCGCCTGTGTGGCCGTCGGCATCGGCGCACGAACAGGGATAGCGGGTACTGATGGAGCGATTTCACGCCCCTCATGCGGCAAGATTTTCTTTTCGCCGGGTGCGGTGGTGAACACCGAATTCACCTGCGGCGAATCGGCTCCCCAGATTGGCGGCGAGAGGAAAAGAAGCAGCGCGAGCATGCGTCCGGCGGACTTCCATGGTCTCGCCGAAGCGAAACGCGGCATGGGTTGATCCACGCGCCGTGGATAACATTCGGTAGTTTGCATTTGATGTTTGACGATGCGGTCAAGCTTGGTCCCCTCAACCTACTTGAGATCGGATCAGGAAACAAGCTGTGCGCATGAGTAGAAATACCTGGTTTGTCGAAGATTTCCTGGCGTTGTGGCATTCCGGTGACGGCAGTGAGTATTTCTACTCTAGGCAGGTTAAAAAAATTGGATAAGTATGCCGCTGTAGTGTTCGCGACCCTTTCAGCTAGGTATTGATGACGATATGCATGACGTAGGCATTGAAATTAAAAAATACGGGGCTTCGCAAGCCACCCATTGCATCCAGGAGAGCGAGCGATGAACGTTCTCAAACGAAGTAACGCGTGCCTGTTCTATCCGGCTGTCGTGGGAGTGGGCGGCGCAATCGCGGTGCTTGTTGTTGGCGGCTGGGACTGGCTCGGCGCGTGTCTTGCCGCAGTGCTTGCCGTTGCCGGCATCGTGGCCGGCCGCATGGCGGCGCGCGAACATGCGCGGCTGCGGCAATCAATGGAAGATTACCTGCTCGGCCAGCAGGAATTCGGCGCGCAGGTGGCGCCGGTATGGGCCGGTCATATTGAGGTCTCGCGCGAGCAAATGGAAAGCGCCGTCTGTTCGCTGTCCGAATTGTTTTCCCGAATCGTGGACCAGCTTCAGCAAACCGTCCAATCCTCCGGCATGGCGATGGGCTCGATCGAAGACCGCGACACCGGCCTGGTGGCGGTGTTCGCGCGCAGTGAAAATGAGCTGCGCAACATGGTGACCGCGCAAAGGACCGCGATGGCGAGCATGACCGCGATGCTCGGCAAAGTGCAGGGCTTGAACCAGTTCATCGCGGAATTGCAGGACATGGCGGCCAATGTCGCCCAGATCGCCGCGCAAAGCAACCTGCTGGCGCTGAATGCGGCGATCGAAGCGGCGCGCGCCGGCGAAATGGGAAGAGGGTTCGCCGTGGTCGCCAAGGAATTTCGCATGTTATCCACGCAGTCCGCGGAAACCGGCAGGCATATCGCCGAAAAAGTCGGCGTCATCAGCGCGGCGATCGTCTCCACCTGCAGCGCGGCGGAAGACTCGACGCGCCAGGAAGACGTTTTCCTGGCCGAATCCGAACAGACGATCAGCACGGTACTGACCGAACTGCGGGGCGTCGCCGATGCCTTGCATCGCTCCGGCGAGCTGCTCAAGGAAGAGAGCATCGGGATCGGCGAGCAGATCAGCGCCGCGCTGGTGCAGTTGCAGTTCCAGGATCGGGTCAACCAGATTCTGTCGCATGTCAAAGGCAATATCGAGTGCCTTCCCGGTTTCTTCGAACAGCATTGCCGGCAGGTCGAGGCGAACGGGGCATTGGCGCCACTCGATGCACAGACGCTGTTGGCCGAGCTGAAGAAAAACTATGCGATGGCCGAGCAGCACGCGGTTCATGCCGGCGGCAAGGCCAAGCAAGCAGAAGATTCCGACATCACTTTTTTCTGAGAGGACGGTATGGGAAAAACGATCATGGTCGTGGACGACTCCGCATCGATGCGGCAGGTGGTCGGCATTGCACTGAAAGGTGCAGGCTACGAGGTCATCGAAGGCAAGGACGGCAAGGACGCCATTGCCAAGCTGACCGGGCAAAAGGTGCATCTCATCATTAGTGACGTCAACATGCCCGTCATGGATGGCATCACCTTCCTGAAGCAGGTCAAGCAAATGCCGAATTACAAGTTCACGCCGATCATCATGCTGACCACCGAATCCGAAGAAGCAAAAAAGCGCGAAGGGCAGGCCGCGGGCGCCAGGGCTTGGGTGGTCAAACCCTTCAAGCAGGAACAGTTGCTGACTGCCGTGCAAAAGCTCTGCTTACCGTAAGGCGGGCGACTTTCCCGCGCGTCTATGTTGTTGCGTTCTTCGGACTTTTGTATGGGTAGACGGAACGCTTCGCGCGGGGTTTGCCAAAACCTCCGTCATTCCCGCGAAGGCGGGAATCCATACGGAGTTACTCGTATGACTGGCTTATGGATTCCCGCCTTCGCGGGAATGACGGAGGTTTTAAGGTGGGCACAGTAATACCAGGCAGATACCCACAGAAAACCCGGATGAATCATTTGTTGGAGAACCCCATGAAGTCTGCCACCAAGAAAAAAAACAACGCGGCTATGTTGCGCATCGAAGGCGAGATGACCATCTACCGGTCTGCAGAATTGAAAGAGGCGCTGCTGGCGCCGCTGGCGTCGGCAAACGCGCTGGAAGTCGATCTGTCCGGCGTGACCGAGATCGACACCGCCGGCGTGCAATTGCTGATGCTCGCCAAGATCGTGGCGCTGGCAAGGGATAGCGCGTTGCGTCTGGTTGCGCACAGCCCGGCCGTGCTGGATGTGCTTGAGCTGCTCAGCCTGACCGGCTATTTCGGCGATCAGATCGTCCTGTCGTCGCGCGCCGGCGCCAGCGCCGGTTCGGCCAATGCCTCCGGGAGAAGCGCACATGGAACTTGATCAAGCGCTGCAGACCTTCATCGTCGAGAGCCGCGAGCTGTTGGAGGACATGGAAAACGCGCTGCTGTCGATCGAGCAGGCTGATGAAAAAGCCGAGTTGATCAACGCGATCTTCCGGGCCGCGCACACCATCAAGGGATCGTCCGGACTGTTCGGACTGGGCCATGTGGTGGCCTTTACCCACGTTGTCGAAAGCGCGCTGGACCGCGTGCGCAACGGCGAGCTGAGGATAGAGGAAGGCCTGGTTGCCCTGTTGCTGTCCTGCGGCGACCACATCGGCGCGCTGGTCGATGCGATCGCTTCCGGCCGGCTTGAGGCGGATGACGCATTGACGGGGCAAGGCGAGCCTTTGCTTGCGCGGTTGCACGCCTACCTCGGACAGCAGCAGGAGCAAGCCGCCTTGCCGGCAACCGCGGGCTGCCAGGACGCCGACCCGCTCGAGCGCATCGAGGGCGAAAGCGTCGACGCCGACCATTGGCATATCTCCTTGCGCTTCGGCCCGGATGTGCTCAGGAACGGCATGGACCCGCTGTCATTCATCCGCTATCTCGGCACGCTCGGCGCCATCACGCGCATCGCCACCTTGCCCGATGCGATTCCCGCCGCCGGACAGATGGATCCGGAAGCGTGCTACCTGGGTTTCGAGATCGCGTTCAAAAGCGATGCCGACAAGGCGGCCATCGAAAACGTGTTTGAGTTTGTGCGCGACGATTGCCGCGTGCGCATCGTGCCGCCGCACAGCCGTATTTCAGAATACCTGCGACTGATCGCGGAGCTGCCGGAGGACGCCGCGCGGCTGGGCGAAATCCTGGTGCGATGCGGCAGCGTGACCGCGCACGAGCTCGAAGTCGCGCTTGCCGCGCAAGGACAAGCGCAACCGTCCCCGCCGCAAATCGGCGCGATCCTGGTGGAGCAGGGCGCGGTGCGTCCGGTGGTGGTCGATGCCGCGCTGGCCAGGCAAAAACAAGTAAGCGAATTGAAAGCCCAGGAGAGTCGCTCTATCCGGGTCGATGCCGACAAGCTCGATCAATTGATCAACCTGGTCGGCGAACTGATCATCGCCGCCGCCGGCGCCAATCTGGTCGCGCGCCGGGCGCAAGTGACCGAACTGCAGGAAAGCATCTCCAACGTATCGGACCTGGTCGAGGAGGTACGCGACAGCGCGCTGCAACTGCGCATGGTGAAGATCGGCGCGACCTTCAGCCGCTTCCAGCGCGTGGTGCACGACGTGTCCCGGGAGTTGGGCAAGGACATCGGATTGACGGTCGAAGGCGAGGATACCGAGCTGGACAAGACAGTGGTCGAGAAGATCGGCGACCCGCTGATGCACCTGGTGCGCAATGCAATCGATCACGGCATCGAGCCGGCCGCAGTGCGCGCCGAGCGCGGCAAGCCCGCCAGGGGCAACATCAAGCTCGACGCCTACCATGACTCGGGGTCGATCGTGATCGTTGTCAGCGACGATGGCGGCGGCTTGAAGCGCGACAGGATCCTGGCCAAGGCCATCGAGCGCGGACTGATCGAGCCCGGCCAGCATGTATCCGACGACGACGTCTACAACCTGATCTTCGAGCCCGGCTTTTCCACTGCCGAGCAGATTTCCAACCTGTCGGGGCGCGGCGTCGGCATGGACTTGGTCAAGCGCAACAACGCGGCGCTGCGCGGCAGT
>SXGU01369007.1_pt1 | contig 17731 bp, 14 predicted proteins | sample 3174531 | NCBI WGS metagenome assembly SXGU01 (sample SAMN11356863, study PRJNA531348) | freshwater metagenome | isolation source: freshwater sample F1-140 | place: China: Fuxian Lake, Yuxi | collected 2017-12-25 | reverse complement strand
GTTGCCGGGCTTGATGTCGCGGTGGATCACGCCCCGGTCGTGGGCGTACGACAGCGCATCCGCCACCTCGCGGGCGATCCGGAGGGCATCGTCTACCGGGAGCTGAGTCTCCCGCTCGAGCCGGTTCCGGAGTGTCTCGCCTTCGATGAACGGCATCACGTAGAACAGCTGCCCCGCCGCACTGCCGGAATCGAAGAGGGCCAGAATGTGGGGATGCTGGAGATTGGCGGTGAGCTCGATCTCCTTCAAGAACCGGTCGGGGCCGAGGACCGCGGAGAGTTCGGGGTGGAGAACCTTGAGCGCCACCCGCCGGCGGTGCCGGACGTCCTCGGCCAAATAGACCGTGGCCATCCCACCCCGGCCGAGTTCGCGGTCGAGGGTGTAGCGGTCGCCGAGGGAGTCCCGGAGCGGCTGTGGCGACGTCACAATGACCTAATCACGACCGAGATCCGCGGCCGGTTGCTGACTCCATGGAGGCGTCGCGCTTCAACGGCATGGACTGGAAAAGTAACCGGCGTTTCGAGTCTTTGCCGCTACCGTCTCACCCGCATGACCCCTTGCCGCCCTGATAGACACCATTCACCTTCTCGAGAAGCATCGGCAATGTCGTCGGGGGGCCTCGTCCTCGCTTCCGTCTATGCCCGGACCCGGTCGATCTTCGGGGTGGGGACCTGGCTGTGGATGTCGGTCTTCAACACTTGGCCGTACTCGACCAGTTGGGCCCTGACCATCGCGTTGATCCTCGTCGTCACGGTGGCGGGGGTCCTGATCGGACTGGTCTACGAGAAGGTGGGCACTCCAAAACCTGTTTGATGGACGAGTCGGGCGTCGGATCGCTTCCTGGAACCACGACAAAGGGGTCTCGGATCAAGTGACCCGAGACCCCCCCCGCCCTCCCAAGGTCAATTCTGGTGGGCCGTGAAGGCTCCGACCAACCCGGCGTGATCCGACGGCCAGATCAACCCGAACGGCCCGAGCCGTCGCGCCGAGGGCTGAATCCCGATTCGTAATTCGGTAGCCCTGAGGCCATCGGCCCCGGTGAAGCCGCGCGCGAAGAAGTAATCGATGCGTTGCTGGCAGTTCGCCACCGGATCAGAGAGTGCCGGCCCGAAGCAACTGCCGGTGGGGCCCGGATCCGCCGGGTGCAGCGCGAGCCAAGTGTCGGTGAACCCGGCGTTCTGGAACACCTGGTACATCGGCGATCCCACGACGTCGTTCAAGTCGCCGACCACGATGGCCCTCTGCGTGGTACCCAGCACCGCGGCGATCTCGGCCGCCTCCGCGCGCAGCTGACTCACCAGCGGATAACTCCCGGGGCCGACGTCGGACTCGAGATGGGTCGTCACCAACGTCACCCGCACGCTCCGGATCTTGACCGGCGCCACGATGTACCCGGCCTTCTTGTCGACCCCGGGCGCGAGCACTCCGATATTGTTCTGGAAGGTCCGCGCGATGACGTCGCCCTCGAGCTTCACTCGGCTCGCGTCGACCAAGAGGACTTCCTGGTCGAGCAGCCGAATTCCCGGGAGCGGCTGGATGTCGGTGTTGAGCACTTTCGCCACCACGACGTATGGGAGGTGCCGCTCCGCGAGGGCCGCCTGGAGGATCGCCAGGTAGTCGAGATCGATGGTCATCGGAATCCCGAGACCGGACAGATCCGCGTGAATCTCGTACACTTCCTGCAACCCGACTGCGTGGGGACGGTTCTCGGCGATTTCAGCCGCGAACGTCTTGGCCCGGGTCGGGAAATCGGTCTGCTGGAGCGTCGCGATGGACGCCTGCAATACCGGACCGAAGATGGTGGGATCGCCGGTCGCGAGGGCCGCGATGGCCGCGTCCGCGTCGAAGCCGATGTACAGGTTGCGGGTCATCATCGATACGGCTTGCCCGACGGCCCTGCCGTTCGAATACTCCGGTGCGCTCGCGGGCGCGGTGACGTCGGAGCCTCCGCTGCAGGCAGCCACCACGAGGGTGCCCACAGCTGCGAGAAGGTGGATAGATCGGTTCACTGGGGCCTCCCCCGGTTGATCCCGACGCTCGTCGGCGCCCAGGAGACGCATTCGGTCAGAAGGGGACCGGCATCAGGACAGGCTACCCAAGATCGCTCCCTGACGGTGAACCCCTGATGATCTCCCTCTGAAAGTTCGCTCACAGGGCGGCCCCGCTTTGTAACGTCGAGGCTACCAACAATCGGCCCACCAGTGGCATCGGCGACCGAGCCGAACGCCCCGTATCGATCCGTTAGGCAGGTCACCGCGAAACGGCCATGAAGGGTCGTGGCACGATGCGGAATCGGCGGACCCCAGTCAACCGCCCATCCGAAGGCAGTCGATACCATCAAGCGCTAAATGCACCGGAGCACCCCGGTCGGGACGGGTATCATCGAGCCTCGTGTGGATCTCGTTCAGTGTCGGGGCCGGATTCAGACGTGTTGATCCACCAAGATCGGATTGCCGTCCGGATCGTTGATCACGAAACTCGCGGGGCCGGTGGTGGTCTCGTCAGCCTCGGCGACGAAGGAAACCCCCGCTGCCTTCAACCGCTTTTGGAGCTCCCGGACGTCCGTGAAGGGATCCACTCGCGCCGCATCTTGGTCCCAGCCGGGGTTGAAGGTCAGAATGTTCTGGTCGAACATCCCTTGGAAGAGACCGATGACGTGGCTGCCATTCTTCAGGATCAGCCAATTCTGCGCCAGGTTCCCCCCGAAGGTCACGAAACCGAGCTTCTCGTAGAATGCCTTTGAAGCCCCGATGTCCTTGACCGCGAGGCTCACTGAAAATGCGCCGAGTTGCATGACTAGGCCCTCCCTTCCTGCCGTTTCCGGCTCAAGACCCCCGCAGAGAATAACGTGAAGATGAGCCCAACCGGCAACGGCTCGAGAAACGTGATGGCGATGTTCACGAGGGGGTTCCGGTACATCGTCTTGAATTCCTCTATTTCCGCCGCCCTGGCCGCAAGCGCTGCCTCGGTGGCCCCGGACCGTCTTGCCTTCTCGAGGGTGTGGGCCGCATGGCGGTCCCCGAAGTCCGGGGCCAGCCGGTAGTAGATCACTTGCCAGGTGGCAACGTAGCATACGGTCGCAATGACCGTAATCAAGAGGCCCACTTTGAAGGCCCGTCCAAACGAGACCTGCCCGCCGGCCACGGTGTCGCGATACGACTTCACCCCGACGAACACCATCAGGAAGGCCACCACCATCGTGGTGTAGCCGATGATCTCAGCCCGGTCGAAGCCGATCCGTTCTTGGAACGGCAACGAGATCAGCATCATGGCCGCCAGAATGGCACCGGCAATGAGCCCGAACGTCAGCACAATTTTCCGCATCAACACTCCAGGGGTTGGGTTCGGCCCGATTCTACGTTGGAGGCCTCGGGGGGACCATCGCCCGAACGGGTGATTTTGCCGGTTTCGCCCAAAATCGCCCGAAAGTAGGACGCTCAGGGGATCAGGCGGAGGTCTTTGCCGAGTTGCACCGCTTGGGTCCGGCGCCGGGCGCCGAGTTTTTCGAACACCCGGCTCGAATGGGTCTTGACCGTGTTCTCACTGACATGGGCCCGGTCGGCGATTTCCTTGTTGCTCAAACCGGCGGCCATGAGTTCCAGAATCTCGAGCTCGCGGGGGGTGAGACCGATCGCCTCGAGCTTGCCCTGATCGCGAACGAAGACGACCGGCGCCGCGACCCTGACCTCCCGGACCACAACGGTCTCGCGCGGCCGGGTGAGTTTGCGGCCGAGCCAGATGCCGAGGCCGGCAAACAAGGCGGCCACGATCCCCCCGTAGATCTCGACCGAGTGCTCGACCACGAGCCAACGGTACTCGACCAGCTTGAGGGCGGCAATCAGGAGCCCGCCAAGGATGCCATAAAGGAGGATGAATCTCCGCACCCCCAATTCTAACGAAATATCCGGGGGGCCGTGGGTCGCCTTCCGCCCCGGCTCTGAACGACAGTATGTTATCAGTACCTCTGCGACAACGCTGTTGCCCCTCCTCGGAACTCGAACATGAAACAGTGTTTACCCCTCCTGATTGTCAGCATGCTGGCGGGTCGATCCGGCTTTGCCGCTGCTCAGCCGAAACCGAACGTCCTTCCCGCCGACTACGGCAAGTTCGAGTCGCTCGGTCCCGGTCGCCCCTCGCCCGACGGACGATGGTTCGCCGCCCTGGTTTCGCGAGTGGACGAACGCAGCGAACTCCGGATCACGAACATCGCGGGCGACACGACCCGGGTAGCCCTTTGGGGCAGCGACCCCCGTTTCGCAACGTCGAGCAGATGGGTGGTCTGGACGGTCGGGATTTCGCCGGAAGAGCGCGAAAAGCTGACCCGCGACAAGAAACCGATTCGAACGGGCGCTTCGGTGCTCGACCTACGCACCGGTGCCGAGCGGACCTTTTCGTCGATCTCGGCGCTCGGGTTCGACGCTACCGGACTGTACCTGGCGCTCCAGGGCTACGCACCAGACGAGCCCAAGGGCAAGGGTGCGGACCTCCGGGTACTCGACCTCGCCTCCGGCACCGAGATCGCGCTCGGCAACGTGACCGAGTTTTCCTGGAGTGAGACCGGTTCGCTGTTGGCGGTCGCAATCGCGACCGGTACGGATGCAGGCAACGGGGTCCAGGTCCTCGATGCGGGATCCGGCCGAACCGTCGGCCTCGATGCATCTCACTCGGCCTACCGGCAGCTCGCCTGGCGCAAGAAGGGTCCCGACCTCGCGGCCTACCGATCGAACGGTCCGGCGTCGAAGCCGGGCACCCGGTTCAGCTTGCTCGCCTGGCGGGGGGTCGATCGTCCCGCGCCGGCTCGGCTCGAGCTCGACCCGAAAGCGCTCGGGGCGCCGGATACCCTGGAGGTCGTCGAACACCGGAAACCCGCCAGGTCCGAAGACCGAGCCCGGATTGCCGTTGGCTTCCGGCCGGGTGAGCCGGACAGCACTCCCGCCAAGCCGGACTCGACCCGGGGCGAGTCCGCGACCAAGCCCGCCGAGTTGCCTGGCATGCAGATCTGGCATACCAAGGACGTTCGAATCATCCCGATGCAGCAGGCGCAGCGGCAGGCGACTGCCCGTCGCACCCTGCTTGCCGTTTGGGAACCCGGCGCGAAGCTGCTCCGCTGGGTGAGTTCCGATCTGATGGAGGAAGCCGCGATCGCCGACAACTGGCGGTACGGAATCGAGCGGGTCCGGTCGCCCTATCCATGGGGTACCAAGTTCGGACGCGCTTACCACGATGTCTGGGGCGTCGACCTGGCATCAGGCCAGCGGGCCAGGGTGCTCGAGAAGGTCCGCCACGAATGGTTGAGCCCGGATGGCCGGTATCTGCTCTGGTTCGACGGCAAGGACTACTGGACCCACAACCTGGCCACCGGAACGCGCCGCAACCTCACTGCCGGCATACCCGCCGCCTTTGCCGATACCGCCGACGACACGCCAACCGACCTGCCCCGGCCCCATGGCGTCGGAGGCTGGGCAACGGGCGACGCCGCGGTGTTCCTGTACGATCAGTTCGACGTCTGGCGCGCGAACCCCGACAACGGCCGACCGGAACGCCTGACCAACGGCGTCCGCGACAGCACCATCCACCGGCTGGTCCGCACTACTTCCGACCAACGCGCCTTTGATACCAGCAAGCCGATCTACTTCTCACTGCATGGCGAGTGGTCCGAGAAGCGGGGATACGGCGTCTGGTCCCGAAACGGCCCGGTCCAGCGCCTGGTGTTCGAGGATCGGTTTCTGGGCGGCCTGGTCCGCGCGGACAGCAGCGACCGCTACTTCTTTCGGCGGGAGGCCCGAGCCGAGTCGCCCAATTACATCCTGGCCGGGCCGTCTCTCGCCGATGGGCGGCCGATCAGCCCCACCAACCCGTTCCTCGGCAACTATGCCTGGACCCGAAGCGAGTTGATCGATTTCAAGAACGAAACCGGCCGCCAGCTGCAGGGCGTCCTGCTCCACCCCGCGGGATACGACCCGTCGAAGCGGTATCCGATGATCGTCTACACCTATGAGAAGCTCTCCAACCAGATCCATTCTTTCCAGGTGCCGAGCGAGCGAAGCTACTACAACCATACCGCGTGGACCCAGCAGGGTTACTTCGTGTTGATGCCGGACATTCACTTCCGCCATCGGGATCCCGGTGTCGCCGTGCTCGAAACGCTGCGGCCGGCGGTTGCCGCCGTGGTGGCCAAGGGACTGATCGACCCGAAGCGGGTCGGGTTGATCGGCCACTCATGGGGAGGGTATACGGCGACCTTCATTCCGACCCGGACCGACCTGTTCGCCGCATCGGTGGCCGGTGCGCCGCTCACCGATTTTGTGAGCTTCATGGGCCAGATCCACTGGACGCCCGGGATGGCGGAACTGGAACACTGGGAAACCGGCCAGGCGCGCATGGCGGTCCCGTACTGGGAGGACCCCGAAGCGCACCATCGCAACTCGCCGATCCACAAGGTCCACGAAATGAAGACCCCGTTGCTGATGGCCCACGGCAACAAGGACGGGGTGGTGGAATTTTCCCAAGCAACCGAGTTCTTCAACTTCGCCCGGCGGGCAGAGCGGCAGATGGTCCTGCTCGTCTACGAGGACGAAAACCACGGATTCATCAAGAAACCAAACCAGATCGACTATCACCGCCGGATCCTGGAGTGGTTCGGTCACTACCTGAAGGGAGAGCCCGCACCCGCGTGGATCACGGACGGAATCGCGCTGGAGCGCCTGGACGCCGAGAAGCGACGCGTCGCAAGGCCAGGTAACTGACTGCCTCTCGTCAGGCCATGCCGCATTGGGCGCTGGGAAGCGGCTAGCCGGCGGCCGTCAGGACGGCGGGGAGCCGCTTCGCGATCAGCGCTGCGGCCTCCGCCATGATCCGATCGATCAACTCGCGGCAGGTCGGGATGTCGTCGATCAACCCCGCGACCATCCCGCAACTCCAAGCCTCGGCGTCCATGTCGCCTTCGATCATGATTCTCGGGTATACCCCCGCCACCTGATCGCGGATATCGTCGACCGTGAGGGCCGCGCCCTTCTCGCGTTCGACGGCGAGGACCCGCCGGACCCCTTCGTTCATCAAGACCCGTTCGGTGTTCCAGAGCGGGCGCATCATCAGCCGGGTATCCAGCTCGCTGGCCGCGACTCCTCATTCTTTGGTTTTTGTCAACGCCGCCTGGCTGGCCGCCATGGCCTCGGCCAGTTCGGCGTCATGAACCCCGGGCCGAATCCGGTGCACCGACCGGAGCCCCGCAGCGACGGCGCGCGCCGGGATCGAGGTGTGATTCTCGTTATTCATGATTTCCCATTCCAGCCGGGCACTCGGCCACTCCCGAATCGCAAACTGCTCCGCCACCCAGGTGACGCCGCTGCCAAATCCACACAGCGCCGGAATCCTGGCCTCGTCGACCTCGACGCTTCCGCAGCAGACAAACAGATCGAGGTCGAGGTCCGTGTGAGCGCCCGCATACGCCGCCTCGGCCCGCTCAATCCCGCGGGCCCCGGCCCGGAAAGCTGGACTGATGGCAACGACCCGCCGGAACGGACTGGCCGGATCGTAGACCGCGCGGAGCGCGAAGTGCCCGCCCGACGAGTCACCGACGAGGGTGTGGCGGGCGGCGGGATCGATCCGGTAGTGCCGGCCGAGCGCCGGCAGGAGTTCGTCGCGGAGGAAGGCCATGAAGCTATCGTACCCGCCCGCCACCATGGTGAGTTCCGGATGACCCTCACCGGTCTTGATCGTGGTGAAGATCTGGTGGAGCGCCTGGCCGAGATCGTCGGTCATGTCCCAGGGCCCGTAGAAGTCGTGGTTCCGACGGGCATAGAAGCTGGCAAAGCCCTCGTCGGCGGGGTACCCGACGCCCACGATGATCGACGGGGTCCACACCCCCCCGCCGATATTGAACCGGCCGTGGACCTGCGCCTGAACGGTGTCGAACAGCAGGTTGCCGTCAACCACCAGGATGACCGGGTACTTCGCGGCGGAGGCTTCGTAGCCGAGGGGCAGCGAGACGTCGATGACGTAGCGGCCAAGCCCCTCGGCGGAGACTTCGAACTGGTCGTGACGCTGGGTCGCGGCGGGCCGCGGAATGTTGGCTAGTGGCATGAGCGCTCGTAGCGGAACGGGTGGTTAAGGGTCCTCCTCAGGGCTTCGCCTGAGCTTGTTTGGCCATTTCAGCGTACTTGGCCGCGAGGCTGGTCTCTGGCGACGGCGGCCCGAATACCGACACCAGCCCGCGGACCAGATTCATCCCGACCACGGTGATGTGGCTCTCGTCCGGGAAGATCCGGGTGGTCAACTGGAGGTTCGGATAACTCCAGGCCCGCATCATCTTCTCGAGCCGGAGGACGTTGGTCACCATCCGGGCCGAAGCCGCCGGACCCATTTCCTCGAGCCCGCCGATGCCGATGAAGACCTTGGCCGGCAGGTCGCGATGGGCCTTGCCGTACGCCTCGGCGAGTTTCATGGCGTCTTCGTCTCCCCACCAGAGCGAGGGGCTGCCGATGATGTAGCGATTGAAGGTCTCCGGCCTGGTAAAGAGCACGTAGGACCCGAAGAGCCCGCCTAACGAGTCGCCCCAGTAGCCCCGGTCCGCGGGATCGGTCGGATACCGGGCGTCGATGAACGGCATCAACTCATCCCGGAGGAAGCCGAGGAACTTGGCGGCTCCACCGCTGGTGACGGCGGGCCGGAGGACCCCCGCGGTGGGCATCCCATCGGACCCGGCCCGGTCCTCGACGAGCACCTGGGTCAGGTCCCGCGATCGGATGTACGTCGCCTGCATGATGCTTGGCGCGCCGGGATATCCGATCCCGACCGCGATGAACCGCGGCGTGTCGCCCATCATCATCAGGCGGAGCTGATCTTCATCGGCGATGAAGCCGCCATGCACATCGGTCATGTAGACAACGGGGAACCGGGTCGTTTCGCCGGGGACCATCGGCGGGAGGAGGACTCGAATCTCGAAGGAATCGCCAACCTGTTTCGACATCAGGCGGTGGGTCTGGATTGCCGGCACCTGGATCTGCAACTGGGCGGCGGCCGGCGGGGGCGGTTTCGGAAACAGAAGCGCGAGCACCGCGGGAACGGCCGAGTAGGGCAGCCGGCCCTCGGTCTGTTCCGTGACGGCCACAGCCACCGTCAGCCGGTCGGCTGGGAAGTAATAGCCGATCGTGCCCCAGAATCCCGCGTGGCCGTAGCCGTGGTGGCCCCCCGTTTCGACCTGGAAGATGCCGAGCCCATAGCCGCCCATGTCGGGACTCCGGGCCTTGAGCATCGTGTCGAGCGTCGCCGACCGCGCGAACACCCGACCGGACAGGAGCGCTTCGAGAAAGCCGCCCATCTCTTCCAGTGGGGCATCGATCCCGCCGCCACCGTAGAGATCGAACGACGGGTCGAAGTCGTGTGAGTCGGTCCCGGCGGCGTACTGGTGAACTCGGGGACCCGCGGTTTTCGGCTCGGGCTCGAGGGTTTCGAACCACGTTCTCGCCAGCCCGAGCTTCTGGAAACCCACCAGATCCCGAACGGCCTGGCCAACGTTCTTCCCGGTGTATCGCTCGAGGATCGCGCCGAGCAGGATGTATCCGGTGTCGGAATAACGAAACCGTTCCCCTGGTGCGCCGACCGGCTGGAGGCTGTCCACCATCCATCGGACCTGCTCCTCGCGGGTCCACCGCTTCTTCCCCGATGCCATGACGACCGGAACGTAGGACGCCACCCAGGTGTGTTCATTCAGCCCGGACCGGTGACTGAGGACCTGGTCGATCGTCATCCGATCAGTGGCGTAGCCGTCACCAACCAGCATCGCATTCAGATCGGCCGGCAGATGGCGAGACAGAGGATCCGAGAGTTTAAGCGTCCCCCGTTCCACCAGTCGGAGCACGGCCGCGGCCACGTAGGTCTTGGTGTTGCTGGCGATTCGGAGCGACTGGCCCGGGTCGAGCCGGATCCGCCGGGTGGTATCCGACCACCCCGAGGCAATCCGCCACTGGCGGCCGGAACGGCCGTCCTTCACGTACACGATCAAGCCGGGCAGCTGCGGCCTGGCAGCGACCAGGCTGTCGGCGAAGTGCTGGAGTCGTTGCCCGACCGAATCGGGCTGGGCCACCTGGGCGGTGGTGGCGATGGCGAGCAGGACGGTGATCATTCAGGAATCTAACGCGGCCCGATACCTTGCACGCGCCGATCGCGCCCGCAACCACACCGAAGCCACCTACACCCAGGCGCCGCTTTGGCCCCTCAGGGAACGGGCTGCCGCCGGATGATCTGGCGGGCACTCTCCGGATTCCACCGCGGGCGCTCGGTGCGGTTGGCCACCGCGAGCGCCGTCTCGAAGATCAGCCGGACGACCCGGGCTTGTTTCTCGGCGTCGATCTTGTCCGGCGAATCGGTGACCGCGTGATAATCCGGATGGAAGCCGTTGGTGAAGAACAGGATCGGGACTCCGTTCCGGGCAAAGTTGTAATGATCGGACCGGAAGTAGATCCGCTCGGTCGGCCACTGATCCGGCAGCACCCCGACCCCGAGGTCCCCATTAGCGGCCGCGGTCCGGTCGACGGTCGCACCGAGATCCGAATGCTCCCGGCCGATCACGACGATCGAATCGCGCCAGTTCCGGCCCAGGTGATCCATGTTGATGTTGGCGACGATCCGCTCGATCGGCACGGTCGAGTGCTTCGCGTAGTACTCGCTGCCCCAGAGGCCCCGCTCTTCCCCGCTCACGGCCACGAACAGCATCGAGCGCCGCGGCCGGGCGGCTGGGTTGGCGAACGCCTCGGCGAGTTCGAGGAGGCCGGTGGTCCCGGAGCCGTTGTCATCGGCCCCGTTGCAGATCGAGTCCGCGGGCGTGACGCCGCGGCACCGTGATCCGACATGGTCGAAGTGAGCCGAGATAGCGACGTATTCGTCACGGAGCGCCGGATCGGTTCCCCGGACGATTCCGACCACGTTCGGTACTTCGCTGCGTTCATCGCGCGAGTACGCCATCGCTGCGGTCGCGGTCCAGGCGGGCGCCGGTTCGACCCGGACCTCAGGGGCTGCCCGGGCGGCATCGAGCGCGCCCGCCACTTCCGGGATCTGGGCGATCAGGGCCGACTCCCGAATCGCGATCACCGCGGGCCACCCGACCGACTCGGCGATTGCGATCCCGGCGCCCTGCCCCCGGAGTTGCTCGAAGGCGCTGTCACTGTTCACCGAGAAGATGACCAGCGCCGCGCCTGCGTTGGCAGCCGCGATCAGCACCTGACCCAGGTTCGGCGCCTTGCCGCGCCAATCCGTCACCCAGTGAAGGGCCCGTCCATTGACCGCCGCCTGGTCAAGCTCCGTGGTTGGACCGATCGGCCCGCCACCCAGGGCGAGCCCCAGGGTCGTCACCAACTCGACGGGTGAGCCTGACACCAACTTCGCGTTGTCGTTGAAGCTGAAGACGGCCCGCCGGGCCCCGGTATCAGCGAGGGTGAGCGACGACCCGGCCGGGTCCAGGGTTCGAAGCCGGATCGCATAGCGCTGGAAGTAGCCGCCGTCCCCGGCCGGGACGAGCTTGTTGCGGGCGAACTCCCGCGCGATATACTGCGCCGTGGTTTCGAGGCCCCGGCTCGGCGTGTCGCGCCCGCCCATCGAGTCATCCGCAATGAGGAAGACCCGGCGACGGACGTCCGCCTCCGTGATGGTGGCGGCGGCACGGGGTGCGCCGGACTGGGCCGTGGCAATGTCGGCCGGCATCAGCACGGCGGCCAGGAGGAGTCGTGTCAAAGTCGTCATGGTTCTCTACCGCCTGCTGTCCCACAGCCGTTTGAGTAACTGGATCTGTCCGGTATGATAGGCATCGTGCATCGCCACTCCGATCAACATCTGCCCGAAGGTCCACCGCTTCCCCGCCACCGGAATGTGTCCGAGCTTCCCTGGCGCGAACGCGTCCATCGCCTCGGCGAGAAGCCGGTGTTCCGCCGCGAGAAGTGCGCGGTCGGCCTTCCAGAGGGCCTCGTCGGCCCGGCGCGGCACCGCCGGGAAATTGGCCGGGCTCCGCGGGAAACGCGGAATCGGGCCCGGTACCAGGTGGCGCCGGATGGTGTACTTCCAGTAGGCGATGTGCAGGGTGAGCCCCCAGATGCTCGCGCGGCCGGGCGCCGGGGTCCAGTGGGCCGCGGCCGCGCTCACGCCGCGCACGGCGCCAACCGGGGTCGGGCCGCCATGCCATGCCTGACCCCGCGACGGGGCGATGGTGTCCCGAATGAGTTCCACGGCTGAACGAGTCATAGGCGATTCTCCGGTCGGTGGCTGTGCTTCCACGCCCCAAACCTACGCGTCGCACGACCCGGTGTCGATCATGGTGAGGGACCGTTCATTCGCTGACGAATTTGTCCAGTATGGGGCTAACGGCGCAGTGACCCAGCACCGCCACGTCTATCGGACGGTCCGGTGATGGCCATGGCGAGCATTCCACCAGGGCGTCGGGTGGCACTGAGGCCCTCTGCTGTCCCGCAGGTTCCGGTCAGGGCGAGCATCAACAGGATCTGGGGCCGACGATCGGCAACCACGGCGCACCGTCCACGTCGGCAACCCGGGCCCAGATCGGGATTGGACGATGCGGACTATTGGGCGCGAATGCCTAACTCGCCGAGGGCCTTGGCGAGGAACTGGTACTCCTCCTCACCGTTATAGAGCGCGGCCGACACTCTGAGGTACCGGGCCCGGTGCATCGGCCACGAGAACACCACCACTTGGATCCGGTACGCCTCGAGGAGCCGGGTCATCAACGGATCGGCCGTGAGCGCCGAGCGTCCGGGATCGGTGTCCGGCTGAATCGCGAGGGTGGCCATCGAGGCCAGCATCGAGTCCGGCACCCGGCTCGGGGCGCCGATCCGATCGGCCAGGATGTCGCGGGCGCGAATGGCCAGCGCGTGGTTGCGCTCCATGATAGCGGGCCAGCCGCCGGGCACGATCCCGCCGAGATACTGGATGGCCTTCGGAATACATAGCCACGGAGTCGGATCGATGGTGCCGGGCCAGTCATGCTCGACCCGGAACCTGGCATTGCCCTCAGCGCCGGCCGAGTGGCCGTGACTGGTGATCAGCGGGCGGATCAGGTGGCGCCGGTCGGCCCGGACCGAGAGGACCCCGGCGGCCTTCGGGGTGCAAAGCCACTTGTGGCAATTGGTGGCCACGTAGGCGGCGCCTAACGCCCGGACGTCGAGCGGCACGATCCCGGCCCCGTGGGCCGCATCGAGCAGCACGTCGATCCCGCGCGATTCGAGTTCCCGGGTCAGCCGTTCGAACGGGAGCCGGAGCGCGGTCGGGCTGGTGACCGCGTCGATCAGGGCGAGCCGGGTCCGGTCGGTGGCCGCCGCCAGGACCAACGCGACGACTTGGTCCTCGCTCTCAGGCGGAAACGGTAGCGCCACGGGAACGACTTTTACTCCTTGGCGGGCCGCGATGAACTCGACCGTGTTGCGGCAGGCCTGGTAGGCGTGGTCGAGCACCAGGATCTCGTCGCCCGGCTGAAAGGTCAGGCTCTTGAGCACGGTGTTGACCGCGGCGGTAGCGTTGGTCTGGAACGCCACCCCGTCGGGATCGGCGTTCATGAAACCGGCGATCGCGTCGATGGCTTCACGCCAAAGCCGGGGGCGCTCGTTGAAATAGAAGCCGGTCGGGTTGGCCTCGATCAGGGACCGGAGCCTGGTCTGTTCCGCGAGGATCGCGGTGGGACAGGCGCCGAAGGAGCCATGGTTGAGGACAGCGATGTTCGGGTCGAGCGACCAGTGACCGGCGAGGTCGCCGCGGGCGGGACGAGGGGCGGTGTCTGTCATGGGATGCATGACAACATAGCTGAGGTCAGCTGATCTGGAGTGCTCCGGCCACGGCCCGGATAGTCCGCTCCACGGCCGCGGCGTCGGTTTGCCAATTGACCACGCACACCCGCATGGCCCGGTGGCCGCACCAGGTCACGCCGCCGAACATCGCCTCCCCGCTGTGGTCGACCGCCTCGGCGTGCCGGTGGCGCGGCCATCCGATCCTTGCGGTGAATCGGGTCCGGCTACGGCGCGGCCCGGTGCCCGTAGCTCAGGACCCGGGCCAGCTTCCACGCCCCGGCATCGAACTTCCAGAGCATCGTGAACACCGCGAACCCGGCCAGCCGTTCGGGACCGTCGCCCTTCCGTTCGTAGAACCGGTGTTCGCCATGTTCGATCGCCCCGTATCCAGGCACGGGGTCGACGCGGAGCGTTTCCGTGACGAGTTCCCGGCGGGACCGCCAGGCGTCCGGCGCTTTTCTGGCCTCGCAGTTCTTCGCGTAGTCGGCCACGAACCCCGCGCCCGAGGCGGCGACCACACCGGCCTTGTCATGGTAGAACTCGAGATCCGCCGTAACCATCGTCGTGAGCCGGGCGGGATCGCATCCCAGGAAGAACAGGGCGAAAAGGTCCCGGTCGGCGGCGGTCAACGACCGGGTGAGCTCCGTCCCAGTTGGAATCACCGAGGCAGTCTGCGCCGAGACCAGCGAAGCGGCCCCGGCCGATGCGACGAGCAAGCTGGTGACGAATCGAGCCATTGGACCTTGAAGGTTGCGGAAGCAGCCACCTACGGGACCATTCCGAGGCGAGTTTCGGAATTGACGCACCGCGGCAAGATCCCTAGGTTGCGGCACCCTCCGACCAAAGCCCAATGATCCGATTCCGACTGCTTCCGACGCTGGCCCCGCTCCTACTCGCGTGCACCGCCGCCTGCACCGGCCGGACACCGGACCAGAAGCCCGCCGCCGCACCGGCCGCCCCGTCGTATACCACGGCCTCGGTCCTCGTCCCGATGCGCGACGGGGTCCGGCTCGCCGTGGATGTTCACCTCCCGGCCGGCCGCGGCGCGGCCGACCGCCTCCCCGCCCTGCTCGAGTTGACCCGCTACCGCCGCTCGACCATCGACGCCAAGTCAGGGCAACCGAACCCGCCACTCGGTCCCGTCGATCTCGAGTTCATCCAGCATGGATACGCGGTCGTCAAAGTCGACGCCCGAGGCAGCGGCGCTTCGTTCGGCACCCGTCCGGCGGAGTACGGACCCGAGGAGGTGCGCGACGGCTACGACGTCGTCGACTGGGTGGTCAAGCAGCCGTGGGCCGACGGCAACGTCGGCGCTTACGGTACCTCGTACACCGGCACGACAGCCGAACTGCTCGCGGCCACCAATCATCCGGCGGTGAAGGCCGTGATTCCCGGTTGGTCGGATTTCGATTCGTATCCAAGCCCGATGCGTTCCTACGGACTCATCGCCAGGGGTTTGATGAAGACCTGGAGCGACTTGGTCGGAGCGATGGACCGGAACGACGGCGCCATCCTCGGCTCGACGGTCCGGTCCGTCGACGAAGACCAGGACGGGTCCCTGCTCCGCCAGGCCCTGGCCGACCACACGAAGAACCCCAATGTGTTCGACGCCGGGGTCAAGGCCGAGTTCCGCGATGACGAACTCGGCGGCGGCGCCAGTTGGGAGACGATCAGCCCGATCTTCTACAAGGCGGAAATCGAGCGCTCCAAAGTCCCGATGTTGGTGTTCGTGAGTTGGCTCGATGCCGGGACGGCCGACGGCACCCTGTTCCGGTTCCGCCACTTCACCAATCCGCAGAAGGTCCTCGTCATGGCCGGGATGCATGGCGGCCGGGGCCACGCGAGCCCGTACGTGGTGGGCTCCGAGCCGCTTCCGCCGATCCCGAGCGAGGTGGAGCAATTCGTGATGCGGCGCCAGTTCTTCGACCGGCACTTGAAGGGCACGCCGACCGAGGCCGACCAGTGGCCGGCGATGCGGTTCTTCAACCTGGGCGAGGAAAAGTTCCATGACACCCCCGTGTGGCCGCCCAAGGGCACGACCGGCCAAACCTGGTATCTCAGCCAGGCCGGCGGCATCGTGATCGACCCAGCCGCCGCCACCGCCGGCACCGACCGGTACGAAGTCGACCCGACCGTCACCACCGGCAAGTTCAACCGCTGGATGGCGCAGATGGGCGAACCCATCGTGGGGCTCGATAACCGGGGGGAGACCGACGCCCGGATGCTCGGCTACACCTCCGAGCCGTTGGCGGCGGATCTTCAAATTGCCGGACACCCGGTGGTGACGCTCCGGCTGTCGTCGAACCGGCCGGACGGGGCCGTGCTCGTGTACCTCGAGGACGTCGGCCCCGACGGAAGGAGCCGGTACCTGACCGAAGGCGGGCTTCGGTTGATCCACCGGAAGATCGTCCCCAACCCGTACGCCGAGAGCGATCTCCCCTACCACTCGTTCGCCCGCAAAGATGCCCGGCCGATGACCCCGGGCAAGGTCGAGGAGATCACGTTCCAGCTGTGGCCGATCGCGGCCCTGATCCGCCAGGGTCACCGAATCCGGATCGCGATCGCCGGCGCGGATCAGGACATTTTCGATCCGGTTCCGGCCGACGGGAACGCCACCCTATCCGTGGTGGCCGGCGGGGCGACCGGATCCCGGGTTACCCTGCCGGTGGTGCCGGGCGGACTTCCCTGAGAGCGACCGACCGGCCTTCAGTGCCTAACGCGGAGGCCCGGGGTGGGTCCCGCTATGGGGGTACTCGGTCGGCGCCGTGATCAGGTAGTTGTCCGGCGGCGTCATCCCCATCAGGTGCTGGACGAAATAGTCCCACCGCCGCCGCCGGTAGTAGGTGTTGGCCGCCATATAGTGGGAACCATTGGTGGCAATCAGGAGGTCGTACCCCTTGTTGGCCTTGGTGAGGGCGTCGATCAACTGCAGCGTCTGCGCTGGGGGCACGTTGTCGTCGAGCTCACCGTAGGCCAGCAGCAACTTGCCCTTGAGGTTCTTGGCCAGGGTCCAGTTGGCCGGGGCCAGGTAATTGTCCCCCGGCGGGTACCCCTGGTACGTCTCGCCCCAGATCGCGAGATAGCCCCGAATGTCGTGGTCGCCGCTGGCGGACACCGCCACCTTGTAGAAGTCGGGATACGCGAGCAGCGCCCGCACCGAGCCGAATCCGCCGCCCGAGCTCCCGTAGATCCCGACGCGGTCCAAGTCGAGCCACGGCCTGGTAGCCGCGAGCTGGCGGTACGCGGCGATATGATCCTCGAGGCCGCCCGCGTTTTCGAGGTTCCCATAGGCAAACAGATGAAACGCCTTGGACCGAAGCGGAGTGCCGCGCCCGTCGATCCTGATGCCAATCACCCCGAGCTCGGCATGAGACTGGTCGTCGCTTCCGGCCACGAAACCCTTGGGAACGTTGGTGCGCTGGGGGCCGGGGTAAATCTCCTCAATGACCGGGTACCGTGCCGTCGAGTCGAAGTTGGACGGCTTGTACAGAATTCCGTAGATGTCGGTCACGCCGTCGGCCGCCTTGGCCGTGAACGGCTCCGGCCACTTCCAGCCGGTGGCCAAGAGCCGGGTGACATCGGCCCGTTCGAGGGGAAGCACGGTCTTTCCGTCGAGTGAACGGGCCACGGTCACCGGCGCGATGTCCGGCCGGCTCATCCGGTCGACGACCCAACCGCCACCCGCGCTCAGACTGATCTCGTGCTGCATCGGTTCCGGGGTGAGGAGCGTCAGGCCGCTGCCGTCGAAGCCGATCGAATAGAGGTGAAGCAGATACGGATCCCGGCCGGGCTCGCGGCCTCCGGCGGTGAACCAGAGCTTCCGGGCCTGCTCGTCCATCTTGACGATGCCACGGACCACCCATTCGCCCTTGGTAATTTGGTTCTTGATCTGGCCGGTGGCCGCATCCAGAAGGTAGAGATGGGGCCAGCCGTCGCGCTCGGAATAC
>SXGU01535173.1_pt1 | contig 17735 bp, 16 predicted proteins | sample 3174531 | NCBI WGS metagenome assembly SXGU01 (sample SAMN11356863, study PRJNA531348) | freshwater metagenome | isolation source: freshwater sample F1-140 | place: China: Fuxian Lake, Yuxi | collected 2017-12-25 | reverse complement strand
GATGAGTCCCGCTTGGTAATACTTGATGAACTTCTCGGTTCTCTCCATATCCGGAGAGCCGAGGAGATAGTCTTCCCACTCCTTGGTCGTTCGGGGAATATTGTCAGTTGGTGCCGTTACGATCGGAGCGACGACTCCAACTGGAGGAAGAAAGGCGCCGCCAGCTGCTGGAGTTTCATCATCCTCTTTTTTCTTTTCTTCTTCCGGAGAGGCGTTGGGCTTATTGGGATCTTCCTTTTTCTCTGCGTCTTTTTTCTTCTTCTTTTTTTTCTTTTTCTTCTTCTTGTCGTCTTTCTTTTTGTCGTCTTTTTTCTTTTCGTCCTTCTTATCGTCTTTTTTGGCGTCCTTTGGAGTTTCGGTTGGCGAAGGAGCCACGGGGGGCGTGATGCTGAGGACGGGGGCCGGTTCGTTCTGAGCGATGGTTTTTCCTGCCGACGCACGAGAATCTTCGTCGTCCATTCCAGGTGCGTAGACCGCGCGTCCTTCATCGAGAAGGCCGTGCATCTTTCCGAATCCGGCGAGTTTCGCCCGATCATTGGATGGAGATTTCAAAAGCTCGAGGCTGAGCCCGAAGGCAAGCGCGAGTCCGAGAAATATCCAAAACTGATGTCGTTCCATACATCCTTACCCTTCATCCGCATCAAACGGAGAGACCCTTGCCCCATTCCCTCGCATGAATCGGGCCGTGGCCTGTGTCCTCGTAAGCCTCCGGAATGAGGCCGAATTCCGGCGAGCCGTCTGATTTCTCCAGAAGCCCTCACTGCCCAGCCTGTTGACACCCCCTCCGCTTGTCGAAAAAAGTTGTGCTTTTTCAGAGGGTTAGCTTTAATCCATGCCTGACATATATGAGTGACCAAACAGGCGGTACCGCGCGCCCGCGGATTCAAGAACTCAGTCAGAAGGCGAAAGCCGGAGACCTCATTGGCTTAGCCCAGCTCCTCACGCTCCTCGAGCGAGAGGGGCCTTCGTCGTTTGAGCAGCTGCCGGAATTACTCTCTCCTCACCAGATGGCGTTTCGCGTGGGGATCACCGGGCCACCGGGGGCGGGTAAATCAACTTTGATTGGCCGCTTGATCGCCGAGTTCCGCGCGCAGGGAAAAAAAGTCGGTGTCCTCGCCGTCGATCCTTCGAGCCCGTTCACGAAGGGAGCGGTTCTCGGCGATCGCATCCGCTATCATGAGCATTTCAACGATCCCGGAGTCTTCATTCGTTCGCTCGGATCGAGGGGAAGTCTCGGGGGTTTGAGCTCCTCGGCCTACCTCATGGTTCGCGCGTTTGATCTTGCTGGATTCGACATCGTTCTTCTGGAAACCGTCGGCGTAGGACAAACCGAGCTTGATATCATGAACGTTGCCGATTGGGTCGCCGTTGTTTTGGTGCCGGAGTCGGGGGATTCCATTCAGGGAATGAAGGCCGGTCTTCTCGAAATCGCCGACACTTTCATTGTAAACAAAGGTGATCGACCCGGAGCCGATACCTTCTTGAGGGAACTGGAGGCTTCCATGCACCTCGATCCGCGAGCGCCCTCCGTTCCGGTTCCGATCATGAAAACCACGGCGACATCGGGCGAGGGAGTGAAGGACCTGACCACCAAGATCCTCGGTGAAGCGTCTCGGTCAGGAGCCGGAACTTGGCGTGATGAACGCGTCGGTCTCGAGCGCCTGCAGGCGGAAGCCAAGGCCCTTCTGCGTGCGGCCTCCGAGCGTGAAATCGAGCGCCGCACGAAAACCATCCAGTCCGCGGCGGATTTCATCCGCGAATTTCGAATTAAAATCTGAATTGAAAGATAAATAGGCTTGTCTAAGAAGTCGACGTTCGCCTTCCGGCTCGGGATTTGCTCTACCAGGTGAGCGAAGCGAGGAACCATGAAGGCAAGTCGAATTCCGCTCATCGTATTGATCGGCGCCGTGATCGCGGCGGCATTTTGGAGCAACAAGCGCCTTGAAAGGCACGCCTATGAGCCGGCCCAAAACGGAGCCGGTATAACACCCAGCCTTCCCGCGGTCGCGAAATCGGATGTCGCGAGTCCCAAACCCGTTTTGTCGCCCGAACCGAGCCTCCTTCCTCCGGGCGCGCGTTCGGTTTCAGGCCATGCACTCGTCCATGAGGTCATGGCCTGGGGATTTCGGCGTGATGAAAAACGCGAAGCTCGTGTCATTGAGCTCGCGCGCAGACTTTCTCCCCGAGAACTTCTCGGTCTCGCTGATCTCGTTGTCGACCCGAAGAGTTCGGCGGACCGCAGAAATGCCGCCGTTTACATCTTAAGCGAAGCGGGAGCGATCGCTCAGCCCGCACTCACCAAAATCGTGGTGACTCCCTTCGACGATCGACCCGGAAAGCCCCACTCCATTCAAGATGCCAAGAGACAAGGCGAGGTTTCTCTGCGCGTTTCGGCTCTTGAGGCACTCGATCAGCTCGGCGCCTCCGGCTCCGACGTACGGGCATCATTGCAAAAAGCTTCGCTTCAAAAAAACACCACGCTTCAATTCCTGGCGCGAATCGCACTCTCCGGAATCGAGCAGGGCCGTCCCGGTAAACTCAGCCGCTTCATCGATGCCTCGATGGATGAGGCGATGGGGAAAAAGCAGTGAGAAACATTTCTTATTTACTTCTGAGCTTCCTAATGGCCGCCGGGGCCGTGCACGCTCAGGCGGAAGACGCGTGCACATCCGAAGCGCAGATAGAATCAGCGCAGCGGCTTTTTGCTTTCGAATCGTTGCCCGGAGCGACCGACTACGTTCACTGCGATGACTCGAATCTCAAGTACAAGGCCTGGTCGGGGTTAAGTCTTCTCTCCACGTTCGATGACTTAGCGAATGAGAAAGATGGTTTCGATCAAGGCATTCTGGGGCGGCGCCCGCTTGATTTCCTTCAGGAGCGGGTCAAGCGAGTCATCTTCGATTCGCCCGCTGAACAGTTTTGTAATGAATCGAGCGCCTGGGCCTACGTGAATGGTGAAGATCATGAGGCAGGAATCCTGCATCTCTGCCCCGCGATCGTGGATACGACACCCCTCTACATTGCCGCGATCTTCTTGCACGAGGCTCGGCACATGAACGGCTTCGTTCATGAGATTTGCGAGAGAGGTGGATTCTTGCGTGGAACCAGCGGCTGCGACAAAAGTTTTGAGCAGCAGGGGGCACATGCGGTTGACGTCGAATTCCTCATCAAGGTTTCACGAACGAAAAAGCTCGCACCTTCGATTCGGAAGGAAGCACGGTCACGGGCGATCCGGAATTTAATCGCTCGATTTAACGAGCTTCCGCTTGATTTGACATCGGGCGCGGCCCTGGCGAGTGATCGCGGCGAGGTCGTCTTTTACGATGGAGCAACGCCCACGAAGATGGGCGGAAAAGTTCCCGAAGGTTTTAAAATGTCGTCGCGACGAGATTTAACCTTTGTCGACGGCGCTCGCTCTCGCAGTCTCAAATATGGGTTCAAGGCGAAATTTGATGACGATGATTTCGTTTCGGAACCGGATTTCTTGGCGGCACTGACCGAGGATGAACGAAGGATGTACCGGGATACCTTCGAAGCGGATGACTTCACGGCGGTTCTCCTGAATGACACCCTCATCGTTTGGGCAAATGGTGAGACGAAGCGCTTCTCGCTGCCGACGACAAAGGCCAGGAGCTTTTTGATCTCGGAGGCGAGCTCGCTCATCAAGAGCGAAGTCCTACACGTCGTCGATGAGTCGAGCCGAGTCTTCGCGCTGCCAAAAACTTGGAGCGAAATTTCAACCGCGAGTGAACTCCGGGTGCTGGGCGACTCCTTGCCGCTTCTCTCGATCGCCAACTGGGGTGTGCAAGAGGAGATTGCCGTGCGCTTAACGGGCGAAGTGGTCATTTACGACGTCGGCGCAAAAAAGTGGGCTCCCGCCCCGAAGTTGGAGCAATTCAAAGCAGAGCGGATGGTCGCGCCATATATTTGGTCAAAGAAGCTTGAAAAGCTCTGACAGTCGGATAGGAGAGTGAGAATGAAAATTCTGACTCTCATCTCGCTTTTTTGGGTGCTCTCCGCACAAGCTTCCCCCAAGGTCGAAAAAGATCTCGCAACGTTTCGTGTGAAAGTCGCAGAGATGCGAGCACAGTTCGACAAACAACCCGGGAACGCTCAAGATCGTGAGTGGGTCAAAGCCAAGCTCCAGCACATGGTCGACGTTGACCAGTATCTCCGGGGGCTTCCGGCCGTTACCCAACAAAATCAGTATACGGAGGAAGAAAAACAAGTCTTCTTCCGCGAGTACTTCCAAGAGTTCCAGGCGATCGATTCGCGCCATACCGGTGATTTCAAAAAGCTCCTGAAGACTCACGGTTGGTTTAAGATCAGCGTCTGGGGAGAGACGGCCGACGAAAATGCATGGCTCCTCACCCAACATGCCGATCAAGATCCAGCTTTCCAAAACGAAGTTCTCAACATTCTCGAAAAACTCTGGCCCGCAAAGGAGACTCAGCCCAAGAGATATGCCTTTCTATGGGATCGAGTGGCTTACTCCGCGCAAAATCCTTCTCAGCGAAAACTTCAACGCTACGGAACTCAAGGCGACTGCAATCGGGTCACGAAGAAGTGGGAACGAGCGCCGGTCGAAGACCCGGAGCAGCTCGAAGCGCGACGGAAGTTGATGGGCATAAGCGAGTCGCTCAGTGAGCAACAAAGCCGGGCGGATCAGGTGTGTTCAATGTTCTGAGTTGAGACGTCTCCATTCTGGAAACTAAGTAAAGACACATGCTTAATGCGCTAAGTCATAAGCCGGTTTTAGCCGATAAGACTTAGGTCATGAACGTCATAGGTCTCGCCCCAAATTTCGTTATCGGTCCTCCTCCGGGGGAGGAAACCGCAACTCAAGAAGCGCTCGCCGAGAAGCTCGCGAACCCCGCGCTCGACGATCCGTCTTCTACGAGTCCCATGACCGATGAATCCGACGCCGAGAACGAACAGCGAACGAGCGCGGATCGCATCGGTCGCATCGCCCATTTCGTGGTGGCCTCCCAAAAAAGAAAACGCGCGCTCGCGAAAATGGATCCTCGATCTCACAAGACGAGTCGAGGCCTCGCTGCCTACGGGCGGGTGCTCGAAGCCGGAGATCCGAGTACGACACGAGGTGCTTTCCTCGATCGTATTTTGTAGAGCCATCAAACTCATTCTGAGCTAGCGTTATAGTTATGAGTGAAAGTACCGACCTTCGTCCCATTACCTTCGAAAGAGAGCGAGCCAAGTTCCTCTCGGAAATTTCAATCCCTGGATTCTCGGCGCTGGGACTCACGCAAGACCACTACCAACTTCACTTCAGCCTCAAGCGGGTGGCGGGTGAGATTCTTCACTTCGTTTCTGTTTCTCCTTCAAGTCGCGCGCTGAAGATTGGCGAGAGCCTTCAACTGGCGTTCGGGCTCGAAGATGGTCAGTACTTCTTGAATACAAAAATCGAGAACATTCAGCTGAACGACATCATGGTCTCATTCAGACAAGAGACGGAGCTCAGTTGTCTACAGCGGCGAAATACGCTCCGGTCAGCGGTCCCGATGAACAGTGGACTGAAATTCGCTCTCGTCAAAATCGGATCTCAAATTCTACCCAAGCCCTTTGCCCTCAACTTAGTTGATTTAAGCGCCGGGGGCTTTCGTGCCGACTGGCCAACGCTCGATCTAGGGGAGCCGGCCGAAGGTCTAGCTGTAGGCGGGGTGCTCACTAGCGGCCCCAAAAAATTAGAGCTCTTCGGCCTCCTGAAGACGGTTCACCGGCAGGGACACGAGGTCCAGGTGGGGGCAGAATTTCAAAGCCTGAGTACGCGGGACGAACAGGCACTTCTCTTCATCTGTATGCGTCTTCGGGGAAAATAACGTCTCAATTCGATAATTTAACGCATCGCAAAAGAAATCTCTCAAGCTGTGACGCAGCGCGCCGAAGAGTATCAGGACTGCTGAAACGTCTTTGTGGGCTACTTCTTCTCGCCCGGCCGGCGACGGCTGACCCCGTCGCCTGCCCGGATCCACCGAGGGAAGCTTATGGGATTGAGAATTGCTACTAACGTCGCGTCGATCGCTGCCCAACGCAATTTGGGTAAGAGCGATAAGATCTTTGGCCACGCCGTTCGAGAGCTGGCTTCAGGTACGAAGATGGTGACTCCCGGCGATGACGCCGCGGGGTTCGCCATTGCCGAAGGCTTAAGAGGCCAGGCCGCGAGCTTGAAACAAGCCAAAAGAAACGCCGAAAACGCCACCGGCCTGATCCAGGTCGCGGAAGGTGGGCTTAACGAACAGAATAACATTCTGATTCGCTTGCGCGAGCTCGCGATCCAGTCGGCAAGCGATACTGTGGGGAATGAGGAACGGGAGTTCCTCGAGACCGAATTCCAGCAGCTCGTGCAGGAATTCGATCGGATCGCCGTAACGACGAAGTTCGGCAACAAGCCGCTCCTCTCGGGCTCGAACGAAGAGTTCGACTTTCACCTTGGAACTGGCGGCGAAGCAAGCGACGTCATCAAATACAAGCTCGACTCCGACACCCGCGCTTCGAGTCTCGGCGTCGATGGGTTGAGCGTTTCGAGCAAGTCCGATGCGAATGACAGTCTCGAGAGCATCGACGAGAGCATGATCAAACTCGCTCAGGCGCGCTCGGGCTTCGGTGCGATTCAGTCTCGCCTCGAAATCGCCGGGAACAACCTCGATCTCCAGCGCGAAAACGTACTCGCCGCACGCTCGCGTATCGCCGACACGGATATCGCCGAAAGCGTCTCCGAGATGACGAGAGGCCGAATCCTCCAAGAGTTCGGCACCTCGGTCCTCGCCCAAGCCAACTCGTCCCCAATGGCGGCCTTAAAGCTTCTGGGATGAGGGTGCGAAAGCACTCGGCTGCCTAAATTCCAGCTCATCATTTCTTATTTACCCGGGTCGGAGCCTTCAGTTGCAATGCCACCCGGGTCGCCTTAAAACTCTTCCCATATGAAAATTTTGATCCAATCCGCGGCCTTACTGGGGCTTATTCTTTCCTTTGCTCCAGCTTCCCTCATGGCCGACGACCTCACACCTTGCTACGGGCGAACCGCATTCGAGCGTTTGCGGAAACGCGTCACTTTGGAGATCGCCCCCGGTGTCCCCGGACTCCGGATGTGCGACAAAGAAAATGCCCAATACAAATTGTATTCGGCACTGACACTCATCGAATCTCTCACGGCGCCGAATGAGGAAGCCGATGATTTCGATACTTTCATCCTCTCTCGTGAGCCGTGGGACTACGTCTATTTGGAAACTGGAACCTTCAAACTCGAGTCAGCATCGGAAGAAGTATGCCGGGATCGAGCATACATCGTCGGAGCAGGGGATTCCGCATTTCGACAGGTTCAGGTCTGTCCTTCCATCGTGAACTTCTCGGCGCTGGGTGCTGCCGAGAACCTTCTCCATATGATCCGTCATGCTCAAGGGCATAAACATGAGTCGTGCAAGCGCGGCCTCAACAAGGGCGCAGGTGGGTGTGACAAGTCGTATCTGGAAAAGGGCGCCAATGCCGTCAGTGCTGAGTTCTTCGTAAAAGTTGCTCGCGATTACGGAGTCTCCGGAGCCATCGAACGCGAAGCGCGCTCATCCGCTACGACCTACTTCCTGTCGCGTTTCAATGAGCTGCCACTCGATCTTGAGGATGGCATCGGCCTCTTGCGCGATGACGGAGACTTCGTCCATTACGCGGGCCGTACGCCGAGAGTGATCTTCGAATCGCTTCCGAGGGAGTCACAGCTCACGGCCGTTTCGTCGACGCCTTTTTTTATTAGGTCCGCGACTTGCCGGGTCTTGATGTTCGAGTACGACCGAAATCCGAAGTCAGTCGAAGATCGCTTGAGCGAGCGCCAGCTCTGCTCGGCTTTCCAGCTCGATGAAAATGAAGAGATCCGCGACTTCATCGAAATTCCGGGCATGATGTGCGCGCTTTTAAGCGAATCCGTTCACTGCCGAAAATCCGCTGGCGAATTAAAAGCTCACATCATTCCTGTGGAGAACGCCCGGGGTTTTCTTTACTCACGGTCTTCCGCGTTTCTGGGGTCTCTTGCTTTTTCAATCGTCGATTCATCGGGAGACGTGGTTCCGCTTCCTCTCACCTGGGATGAGTTCTCAACCATTCAAGAGCTGAAAGCGGGCGAACGAAAAATTGATCTCATCTCGATTGCCGAATGGAGCGACTCCAAGGAAATTGCCGTTCGACTGAATGGTGACGTCGTCATCTTTGATCGCAAATCAAACTCTTGGTCGGATGCTCCCGCGCTCTCGGGATTCAAGGCGAAACGGTTGATCGCACCGTTTGTTTGGTCGCCGAAGATTCACGAACTGTAAGGCTTGATGATGAAGACACTCTCATTACTCGTATTGATTTTAATCGGACTCATCTCGCCCGCGGGGGCCGTAGTTGAATGGGATAATCGCTGCTGGAGTGACGACAAAATCGAGCGCGTGCGTTCGAAGTTCGAGCTCGAAGTAAAGCCCGGCGTGGCGGAGTACAAAAAATGCGATTGGAACAACGCTTACTACCAAACGCTCGCCGGCCTCGTGCTTATGGATTTGATGGGAGAGCTCAACGAAACCAACGATAAATACGATCAGGCGATCATCGGAAAAAACCCGTTCGACTATTTTTCCAGTCGTGCAACGAAGATCGTGATCGAGAGCAGCTGCCATCAAGCATTGGCGTACGTTCGCCCTCAGTTGAGCAAATCGACCGTTCACGTTTGCCCCGGAATCGAGGACGCCGGAGCATTATACATCGGTGCGATCATGGTCCACGAAGTCCGCCACTTCGACGATTTCGATCACGTACCTTGCTCGGGCCCGCACAACCGCGGTGTGCTCGCTTGCGATTCCAAATATGCCGAACAGGGCGCCTACGCCGTCAGTACGGAATTCCTGGTGAAGGTTTCTCGCACGCCGAACCTCGAGCCTTCGATTCGTAAACAAGCCCGCTCGAAAGCAATCACCGAGTTCATCCAACGATTCAACTCCAGGCCATTTGATATCGAGGAAGGCGTGGCGCTTCTGAATGATCGCAACAAACTTTACTTCTACGATGGCGAGAAACCGGTGCAGGTGGGCTCGAGTCCCGGCAAAGACTACGTGATGATTTCGTCCGACGACTTTGTGACCTTCGCGGGTGCTAAAAAGAAGGAGCGCCTCAAATTTGATTACCGAGAAAGCTACGACAAAGACGATTTCGGATATAAGCCGCGGTACCTCGAAGGGCTGACAGCAAAAGAGATCCCGAAATTTCGCGATCAGTCCCTTTACGGAAAGTTCGCCTGCACGCTCTTCAGCGATCAGCTCCGTTGCATCAGTAGCGATCTCAAAGAGGTCGAGCGTGTCGACATTCCGTCCAAAAGCGCCGTCTCTTTCATCTACTCCGAGTTGAGTGGCATCGTGGAATCCGAGCAGCTTTACGTCGTCGACAAATCGGGAACACTCTACTTTGTTCCGAAGACGTGGGAGGAATTAAAAGAAACGTCCTCGCTCCGAGTGTCGGAGACTCGTCTCAGTCTCATCTCCATCGGACCCTGGGGGGATGCCTCCGAGATCGTCGTTCAACAAGATGGGCGGGTGATGATCTACGACTGGACTTCGGCCCAGTGGTCTTCGGCACCCCACCTGGAGAAGTTCAAAGCCAAGAAGATGTTTGCTCCGTTTTATTGGTCGAAGAAACTCCAACAGCTCTAACCTCCAGCGCCCGACGAAAGTCGCGCGCGACCTAGACCAAAATCCGATCTCCCGAAAATAAATTTTTTTGGTTCTATTGCCAGTCATGGCGCGCACTAGACGCGCTGCGCTAATGACCTCGACTAGACCAAGGGCTAAAGGTTCCTGGACCAAGGCCGAGAAGTACTGTGAACACGTTGGGCAATCCTGTAGACGACGTTTCAGCAGTCAAACCGGCGGTCGCAAGATCGACGGAGCAGAAACGAAACTCCACAAGATCAGTCCCGAGGGACTTAAGGGCGGACCAGTCACCCGAACTTAAGCTCCCGAGGGCGCTCCAACACAGAAAAAGTTTTTGCGTGAAACGGGCATAGGGCTCGTGGAGCGCGTTTAAACAAGGCACGGATGCACCCGGTGTCTCGAGTGAAGGGCATTCACTCGCGCCGTGGACTGTGGGAGTCCCGTCAGAGGGACAGGTTTGTGGAGGACAGTCATGGGCTTAAGAATTTCAACAAACGTTGCGGCAATCAATGCGCAAAGACAGTTGAGCGTGCAGCAGAAGCGGAATAGCCACGCGCTCGCTGCATTATCTTCGGGTAGCCGAATCGTATCGGCCGCTGACGACGCCGCCTGTCTTGCGATCTCCGAGAATATCAAAGGACAAACGCGTGGTATCGCGCAGGCGAGACAGAACGCCTTCAACGCGATTTCGTTGGTCCAGGTCTCTGAAGGTGGATTGAACGAGATCAACAACATCTTGATCCGCTTGCGCGAATTGGGTGTACAGGCCGCATCCGATAACATCGGTGATACGGAGCGCGCGTTCCTGGATACGGAAGCCAAGCAGTTGATCGAAGAATCCAACCGGATCGCGAAGACGACCCGCTTCGGTAACAAAACACTTCTTGATGGTTCAGGTGAGGAACTCGAGTTCCACGTCGGCCCCTTCGGCGACGCGGACAACGTCATCGCTTACAAGATTTCGGCTGATGCGACAACAAGCGCTCTCGGAATCGACGGCATCACGATCGAGGACAAATCAAGCGCCCGCGACACTCTCGGTCAGGTCGACGAAGCGTTGATCGCCCTCGGTAAGATGCGCGCCGACTTCGGTGCGGTCCAAAGCCGACTCGATACGACGGTTTCGAACTTGGATATCCAGTACGAAAACCTGTCGGCTGCGAACTCGCGTCTTCGTGACGCGGATATCGCACGCGAGAGCGCGGAGCTCGCGAGCTCGAACATCTTGCAACAAGCCGCCGTCAGCGTGATGGCGCAGGCGAACCAGCAGCCGCAAGCGGCTCTTCGTCTCCTCGCTTAATACAAAGAATGGGGAGCGCCCGCGTGCGCGTGAGCCGCGCGGGTCGCTCGTGAGATCGCTGATCGTTGTGGTCCCCCGCGGGTTTCGCAGCCGTGGGATCTGGTTCGGAGTAGCTGCGAAGTACGGCCCTGTGATCGATTGAGTTTTTTGAGGGTTCGCCTCCTCTTCCCTTGAGTCGACGTGTTGTGAGCGTCGGCTTTGCGAACCAACGAAAACTTCAGGGCTCACCCATGCGGGATTCGGTGACTCATTCTTCGGGATGACTCGCGGGAACTCGTAGCTCCTTGAAGAGGGAGCATGGATTTGGATTGAGCGACATCATGGTTTGATCGCGGCAAACGAGTTACGCATCGGCATCATTCGCGTGACTCGACGTCGGCAGGGCTGTCGACATGAGATTGAGTTTTTTAGGTTTCGTAGGGTCGTAGCCCACAGACACGACCTTTAAGCCCACCCCGGAGGGGTTCCCCCTCCGGGGTTTTTTATTTAGGTATCGATCGAGCCCGTGCTCTAATGGGGGAGGGGGCTCCATGCGAATCTTAAGTCTCGTCATCTTCTGTTTAGTGTTCGGCTCGAATTCAGCTCACGCGACCTCGGGCCGGGCTTACGCCCAATTTGTTCTCGAAAATCTTTCGACATCGCGCGAACTTCTCCTCTATGGGCTCGCCGGAACGGGTGCGAGTGTTGACTCACTTCGAATCATCAAAGAAGAGCTCGAGAGCGCGGGCCCGGCTCCCCGAATGGAACTTCGAAAAAATTTTCTCTACATCAACGGTCAGAAGACCGAAGTCGAGGTCGTCGGCAATGCGCGAATGGGAATCCGCTTTAAGGGCCAGCACTGGTATTACGATAAGAACCAGAGTATCGACCAAAACTACTTTGCCTTGAAGAAAGTTTTGAACTCGCGCAAGTCATCACTTCTCTCCATCATTTTGAACGAAGCTCACGCGGCCGGTGGCGCGATCGGGACTTCGCCGGCGGAGAAGGAAAATAAAAATCTCGACCCGAAATTCATGGTCGGGGCGGGAGCGGTCTTGGGAGCCTACGCGGGCGGCGTTGGTGCGTGGATGCTCGCGGGTGCGGTGATGATGGCCGCTCCTCCGCTCTTTCCTCCGCTCATCATCGGCGGGATCATCGGGGGTCTCGGCATGGGTGCATACACCCTTTGGAACCAAAAGAAGAAAGAAGAAATCTCACAAGCCGTCATCGGAAGAATGGCTCGCGGAGATTTCAGCCTCGTTTGCGATGGCGAGGGCGTGCAGTCGTTTATGAATAAAGCCGACGACAAGAGTTCGTTTCAATTCAAGCATGAGTCTTTTGAGAACTCACTGAAAGTCACGGATGCAGAGGGAAAAGATGTGCCAGCGGGTAAAATCAAAGCCGAGCAAAAGCAATTTCTAGCGGGGCTAAAAAGCTGCCGTACCACCGAGCAGGCCGAAGCATATAAGAAGCAAATACAGGAAACCGCGACGCAAACGAAGGCGGCTCTTGAGTCTCCGACTGACGCACCAACTGGAGGTGCGAAGCCGGTGCGTTCCGCGACTTAAGGTTTTTTACGTCCCGATGCCGACCATGTCGACTCCACCGTGGTGGTCTGCATGTCGGCGCCCTCTCGCGATACACGGATGCGGGTTTGGTTCACACGTTTTGTGTGTTGAAGGTTGAGGCTGGTTTCACGACCCGATTTACGAGGCAGCTGATTTTCAAGCTGCCGATCGATTCCAAAAGACTTCAGTAAATTTTCGAACCCGTAGTGCTGTGCTTGCATCTGCATCACGACGGACGCGAGAAGTTGCTTCAGTTCCGCGTTGGGTTCATTCGACAGCATCCAGCAAGTAAAACGAAGGAACCTGAGGACGTCTTCGATCTCGACGACCTTGGTCTCGTCGACGGGCTGCGAGAGACAGAATTCCTTTGCGATGCGGAAGACCGCAGCGCCATCTTCATTCAGGGTTCCGCCGAGGCCGAGCGCCGGTACTTGGGCGGAGACCACGAAGAGGTTCTCAACCGTGGCTTTGATCTGCGAATCGAGCTGAAGGAAAACTTGGGTGACCGGCACGGCAGCGAAGATACTCGCGGGTCCGTTCCCAGCGCCAACCTAAACGCACCGCGTACCAATAACTTCTTGGGCAACTTCCCGATTTCCTAACCGTGCTTCCGTTTTAGGCGGCGAGGCGCTAAGGTTTCCGGCCTATGCTAGAAAACAGCTTTGTTCACTTGCCTGGAATCTCTCCTGAAGTCGAGAAGCGCCTCTGGTCGATGGGGTTTCACAACTGGGATCAGTTGGAAGAAAATCTGGGCGAACTCTTCGGCGCAAAGAAGGCTGAAAAGCTGATCGCGGCCCTTGAGGAGTCGCGCGCGGCGCTCGATTGCGGTGAACTCGCATTCTTCCAGGAAAAACTCAAAGGCCCTGAGAAGTGGCGCTTCCTCCCAGGTTTGCTGGACAAAGGTTTAGCGACGAAGATCGCCTATCTTGATATCGAATCAACCGGCCTGGGCTTTCCTCCGGCGGCGCATTCCACATCCATCGCGGTGTTGTTCGATGGTGAGCTCCACGTTGAACACCGCCACGACCGAAAACGCGAACTCATGGAACGGGTGGAGCGCGAGGCTCACTGCCTCGTCACCTTCAACGGCGCCGCCTTCGATCTTCCATTTCTCCGCCGCGAGTTTGAACTGGATCTCCGAAATCCCCACGTCGATCTTCGCTACTGGTTCGCCAAACACGATCGCCGCGGCGGACTCAAAAAACTCCAGACGCAATTCCCCGACGTTCGTCAGCGTGAGTCGATGGACATCGACGGCTTCGATGCCGTGAAGCTCTGGCGCATGCACGAATGGGGAGTCGAACGCGCCCTCGAGACCCTGATGACCTACAACGCCGAAGACACGGTCGTCCTCGAGCAGCTCATGTACTGCGGCCTGAACCTAGAAGCCGAGGCCCATCCTCACCTTCGTCTGGTGACCTACGATATTCCCCCGTGCGCCGCGATCTCCACGCGAGTCTGCCACGAAGTCTACAAGCAGCTGCGGGGCCAAGTCTGGTAGTACGTTAGAAACGCGGTTTTAAGCATTGTAAACAAAAATTGATTATGGACTCGACTTTTGGCTTCGCGGTCCATGGTCCATCATCCAAAGGTCCGTAGGACCTCGGTCGATCCGACCTTTTTCCACGGACGTTGGTCCAGGAAAACCCAACTCAAAGTCCTGAATTTCCAAACCTTGGTCTAGTTCCCGCGGGACCATGGTCCAGTTCTACTCGACTAGCCTAAAGGCAAACACGACCTCGCCGAAAGGTTTGGTGTAAGCAACGCACGGACTAGACGGTCCGGTAGAGAGCGAGAGCGAATCGAGTGACTGCGACGAGCTCAAGCGATGACCTAACGGGTGCCCGAAGGCGAGTGAGTGGCTTGCAAAAACAGGTAACTAACGTGTTCAAAAAACCAACGGCGCCACTGATGGCGCTCCTGGCTGAGTTCTCTGTAGGGTGAGACGACGTCAAGGCATGTAAGGGATTGTGTGCAAACTTCAGGAGGTCCCAAATGGGATTGAGAATTGCTACTAACCTCGCTTCGATCACTGCACAACGTTCGCTCGCCGGTAGCGGTCGCGAACTGCAAAAGACTTTCGCCCAGTTGTCATCGGGTAGCCGGATCACGAAATCCGCCGACGACGCTGCCGGCCTCTCGATTTCAGAAAACTTGAAATCACACATCCGCGGTTACCAACAGGCACAACGGAACGCGAACGATGGTATCTCGATGGTTCAGACGGCTGAAGGCGGTCTCTCCGAGATCTCGAACATCCTGACTCGCTTCCGTGAATTGGGTGTCCAGGCTTCTTCAGACTCCGTCGGTGACGAAGAAAGAGCCTTCATCGACCGCGAAGTTCAGCAGTTGAAAAACGAAGCTGAACGGATCGCGCAGTCCACTCGCTTCGGTAAAACAAATCTCTTGAACGGAGAAGGTGGACGCTTCGACTTCCAAGTCGATATCAACAACGACGACTTCAATGACCGAATCGGTTACGATTCCGGTGAACAAAACGCGACGGTCGCCAACCTCGGAGTCGATGGCCTCGACTTCACTTCAAGAGAAGGCGCTCGCGCCGCCCTCGAGATTCTCGATGGCGCTCAGAAGCAAGTAAACGGATACCGCGCCAACCTGGGTGCGATCCAGAACCGACTCGTCTCGACAACCGACAACATCGGTGTCGCGATCGAGAACCTCTCGGCCGCGAACTCTCGTATGCGCGACACTGACGTAGCTCAGTCGTCGGCGGAGCTCGCCCGTAACCAGATCCTCCAGGCCGCGACGGTCTCGGTTCTCGCTCAGGCGAACCAAGCCCCGAACGCCGCGATGAAGGTTCTGGGCTGATAAACAAAAATTGAATAGGGGAGGGATACTCCTTCCCTTCCCGGTACCACACCTACCTCGAGGGCGCCTTTGACAAGCTCCCTCGGGGGTACTTAAAGCGGGTTAGTGCTTTAAGTAACGAACGCAGACGAGACCTTGACTAGAGACTTCACCATTGCGTTTGTAAAAGTGAATGGCACCCGGAAGGTAAGTCCCCTCGGCCACGGGATTCGAGTAAGAGTGCGAAACGACAACGGCGACATGCTTTAAGTGGCCAAGTTTAGTGCCACCGACGTTTTCGCCCGAGCGGTTGCTCTCACTCACCCGAAGATCGACGTCGGCGAAAAACGCGGAACCCTCTTGAGAGAGAGTGTCCTTGAGATCCGAAAAAGACGCAATCGTTTTGCGACCGTAACCGACCGAAGGATCCGAAAGAACCATGAAACTTGCCGAGCGAGTACCCTCGGAAGGATCAACGTAATTGTAGATTTTCACGTTCAAATCCTGAGTCGTGGTGTGACAATCAAACCCATCCGCACGAGCAATCGATGTCGTGGTGATTGCGACGAGAGCTGCGAGAAGTACCTTCATTTCTAAATTCCCCCTGTTTGTTGATGGGGCTGTTTCTACTGACTCCAGAAATATATGTAAAATGCATGATGAATAAGTTGTTATTCATTTTAATTATCGCGTTGTCGATCGTGTTTCCAACTGTAGCCGACAGTCGGGAGAAGTTCGGCGATCATCGATCGCTCCTCGCGTAGTCAACTGAGGTCATTGAAGAGGACGCTTGGCTACCGAGGCAGGAGCGACCGCGAGTTCATACCGACCCAAATTTCTCAACGACGACGCTTGGATTTACCAGGTAGCCTTTTTCTCAGCTTTCATCGAAAACCCCTGAGCCCGCGCGCTTCGCACCAACTGCGTCCGATTCCGCAAGAAAGCTCGCTTCCGCGTTTCGGCGCATTTCTTCGCTGGGCGCTCGCCGTCAACGAGATAAGAACCGAGAATACCGAAGCCAGAATTGCGCAAGCGGAACAGCGGGGAAGAGCCGGCGGCCAAGGACATTCCTATCCGGAGGTTACCGCCCTCGTCGCCAACCCAGTTTCTGCAGCCACGAAGTCGGCCTCGTCACCGCCATCCGTATATGGACAATCCATTGCGGAACCGTGAGCTGAACCTCATGGAGTCCCGCGAGCTCACGGAAAAAATAAATCGACGAATACGGATCCGCGAAAGGCAGCTGCTCAGTATGCTTCGCATGATTGAAGAGCACATACTTCAGAGCGTTCTTCATCTCCGTTGGCGTTTTGATCTCATGAAGATGATAGCGTGAGAGAAATACTTTCCCCGCATGTCCAACCAGCTTGCGAATCATCCACGCGATCGAAGTCTTCAGGCTTGTCATCCCTCTCTCAAGTTGATCATTACTTTTTACTTCCGCAATGAGGTGAAGGTGATTCGACTCAATCGCAAAATGCTGTACATTGAACCCGAACCGCCGCGCCCGCTCCGCCGCCCGCGCGAATTCCTTGAGAAACTTGGGCGTTCGCAAATTCGGCAAGCCCCTGACAAGTTTGATGTTGACGTGAACGGGCGTGAGCTTCTCGATGATCGGCCTCGCCAAATGTGGAAGTTCGTGCTTATTCACTTTCTTCCGTCCAGCACCTTCGCGCCTGCCACCATGCTGCGGAATCTCGAATGTCAGTTGTTTTTGTTTACGAGCACCCATCGGCAGTCGTTGTAGGTTTTTCCCTTCCACAAATCAATCGATGATGCATTCAGGCGCATAAATATATTTTGTGGATGTCCGGATGACGTGGCTAGGGTGGGCGGAGTTCGGCGCCGCCGTTTTTATGGCCGCGCCAATGTGATTCGGCAACCCGCTTAAGACGTTTGAGTGGAGGGCCCTATTGTGACCTGATGAATTTGCAGAATGGCCAGGTGGTACCGCGTACGTCGGTAATTTGATTCGGCAACCTATACGAGTTCCACGCCGCGTACGTCGGTAACTTGATTCGGCAGCCCACCCGAGTTCGACGGTGCGCAAGTCGCCGACCGCATTCAATTGCACACCCACGTGCCCCGGTGCGCACATCACCAACTTGATTCGGCAACCTTCCCCAGAACGCGCGCTAGAAGCCTCGACTGCGCGTTCGGTCGGCAACTCGATCGTGACTTGCTCCCGTGGCCAAACGCCGACGCTCGCACGGCGACCAACTTGATTCGGCAACCTTCCCCAGAACGCGCGCTAGAAGCCTCAACCGCGCCTTCGGTCGGCGGCTCAATCCAGACTTGCTCCCGCGGCCAAACGCCGCCCGCCACCCACGCCGCTCACGTCACGCGCGCCGCCCGCCGCCCACACCCCTGACCCAACCAAGGTCCAAATTTCTC
>SXGU01084315.1_pt1 | contig 17737 bp, 15 predicted proteins | sample 3174531 | NCBI WGS metagenome assembly SXGU01 (sample SAMN11356863, study PRJNA531348) | freshwater metagenome | isolation source: freshwater sample F1-140 | place: China: Fuxian Lake, Yuxi | collected 2017-12-25 | reverse complement strand
GGCGCCTTCGTCGCCGACGAGCAGGGGGTGTACACCATTACGGCCTTGGTCGGCACCGAGTCGGCCGACGCGATCGTCCGGGTCACGCCCCGGGCCGTCGGGCGCGGCATCGAAGTGGTCGGACGGGTTCCGCTGCCGGTCAAGGGGGCTGAGATCTGGATTCACCCAGACGGGAAGTGCGCCTATTACAGCACCATCTCGGACCGGGTCTACGCGATCGATATCTCCAACCCGGGCCAACCGGCCATCGTCGACTCGATGACGATCGACGCCCGCGTCATCAACGACGTGATGACGACCGAAGACGGGAAGTACGGCGTCTTCTCCCGGGAGGGAGCATCGAACCGGAAGAACGGGATCGTGATCTTCGACACCAGCAACCCCTGCCATCCCAAGCCGATCGCCGACTACAATGAAACCGTGAGCGGCGGGGTCCACTCTTCGTTCGTGTACCAGCATCACGTCTACCTGACCGATGATGCCACCGGATCGATGCGGGTCATCAGCATCAAGGACCCCTATCGCCCCCGCGAGGTGGGCCGGTGGCAAACGACGCAGTCCGACCAAGGCCGCTACGTCCATGACATCGACATCAAGGACGGCCTGGCCTATCTGTCTTATCTCAACGACGGACTGATCATCCTCGACGTCGGGAACGGGATCAAGGGCGGCAGCCCTGAGGCCCCGGCGTTGGTGTCGCAATTCAAATATGATCTCGACTACCTCTACCGCCGGATCGAGCAGCGCTACGGGCTCGGCATCCGGGGCAACCACACCGCGTGGCGCCACGGGAAATACGTCTTCGTGGGCGACGAGGTGTATGGGTCGCGCGCCGCGAAGGGCCACGAAGGCGGCAATGACCTGACTTGGGGACGGCTTCAGGTGCTCGACGTGTCCAATATCGAGAAGCCCAAGATCGTCGCGTGGTATGAGCCGACCGACGGCGGGGTCCACAACATCTGGGTCGAGGGCGATTCGCTCTACGTCGGGAACTATCAGGGCGGCGGCCGAGTGATCGACATCTCGGGCGAACTCAAGGGGGATCTGCTCCGCCAGGGCCGGGAGATTGCGTGGCTCCTGACCGCCGACTCGCTCGGCACCAAGCCGCGAGCGACGTTCACCTGGGGGGCCGTGGTCAAAAACGGGCTGATCTACTTCAACGACATCAACTCCGGGCTCTGGATCACCCGCCTCGAGTCGAAGGAGCGGCCGGTGCCGTAGGGTTCAGGCACGAGGCGTGACGGGCCCCAAGGCCGTTCGTGCTGGTGCAGGGCTTTCTGTTGTGGCCCGGGATGATTCCGGACGCCATCGAGGGCGTACTGATTGACCTCGGGGTCCTCGACCCGAGCGGGCCGGATTCCAGTAACGACTGACCCGGCCGCCCCAGTATCACATTCCTGAGTCCGAACCCTTGATGAAGGATGTCCTCGCGATGCGCCCGTTCACGGTCCTCGTCATTCCGACGTTGCTCCTCGCGGTCGACACCCAAGCCGGCCCCGCCCCGATCCGCGGGTTTTCCGTCGAAGCGGCCGCGACCCAGCGGGCCTGGGAAGCCAAGTTTAAAGCGGTCCCGTCGCCCGACAGCATGCGGAGCTACCTCAAGCGGCTCACCGCCCGGCCCCAGCATCTCGGCTCCCCCTACGGGAAGGCCAACGCGGAATGGCTCGTCTCCCTGTACCGAAGCTGGGGGCTCGACGCCGCCATCGAAACCTTCGACGTCCTCTTCCCTACTCCGAAGGTGCGGCTGGTGGAACTGGTGGCGCCGACCCGGTTCGTCGCGAGCCTCCGCGAGCCACCGGTCGCCGGCGACGCCTCGTCCGCCCAGGAAAGCGAGCGGCTTCCGCCGTTCAACGCCTACTCGATCGACGGCGACGTGACCGGACCGCTGGTGTATGTGAACTACGGCGTCCCGGCCGACTATGAGGAACTCGAGCGTCGAGGCATCTCCGTCAAAGGGGCCGTCGTGATCGCCAGATACGGCGGGGGCTGGCGCGGGACCAAGCCGAAAGTGGCCGCCGAGCACAGCGCAATCGGATGCTTGATCTACTCCGATCCCGCCGACGACGGCTACGGCCAGGGAGACGTCTATCCGGTCGGTCCGTTCCGGCCCGCGAACGGCGTCCAGATGGGTTCGGTCGTCGACCTCCCGGTCTATCCCGGGGATCCCTCGACGCCGGGACGCGGATCGGTTCCGGGCGTGGTCCCGGTGCCGTTCGACCAGATGGTGACTCTGACGAAGATTCCCGTACTCCCGATCTCGTACGGCGACGCCCTCCCGCTGCTCAGCGCCCTGGGCGGTGAGACGGTGCCGCCGTCATGGCGCGGCGGGCTCGGGATCACCTACAAGACCGGCCTGCCGGGGCCGGCCCGGGTCCACCTCAAGCTGGCCTTCAACTGGAACCGGGTCCCGCTCCACAACGTGATCACCCGGATTCCGGGCTCGGAAGCGCCCGATGAGTGGATCCTCCGCGGCAATCACCGGGACGGCTGGGTCCACGGCGCCAATGATCCGCTCTCGAGCCTGGTGGCCGAGATGGAGGAGCTCCGCGGCATGGCCGCGCTGCTCAAGCAGGGCTGGCGGCCCCGCCGGACCATCGTGTACGCCGCCTGGGACGGCGAAGAGGAAGGCATCGTCGGCAGTACGGAATGGGTGGAGACTCACCGAGACGAGCTGGCCCGAAAAGCCGTGATGTACCTCAACACCGACACCAACGGCCGAGGCTTTCTTGGCATGGACGGCTCGCACTCGCTCGAGCGGTTCATGAACGAAGTGGCCCGTGAGGTCACCGATCCCGAGACCGGGCTCACCGCCTGGACGCGGGCCCAGCTCCGCCGGATTGCCGAGGGTGGACCGGCAGAGCGAGCCGAGCTCCGGCGGCGGCCCGACCTCCGGCTCGGCGCGTTAGGCAGCGGATCGGACTATTCGCCCTTTCTCCAGCACCTGGGCCTCCCGGCACTCAACGTGGGCTTCGGCGGCGAAGGGGGCGACGGGGTGTTCCATTCGACCTACGACACCTTCGAACGGTTCGTTCGGTTCAACGACACCTCGTTCGTCTATGCCCGGGCCCTGGCCCACACGGTCGGCACGGCCATCATGCGCTTGGCCGGCGCCGAGGTGCTGCCGTTCGAGTTCACCAACATGGCGGACACTTATGGAGGCTACGTCGACGAGGTGAAGGCGCTCGCCGCCAGTCGCCGCGCGGAGATCATCGAACGGAACCGCCAGCTCGACGAAGGGGTGTTTGCGGCAATCACCGACCCGCGAACACCCAGAAAGGCACCTGAGCGGGAGCCGGTCCCGGCGTTCCTCAACTTCGCCCCCCTCGACAATGCGATGGTCGAACTTCGAGAGGCGGCCGACCGGTACGAGGTCGCGCTTTCCAGGCCGACCGCACCGGGCCCACGGCCGGCGGTCAACGCGCTCCTTCGGCAGGTTGAGCAAGCCCTCACCAGCGGCGCCGGTCTCCCGCGCCGACCATGGTACAAGCACCTGATCTATGCGCCAGGTTACTACACGGGGTATGGCGTCAAGACGCTCCCGGGCGTCCGGGAGGCCGTGGAGCAGGGGTTCTGGCGTGAGGCTGACGGCGAGATCATCCGGGTCGCGGAGCGTCTGACGACGGCGGCCGAGTTGATCCGGCGCGCCACCGCCATGTTTTAGCCGCGCGGATGAGGGCGTCCCGGACGCGAGACCTAACGCTTGACGCCGGCCTCCGGTTCGGTCGGCTTCCCGTAGAGCGTCCGGAGCCCGCGCACCACCACGGTCCCCATCACATCCCCGTGGCTCATCCCCGGATGAAACTCCGTCACGAGCTTGAGCCCCGGATAATGCCGCCCGCAATGGCGGCCCCGTTGACCCGAACCAGCTGCCGCTCGATCGAGTCGCGAATCGGCTGCCAGCGATCGGGAGTCTGGGCGAGGGCGGGGCCGGCCAGGACCAGCAGCATGGCCACCGCGGCGCGGCATCGAATCGTCATGGTCTTTCCGGGTTCGAGAACCGGCCGGAGGGCGGCATTCGGGCTATCGCCACGCGATGGCCAACCCAAGGAGCCCCGCGGCCAACAGTCCCATCATCCCAGGGGCGACTCGACGCCGGTACGCCGGACTGCCGAGCCCCATGGCCAAGCCGGTTTTCAGCGCGGTGTTGGCCACGACCCCGACAAGGAGACCGGCCGCAGCCACCCGGAGACCGCCGTCGGCGCCGCCGGCGATTCGGGACATGCTCAACGTCAGGGCATCAACGTCGGTGAGGCCGGCCAAGGCCGCGCCGCCAAGGACACCAACCTCGCCGAACCGGACTTGGAGGAAGGTGATCACCATGAGGACAGCCTGGAAGGCCAGGGCCATGCGAAGCGCTTGCCCAAGATCGAGGGGGTTCCGGGGCCCCGCTTCCGCGCCATCGGCCCCGGCGACTGCCGCGCGGGGCCGCATCAGGACCACTCCGGCGGCACCCACCACGAAGACCGGCGCCAAGGCCGCCGCCGCCGCCGCGACGAACCCGGCATTCAGCGCCAGAATGATGGCCGTGACCCGAGGGACCAGGACCGTACACGCCGCGAGCGTGCCTAACGCCAGTGAATCGGTCCGCTCCGGATACCGGCGGCTGGCCCGCGCGAAGGCGAGCGTCACGGCCGTGGAAGAAATCAGGCCGCCCAAGGCCCCGGTCAGGAAGTCGCCCCGATGGTCGCCCAGGGCTTTCCGGGCCAGGAAGCCGGCGAAGTTGACTGCGGAGAACAGCAGCACGACCGTCCAGATCATCCGGGGGCGGATCGCGTCGAGGGGCCCGTAGGGCCCGGCCGGCAGCAGAGGCAAGACAACCAGTGCCAGCACCGAAAACTGCAGAGCCGCCCGCATCTCGGGAGCGTCGATCGTCCCGATGAAGCGGCGAATGGTGTCTTTCTCGCCCAGCGCGAGGACCATGACCGCCGCGAGCCCGCTCGCCACCTGGATCGACCCTCGACCGGCCATGATTCCCACCGCCAGAATCAGGATCGCCGCGGCCTCCGTGGTGCCGTCGATGGCCTCAGGCGCCCGCCCCGCGGCCATCACGTACGCGGCGACCACGAACGCCCCGGCGACCGCGATCAGCGCCACCGCGAGGGCCGGCGACGGCCCGGTCGAAAGCCAGCCCGCGATCCCGCCCACGGCACCCAGCAAGAAGAAGGTCCGAACCCCGGCAAACCGAGCCGACGGCCCGGTCGCGTGACCGGACCATTCGCGTTCGAGTCCGACGGCGAGGCCCGCCAGGGCCGCCACCGCCAGCCGCAGCGCCACGTCGAGATCGGAGAAGGCGAGATCCTGCATCGCCCTAAGCTCGCGCCAATAACCCGGCCCGGCAACTGGGCCGGCCGGATTGATCAGGCAACCGGCAGGCGAACCGTGAAGGCTTTGATTCGGGGATCGGCCGACTGGGTCAGAGCCAAAGTCCCGCCGTGCAGCTCGGCGATTCGCCGGACGATGGCGAGCCCAAGTCCGCTCCCCGACGTTTCGTGGTGGAGCCGGACGAACCGCTCGAAGATCCTGCCGGTGGCCTCCTCCGGGATTGCCTCGCCGTGGTCCGATACGGACACCCACGCGCCACCGTTGTCATCGACCCCGACGGCCACCTCGATGTCGCTCGGGCCCGCGTGGAGCAAGGCGTTCTCAATCAAAGCCAGGATCGCCCGCTCGAGCAGGACCGCATCCCCCCGAACCCGGGCGGCATCGAACTGCCCGAGCCCGATCCGCCGGTTGGTCGCGGCAGGATGCTGTCCGGCGCGGACCACCGCCTTACTGGCGACATCATCGAGATACACGGTGTGGGCGGCGACATCGGCGACCGATTCGCCCCGGGCGAGGAGCAAGAGATCGGCCACCAGCTGGCTCAGTTGTTGGGTTTCGATTGCCAACCGGGCCAGGGTCCCCCGGTTGATGTTCGCGGGCGGTCCGTTGAGGGCGACCCCGATTTCGTTCTGAAGGATCGCCACGGGAGTCCGCAGTTCGTGGGCCGCGTCGGCGAAAAACCGGCGCTGACCGGCGGTCGCCCGCCGCTCCGTGGCCAGGGCGGTCTCCAGCCGATCCACCAGGACGTGGAACGCCTGCTGCAGCCGGCCGACTTCGTCGCGCTCTCGGGCTCCGGGAACTGCCGGCAGGGGAGCGTCGCCCCGCCCGATCGCCTCGCTCACCTGGTCGGCAAGCGTCGCCACCGTCGTGATCGGCTCGAGAGCCCGCCGGGACGCCACCATGGCTACCGCGGTGCCCGCCACGACCGAGAGGACGAGACCGAGGCCGAGGATCAACCGGAGACTCGCCAGCCGGCCCTCGAGCGGCGTGAGCGGGAACGCAATCACGAGCGACAGGCCATTCGGCAGGGGGACCGACACGGCCCGGAACCGCCCGGCCGCGGCTTCGAGCGTCGTGGGCGCCGGGCCGGTGCCCTCGAACGAGATCGGCAGCGCTTCCGGCAATCCGCCGATCGGCCGGCTCCAGGCCAAGACGCGGCCGGTTGCGTCGCGCGCCACGACGACACGGTCCCCGAAAACCAGTTCGCTCACGATGTGAACGGTCGTGGCCTCCGGGCTCCCGTAGTCCGCGAGGTCCGCGTTGAACAGGCCGCGGGCGGCCTCGGCGGATTGGCGCAGCCCCCGGTCGACCTCGGCCCACCATTCCCGGCGGAGCACCCCGTACAGAACGACCGCGGCCACAGCTAACAGGAGGGCGAAACTGGCGGCCACCGCCATCGCGAGGCGGATTCGAAGCCCGGGCACCAGATACTCACCCATTCGAGGGGCCGGGCCGAAGTACGTACCCGACGCCTCGCACCGTATGCAGCAGCGGCGGGTAGCCCGGCAGATCCACTCGCTTCCGAAGCCTGGCGATGTAGACGTCGATGATGTTCGACATCGGATCGTAGTGCTCGTCCCAGACGTGGGTAGAGATCATCGACCGGCCAACCACCTGGCCGGTGTGGCGGGCCAGAAATTCGAGCAGTGAAAACTCGGTGGTCGTGAGCTCCAAGGCGTGACCACCGCGACGCACCGTTCGGCTGGCGGGGTCGATAGAGAGATCCGCCACTTCGATGACGGCGGGGCGAACTGCCCGCTGCCGACGCTCAAGCGCTCGGAGCCGGGCCAACAGTTCCTCGAACGCAAACGGCTTGACCAGGTAGTCATCGGCGCCTGCGTCAAGGCCGGCCACCCGGTCGGACACGGCGTCGCGCGCGGTGGCGGCCAGAATCAGGACGGTCGATCCGCCCCGGCGGAGCGTCCGCGCCAAGTCAAGCCCCGATCCGTCGGGCAGACGGATATCGAGCACCACCGCGTCGTAGGACTCCAACCCCAACTTGGCGAGCGACTCGGCCACCGTGCCGGCCGCATCGACCGCGTGGCCGGCCTGGCGAAGGCCACGAACCAATGAGTCACGAAACGCCGGATCGTCTTCGGCTACGAGAATTCGCATGGCACCCCCTTGGTCTCTCTGGCACCAAACTACCAACCGGAGATGAACAGGAGATGAAGTCTCAGACTCGGTTGCCTTGGAGAAGGCCCACGGTCAGCCGTCCCAGGCGAGCGGCGGTGTTGCCGAGGTCATAGGGGAGGTCGAAGTGATGCCGCCCCGCCGCCCGGAAGTTGGTCACCGAGTGGCCCTCGCGCCGCTTCCGCTCGGCGAACTCTGCGGTCTGCCGGTGAAACTCCCCGGTTTCGACCTCTCCGACCGCCACGACCAACGGAACCGCGGCCACCATCGGCCGTCCGATCGGGCTCATCGCCTCGGCGGTTTGGCGGTCCAGGCCGAGGGCGTCGTTGATGTAAGTCCCGACCAGGGGGACGAGGTCGTACACGCCGCTCAACAAGACCCCTCCGGCAAGGCCCGCCACCTCGCCTAACACCATCGCCGCGAGGTGGCCGCCGGCGGACGAACCGGAGACCACGAGGCGGGCGGGGTCGAGGCCGAGGGAACTCGCTTCGTTGATCAGGTACCGGCAGGCGTCGGCGCATTGGGCCACGATCGCGGGCAGGCGAGCGGCGGGCGCGAGCTGGTAATCGACCACCGCGACGGCCACGCCGCGTTCGAGCAAGGCCGGCACCATGAAGGCCGACTCGTTCTTGGAAAGTTCCTGCCAATAGCCGCCATGGATGTAGATCAGTGCCGGATGCGGACCGGATCCAAGCGGCCGGAACAGGTCGATGGTCCCGCTCGGATCAGGCCGGTAGCGCACCGTCAGGGGAGGATGCGCGGCCCGCGCGGCGGCGCTGTCACGGACGTACGCGTCGATCTCGGCGCCAAGATCCGGGACGGTGCGACTGGGAGAGTACTCTCGTTCGAGGTGTTCCGTGGTCCAGGCTCGCCAAGGGCCGGTGGACTGAGTTGGGTCGGTCACGCACAACCTCCTTGGTGAGGCGGCCCGGGCCCCGCCGACCGCACCCCAAGATGCGGGTACCCGGGCGCCATCGCCAGCCAATCCGAGCCCTGCCGCGTGACGAACGGTGGAACTCGGACCCAATGCAGCGAAACCCCTTCCGGATGCCGAGAACAGCGAAACAGTCGGTCCGGTGGCGACGTCGGGAGTAGTGAGGCCGGATAGCCCGGTCCACCACATGATATGAGGATGGTGATGACAATTCCTGCGCTGCCCGGCTTTCGGATCGGTTTCCTTGCGCTCGCGATGCTGGGCGCGCTTCCGGTCGGACTCCGCGCCCAGTCCCCCGTCGATACGGTGCGGCTCTACCGGACCACTCAGCCGGTGACAGTGGACGGCCGGCCGCTCGAAGCTGCTTGGAACGACGCCCGACCGGTACCGCTGATCCAATACACCCCGACCGAAGGTCGGATTCGAGCGACGTCCGGCTCCTGTACGACGACAAGTACGTCTATCTCGCCGGCCGGCTCCTCGCGGCGGATCCGGGGTCGGTCCGGCCTGGGCTTTTCGCCCGGGATCAGCTTGGCTCCGAGGATCACCTGATGCTGATCCTCGACACCACCGGTGACGAACGGACCGCGCTCGTCTTCGCGATCAATCCGGCGGGAGCGTTGACCGACTACGCCGTCGGCGGCGACGGGCAGAACGTAGACCGGAGCTGGAACGGCTATTGGGACGGCGCCGCCAGCCGCGATGCCGCCGGATGGTATGCCGAGTTCCGGATCCCGATCAGCACCCTCCGGTTCCAACCGGGCCAGGACGGCGCCGTGATGGGCGTCATCATCCATCGACAGACGGCGGCCCGGAATGAAATGGCGACCTTTCCGCGACTCTCGAGCGCCTATGCCAACGCCCTGTTCCGGCCGTCGATCGCCCACAAGGTCCATCTGGCGGGCATCGCCGCGCGGTCCCCGGTCTACGTCACGCCCTACGTATTGGGTGGCTTGAACTCCGCCGCCGCCTTCGATCCCGCCGTGCCCAGCTGGGGCCGGAATACCGACACGCAGCGAGAAGCCGGGGTCGACGTCAAGCTTGGACTCACCAGCAACGTGACTCTCGACCTCACCGCGAATACTGATTTCGCTCAGGTCGAAGCCGACAACCAGCAGGTGAACCTGACCCGGTTCTCGCTGTTCTTTCCTGAAAAACGCCAGTTCTTCCTCGAACGCGGCGACCTGTTTCAGATCGGGGTCGGCGACTTCGGGCCCAACCGGCTCTTCCACAGTCGCCGGATCGGGCTCGCACCGGACGGCAGTCCCCTGCGGATCTACGGCGGAGCCCGGGTGGCGGGGCGGGCGGGTGCACTCGACTTCGGAGCCCTCTCGATGCAAACCGCGACGGCTGACGGCCGCGGATCGGAGAACGACGCGGTGGTTCGGGTCCGGCGCGAAATCCTCGGTTCCGGTTCGTACCTCGGAGCGCTGGTGACCAGCCGGCTGCCCAGCGCGGGCGGGTACAACGTGACCTATGCGACGGATGCCGTGATCCGCCCGTTCGGCAACGACTACCTGACCGGGGTCTGGGCCCAGTCTTTCGACGACGGGCGCCCGTCCGGCGGCTCCGCGGCTTTGGCCCGCCTCAATTGGGCGCGCCGCTCCCAGCGCGGACTGGTCTACAATCTGAGCGCTACTTGGCAGGGGGCCGACTTCGAGCCGGGCCTCGGCTACCTGCAACGGCGGGACGTCGCGACCGGTTTTGCCAACGTCCGCTATGGCTGGTTCCCCGGCGCCAGGACGAAGATCCAGAACATCACGCCGAGTCTCGTGCTCCTCGCCGCCCGCCGGAACGCGACCGGCCTGGACGAGACGCGAACGGCCAACTTGTACCTCAACTTCGCTCTCAAGTCGGGTATCAGCGGTTACGTGATCGGGAGCCGCGGCTATGAGCGGCTCGACCGGGTGCTCACGCTCGGATCGGCCACGATCCCCGGCGGCGGGTACCAATTCGACCAAATCGGGGGCGTTGTGTCCACCTCCGGCCGATCCCGTCTCGCCGCCGGCATCAACGCGACCGTCGGCGAGTTCTACGACGGGACGATCACCTCGGTCGGGGTGAGCCCCAGTTGGAACGGCTCGGCTCACTTCCAGGCCAGCGCGGACCTTCGAATCAGCCGGATCCGGTTCGCCACCAGGAGCCAGCGGTTCAACGCCGATCAGGTCCAGCTTCGAGCATCATATGCCCATAACGCGAGTCTCTCGGTCGCCGCCATCGTGCAGTACAGCAGGGCCGGGGAATCGGTCGCGGCCAATGTGAGGGTCCGCTATCGGTTCTCCGAGGGCCGGGACCTTTGGATCGTGTTCAACGACCTGCTCGACGCCGACCGGGCGGCGCTCAACGTGCCACGAGGGCCGCTGTCCTTGAGCCGGACGTTGGTCATGAAGTACACCCATACGTTGACGCAGTGATCCTCGCGAGTTGTGGCGTGACACGGTCTCAGGTACGATTCGGGGACCAACGACATTACCAACGAGGTCCCGATGCGTTTCCTCACGGTCGTTTTGTTGTTCGGCCTGTGCCAACCAGCTGCCGCTCAGTCCGCCGACCGGTACCTGGCTCGGGCCAAAGCGCTCCACCGGGCGATCCCGATGATCGACAGCCACAACGATCTCCCCGAGATGCTCCGCGAGCGGGCCCACAATGATCTGACGAAGATGAATCCGGAGGACCGGCTCGAGAACATCGACACCGACCTCCCGCGATTGAAACAGGGCCTGGTGGGCGGACAGTTCTGGGCGGCTTATGTGCCGGCCTCTTTCGTCGACCGCGGCGGTGCCCAGCGCGCCCTGGAGCAGATCGACATCATTCACCGAATGATCGCCCAGTCGCCATCGCTCCGCTGGGCCACCACTGCCACCGGGATCGCGCGGGCCCACGCCGGGGGCAAGGTCGCGTCGCTGATCGGGATCGAGGGCGGGTACGCGATTGAGAATTCGCTCGCCAACCTTCGGATGTTCTACGAACTCGGGGTTCGGTACATGACCCTGACCCACGGCGGCAACACGGCCTGGGCGGATGCGGCGACCGAAGCGCCGCGGCACGGCGGCCTGACCCGGTTCGGCGAAGAGGTGGTTCGGGAAATGAACCGGGTCGGGATGATGGTCGACATTTCCCATGTCTCGGATGGCACCATGTCGGATGCGCTTCGGGTTTCCGAGGCGCCGGTGATCTTCAGTCACTCGTCCGCCCGGGCCCTTGCCAACCACGCCCGGAACGTGCCGGACAGCGTCTTGAAACGAATGCCGGAGAATGGGGGCATCGTGATGGTGAACATTTTCCCCGGCTTCGTCAATCCGATCGCGGCCGAGCAAGCGGCCGGGGTCTTGGACCGGGAACGCGACTTCAACGCCAAGTACCCGGATGACCCTAAGAGGGCGTCGACCGAGTACTTGGCCTGGCTTACCAAAACAATGAAGGAGATGGAGCCGGGAACCCTGGCGGAGGTGGCCGATCACATCGACCACATCGTGAAGGTGGCCGGGATCGACCACGTCGGGTACGGCGCGGACTTCGGGTCGCTGACCAATCACCCCAAGGGACTCGAAGACGTCTCCCGCTACCCTTACCTTACGGCCGAACTGCTCCGCCGCGGCTACACCGACGAGCAGGTGAAGAAGGTCATCGGCGGCAACTTCCTTCGGGTCATGCGGGAAGTGGAGCGGGTCTCGGCCCGCCTCAAGGCAGAGCGGCGGCCGAGCGCCGCCCTGATCAGCGACCTCGACCGGTAGCTCACCAACCAGAGAGCAGGGATGAACTCGATGCCACACCCGCGACGTAGTTTCCTCGGCTGGATCGGCGGCACCTCACTGCTTGGCGCCGCCGGCTTTCCCAGCCTCTCGGGAAGGGTCCTGGTCCGTGACCCCGCCGACCACGCCGCGCCGGTGGCCGACAAATGGGACGTGAGCTGGACCGACCGCGTGAGCGGAAAGTACCGCGCCGTGTTCGACTCGCCCGAGGCCTCGGCGGGGGCGGCCTTGTTCCGGGCGGTAGCATGGTGCGACATGTACAAGGATGTCTACGGCGCCGACCGCACCGAGATGTCTCCCGTCGTGGTCTTCCGCCACTCCGCGATTCCGCTGGTCATGAACCACGCCTACTGGGAGAGCTACGAGATCGGCAAAGAGCTCAAACTCCGGGATGCCAAGGGAAAGAAGTGGTCCAAGGCCAACCCGATCAGCGCCGGAAGCGCTCCGGCCACCGGGCCCGCCTCGAAGTACAAAGTCGAGACCTTCCTGGCATCGGGCGGCGTGGTCCTCGCCTGCGACTGGGCCTTCAACATGGTAGTGGACCGGATCCGCTCCAGAGAAAAAATCGAAAGGGCCGCGGCCCGGACCCGGGCACTCGAACTGATGATCCCGGGTGTGATCCTCCAGCCTAACGGCGTGTTCGGAGTGCTCCGGGCCCAGGAGGCCGGGTGCCACTACGTGATGGCCAGCTAGACCAGGCCGGAGCTACCGAACGGGCACCGCGGAAACAAGCCGCCCGATGGAACCGTAAGGGGAGGAACCTAGACTAGGCCGCCAGCCGTGCTGATCGCGATCCTCTTTTTTCAGCCGGCGTTCACCGCGCCGGTTCCGCCGGACCCCAAGCATCTTCTCGATCAAGCCATCGGTGTGCTTGGCGGCGCTGACCGCCTCGCGGCGCTCGATCGCTGGATCGTCGAGGGCCATGGGCGCGAGAACCTAACCGCGGAGTTCCAGGGACGATCACCGGAGGCACCCACGTGGCGCGACCACCGTGAGTCCGTCGGGGTGGTGCGATCGCTCCGCCGCATTGCCTGGGAACGGAAGACGCCCCGCAATGACGGGAGCCTCCGGTGGCGGCGGTTCATCTCCGGCGCGGACTCCTCCGGCATGGTCGACTGGACCGCGGGACTGGCCCGAATGCGGGCGACCCCGACGTCCGAGGCGGACCGCCAAGGCCTGATGCGGAGAATCCCTCATCTGCTCCTCAGTGAACTCGCATCTGCGCCGGCCGCGTTGCGGTCCCTGCCCTCATCCAAGGGCCGCGACGTCATTGCCGTAACCCTTCCCGACCAGGCCGCGTTTACCATTGAGCTCGACCACCGCCATCGCCTGGTCGCGGTCGAGTATGCCGTGGCGATCGCCGGCTTCGGCTCGACCGTGGTCCGGTGGAGCTGGCCTGACTGGCGGCCGGATCCGGCGCTGGCGTGGATCCCACGCGGTCATCGGATCGCCGTCGGCGGAGTGACCTATCAAGAAGTCCGCTACTCCCGGTACCAAGCCGGCGTTGCCGCGGCCGACAGCCTGGTTCGCGTTCCGGCCGACCCGGCCCGGTTTGCGATCCCCCTGGCCGACACGGCCTTCCCTTCCGTGGCCCCGCCAAGCGGCCCGGCGCCAGGGATCCACCTGATCGGCGTCGACGGATTCAATTCCCTGCTGGTCGAATTTGCCGACTTCGCGATGTTGATCGAGGCGCCGGCCAGTCACCCAGGACTCGAGGCTATTCCAGCAAGCGGCAACCCCGACCACGCCCGGGTCGGACGGGAACTCCGCCGTCGAGCCGAGGAGATCGCTCCGGCAAAGCCGATCCGGTACGTCGTCGCAACCCATCATCACGACGATCATCTCGGGGGCCTCGGGAGCTTCGCCCAACCCGGGACCACGGTCTTGGTCGCCCCGCGCCACCGGCAAACCGCCGCCAAAGCCCTAGCCGGATCACGAGGCACCGCCACGATCGAGACCGTGGCGTCGATGACGTCCATTGCCGATTCGACTCGACGAGTCGAAGTCATCCGAGTCGGCAACAGCCCCCACACCACCGACGGGCTGGTCGTGTGGCTGCCCGCCGAGCGGATCCTCTTTCAAGGGGACCTGTTCTATTTCGAACCGAACGGCCCGTTTCCGCCTCGCGGCCGTGCCATCATGAACGGGTTTTTTGCCCGCTGGCTCGAACAACGGCGGATCGAGCCCGCCGCGATCTATGGCGTCCACAGCCTCGGCGCGGCCGGACCTTCGGCGCTGTCCAGCAGCCGGAACCCTTGGTGACGGTACCACCAGAGGCCAAGGAGGTAACCCAATTCTCGCGGTCTGGATGGGTGCGCACCGGCGTCCGGCGAACCCCGCTCGGCCTCGTCGTAGGGCCGTGGACATGCCGATCATCTCCGCGCCCGCCGACTCGGTGAGGCGAAGCCACCGGTGGGTGCCGTTCCTCATGGCGGCCGCGGGTGTCGTTGGCCTGACAGCGGCGCCTTTGGCCGCGTGCGATCCGATCTGGCTTCCTTCGATTCGCCTGCGGGCCACCGCGACCCTGGTGGTGCGGTTCTCCGAGGATACCGTGGCCGACGTGGCAAGGCCGGTATTCGCGCCCACGCGCGCGGACGCCTTCGAGCGGCACCGCGATCTCGCGCGCCGGGGTCCGTTCGGGCTTCGCGCCACGATCACCGCCGTCGACGCCCGGTCGGCGTGGCGACCAGTGAGCGGCACGGCCGCGGTCCTCGTGCCGTGGGAATTCAGTTCGGACTGCGAGCCGTTCCCGTTCAGCCAGAGCGCCCGGTGGGCTCGGCCCGCCGTCCCCTCGGTCGTAACAGCGTGGCTTCGGCCCCGATCGGGCTGGATCGGCGGGGTGGCGACGTTGGACGTGGAAATGGCAGGTATCGAGCCCCGATGGACTGACCAGGATTCTCGATGGCCCCACGATCGGACCAACTTGATGTCGGCCCTCGAGTACCTCGCATTGACCGAAGTGCTTCCGACCCCAGCGGACCTCGAACGCAGGCCCCGGGAAACGGCCCGGCGGATCGACGCGTGGGCGGCCCGCCATCCGGCCCTGGCCGCCAAGGAGCCCGGGTTGACGATTCTCGCCAACCTCCGGCGGCAACTCAAAGCGAAATAATGATGGCCCGCGGCCCGGCCTCAGATCCGTCGGCCGGCGCGGCGGATCACCGAGGCTTCCGGGCTCACGAACAGGCGATCGTACCAAAACGTGGTACTGGCGTGTCGCCAGTCGATCAGCGATCGATAGACCCGATCGGCTTCGCGGACCGCGGCCGCCAGGCCCGGGGCCCCCGCCGGCGCCCGATCGATAGCGCGAACGTACGCTTCAAGGGCCAGAAACCTCTCGGTCGACTGCACCAAGTGGCGCCGGATCCGGTCGGTTTGATCCGGCACGAACGGGTTTTGCCCTCGGGCTTGAAGCGCCGGCGTTGAATCGGCCGGGCGCGGGAGCTCCGAGGCCACCGTCCGATACCAATCGCCATCGACGGGGAACATCAACCGCCCGCGCTGTCGAACCAGGAACCGGGCCCATCGCACCGTGCCGTCGAAGGTCGAGTCGGCGTGGAGTCGACCGGCCTCCCGCCACAACGCGGCCCGGCTCGAGTCAACCGGGGCCAGCAGCGCCGCCCCTCCGGCCCAGTCGCTCCGCGCCGCCCGGCCGATCGCGCGGGTCAACGCTGCCTCCCGCCGAATCCACCGGGGACCACGAACGCTGAGCCGGACCAGGGCGGAGTCCGGCGCCAAGACCCGCACCAGGTACCGCACCGTCGAGCTGTCGAGCGCCGGGGTCAGCGCGGCCGTCACCCAATCGCGGCGTTCGAGGGCAAACCGGGCCCGCAGCGGAGCCACGTCCGGGCCGGCTGGCAGGAGTGCCAGTTGGGCCCGCGCCGCCGCCTTCTGGTCCGCCGCGAGCAACGCCAAACTCCGAAGCCGGGCCCACACCGGACTCAGGGTATCGGCTCGCGCCGGGAAACACGGGGGCAGTACCAGCGGCCGTTTCAAAGGCTGCTCGACCGCCCGATAGGCCATCTGATAGAGGAGTCGTTCTTCGATGTTCACCGCCCACTCGGACGGCCGGTTCGACTCGGCGTCCCGCCACGCCGCGCACCAGCCGGGATCGTCGGCGGGGGGAACGAAGTACGCGGCCCGGAGCGGACCATCAAACCGGGGTGTGGCCAAGGCCGCCGAGTCCGGCGTGAAGAATCGCAACTCGTGGATGACCCGGTCGCGGCGCCGGTCGGGGTAGTAACTCAGCAACAGGGGCCACGCCGGAGCCAGATGCCCGGACAGGCGATAGAGCCGGAGCCGGTTGAAGCGGACCAGGTCCGCGATCGGGGATGCCGGAAAGTCGTGGAGCCACCGGTCATGTTCCGCCTGGAGCCGGTCCCAGAGCGCCGGCGGTGCGGCCTTCCGAATGTCGTCGAGCCATCCGTTCGGGATGTCATGTTTCATGGATTCCTGCAGCGCCACGAACCGGAGTGAGGGGGCCCGCAGCGACGCCCGGGGCGGAGTCGGCGTAGGCGGCGATCGCCGACCGACTCATGGCTCGAATCCGGGCTGCCTCCCGGAGTGGCTCCGGCCAGCGATCAGATTCGGACGCCGCCGTATCGGCATAGAACGCCGCGATCAACGGGCGCGGGATCCGGGGCCAGAGCGGGCCGAGCTCGAGGAACTCGACGGCGCGGCGGAACGGCCCCTGATAGGCGTCGGCGGAGGGTGCCGCCATGTCGAGCACTCGTTCGACCACCTGATGGGCCTCCCGGGTCGCTGCCTCGAGATCACCCCGGCCAAGTGCCGCCTGAAACGGCGCGATAGCGTCATCGACCCCATCGGGATTCGCGGCCACGGCGTTCGGCGGAATGGCGCGGTGCAACGGATAGAGGAAGTCCAGCTCCGCGGGGCGCTCGGGCCCGTAGTAGGCGTCGAGGCGAAGCACTTGGGAGAAGAATCCCTCGTACCCGGCGAAGGGCGTTCCGATCGGATAGTAGAACCCCCCGCCACACGGATACAGGGCTTCGCTACCGACTATCAAGGCGACGACGATGCCGGCAATCCGGTGGAGCCTCATCCCCCGCCTCCGAGCAGCCGCCGATACTCAAAGCCGGCGGGAAAGACCCAAAGTCCCTCGAATCCCGGCCACCGCTCAAACTCGGCAACCGAGCGGAACCAATCGGTCTGTTGGGTCGTGATGCCAGCCCGGCTCCTCCGGTTAAACGCACCCAATCCGATTCGAAACGGCAGCGCCTGGCGCGGGAGGAGCCGGGCCAGCTCGGCCAAGCGGTCGGCACCGGGTTCCTCCCCGGTGTCGAAGAGCTGCACGATCTGGCCGTCGACCGCGCCTCGCATCCTGCGGCCGAAATCCGGATCGCGTTGGTGGGCCACCAGGCTGGTCACCCAGACCGAACGGCCGGCGAGGGACGAACGGCGGAGGTGGCGAAGGACGCGGGCCCAGTTCGGCAGCAGTCGAACCGGACAATCGTAGTCGAGTTGGATCTCGGCGATCGGCACTCCGGAACGGTCGAGCAGCTCCATCAGGGCCTTGAGCCGGCGGTCGATTTGGTCGGCGACGTCGGCATCGCGGCGACCGGCCCACCAGGCGTGGAGC
>SXGU01057680.1_pt1 | contig 17740 bp, 22 predicted proteins | sample 3174531 | NCBI WGS metagenome assembly SXGU01 (sample SAMN11356863, study PRJNA531348) | freshwater metagenome | isolation source: freshwater sample F1-140 | place: China: Fuxian Lake, Yuxi | collected 2017-12-25 | reverse complement strand
GGCCGCGACGCACAGCGACCGCATCATCCGGCGCCTGGACCGGGACGTGTTCCCGTGGATCGGCACCCGCCCGCTCTCCGCCCTGACGGCACCCGAGGTACTGGCCGTGCTGCGCCGCATCGAGGCCCGCGGCGCGCTCGAAACTGCCCACCGGGCGCTCGTGCACGGCGGGCGGCTGTTCCGCCAGGTTGTGGCCACCGGTCGCTGCGACCTCGATCCCTGCGTGGACCTGCCCGATGCACCGCCGCCGGCGAAGCGTGGCCACTGCCCCGCCACCACGGATCCGAAGCGCGAGGGCGAGATCATGTGCACCATGGACGGCTACGAGGGCTCGATGATCGTGCGCAGCGCGATGCGCTTGCCCCGCTGGTGTTCGTGCGCCCCGGGGAGCTTCGTGCCGCCCTGTGGGAAGAGATCGACTTCGGCCGCGGCGAGTGTCACCAAGTCACGAACGCCGCACATCGTGCCGCTGGCCACCCAGGCCATCGCCATCCTGCGCGAGCTGCAGCCGCTGACCGGCGGCGGGCGCTACGTGTTCCCGAGTGCACGCGCCGACGAGCGCCCCATGAGCGACAACTGTGATGACATCGGACGCCACTCTGGCCGCGATGCGCCGCATGGGCATCGGCAAGGACGAAATGACCGGCCACGGTTTCCGCGCCGTCGCCCGGACGATCCTCGACGAGGTGCTGGGCTTCCGGCCCGACTTCATCGAGCAGCAGCTGGCCCATGCGGTGCGCGACCCGAACGGCTGCGCCTACAACCAGACGGCCCACCTGCAGGAACGGCGGACCATGCTGCAGGCGTGGGCGGACTACCTGGATGGGCTGAGGAAGAACGATCAGGCGCAGGCCGCGGGCAGTACGTCGTAGCGTCTGTGAGCAGCGCGCTCGTGTCACCTTCCGCAAGACCGAGCCGCTGGGGGTCGAGAGTGACGACGGCCGCGGCGATGGGCGCAACGATACGCAGCACACATGCGCAGTTCCGCGCACCTGGCGCATTCGCGTTCGGCCATGCGATCACCCAGCGGCCTGCGAGCGGCCGCCAGTCACAACTGCGTGCCGACTCCGCGCCGCCGCTCGTGGTCGCGCACAGCCCGAGTCGCGCGATTGCATCGACACAGTTCCCGCCCTCCACGACGAACACAGATTCGTCCTCACGTTCCAGAAACGAGTGCAATTGGTAGACGGGCTTGGCGCCAGTGAATTCGGGCTCTGCCAGCGCGTAGCCGCACGGCGCCAACCGCATCGGCAAAAAAGATCTTGTCGGCCGTCGCGGGATGCTTCGCGCGGATGCGCCAGCACGCGACCGCCTCGTCAGGTTTCGTGTACGCATGCAGACCCGCGGGCTCGAATCCCTGATCCAGCGCCCACTTCATCGCGCGGCGCGCGGCCTGCATCGGCGTAGCGCTGGAAGCGGCGACAATCCGTAGCGCCATCACTGCGCAACCTCGAAGGCACCGAGCTGGCGTGCCGCGTCCACGAAGCCCAGGCCCCTGCGACGACGATGGAACCCGAGCACGTCGTGGCCGCGAACGCCGCAGGCCATACAACGGAACGCACCGTTCTCGATACGCACGCGAAGGCTCGGGCGGTGATCTTCGTGAAACGGACAGCGCGCACTGCGCCACTCGGCTCGGCCGAGCAACTTCACCTCCTGCGCGCGGTAGTAGCTTGCGGGTGGCGGAAGGAGGACGCGTCGTAACAGGAAGCGGGACGCGGGACGCAGGGCCATGCGTGAAGCACTCATCAGCGAGGTCACGCGACGTCCGTCGACGTTCCGTTCTCGATCAATCGACGGATGTCCTCCACCCGCCACACCCTGGTTCGCTCGCCGAGCTTGATCGGCGCCGGGACCTTGCCGCTGCTGCAGCCGTTGAACCGGCTTGTGCGAGTGATGGGAATGATGGGAATGATGGGAATGATGGGAATGATGGGAATGATGGGAATGATGGGAATTATGGGTTCCACCTTCCTGCGTTTGCAGCCGATGGTCTGCCACAGGCGAAGAAGGCCGGCATCGGGAAGGATACTGTTCACGAGCACACCTCGATGGGTCAGAGTGGCAACAACGAACCTCGTGCCGGAACTCTGGTTTCTCGCATCTCGAACGTGCGACGTGGAGAACCACGCAAAGAGCGTATCTTGCCTATCATTTTCGCAGCTTCTTCCTGACCGACGACACACACTCATCGTTCATCGGGCACCAACAGAGATCACTCCCGTCCGAGACCATTCACCGATCCACGTTGCGCTCGATGTACACGCTGGTCATCTCCTTTGCGCGCTCCACATAGCCGCGGCGCTGCGCATCGAGCAGCAGACACATCCCATGAGCAACTCCACCCACACTCTCTCGAAGTGCTCGCGCGCACTGGCGAGCTCGCCGCGAATCTCGACGACATCGTCCGCCACACCGGCGACGGTCGCATCCAGACCGTGTACGGCGTCGATGAAGTTCGCGCCGGAAGTGCCCATGTACTTGTGGCCGATCTGCAGTAGTGCGCGCACGGCCTGCGACTGGCTGCACTGGCGACTGCGCGCGTAGGTGGTGACGAATGCGAGTATTTCGGCTTCCTGGCGAACCGAGGTGGGATTGCGCTTCATGACGACTGGACACGGCCGTGACGGAGGCGACGATGGGCCAGCCACCGTGCCGTCGCCAACGTGGAGACCCACGGCGGCGCACGATCGGGCCGGCGACCTCGCACATCTGCAGACCATGGCGGAGCCGATGCGCCACGGCGCACGAGTCTTCGTGCGTGCGCCGCGTCGCGCGTGCTGTTCTTCCCGCAGCCGCGGCCCCACAAACATGCCCCGGCTGCTTCCGTGAATCGGGAATGGTCGTACCCGACAGCGCGGAGGAAACTCCCGCCAACCCACGCATACGTGCACTCCGGATTTCCTGGAGTTCGACGCCTCACCGGGGATCGCACCCGCATCCCACAGCGAAACGGCCAATTGGCAGGAGACTGTCCCCAAGGCGGTCTGGCGCACGCGGACCGATCATCGGCACCATCGAGGGCCCACGCCAAGACACTCGTCACACTCGGTGCCGCGGACGCACAGGTCGCAGGAGGACGATGATGCAATCATCCGCCGTGCCCCCCGAGATTCCTTCCGACAGCGGAGACGCTTCCGACTTCACTCGACGATGCGTGAAATCCACGGAAAACTCAGGAGGCGTGGCTCATCACCCGCATGGAGATTGTCAAAGCCGCTGCCAAGCCCGGAACTTGGATCCCCGCCACACGACACATCACCAAGCGCATCAACCCAAGGTCTTCGCACCCCAGACACAGAAGCTCATGTCACGCACATACACCTCGGTCGACGCGCGCTCCTCGTCCTCGAGCCGACGTACGAGATCGTCGAGCTGCCCCTCGGTCGACGTGCCCATCTCCATGAAGCGCTGGCGCATGAGCTTCACCAGCGTTGGCAGCCCGAACTGGCCAGGTTGCCCCTGAATCACGGCTTCTGCCCGCACTCGCTCGACGGAAAAACCGGCACGCATGAATGTGGCCGGCAGGTTCAGCGTTGCCCCGCAGCAGCGACAAAGCCTCGTCATGCGCGGGCCACTCCAAGAGCCTGCCGGGCACCATCGTCGCGTCGCTCTCCTCGAACACCACGCGTGCACCATGCCGCAGCCACGGGGACACGGCACGAAGTGCAGCCGCCGGGTCTGGGAGGTACATCAGCACACGCCGACCCACGAGCGCATCGAAACGTCCTTCCTCCTCCGCGGGCAATGCAACGGAGCCTTCCGCCAGATCGAGCTGGTGGAACCCAACGTGACCGTAGCCCAGCTCGTGCATGCGCGCAGCAGCAGCCGTGATCACAGCAGGCATCCGGTCGAGCGCGAGCACCCGACCCGTCTCGCCCACCAGGGACGCGAGCAATTCAGTCACTTCGCCACCGCCACAGCCGAGTTCCAGCATTCGCATGCCAGGCTCGATACGCGCCTCCACGAGCAACCGTCGCGTGTTGCTGTTGTCGCGTTTCATCGTGAAGTCTCCGTGCCCTCTGACACACCCGCGCCCGCACCCTGGGTGCACGCACGGAGAACTTGCAGTCTCAATGGCCGGACAGTCCTAGCGCCACGATGACGCCGTTCGCGTTGTGGTCCACGAGATCCAGGTACGTCTCAGCCGGCCCCCCGCGCGCGGACAGTGCATCGGAGTACAGCTTGCCGCCGATCCGCACGCCTCCATCCCTGGCAACCTGCTCGATCAGCCGACGATCGCTGATGTTCTCCACGAACAGGGCACGCACACCGTGACGGCGGATCTGCCGCACCACACGTGCCACCGTCTCGGCGGATGCCTCCTGCTCGGTGCTCCACCCCTGTGGGGAGATAAACCTGATGCGATAGGCGTCTGCAAAGTACCCGAACGCATCATGCGATGTGATGACCACGCGCCGCGCCTGCGGAATCGCGCCAAGGCGGGCCCGGATGCGCCGATCCAGCGCCCGCAGCCTTGCACGATACGCCACCGCCCGCGCATTCACGGCGGCGGCCCGATCCGGCATCGCGGCAACGAGCGCAACTCGAATGTTCTCCACGTAGTAGCGATCCACGAGCACCAGGCTCTGCCATGCGTGCGGATCCGGCACGCCTTCGAGCAACCGCGGAGAGATGCCGCGCGTTGCGACCACGATCCGCCCGCGATAGCCGGAGGCCCGCACCAGCCGATCCAGCCAGCCCTCGAAGTGCAGACCATTGACGATCACCACGTCTGCCGCAGCGATGCGCGCGACGTCCGCCGGTGAAGGCTCGTAGACGTGGGCATCGGCGTCTGGCCCGACGATGCTCTGAACGACTGCGTCCCTGCCGGCAACTTCCCGCACCATGTCCGCGAGGATCGAGAAACTCGTGAGCACCTTCAGTGGCGCTCTCGTGTCGGCGTACGCGCAGTCCGGCAGCAACACACACAGGGCGATCGCCAGCGTGGCGATGCTGAACCATCTGCGGTTCATGACTGCGCACCTTGCTGGCTTGCGCGCAGCCGGGCGAGCAGGCTTCCCCGCCGACCGAGCAGGGCCGAAATCATGAAGGCAAGCCCGGCCAGCAGCACGATGGAAGGACCAGACGGAAGGTTGCCGTGATACGAAAGCAGCAAGCCGAGGTAGCCGCAGGACGCGCCCACCGAACTCGCAATGGCGGCCATGCTCCAGACCTCCGCCGTCCAGAACCGCGCTGCGGCGGCGGGCAGCATCATCATGCCGACCGCCATGAGCGTACCCAGTGCCTGGAACCCGCCGACGAGGTTCAGCACGACGAGCACGAGGAACGCCAGATGCACGGCGCTCCCGTGGCCACCCACCGAGCGCAGGAAGCCGGGATCGAAGCACTCCACCACGAGCGGCCGGTAGATCACGGCGAGCACGATGAGGGTGACACTCGAGACGCTCGCGACCAGGAGGAGCGCCCCGTCATCCACCGCAAGTACGCTGCCGAACAGCACGTGCATGAGATCCACCGCGGTGCCGCGCCGGGTGATGATCATCACGCCGGCGGCAAGCGCAATCAGGTAGAACGCTGCGAAGCTCGCGTCTTCGCGCTGGCTCGTGAAGCGCGCAGTGAGCCCGGCAAGCACGGCAACGGCGAGCGCAGCGGCGAAGGCGCCCACGCTCATCGCCACGAGCGAACCCGCCACGCCGACGAAGCCGAGGGCTGCACCCGGGAGCAGCGCATGCGCCCTGGCATCACCCACACGGCTCATCCGCCGCAAGACCAAGAGAGTCCCCACCGGACCGCAGCTCACGCCGAGCGCGAAGGTGGCCACCAGGGCGCGCCGCAGGAAGGCGAACTCCTGGAAGGGTCCGAACAGGAGTCCCGCAAGGTCGGGCACCGTCACGATGGCGAACCCACGGGCACACGCCTCGAGACCGCGGATCCCCAGTCGTCCGACAGCACGCGCGCTCGCATGAGGTTCGCGTGCGACAGCACGCTCTCCGTCTCACCCCATGCCACCGACTTTCGCGCGAGCAGCAACACATGCGTGAAGTGCGCACGTACGAGTTCCAGGTCATGCAGGACTGCGATGATCGTGCAGCCTTCGTCTCGCCACGCATGAAGCAGCGCCAGGAGATCCGACGTCGTGCGCGCATCGACGGCATTGAACGGCTCATCCAGCAGGACGATGTGTGCACGCTGCAACAGGATCCGCGCGAAGCGCACCCGCTGGAACTGCCCAACCGACAGCTCGGAGATCGAGCGCCCCGCGCAGTCCTCGAGGCCGACCGTCGCAAGCGCTCGAGTCGCCTCGTTCCGCATGACCCTCGACACGCCGGCGAGTGCACCGACACGACGCCACAGCCCCAGCATCACGACATCAAGCACCGTCACGGGAAACTCACGGTCTACGCCGGCCTGCTGCGGCAGGTATGCGACTTCCGCGCGAGTGCCAGCACAAAACCGGACATCTCCGCTTGCCGGCGTGAGGGTGCCTGCGACGGCGCCGAGCAAGGTGCTCTTCCCGGCGCCGTTCGGACCGACGATGGCTGTCATCCTGCCGGCGGGAAACGCCCCGGTCAGCCTGTCGACGGCGCACTCGTTTCCATAACGCACGACCAGATTGTTCAAGAGGATGGCGTTCGTCATGCCTGCGCCTCCATCGCCCACCACACGGCCAGCCAGATGAACGCCACGAGCAACATCGCAAGCGCGAGCCTCCGTCCTGCCGAAGCCATGAGCACGGAGCCCCCGCGAACCTCCCGCGTGTGACTCATCGGCCGCCCCGGTTGCGCGCAAGAGGCTGTGCGCTCTGCTCGTCCACGTGCGCGCGCGAGCCCGCTGATGCCGAGCGATGCTTGCTGAAGTACGCTTGTTCCACCATTCCGGAGCGCTCATCATGAATCGACGCTACATGCAGTTCAAACGCGTCTCGGGAATGTGGCTGTTCGCGCTTGCGCTGTGCGTCCGCGCGCTCGGTGCAGCTGCGGCCGACGCGCACGTTCACGGCATCGCCGTGCTGCAGGTGGTGGCGGATCGGCAGGTTGTGCGCATCGACCTGCGCGCACCTGCGCACGACGTCCTCGGGTTCGAGCACGCGCCGCAGAGTGCTGCCGAGCGACAGCACGCGGATGGTGCACGTCGGCACCTTCGTACTGCCTGGTATCGAACACCCGTCGCAGCGGGCTGCCGGGTCACGCAGACGCGAGTTCAACTTCCGGGCGATGAGCATGCAGCGAGCGGACGAGAAGGCGCGGCACACGAGCATCGCGAACACGAGGGCGGTGTTCATGAGGCACATGACGACGTCATCGTGAGCCACGTACTGAACTGCAGGAGGCCGGAAGGCCTGACGGCCATCGAGATCGGCCTGTTCGATGCGTACCCGGCGCTCTCCGAGATTCGCGTGCAGTACGTGAATGGCGCGGTGCAAGGGGAACGGCGCACGACCCCGGCTGACAGGCGCGCAGCCCTCACTCGCTGACGGCAAGCGCGTACCTCGCTATCGAACCGCAGACCTGATCGCGGGTTCATGTCTGCGCCTCCGTGATGTCGTTCCCACCAGTGGGGGCAACCCGATGTAACGCGTCCGCCAGCTGCGCGATCGAGGTGAGCATCGATGGCGCGGATCGCGTCTGGCGTGCTCGAGCGTCGTCGGCATCGAGCCGCCACCTGGGTCCATCGGCCTCGCGCCACGTGCGCACGCGGATGCGGATGCGGGCACCATCGTCCGCGCTGACGGTATGCCCGAGGCGCACCAGCGCACGCTCGGTCCACTGTCGTTCGGGGTCCTCGCCGGCCACGGCAATGGAGGGGCCAGCACAGGACCGGACCAGGTTGAAGCCGCCAAGTGCCAGGTCGAAGCGTGCGTGCTCGGAATCGAACGCCTCGGCGATCACACCGCCCAGGACGAGGTCCTCCGGCAGCCCAACTGACATCCGTCCCTGTCGGTCCAGTACCCACAGCACATCCGCGAACTGCAGCGACAGGTCGAGGTCGTGGCTCGACAGCAGCACGCACATGCGGCGGCGCCGTGCGAGCTCACGCAGCCGTGACATCACGGCCACGCGCCCAGGCAGGTCGAGGAAGGCCGTGACCTCGTCGAGCACCAGCAGCGCGGGCTGCTGCGCAAGGGCGCGAGCCACCATCACGCGCTGGCGCTCGCCGTCCGACAGCGAGCCCAGCAGGCGGCCGCGAAGCGCCTCGGCGCCGACATCCGCCAGCGCGCCGGCGACGGCGGCGTCGTCCTCCTGCGTCCTGCGCCCGAGCCAGTCGGTATGCGGCAGCCTGCCGAGTGCCACGGCCTCCTCCACACGCAACGCACCCGCGGCGGCGCGTTCGGTGAGCACGACGGCGAGACGGCGTGCGCGCGCCTGCGGCGCCAGGCGATGCACGTCGTCACCCTCCAGCAGCACCTGCCCGTGCAGCGGCGGCTGCAGGCCGGCGAGCGTCCGCAGCAGCGTGCTCTTGCCCACCCCGTTGCGGCCGAGCACGCACGTGAACGTGCCCGGCGCGGCCGCAAGCGCGAGGTCCGAGAGCAGCGCCCTGCCGCCGTGTCCGATCCTGAGATCGCGGGTGCGTAGCATCAGCCGAGTTCGCCCTTGAGTTCGCGCGACAGCAACAGCAGTGCGATGACGACCGGCGCGCCGAGCAACGCCAGGATCGCGTTCAGGTGCAGCCAGTGCTGGTCCCACGGCAGGTGCACGACGAAGTCGCCGGCCACCGCGAGCAGCGCGCCCACCACGGCCACCGGCAGCAGGAGCGCGAGCACCGTGGTCGTGCCGATCAGCGCACGCGCGATGTGCGGCACGATGAGGCCGATGAAGATCAGCGGGCCGCAGTACGCAGTGACGGGTGCTGCAAGCAGCACCGTCGCCAGCAGCGTGAGCCGGCGCAGGCGCGGCACGCGTACGCCCATGCTCTCGGCGTACTGCTCGCCGATGAGCAACGCAGAGAGCGGCTTGGCAATGGCGAGTGCGAGCAGTGCACCGACGAGGATGCAGCCGCCGAGCGTCGGAAGGTCGGCCCAGGTGACACCGGCCAGGTTGCCATCGTTCCACGACGCGAAGATGCGCCCCTGCGTGCGGTTGGTGAAATGCAGCAGCACGCTGATCAGGCTCTGCGCAAGGAAGCCCAGCATCAGGCCCAGCACCAGCAGTGTCACGGTGCTCACCCGACGTGCGAGCGCGGTCATCGCTGCCGCCACGGCCGCGGTGCCCGCCATCGCGCCGGCAACGGTGCTCGCATCGGCGAGCGCGCCGAGGCCAGACAGCCAGTCGGCCCCCACGACCGCGCCCGCCACGACGACGACGGCGGCGCCTAGCTGTCCGCCCGCCGTCAGGCCCATCGACCAGGGATCGGCCAGCGGGTTGCGGAACAGCGTCTGCATCAGCAGGCCGGCGATGCCCATGGCGGCACCGCAGAGGCAGCCCGTCAGCAGTCGCGGCAGGCGAAGCGCAACGACGATGTGATGTTCACGGCCCTGCGCTGGCCCGCCGACCAGGCCCGCGATGACCTCGGTGGGTGACAGCTGGACCTGGCCGATGCCGAGCACGGCGAGCCCGAGACAGGCGAGTGCGACGAGGAGTGCGAGCAGGCGCAGGTGCCCGGCGTGCCGGGTCACCAGGCCAGGTGGCTGTGTCCGGGTGGCTGGCATCACGCTCATGCCGCACCGCCCCGACGCTGGCCGAGCGCCGCAGGCGGGATGCGCACGAAGAACCCGGGAGCCTTCCCTGTCGCGGCCGCCGGATGCAGCAGCGCGAAGAGGTCTGCCAGCAGGAGATCGGGACGCACGAAACCGAGCTCGTAGTAGTCGTAGGCATCCAGCGCCGCCTTCGTGCGGCCCGCGTTCGACAGCAGGCAGCCCTCGCGCCAGGCACGGATGCGCGCCAGCATCGCCGTGTCACGCACGGGCGCCGCGTGGATGTCGCCGGCGATCCAGCAACGCGCCTCGGCGCCGCGGGCAAGCAACACTTCGGTGGCGATCGGCACCTCCACGTCGCGCATCGCATCTTCCGGCTCCGCGAGGAGGTTCTGGCCGCCCGCATCACGCAGCAGCGCCGCCTCCGGACCGCGCACGACCGCCTGCCAGCGATCGGCGCCACTCGCGTAGGCCCACAACACCGGCACCGCGGGCATCGCACCCGCGCGGTCAACGATGGCCGCGGTGCTGGCCTCGATGCGCGCGAACAGCGCATCACCCTCGGCTTCCTTGCCCACGAGCAGCGCAAAGAAGCGCACCCACTCGGCACGCCCGAGGTAGGTCGTCTCGGCGTCGACGAAGTACGGCACCGTCGGGATGCCGAGCGCATTGGCGCGGACAAGTGCAGGCGCGTGGTCGAGGTCCGACAGGCGCATGACGAAGACGTCTGGCGCACGGTCAACGAGCACGTCGAGGTTCGGTGGCGAGTGCCAGCTATAGCCCACCTGCCCGAGTTCACCCCGCTGCACGCGCGCACGCACCGCGTCGTCGTAGGACTTCCCGCCACCCACCGCGACCAGCCTGTCGCTCGCGGACAGCTGGGCGAGGTAGGCCTCCTCCGGCTGGCTGTTGACGGCAATCCTGCGCACCGGCACGCGCACCACCACCGCATCCTCCCAGCCTGCGGGCAGCGCGGGCGCAGCGGCACCCGCAGCGGAAGGCACGAGCGCGATGCGCTGGGTGGTGGACACCGGCTCGCCCCCGCGCGACCACGAGCGCACGGGCCCGCGCACCGTGACGAGCCGGAGCGCGCCGTGCGCCACGACATCGAAGCCACGCGCGTGCCGGGTGTAGCTCGCGTGGGACTCCGTTCGTTCCGGCGTCGAGCGCACATCCGTTGCTGCAGCTACACCTGCATCCTGCGGAGCCTGCCCTGCATCCTGCGATGCCGGCGCGCAGCCGCATGCCAGCACCAGGACGCATAGCGCAGCGACGATGTCATGCATGCGAGGCATCGAGGCGGCCTAGAGCTCGTAGGCAACGCTGGCGAGGAACGAACGCGGCGCACCGGGATAGCGGAACGCGAAGTCATCGCTGACGCTCGAGACGAAGATGCTCTCGTAGTCCTCGTCAAACAGGTTGCGCACCGTCAGCGACGCTGTCATGGCCGGCAGCGCGGACGGGCGACGTTCGCGTTCCAGACCACGTAGCTGCCGCCTTCGGCGGTGTTCGCATCATCGAACCAATAGTCACCGACGTAGTTGAGCCAGGCCGATGCCGTGAGCCCCTGTGCGGGCAATTGCTGCGTCAGACCGAGGCTCGCGCTTTGCTCGGGCACGCGCGCCACCGTCTGGCCCGAGAAGTCGAAGCGCTGCTCGGTGAAGTCGTTGACGAAGGTGTTGTCCACCCACTCGGCATCGACCCAGGTGTAGTTCGCATAGCCACCGAGCCCGTCGACGAGCGCATCCAGCGCGAACTGCGTCTCGAGCTCGAGGCCGCGGCTGCGCGCCTCGCCGACATTGACGTCGCGGAACTGCCCGCCGCCCACCGCGATGCGGCGCCGCAGGTCCTTGCGGGTTAGCTCGTAGCCCGCGAGCGCGAAGGTGAGCTGGCCGTCGGCGATGCGCCCCTTGAGGCCCAGCTCGATGTTGCGCGAGATCTCGGGGTCGAGGTCGTCCGGGCGGCCATTGAACGACCACACGGGCCCGAACGCAGGGCTGAAGCCCTCGCCATAGCTGACGTAGGCCAGCACCTCGGGCAGGAACTGCCAGGTCACCGACGCCTTTGGGCTCACGTGGCTGTCGTCGATACGCTTCTCGATGCGCTCCTCGCCGCGATACACCACCTCGCGCTCGAAGCCGTCGCGCCGCGCAGCCACCAGCAGCCGCAGCGCGTCGGTCGCCTGCAGTTCGTACTGCAGGTAGAGGCCGTGCACGTCGGCCTTCGCATTCGCGTCGAGCAGGATCGCCGACTGCCAGGCGTCGCGGTTCACGTGCTCGCGCGTGTCCACGTTCCTGCGCTGCTGGTAGAAGTAGAAGTCGAAGGTCGCCTCGTCGAAGCCGAACTCGCCGGTCCAGCGCTCGCCGCTGAAGGCATCGATGCGCTCGTAGCTGCCGCCAGCGATGAGCGAGTGCGCCCCGGACTGCCAGGTGAACTGCTGTTCGACGTAGGTCGTGTCGCCATCCTTGTAGCCATTGAAGCCGGTGAAGTCGATCAGCCGGGATTCGGCATCGAAGCCGTTGTAGAAGCCCACGACCGATTCGGTGTCCTGGTCGCGGTAGTGCAGCCGCGTCGACGAACGCAGTGAGTCGGCCAGCCGCGCATCGATCGACAGCCCGAGCGCCCAGAGTTTCTTGTCGTAGTTCGCGCCGTCGACGTTGTAGTTGGCGCGTGCGCCTCCCGGGAGACGGATCGGGTTGCCCTGTGCATCCGCCGGCAATTCCCCGGCGACGTCCTGGCGCTGGTCGAGGTATTGCGCGGTCAGGCCCAGCACCAGCGCATCGGAGAACGCATGCCGCGCCTTGGCAAACAGGTTCATGCTGTCGCGCGCGGTGTCGTCGCGCCACCCATCACCGCGATCTGCGGTGCCGGCCAGCAGCAGTGAGGTGCTGGCACCATCGAGCGGCAGGTCCAGCCAGCCCTGGACGCGCCGGTAGCCATCGTCGCCCAGGCCGACGTCGAGCTCGCCCGCCATCGCCTCGCCCGGCGTGCGCGTGATGTAGTTGATCGCGCCTGCCACGCCGCCGCGGCCGTAGAGTGCCGATGTCGGGCCACGCAGCACCTCCACGCGCTCCACGGCCACGAAGGGCACCTGCTCGAGGTCGACCTCGTCGTCGATGGTCACGAAGGGCACGCCGTCGACCATCGCCACGAACGTGTCGTTCTGATGCTCGTTGCGCACGCCGCGCACGGTGATGCCCGTGTACGTGCCCTCGTCCGCCTGGGAGATGCTGAGCCCCGGCACCGTGAGCAGCTCGTCACCCACGAAGCGCACGCCCTGGGTGGCCATCGCCTCCGCGTCGACGACGGACATGCTGACGGGCACGTCGAGGAGGCGCTGGGCGTAGCGCGATGCGCTGACGACCATCGTCTCGATGCCCTCACCCTTCGCATCCCGCGCATCTGCGGCGAGTGCAGGTGACGGGAACGCTGCGAGTGCAACGACAACGAGCGTCGTGCGCTTCAGGGCCATGGTCTGTCCTCCTGGGTTCTGTTGTGTTCGCGGGGCACGGAGTGCCGGCTGGCTGTGGTCGTGCGACCAGTCGCGGTGGTGGTTCTCATCGGTGAGCAGGCTCGCGGCAGGCCGTCGAGCGCACGTGCGCGCTCCACGCGAGCCACCGCCGCGTCGAAGGCCGGCAGCGAGTCCCGCAGCACGCTGTCCTCGATGTTTCGTGTGATGAAGACGATGCGCGTGCGGCGGTCGTCCGACGGCCAGGCATCGAGCAGGAGCGGCGGGTGCATGACGTGCTGGACGCCCTGGATGAGCATCGGCACCGGCAGCTCGACCACGTTGACGATGCCCTTCACGCGCAGGAAGTCGCGCCCGCGCAGTGCCAGCAGCGCGTCGAACCAGCGATCCACCGCTTCGGCCCTGACGGGTTCATCGAGGACCAGGCAGGTCGAGCGCACGCCGTCGTGCACGGTGGGGTCGATGTCCGCATGCACATGCCCGTGCCCGTGCAGTGCGCGATCGGCCACGCCGTGCTGAAACCCCGGCGGACACAGCAAGACACCCTGGTGCAGTGCGGCACGTGCAGGCTCGACCACGGGCACGAAAACGCCGACGTTGAGCCACTGCTCGACGCGCAGGCGATCGTTGCGGCCGTCGATGAGTCCGGTGTCGAGCACCTCCGCCGCATCGAGCGCGCCATGCGCGACGTCGAGCCTGCGTGCACCGGGATTGATCGTCGCCAGCCGTGCGTGCAGACGTTGCGCGTCGGCGGTCGGGGCCAGGTCCTGCTTGGTGACGAGCACAAGGTCGGCCACCGCCACCTGGCGCAGTGCCACGTCGTGCGCGTCGAGGGTGCCATCGCCATTCACCGCGTCCACCGTCGTGAGCACCGCCTGCAACCGGAAGCGATCGAGCAGCGCGCCGTGGGTCATCAGCGTGCCGAGGATGGGCGTCGGGTCCGCGAGGCCCGTCGTCTCGATCACCACGCGGTCGAACCAGGGCCTGCCCTCGCGCGCGAAGCGGCCCACCGCATCGTGCAGCGTGCGCACCAGGTCGCCACGCAGGCTGCAGCAGATGCAGCCGTTGGGCAGTTCGATCACCGTCTCGTCGCGGCTTGCCACGACGAGGTCGTGGTCGATGCTGACGCTGCCGAACTCGTTGATGAGCACGAGGGTGCGCTCGAACGCCGGCTGCGGCAGCAGCCTGTTCAGCAGCGAGGTCTAGCCGCTGCCGAGGAAGCCCGTCAGCACGACCACGGCGATCAGTGGCGGCGGCGCGATGCGCGCAGGCAGACCCTTGGCGCGGGGTGATCTTGCGGTTGCGCTGGCGGGCGCGACTGTCGCGGCGCTCACGCGCCACCCGCCCGAGCGCACTCACTGCAGGTGCCCGAGACCACGCAGCCGTGCAGGTCGGCCGAAAAACCGTGCGCACTCGCGGCGCGGCGGGCGCTCTCGCCGAACTCGGCCGAGGACACCTCCACGACGCGCTGGCAGCGTGCGCACAGCAGGATCTGCGGCACGTGATGAAGGCCCGGCGCCGCGCAGGCGACGAAGGCACTGATGGCATCCACGCGATGCACCGCACCGATGTCGACGAGGAACGACAGTGCGCGGTACACCGTCGGTGGTCGTGCCGCCGGGCGGTCCTCGCGCAGGCGGTGCAGCAACGTGTAGGCCTTCACCGGGCCGTCCGCGGCCAGCACCATCCGGTACACCTCGGCACGCAGGTCGGTGAGCCGCAGGCCCGCTGCGCGGCAGTGACCCTGCAACGCGGCGACACGCGCCGGGGCATCCGCCGCAAGCACCTCAGGACACCCGGTCGAGGCTGAGCAGCAGGCGCGGCGCATCGCTGTGCGGCGAGCGATGCACCACGCCCTGCACCTGACCCTCGTGCCAGCGGCCGCCCTTGAACCAGCCGACGGCGCCCTCGGGCATGCGGTGCACGGTCACGCCGGGGGCAAGCAGGCCGGAGGTCTCGTCAGGCCGGCCGTCGGTACCCGGCCCGAGCAGCGCCCGGTTCACCTCCTGGTCATGCAGGTACTCGGTGCCGGGGCCGTGGTACGTCGTGAGCAGCCGGCAGCCGATCTGGTCGACATGGAAGCGCGGGCACATCGGCCGGCTCAGCGTGGCGATGCGCACGCCGACCTCCTCTGCGCCCACGAGCAAGGCGTAGGCATCCACCAGCGCATCGACGTCGTCACACCAGGCCGCGAAGCCCGGCACCGCGCGCAGGGACGCCTCGAAGCCAAGTTGCGCGGACGCCCGCGTTCCCGCCTGCACCACGTCCTGCACGTCCTGCAGCTGGCGCGCGTGGACGACCTGACGCGCGAACGCGGCAACCGCGTCGTCGAGCGCGCGCGCCACGACAACCAGTTCCACCTCGGCGTCGAGGATGCGCTCCGACGCAGCGAATTCCCGGGTCACCACCTGTTCAGTCATCCGTTCAGTCATCGGGGGCTCCTCGTTGGAAGCGATCGGCGAAGCTGTCGACCAACCCAGAGCCGGCCTTCGAGAGGCGCATCAGCTCGCGGGTGTCGACATCGATCAGGGCCATGCGGCCGCCGGCGTCGGCAACGAGCAGCGCCGAGCCGTCGCGCGTCCAGCAGAGCGAGGTCACGGGGTCGTCCATGAAGATCGCGCCCACGGGCGCATCGGTGCGTTTCGGCAGCCACAGCAGCACGCCGCCGTCGCTGCCGCCGGTCGCGAGCCAGGTGCGCGACGGGTGGAAGGCCGCCATGGCCACGTTGCCCAGGTGTCCCTCGAGCACGCGTGGCCGCGTGCCCTCGGGCCCGCGGCCGCTGAAGCGCCACAGTGAAACGGTTGGGCCGCCAGCGGTGGCCAGCCATTCCGACTTCGCATCCCATGCGAGCGTTTTCGGCTTGCTGGCGAAGCCGCGAATCTCCGAGTCCTCGCCGCTGTGCACGCGCCAGAAATGCACGCTGCAGTCCTGGCTGCCGCAGGCGATCACGCGGCCATCCGGGCTCCAGGCCATCGACACGAGGGAGCCCTGCCACTGCAGCCGGCTCATGCCGATGCCGCGCTCGGTGTCCCACAGCTGCACGCCGCCATAGCCGCAGGTCGCGAACTGCGCCCCGGTCACGCGCCACTGGATGCCCGTGACGCTGCTGCGCTGGGGCACGGTCTCGAGCGCCAGCGCGCCTCCGGGTTCCCACAGCTGGATGCGCGCGCCCGCGCCGACGGCGAGGTAGCGGCCGGCGGGTGACCAGGACAGCTGGTCCACCATCGGCGCGCGCGACTCGAGGGATGCGCGCACATTGCCCTCTGGTCCGAGCAGGACCACGGCCGACCCCGCGCCACCGACGGCGATCGCATGATCGCGCGATGGGTCTGCAGCAACGGACAGCACGCCCAGCGCATGGGTCTGCCGACGCCAGGCGAGCGCACCGGTTGCGCGCTCCACTGCGACGACGTCGCCCGCGCCGGTGCCGGCCAGCACGAGCGAGGTGCCCTCGAGCACGCACGCCGACGCGACGTAGTCGCCGGTGTCGATCGACCACCGCGGCGCGAGCGTGCGCGCACTGCTGCCGGAGGTGAACCCGCGAGCGTGCGCCTTCACGACACGAGCGTCGCGCTGAAGCCTCGCCACAGCTCCGCGCGGTCGAGGTTGCGGCCGATGAACACGAGGTCGCACGCGCGCGGCGTATTGCCCCAGGGAATGTCCTCGGTGGCATCGAGCAGCATGTGCACGCCCTGGAACACGAGCCTGCGCGGGCTGCCCGCGACGTTCACGACACCCTTGCTGCGGAACAGGTCGATGCCGCGCTCGCGCAGCAGGCGCTGCAGCCAGCGCTCGAAGCGCTCGCCATCGACGGCGCCGTCGACGTGGATGCCGACGGAGGTCACGGTGTCGTCGTGGCTGTGCGCCGCCGCGAAGTACGCCTGGTCGAGCGGCGCGATGGGGATGATGGGCCCGGGCACGCCACCCCTGCCGCTGCCCACCCGTGCGAGCTGCAGGTCGAACTCCTCCGGACGGTGCTGGGTGTAGAGCGCATGCCGTCCAGGCGCGTCCACGCGCAGTCCGAAGCGCATGCGTGCCTCGCGCTGCACGTCGAGCGTGATCGCCGCATCCCTGGGCACGACCGCGGCGACGGTGTGCCGCCCACCCACCTCGTCGGGCATGGGAGCCATGCGGCCATCGTCGCGCGTCCAGCAACGCACTGCGACCTCGAGCGCCGCGGGCGCGTGCGCAAGTTCGTCCGCGTCGAGCGGTCGCAGCAGCACGGTGAGGTCGGGATCGGGACCCGGCGCCACGTCGAGCTGATAGTGCCCGGCCGCGAGGTCGAAGGTGCCGGCCCACTCGAAGGGATACTCGGGCTCGAGGAAATCGGGCTTGGTCTCGAGCGCACGCGCAAGGTCGAAGCCGCCGATGTCCAGCAGGTCGGCGATCGGCACGTCTGCCTGCACCGCCGTGATCACGCGCGCCATCCGGTTCATGCCGCGCACGCGCGCCTCGATGCGTTCGCGATCCTCGACAGACACGAGGTCGCACTTGTTGATCACCAGCACGTCGGCGAAGGCGATCTGCTCACGGCACTCGGTCGAGTCGTCGATGTGCAGGCCCACGTGGTGCGCGTCCACCAGGGTAACGATGCCGTCGAGCGCGAACTGCGCCTGCAAATCCTCGTCCATGAAGAAGGTCTGGGCCACGGGCCCGGGGTCCGCGATGCCGGTGGT
>SXGU01005580.1_pt1 | contig 17741 bp, 17 predicted proteins | sample 3174531 | NCBI WGS metagenome assembly SXGU01 (sample SAMN11356863, study PRJNA531348) | freshwater metagenome | isolation source: freshwater sample F1-140 | place: China: Fuxian Lake, Yuxi | collected 2017-12-25 | reverse complement strand
TGTCCAGTTCGTCGCCTTCGTCGGCGCCTACCGCCACCCTGGCGACCTCAACCCGTGGGTCGCCGCAGTGCTCGCCTCGTTGCTGGTGACGTGGGTGACGTTCGTGCCCTGCTTCCTGTTCGTGATCCTCGGCGCGCCGTACGTCGAGCGCCTCCGCGGCAACCGCAGCATCGCCGGAGCTCTGACTGGGATCACGGCCGCCGTCGTCGGCGTGATCGGGAACCTTGCCGTCTACTTCGCGCTGCACACCCTCTTCGAGGACTCTCGCCCGGTCGACGCCGGCCCGCTCCATCTCGACATTCCAGTGGTCTCATCGTGGGATCCTATCGCCTTCGCCATCACCGCGCTGGCCTGCTACCTGATGTTCCGCCGCGACTGGAAGTCGATGCGAACCATCGGCCTGTGCGCGCTCATCGGCCTCGGCGTCTTCGGCGTTCAAGCCGTCGTGTAGCAGCAGCCGCCTGCGGATACGTGCCCGGAACGTTGACCGTCCAGTCGGCCTAGGCCGCAGTCGGGCAAAGTCACCGTCGCGAGCTCTGTCAATCTTCGCTGCATCTCGACACCTCCACCTCCCTCGGCGGCCCCGCACGGACGTCAGGAGGCGTCGGGGAGTCGCCCGGGGAGTCCCCCGGGCGGTCCTTAGGCGAGGCCGTCAGCTCGCTGCCGGGCGACTCGACTGCCCGGGCGCAGGCTGCGGCTGGCTCGCCTCTGCACGGTGTGTCGAGATCGGGTCAGGCGGCGACCGAGCGGCCCTTGTTGCTCAGGGCGTGGCTCGTCGCACGACCTCGCCGCGCAGCAGCGCACCCAGCATTTGGTGGCCGGCGGCCTCGCGGTGGTAACCCTCATCGCGGAGCCTGCGCTCCTCGATCGCGAGGGTGAGGAGCCCGTGGAGCAGGTCGTCGACAGACCTCGCACGAAGGGCCGTGCGGGCCGCCTCCATCAGCTGGCCATCCACTGGTGGTTGCGGATGATCTCCTGGGTGCGCTCGGGGAGGTCGAGGGGTCCGTCGCCGTCCTCGGAGCGGTTGCAGACGTCCTCGAGCAGGATGCGCATCGCTTCGGTGTTGTTGCCCTCGGCCTCGGTCAGCGCCACCTGGCACAGCTGGACGACCTGCTCGTCCGGCACCGCCAGGATCGCGATCTCGGTGGCCGCTCGAGCGCGGACCAGGTCCCCCTCGCGCAGGCAGTCCGTGACGACGGTGAATGCGACGTCGGCGATGGCAGTGGTGGCGTAGTCGTCATGCGGGTGGCCCTGGCGCAGCCAGCTCCAGCCTCCCTGGCGTAGCTGGTCGAAGGGTCGGCCGGTGACCAACTCCAGCGCCTGCAGGAGGTCGCTGTGCGTTCCTCGAGCCCGGAGGCGGACGAACAGGTCCCAGTCGGTGAGGAGGCCGCCGGTGACCTGGTAGATGTTCACGCCGCGGGTCTTGGCCGCGGGCGACTTGTTGGCGTGGGGCAGGTAGTGCTCGTGGGTCTCGGGGTCCTCGCCCAACCAGTGCCGCACGAGGTCGATGTACTTGCGGACCCGGGCGGGGTCGTCCCAGCCCATAGCTTCGGCCAGCTCGTCGCGGGTTGCGCCGTTCTTGGGCCGCAGTGCGAGGTAGGCGACGATCTCGGTGCACAGCGCCTTGTACTTGGCCAGCGGCCGGCCGTGGGTGCGGACAGCGACCGGGCCCAGCAGGGTGAGCTTGGGGCGCGGGCACCGCGGGTCGAACCAGTCGGCCAGGTCGGCGTCCAGGTCGGGGTCCTCTGCCTTGACCTGAGCCAGCACGCTGTCCGGCACCTTGGGCGCGATCGCGTCCAGGTCCTCGGCGACCACCGGTGCGGCCGCCACGTACTCCTCATCCGAGCCGGCCAGCAGGCTGGTCGCGGGCTCGTCGAGGTCTTCCTCCGGGGTGCTGCGCGGCAGCGTGAGCTCGCGTCGGACGGCGCCGGTCTGGTCGACCAGCGCCCTCCAGCCCTCGGTGGCCTCTTCGTCGACGGGGATCTCGACGTCGTCGAGGATCTCGCTGTGGGCGTAGAGCAGCGCACAGCCGTGCGCCTCCTCGCTGGTCAGCCCGACCGCCGCCAGGTCGAGGCCCTGGTCGCCGAGGAGCACCCGTCCGGTGCTGGTCAGCTCGACGATCGTGGTCACCGTCTGCCCTTCGCCGGACAGCACGACAGAGTCGCCGGTCGCGTCCTGCGGGGCCGGCGAGGTCGCGGTGACCACGATCGCGGTTCCTGTTCGGCCGACGTGCGTGGCGACCAGGTGTCGCAGTTCGTGCAGGGCGCCCCTCTCGGCGCCGCCCGCGGCGGCGGCCTCGGTGGTGGCGCTCTCGGCGGTGACTACGAGCATCCGGGCGGGCCACACGTCGTCGTCGAGGCCGCCGGTACGGCCGGTGCTGACGTCGGTGTCGTGGCTGTCGGCGCGGTCGACCATCGACACCGCCTCGGCGAGGACCTCCGAGGTGGCGCGGTCGCCTTCCCACCCGGCGTCGTAGTAGCGAATCCGGTCGCCCAGACCCTGGGTCTCCTGCGCGATGCCCACGCAGTCGACGCTCACTTGCTGCGACCACGGGTTGACCGCCAGCTGCGCGGCCAGGTGACGCGCGAAGTCGCCGGCCCGGGTCGGGTCGCCGATGACCTCGAGCGTCCCGAGCTCCTCGCAGTTGAGCAACCACAAGTCGCCCTGGCGGTCACCGTGGTGTTCGCCGTGACGATCGCTGCCGCCGACCGGCGGTGCTGCGGTGGTGTCGCGCTCGTCGACGCCGATGGTGACGAGCATCGGGTACGGGGCTTCGGCCCACCCGTGGTCCGGACTGAGGTCCTCGACCGCGGCGGCGGTCGAGCATGACCAGTGCAGCCTGTCCGGGCTCCCGACCCAGGGGGCGGGGAGGTCGGCCGGGCCGCTGAGGTGGAGTGTCACCTGGTCCTCGTGGAGCTGCACGGCGGCCAGCGGCGGCATCTCGGCTTGGTGGGTACGGGCGTGCTCGGCGAGACGTCGGAGGGCTTCGTCCATGAATGCGACCGTGGCTGCCACGGGTCCGCCTGCGGCGCTGATGGTCATCTCGGTCGGTGCCAGCTCGGCCGGCGGCGCCGCGATCGCTCGGCCGGGCCGGCGTGCCCGGAACTGGGCCCGGCGCCGACGCTGCAGCCCGAGGTAGAGCGAGCCGGCGAGTAGCACTCCCCCGCCGGTCAGGCCGGGCAGCACCCAGGCGGCGTCGAGAACGCTCTCGTCGCCCGCCTCGTCGTCGGCCTCGTCGACGCTCTGGTCCCCTGCCGTCTCTGCGCTGGGGTTCTGCTCCTCGGTGGCGTCGTTGTCCTGCTGCCCCTGGTCCCCTTGCTCGTCCTGCTCCTCGGGCGTGACGTCGGGGGTCTCTGGCGTTTGCTCGCCGGCCCCGTCGCCCCGGTCGCCGCGGTCCTCCTGGCCGCCTCGGTTGCCGTGGCTACCGCCGCGGTCTCCGTCGTCGTGTGCTGTGCGGCCACCAGGGATCGTGATCTTCCATCCGACCTCGATGTGGTCGGGGTCGACGAGCTGATCGCCGCCGGGCTGGAGGGTGCCGGTGGAGGCCTCGTAGAGCTCCATGTAGCGGGCGGGGTCGTCGAGCTTGGTCTCGGCGATGTCCCACAGGGTGTCGTTCGGCTTGACGGTGTAGCTGCCGTCCGAGCGGTCCTGCTGGTCGCGCTGTGAGGCGGGGGTGTCATTGAGGTGCGCGCCGGCCGGGAGGCGGAGCGTGGACCCGGCAGGGATGGTCTGGGTGGCCTGGGTGAGGGCGGTCCCGTCGCTCAGCGCGTCGCCGCGGTTGAGGTCCAGCAGCTCGCGCCACCGCGATCCATCGTCGAGGTGGACCTCGGCGAGCTTCCAGACCGTGGTGTCGCGGTCGATGGTGACGGTGGGCCCGGACGCGGCCTGGTCGACGTCGCGGCGCTCGACCGTGTGGCTGGTCGTCGGGGCGCTCTCGGGTTGCGGAGCGGCCGCCGTGGTGGCGGCCAGGGCGGGGCCAACGGTGCTGGCTCCGATCCCGAGGGCGACCACTGAGGTCACGAGCACTCGGGCGAGCTGCTGCTGACCGCCGGAGGCGAACCGGACCTGCTGGGGAGCCTTCCCGCGGATGGCCCCTGCGAGCTCGATCAGGATGCACGCGGCCATCTGCGCCCAGGCGAGCCAGCCGACGACGGCGAGGGCCCCGATGATGGTGCGGTTGGTGAGCAGCTGGATTTCCGACCAGCCGCCGGCCGGCCATGGGTTCCCGACCCACGCGATCAGGGCAAGGGGCGCGCCCACCAGGAGCGCCACCAACACGATCAGGGCTCCTACCCCGCGTATCAGCCTGTTCAGCATGGTGATCCTCCTTCTCGGGTCGGCGTCGCGTGGCGCGTTGTCGCCGCTTCGTTGCTCTGAGCGGCGTCTCAGCCGTCGGGTGTCGAGATGGCGTCGGCGGAGCCGGTCTCGTTGATCTGGATTGCTCCGACGCCGATGAGGTTGAGGAACTGCGGGCTGCGGCTGTCGTTGACGGTGACGACGACGCGGCTGCCCTCGACCCGGACCGATCCGGACCAGCCTGCCTGGCTCAATACGCTGTTGGCTCGGGCGATCGCCTCGCTGGCGTCGACCTGGTCGCTTCCCGAGCGCACTGCCGAAGCGGAGAGCTCGTCGGCGCCGGCCCTCGCGGCCTGCTCGGCTGCACGCTTGGCCTCGACGCGCTCGTTGATGAGCTCGCCTCCTCCGCCGACGAGAGCCATGAGCGCAACGAATGCGGTGGTGGCGATGATCATCGTCCACACCGCGGCGGCGCCTCGCTCGTCGCGGACACGTGCCTGAGGCTTCCGGGTCGACGCTGCGATCAGGCGGGCAGCCCTCAGCGCCAGGCGTCGTGCGAGGAGCTCAGGCGCCCCGGTGAACGTCCGTCTGCGTGAGGGGGTTGTGATCCTTCTCGATCGGTTGGCGCCGCGAGTGAGCGCGCTGTGTGGCGAGGTCACGACTCGCTCCGGTAGGTCTCGATCGGCACGACGGCGCGCTCGGTGAAATGGGTGTTCGGTCGCAGGCCCAGCTGCTTGCCCAGGGAGCCGGTGTCGAGCAGCGTGACGGTGCAGGTGACCTCGGCGACGATCTGCCCGCCGGAGGTGAAGTCACTGCCGGCGAAGGAGACGGTGAGGCTCTGGCAGCTCTTGCCGCGCTCGGCGAGCGACTTCTCTGCGGCTTGGCGGCCGGCGATGGTGCCCTGGCCCATCCCGGATTCCAGCGAGGCGGCGCGGGCGGCGGCGTACGCGGCGTCGTTGGCCTGCGCTGAGCCGTCGACGTACCGGCCGGCGGCGACCACGACCAGCACGATGCTCAGCGCTGCGGTCGCCATGATGAGTGTCTCGACGCCCGCCGATCCCCGCTCGTCGCGCGCAGGTGCGAGCCCACGCAGTCGGTGGCGGCCCGCGACGACGGCGCGGGTGACGAGTCGGCGAGGCAGCTGTGTGACGCGGCTGGTCATTCGACGAACCTCTCCACAGGAGCCGTCGCGGTCGATGTGATCGAGCCACCAAGCCACGGCGCCAGGGTGACGACGTCGACCGTGACGGTGACTCGGGCTTCGGTCGCCGAGCGGCTGACCGACACGCTCGAGCCAGTGACCGCTGGCTTGCCGTCGTCGTTGACGTATTCCTTGGCGGTGCTGCTGCCGGCACCCTCGGTTCCGTCGTAGCGGGCGGTGGCGACCGCGCCCTCGCGTGCCGCGGCCTCGGCGACACGCTGGGCGTGGAACCGGATGCCGTACTGGACCAGCGTGGTGAACAGGAAGATCAGCACCGTCGCCACGATCAGGAACTCCACGCCAGCGGCGCCCCGCTCGTTTCGCTCGCCCCGATGCGGCCGGAGGTGGCGGAGGATGCGGCGGCCGCGCATCTGACGGGTGTTCATGCGGTTCGCACCTCCTTAGGTGTGAGAAGCCGGGGCTATCGACGTGAGCCGGCCTGTCCTGGTGAGTGAGCGGGCCTACTTGCCGAGCTGCCCGACGAGGTTCTTGGCGAACGCCATGACGGAGTCGCCGGCGAAGTAGGCGATCGCGATGCCGGCGCCGAGGATGACTAGCCACTCGACCGCGCTCGCGCCGCGCTCGTCGCGCTTGCGGGGCTTGCGGATGAACGCCCTGGCGGAACCTGTCGCGCGCAGCATCAGGGTCAGGATCAGGACGTTGAGAACACGGATCAGCTTGAACATCTGGACTCCTCTTGCAGGATCGTGTGGTGCATGTGGGGGGATGACCGCGACGGGGCGGGTGCCGGGCTCGGCCGGGATGAAGGATGGGTTCATGGGGCTCCCGCGGCGGATCGGAGCGCGAGGATGTAGGGCGCCGCGATGTAGACCGAGGCGAGCATCGCGGCGACCAGCGTCAGCTGGCGCATCGACTCGGTGGCCTTGTTCGCTCGTTCGACCGCACCCGCCAGCCGCGAGGAACGCATGGTCTTGGCTCGGGCGATCAGTGAGGCCTTGACTCGTGCGCCGTCGTCCTGGGCCAGCTCGATGCTGGACCGCAGGCTGATGAGCTCGGCGATGCGGTACCGCTCCCCCAGTTGGCCGAGCGCCTCCCAGGCAGTGATGCCACGCGAGGGTGCCAGGTCGATGGCGGTGCGGATCTCGTCGAAGACGCGTCGGGTGCCGATCTGCGAGGCGGCGGGCAGAGCCTGGGCGTGTCCTTGGCCCGCTTCCATGCTCATGGCGACGAGGTCGAGGTAGATCGAGAGCGCCTGGGTGTACTCCTCGCGGGCGCTGGCTGCCTGGTTGCGTAGATCCCTGATCGAGAGCACCACGGCCGCTACGGCCAGGAGGGCGCCGACGATCGGCGCCCACGTCACGGTGACGTCGTCGCCGCGCAGACGGCGGGCCAGGACCAGCACGGTAGGGGCCAGGCCGAAGCCGAGAGCGAGGCCCGTGACGCGGGTGAGCCAGGACTGCAGGTCGCGCTGGGTGATGGCCAGGTCGGGTGCGAGGTTGTCGAGGAACTCGGGCCGGTGAGCCCGCAGCAGGTCCACGACCCAGCGGGCGATACGGCCGATAGGTGAGAGCTGCTGCGGGGAGTCGGCGCGTTCGGTGGCGCGCTCGCGGCCGCGGCGCCAGTGGTCGATCTCGGCGACCAGGTCGGGGGCCGGCGGGAACAGCAGCCAGCGCAGCTGCAGCAGCCCGAGCGCGAGCAGCGCGCCGAGGACGATCACGCCGGTCGTTGCGTGGTTCATCGGGTCCCCTCCTCGAGCGGCGTCCGGGCGCCGGGCAGTGTCTTGGGCCGGTAGGTGGCGGCCTCGAGGACCTCGGTCGCAGAGGACAGGAACCGTGGCTGGATCTCCGGTTCTGCGAGCTTGCGGACCCGGCTGAACACGAACACGAACGCGACAGCGAGAAGCAGCGGCAGCACCTGGGCGGCGCTGACGGCCTCGTTGGGGAGGCTGGGCGGGGCGAAGAGGTTCGCGCCGATGACCAGCACCGCGGTCAGAGCGGCGACCTGCGCAGCCTCCCGGCGGATCATGTTGCGCTCGCGCATGATCTTGGTCCGCTGCTCGAGCTCGTCGCGCAGTGCCTCCGAGAGGGTGCCGAGCACGTCGGAGAGCCGGCCGCGGCGCTGGCGTGCCGAGAGCGCGAGTGCGGCAACGACAGTGTCGGCGCTGGCGTCGTCGACCTCGTCGGCGAATAGGCTGAGCGCCTCAGGCAGCGGGACCTTGACGCTGAGACGGCGCGACATCAGCCGCAGCGGGACGATCAGGACGTCGGAGGCGGTGTCGACCGTGCGGGGAATGACCGACTCCAGCCCGGAGCCCTTCTGCGCCAGGTCGCGCAGCGCCTCGGTCCACTGGGCCAGCGCCTCCAGCTTGGCCAGGGCGGCACGTTCGGCCCTGCCGCCGCCGACCACCATCGGCCACAGCACCACCGCGGCGCCGGCGATGACCCCGAACACGAGGTTGCGGCTCACCAGCACGACCACGAGGCCGACCGCACCGCCGGCGATCAGCGTCCGCTGCTCGTGCGCGGAGAGCCGGCTGGATGTGGTGCGGACCCGCTCCCCCGTTCGGAGGGAGGGAAGCAGGGGCAGGCCACGGATCAGGCGTGCAATGCCGAGGAGGCCGAGGGCCAGCGCGATCCCGAGAAGCGCGACCATGTCAGACCCACCGTCCCGGGTCGGGGTCGCCGACGTCGCGGTAGCCGACCTCGCGCAGTGCCTCGATGCAGTTGATGGCCACCGGCTCGTCGCGCACCGCCATCCCGTCGGGGCCGGGGCGGAAGATCTCGTTGGTCTTCAACCCGTGCTCGTCGTAGCCGACGATCTCCCGTACCGAGTGCACGACCCGGCGCTGGGCGCCCTCGCCGCGGTAGCGGCGCGCGAAGACGAGGAAGTCGAGACCGTTGGCGATCATGCTGACCGTGGCTGCGCGCGGAAGCCGCTCGGGTGCCTGCACGGCGTAGGCGATGATGTTCTCCACGATGCCCTCGGAGCTGTTGGCGTGGATCGTGGACAGGCTGCCGTCGTTGCCCTGCATCATCGCGTTGAGCATCACCAGGGCCTCGTCGCCCAGGACCTCGCCGACGATGACGCGGTCGGGCCGCATGCGCTTGGAGATGGTGACCAGCTCGCGCATGGGCACCGCACCCTCGCCCTCGGCGTTAGCCAGACGCTCCTCCATCACCACGGTGTCGGGGTGGGCGTCGACGTCGTCCTCCAGGCCCAGCTCCAGGGCCCGCTCGATGGTGATCAGCCGTTCCTCGGGACCGATCTCCGCGGCCAGGGCTCGCAGCAACACGGTCTTGCCGGCGCTGGTCTCGCCGCCGATCATGAGGTTCTTCTTCGCGCGTACCGCCGCGGCGAAGAAGTCGGCCAGCGGCTGGTCGATGGTGCCGTTGGCCACCAGGTCCTTGAGCGTGTACCGCATGTGCCGGTGGTGCAAGCGGATCGCGATGACCGGGGCGGTGCTGACGGCCATCACCGCCTGGACGCGCGCCGAGCCGAGCCGGAAGTTCACGTGCGGGTTGGCCGAGTCGAAGCTGCGGCCCGACAGGCCCTCGTGGGCGGCGAGGGTCTGGATGGTCTCGATCAGTTCCTCGTTGGAGGCGAACACCGGCGCGACCTTGGCCCTAACACCGTTGGTGTAGTCGACGAAGACGTTCTGCCAGCCGTTGACGTCGATCTCCTCGATCCGCTCATCACGCAGCAGCGCCTCCAGCGACCCGGCGCCGTAGAGCCGGTTCTTGAGCGCGTTGACCAGGTCCTGGGTGTCCTCCCACGACATCTGCCCCAGCCCGCCCTCGGCCTGCGACCGGGCGTGCTCGTCGACGACGCGGTGGGCCAGCTCGGCCTTGAAGGCGTCGGTGTCCTCATCCGACAGCGGCGGCTGGTGGCGGCGCCGACGCGCGGACATGTCCTCTTCGAGCAGATCACCGACGCGGACCTGGAGCCGGCGGAGCAGCGCGTGGTCGAGGCTGGACGCTTCGGATCGCTCCATCACTGCCGCTCCTGTCGTGCTGCGGTCTCCCAGCGGCCGAGCCCGGCGTCCTGGGGGCCGGGCTGGGTGTGGGCCTTGCCGTTGACGTGGCCGGTCGCGTGGCCGTTCTGCTCGCCGGTGCCGGCGTCAGGTGACTCGGCGCGGTTTGGTGTCCAGGCCGGCGGCGCGGCCGGAGGCTGGCTGGGCGGCTGGGCGACCGGCGCGTCCTGCGGCATGTAGGGCGACGCCCATGACTGCGGCTGGTCCTTGTCGTCATGTTCGCCGCGACGTCGGCGACGGGCTCCGAGCTTGTCGCCGCTCTTGGCGGACGGGTCGGCGTGCGAGAGCCCGGTGGCCAGGCCGACCATCCACATGACCTTGCGCGCCGACTTCATCAGCGGCGACTTGCGCAGCGGCTTGGTCCACGGGTCGGCGCCGTTCTCGAGGTGTGCGACCGCGGCGGGGTCCCAGGCCAGCCAGCTGACCCCGCGCAGGGTGGGCCCGACCGCGGTCTCGCCGAGGATCTCCGCGACGCTGTTGGCGATGGTGCTGCCGTGCTGGCGGGGCGCGATAACCACCGGCAGCACGATCGGGGGGCGGCCGTTGCGGTCGGCGATCGCCGGCACGAGGAGCTCGAGGCGGTCGACCATGTGCTGGACCGAGGCCATGTCGTTGCGGCACACCGGGATCAGAGCGTCGGCAGCGGCCGCAACTTCCAGCGACGGCGAGCCGGTGTGGATGCGGCCCAGGTCGGCGAAGACCGGCACCGACTGCGCTTCGAGCGCGCTGGCCAGCACCGGCCAGGCCATCGACGTGCCGTGCTCGGCCGCCATGAACCCCGGGATGACCCTCACATGCTCGGACACCTCGTGCGATCCGTCGCGCCACAGGTCACGGTGACGCCGCTGCGCCGGCCCCCCCGGCCCGTCGAGCGTGGTGCGCGGTGCCGACGTCTGTCCCTGGCCTGATCGGCCGGCGCTGACGCTGAGCACGGTCGGGGTCGTGGGCAGGGGGTTGCCGTTGTGGCGGATTCGCAGCGCGAGGTCACCACCGTAGGGGTCTGCCTCGACGACGACGGCAGGCAGGCCGCGGGCGGCCGCCAGCGCCAGAGCGGTGGTGGTCGACCCGGGGGCGCCGCGGTCGGCGCAGATGGCGAACAGCATGCAGCCCTCACTCCCCCGCCGTGTCGCTGCTGGAGAGCGGCGCCTGGATGATCGTGACCTGGCCGGCGGCGCTGTAGGCCGCGACCTGCTCGGCCTCGCCGGCGTCGACGAGCACCGTAACCACGCGACCGCCCTCAGGGGTGTCTCCCACCGACTGCACCGACGCGGCCTGTGAGAGCACCGCAGGCGCCTGCAGCTGCTCGCTGGAGCCCTCCGCGCCCTCGACGGGCACCACGATCACCGACACGACGTCGCCGGCGGCCAGGCCGCCGGGAACTCGTCCGTTCGGCAGCGCGATCGCCACGACCCGCTCCTCCTCGCCCGGAACCAGCTCGTCGGTCAGCGCGGCGTCGGTGAGCACCTGGCCCTCGACGAGGCCGGCCGCGGCGCGCTTGCCCACCACCGAGTCGATGTCGGTGGCCGGGATCGCACCAGCCACGCCGGCCACCTCGACCGGTCGTAGGTCGCCCTCCTCGATCACCTGGCCGGCCGGTACGGCGTCGGTGACGGCGAGGACCTCGACTCGGTCGCTCTGAGACTGGAACAGCGCCAGGAGTCCGATCACCACGATGACCACGAACAGCACCGCGGCCGCCCACTGGCCCAGGCGGCGTGGTGCGCGCTGGCGTACCTCGCCCAGGGTCGAGCGAAGGCCCAGGCCCTGGTCGCGCGAGCCGCGCGAGCCGGTGCGCTGGGTGTTAGTCCGTCCGGAGGTCATCGTCATTGGGTCACCACTGTCTGGCGCTGGCGCACCTCGATCGTCGTTGCGTCACCGGCGGGTGCGTCAATCTCGCCGAGGTCGCCGTTGGGGGTCAGGCAGGCACCGTCGCAGTCCCAGGTGACGCCGTAGACCAGCTGCGCGGAGACGCTGTGCTTGTCACCGGTCGGGTCCTCGATGGACTCGTAGGCGAAAGAGCAGCTTGTCTTCGCCGCGTCGGTCATGCCCTTGGTCCAGACCCGGCCCGCGTCGTAGCAGCTGGTCACCTCGGTGCCCATGTCCCAGTCCACACGGATGGGTTCGGCGGTGACGGTCACCGACGTCGGGCCAGCGGTGACGGTCTCGGTCAGGTCGTGCCACTGCGCCTCGGGCAGCCACAGCCAGTTGTCGATGTGCACGTAGGTGTGGAAGCCGGGACCCGGCGCGATCTGCGCGTTGGCGTTCTCGAGCTTCATCCGGCCGAGCGCCTCCTGGGCGAGCACCGCCGGGTCAACCAGCGGGTCCTCACCGTTCGGGACGAACCACGAGTTCTCCGGGATGGTCACCGTGTAGTCGCAGCTGTACACACTGCCTTCCGATGGATCGTGGCCCTCCCACAACGGTGACCCCGCCGGCGGATCAGGTGTGACCTGGAAGGCGTAGCAGCCATGGCCAGCGTCCCAGGTGCCGCCGTACTCGTCGTTGCACGGCACCTCCTGGTCGCCGTCGAAGCAGCCGGCCGGCTCAGTGCCGCCGTCGCCGCCGTCGTCGCCCGGGTCCTCGTTGCCCGGGTCACCCGGGTCCGAGGCGGGGATGCAGATCCAACCGCCGGGGATCTCCGAAGGCGACTCCCCCGGCGGGCACGCGGGAGGATCGGCGGCGGCCGGCGAACCGGTCGTCGCCAAGACCACCAGGACGCCCACTAGCAGTGCGGCGGCTGCGAGAAGCGACTTCACGGCGTGCATGGCCGGGCCTTCCCGCTCGACGCGTCGACGACGCCGTAGATCAGCCAGTCGAAGCCCTCAGGCTTCTCGAGAGTGATCGTGCGAAGGTTCGGCTTCTGCTGCCACTTCACCGGCTGCGCCGCTTCGCCGCGCTGCGTCACTTTGACCGTGGTGTAGTCCACACACTGGTTGATCACGACGGAGAGACCGCTGTCGCTGATGGACTTCGCCCGCGACCAGTAGACATCGGCCAAGCCCTCGACCTGCACGTCCACCTGCTCGTAGCTGGACAGCATCCGAAGCCGGCCCTGCCAAAGCGGCGACGGGAAGTACTGCTGGAAAAGCGCCTCGGCGCGGTCGGTGACCTTGCCGGCAGCCCAGATGGGTTCGCTTCGGGTCTCGTACTCCTGGTAGCGCAAGAGTGCGTCGTCGTAGGCGTCGAGCTGGGCGTCGGTGTACTTGTCCTGCCAGGCCGTCTCGGCGGGGCTTGGCTCAGTTGGAGACGGGCTCTGCGAGGTGGGGGTGCTCGACGAGGTGGGCGTGGCCTCCGGCTCGTCGTCTCCCCCGCAGGCCGCCATGCTGGTGAGCAGCGCGATCGAGACGGCCGCGACTGCGATTCGTCGTGGGGACAGCATCAGAAGCGACCTCCCGAGTGAGTGATTCTGTGAATCGGAAGAGTAGAACGATCCCGCGACGAGCCGGTCCTGCTTGCCGGTCGGCTCTGGAGCCGGCCGAGCGTGGTCGTTGTGGCCGTCATGTGTTCGCTCCCCTCGTTTCGGTTGCGTGCGCGTCGAGCCGGACAGCACGTCGCCGTCCTGGTCCCCTAGGACGCGTTGAAGCGTCGGCACGATCACCTTGGCCCAAACTTGGCTGATCGCCACTAGTGGCGAGAGTCGTTGCCAGGACCGGGCGCGGTCGACTTCCCGAGTGGTCACCGGACACTTCCCCCGTCCGTTTGGTCGTGCGTCTGGCTGCTGGTTCACCACTCCGGATCGCAGCTGGTGCCGCCGATGGCGGGCGTGGCGTACAGTTGCCGCACTCTATCGCACTAAATGCGAAAGAGGTAGGGCGTTCGGCGTCGGGCAGAATGCGTGCGTGCCACGACTGTCGATGCCCGGAGACATGCCCGAGGAGGTGCTCGCCGCCATCGACGTCATCGGCAACAACGTGCGCACCGAGATCTTGCGTCGCCTGGCACAGGGCGCGTTGACCGCGCGCGACCTGGCTGACCAGATCGGGGTGCATGTGGGCAGCGTCCACCGGCACCTGGTGGTCCTCGAGCAGCATGACCTGGTCACGACCGACGTCGACCCGGGCAAGCGCCGAGGTCAGACGGTGGTGTGGCGCACCGACATCGCGAAGGTCGACGAGTGGGCGCAGGTCTGGGCGCGCTACGCGTCGGGACGGGATTGACCGGGCTGTACGGCCTCCCGGGCGAGCTCCAGCGCGTCGCGGACGGCGCTCACGGGGACGTTGAGCTTCCGAGCGATCGCGCGGAGGTTCTCCGCGGTGGGCTGACGCACCCAGGAGCCCGACTCCCATCGGGCGTAGCTGCGAGCCGAGATGTGGGCCGCGGCTGCGACCTCGCCGGCCGAGAGGCCGGCGCAGTAGCGCAGTGCCCGTAGGTCGCGGCGCTCCGGGTCGACGTCGAGCAGCTCGATGACTTGGGCGTTGAGGACGCGCGCCAGACGCGCCATCGAGTCGGGACGGGGCTCGTCGAGTCCGAGCTCCCAGCGCGAGATCCGTTCGCCGCCGGCGACGCCGACCAGGCGCGCCAGCTGGTGCTGGGTCAGTCCCAGCCGCTCCCGGGCTGCCCGCAGTGCCGTGGGGTCGACGCCGGAGCTCATCAGCATCAGACCCTAGTGGCCACGCTGCGCCGGCCGGCGCGGTTGGCCGGCTTGGTCGCAGACGTCGATGGTGGGGCATCGGCTGCTCGAGGTCAGCCCGGGGTGGCTTCGGCCTTGGTGGCGACGGTGAGTGCGGCGATCACGACCTTGGTGCGGGTGACGGGGTTCTCCACCTTGCGAGAGGCCTGCTGCATCACCTGGTCGAACGCGGTGAACTCGTCGGCGTTGAGTCGGGCGGTCACCTGTAGGCCGGCGGTTCCCTGACGGTTCTGCCCACGCGGGCGCCGGCTGGCGCTGGGTTGGTCCGGCTCGAGCAGCTCGGCCAGGACCTCTGCGCCGTTGTCCTGGCACGTCCAGGCCACCAGCTGACCCCACGAGGGGCGGCCGATGCCAGTGACCAGCGGGAGGGCCTTGTCGTAGAGCTCGGCCGGGACCCGCGCAGGCACCTTGATGATCCCCTCGGGCTCTTTCCGCGCCCCGGCCGGCCTGCCCCCAGCGCCACGAGGCCGTGCCGACGCTTGCTGCCCCACCCCCGGCTCGCCGTCGCTACCGTGGCCGGTGGCCGCGGCGCGACGCGAACCGGTCGTGGGCTCCGCGGCCTGGTCGGCCTGGTCGGCCCGGTCGCGGCCAGGTCGGCTTGGCTCGGGAGTGGCCTGGAGCGGCGGGAGCTCGTCGAGCTTCGGCAGCAGCCCGCTGACCGTCGTTGCGGGCGGCGTCTGAGCCTCGGGGGTCGGCGAGTCAGCGAGGACGTCTCGGTCCAGGTCGAAGGCGCTGCGGCGCTGCTGCCTAGGCAACTTCGGCTCCGAGCTTCTTGCCGATGCGGCCGAGGATCTCGGCGGTCAGCTTCTGGTAGTCCTCGGCCAGGCCGGAGCCGTCGCGGGTCAGCCAGGGCTCGTCAGGGTTGTCCAGCGGCACGGCTTCCGCCTTGTGCTTGCCGCCGGCCTTCTCGCTCTTGGCCTGGGCGGCGCGCAGGCGGAGGGCGGCGAGGCGGCCGCGCTTGACCTCGACCGCCTTCTCGGCGAGCTGGCCTGCCGAGAGGCCGTATCGGGAGGTGTCGCTGCGTGCTGCCTTGAGGTCACGGATCATTGCCACGAAGGGTTCGCCTGCGGCTCCCAGTGCGGCCGCGAGGTCCTCGAGCGCGACCTTGTTGCGGGCCGGCGCCCGGTGGTCGACCAGGGTGAGGACCGCGCCGAGCAGCTCGAGTTCGGCGCCTCGGTTGCGGACCAGGTCGACGGTGCGGGCACCGACGAGGTCGAGGCCGTCCATTGCCTTCTCATCCCCTTCTACGACCGGCACCACGAGCCACCTGGCGGTGAGCATGTAGGCGTCGAGGAGCTTGGTCTCGCCGGGCGCGGAGTCGATGAGCACCAGGTCGTAGCGGTTCTGGGAGCAGAGCCGGGCCAGGGCGCCGCGCAGGTTGCCCGCCAGGTCGAGGTCGACGTTGTTGGCCGCGCCGAGGGCTCCGAGCAGCTCGGGGCCGCCGCAGACCACGTCGACGCCGTGTGCGGTGATGGGCGCCAGGTCGGTGCCGTACTGCAGCGCCATGGCCAGCGAGCGGCCGCGGTCTGAGTCCCATCCCCCGACGTCGAGCTGCCCGAGGCCGAAGTCGATCTTGGACAGGTTGCCCTGCGGGTCCCCGTCGAGGGCCAGCACGCGGTAGTCGCTTCGGCGGGCCTCGTCGGCCACCGAGCGGACGATTGAGCTCTTCAAGACGCCGCCCTTGCGATTGGCGACCAGAGTGGTTCGTTGGAGGTAGGGCGTGAACTGGTCCATACGCATCTGCATACCCGCTTTCTGCTGGTTAGTCGTCTGCGACACGCGGTGTGGCTGCATCTGGTAGCCCGCCTGTTGCTCTATCTGCGTCGCCGTCTGCCGTGTCGTATGTGGGCGTGTATGTAGGTTATGACGCGCCTACCGACATTGCCGCAGATGTGGGCTCGTCCGGCGCGTCGTGAGCAGCGTGAGCAAGAGCGGCTCTGCCGTGTCGGACCCCAGGAGTGGTGGTCGGCCCCGTCGAAGGGCTATTGGCGCTTCCTGGGGGCCTCTGGGCCCTGCAGCGGCCCTGTCTGGCCGATGGCTCGTCCTCGGCCCGAGCGACCATTGGGGGCGTCATGCTGTGGCGGGTGTACGGGTCGACTCGGGCTCGGTGTCGTCGACGAGCTGGAGCTGTCGGTCGAGGAATGCTCGGTCGCGCTCATCCTGTCCGCGGGGGAGTAGCGCGGCGTGCTCGTCTGGAGTGCGCTCCGCCGTGGTGAGCGCTCTGGTGTCGATGTCGGTGGGTCCTTCCCCGGCGCGCTGGACGCCGAATCTGACGCGGTGTCGCTGCCAGGCGGCGACGTGGGCATGTCGAAGAGGTGCAGCGAGTGCCTCGTAGCGGCGCTGCCGCTCGATCGCGCGGGCGGTGTAGTCGTCGGGCCGCTGGGCGCTGATCCATGCTTCGTGTCGGGCTGGCTCGTCGACGCCAGCTCGCAGCCGGCGCTCGGCGAGTTTGGCCTTGACCTGCTCCTGGGTGATGACGTCGAGCTCGTCGAATTGGTCTCGCCACCGTTGCCGGCGCTGGTCTCGATCGCTCGCGTCGAGCTGGGACCACCATGCTCGTTCCTTGCTCAGTTGGAGCTTCGCGGCTCGCGCACGCTCTAGCGACCAGGCGGTGGTGGTTCCGGCACGGTAGGCGGCTCGCTCGCTCGCGACCGCCTCAGCGATCTCGCGGTGCCGTGCCCCGGCGCGGTCGGTGTGGTCGGCCGTGGGGGAGTGCCGCACGATCCACTGGCCCGCCGCGTCGCAGTGCGCGAGCCCCGCTCGAGCCAGCGCAGTCAGCCCAGCCACCGTCGACCGCCGTTCGCTGGCCGTCAGCTGTCCGGGTTCTCCGGGAAGAACTGCAGCATCGGCCAGGTCCTCGGGTGACTGCGGTGTCTGAAAGGACAGCAGTGCTCTCCACAGCGCGTGGGCGTTCCCGGGCAGTTCGCTCCAGGTGCCGCCCGGCGGGGGCGCTGGGCGTGCGGGAGGCCGCGGGGCCGTGGGGGTGTGAGAACCAGGTGGGGGGATTACACGCATCCCGTTGTCGGGAGCAGCCTCGATTTCGAACTCAAAGCTCGTGGTGTCCTTCCTGGCGGGGTCCCATGTGTCGGTATGCAGGACACCGAGTGCTCCGTGCAGCAGCCGCAAGGCGTGGCGGATGGTCTTGCGGTCGGTCAGGCAGGTGTCCTCGACGAGGTCGCGTTCGGGCACCGGCACGCGCCGGCTGTTGGTTCGGGCCATCCGGTCCAGCACGTGGTGACCCACCAGGAGCAGGGCGCGGCGCCGCCGCGGTGGCTGTCGCCAGGCGAGGGCCGTGAGGAGCTCGCGGGCAGCCACGACCGCGGCCTCGACCTCCGGGTCGACCTCTGGCGCGGGGGAGTAGGTCCGGTCGTCCTCGACGACCCGGTTCCACACCCACGCGATCCACCGGGACTTGGAGGCGCGCGCCCGGACCATGGCGTCCGGGTGGGCGGTGGTGATCAGCCGCCAGGCGCTCTCGGCGGTGTGGCCGGCCCGCAGCATCGCCACGGTGGCCAGCAGCTCGTCGGTGGTGCGGCTCTGGTCGGTGCCGCCGTGAGGGGGAGCGGCGCCGGTGCGGAGGTAGGTCTGCCAGGGATCAGGCAGGTCGGTGCGTCGCCGCGGCC
>SXGU01533804.1_pt1 | contig 17748 bp, 17 predicted proteins | sample 3174531 | NCBI WGS metagenome assembly SXGU01 (sample SAMN11356863, study PRJNA531348) | freshwater metagenome | isolation source: freshwater sample F1-140 | place: China: Fuxian Lake, Yuxi | collected 2017-12-25 | reverse complement strand
ACCCATACCTGCTCCACGATGTCTTCCTACGGCATCAATTTCATCAATAAAAATTAAACATGGTGCATGTCGTTTGCCTTGCTCAAATAAATCCCTAACTCGGCTAGCGCAAACACCCACAAACATTTCAACAAAATCAGAACCTGAAATTGTGAAAAATGGAACCCCTGCTTCTCCAGCAACAGCACGTGCTAACAAAGTTTTACCAGTTCCAGGAGGACCAACTAACAATACACCTTTTGGAATTCTACCTCCAAGTTTAGTGTATTTTTTTGGATCTTTTAAAAAATGTACTATCTCTTGCAAATCATCTTTTGCTTCTTCAACTCCAGCTACATCTTTAAATGTGACACGATTTTTTTGTTCAGTTAAAAGACGTGCTTTTGATTTTCCAAATGACATGGCTTTGCCACCGCCCACTTGAACTTGTCTCATGATAAACAAAAACATTCCGACTATTAAAATTAAGGGCAACCAGTTTATTAAAAAGATTGCAACATGCCATTGGATTCAGCTCTCTCATAGTTAGGTGTAATTCCATAAGACTTAACTTCTTTATATCCTTCATCTGATGTATTACCAACAATACTAAATACCTTACCATTGTATTTAGCCTCAAAATCTGGTTTAATTTCACCAACAATTTCACTGGAATCTTGTTTAAAAGTTACTTTAGCAACTTCGCTTCCTTTGAGGGCTTCAATAAATTTAGAATAATTAAAATCCTGAATCATTGTTTGATGACGATTTTCATATGAATGATAAAATACAACTGCCATAATGATTAAGAAAAACCAGAGGGCAAAAGTTTTTTGACTGTTTCGCATTTGAATCCTTTCGAGAATGAACAACTTTATTTCTCAAATTTTATTTTAACTTAAAACACTTAATATTCTACTGGACTTAAATATTCTTAGACCAGCCCTTTGTAGGATTAAGATGATCGTTACTTTATGGAGCTTATCTTAATTTGCTCTGCGTCTACAAACCAATAAGCGTTACACGACTTGAATGTGAATACTCTTTGTGAATTGTCTAGGTGTTTTAAAATTTCTTTTATCTGACCATGTGTAAAATGTAGAATATTTAATTTTTTTATAAGTTCTATTACAATTTGTTTTTGTTCATCGACAGTAAGCGCCAAATATTGGTTCCTTGAAATAGCGTAGTCTGAGCCATCTACATTCGATATATTAATTTTCAAGTACCCAGACTTTGCTCCATGCCATTGATTTACAATATTATCCAGTGATCGACTTAAACTTTTGACAGCGCCTTTTTGATGAGACTCCAATTCTTCAAGCCAATGATTTCGAAGCCAATTTCTAAAGTAATTATTATTTTTATTGGATGGATCTTCTAAAAAACTTTCATTTTGCAATTTAATGTAATCAAACAATTCATTTTTAGATAATTCTAAAAATGGTCTCCAAAATTTTAACTCAGGAGTCCACTCTTTAATAGCTTCAAGTCCATCCAAAGATGTACCACGTATTAATCTTAATAATCGAGTTTCAAGAACATCATCAGCATGGTGTGCCAATGCTATTGCGCAATCCTGATAATTTAAAAATTGCTGTAATCGAAAATTACGATACTCTTCTTCGCTTTTTAAAATAATTGTAGAGGGAATTGGTAATTCAATTTTAACATTTAACCTCTCACACAGTTGTGTACAAAAAACCTTCGCATGATCTCTATATTGGTTTTGCTCGGAATTCTCAGTGTTAAAGCCATGATGAACATAAATTGCTGATAAATGAAATGCACAAGCCTTAGATTGGATTCGCTTTAATGCTACCAAAAGCGCAACGGAATCAATTCCACCACTTAACCCAACCATTATCTTTTTTGAATATAACGTTGGAAGATCCTTCCATTTACGATACAATGCATGCTCTAAAGGCGTCCATTGCTTTAATTTCACTTCTTTAAAATTCATAATGATCAAGGTATAATAAGTTGATTCTAATGTGGCAATAAATAACGGCGCATGATTTTGTCTCGCATACAATTGCGAAGCAATCAGACTTAATCATGAGCAGTTATTATGAAAATACAAACTTTAGTTTGTGTTTTCATAATTCGGGGTGATTGAAAATCGCCCCAAACAAACAGGAAAATAACTGCTCGTGATTATGTCTGATACAATTGCGAAGCAATCAGACTTAATCATGAGCAGTTATTATGATTTAAGTTAATTCCTTAATTAATATTTCAAGTGGTTTTAAAAAATGATCAAAGCCCATCATGTCACTTCTGAATTTAGCCATGATTTTTAAGAAATCTTCTTGTTCTTTTCGCTCCCAAATGAGAGCAGCTGCCTCATGGGCAACAATAAAAATTGCTGATAAATCAGAAATTTGATCTCCAGTTAATTTTAAAGGAAAACCTTTTCCATTTGGCCACTCATGATGTTGTTCGATAATTTTAATTACTTCAATCGGGCAATGCACCCATCCTTTTATTATTTCTCCGACTTCGATCACATGATTTGAAAGCACATCTTGTTCATCTTTATTAATTGACGAATTAATTTTTATTCCTTGCAATAAGCGCCACTCATTTTTAATAAAAAAGTCATTTAAATTTATATCATGAAGAACAGAAGCGTAAGTTAATATTAAACTTGCTTTAGGATGCAAATTGGGTTCGTTTAAATTTTTTAAAATAATATTACAAAACATAGTTAAAATTGTCGCATGCAATTTGCTTGATGAAGCTTCCTCATTCTCAACCCACGAGATTAAATTTTTAAAAACTGGTACCTTTATTGTATTTGCAAAAACAGTTTTTAAATTCTTTTGCGACAATTCAACAAGTTCTTTATCTGAAATTATACCTTTTAAGCCTAAATGAATGAGATCATTATGGACTGTTGCAACTTCAAATGGATGAGATATTCCGCTATCATTTAAAATTAGTGACTCAAATGCGGTTCTTTGCATTCCTGCTATATATGTTCTAAGTTCATTATTTTTAACATATATTTCGTCTACTTTGCGAAGTCTTAATTTTTCTAAATCTTTATCCGTCATTTTAGTATTTGAATTAAAATATTTTATAAAATGATTTTCTCCTAATCGAACAAAATACTCATAAGGAAAGGGTGAAAGTTTAAATGCTGTATTTACTCCTAATGGCAAGTAATCATCCATCATTTTAGCTGATGGTGTGATTGACAATGTTTTATAAATCGAGTCCATTAGAATTGTTTCATCAAAGGGCTTTTGCACGTAACCTATTCCACTTTGAGATGTAATATCAGAATGCTCCTTAGCATCATCACTTGTGATTAAAATATAACTTGGTTTTATATTCATTTTTTGTATAAAATCAAAAACTAATTTTCCATTTCCTGAAGGCATATTGAAATCACAAAGAATCAAATCAAAATTATTTTTTTCTATTATTCCAATTGCTTCTTTTCCGCTTCCTGCTTCTTTAAATTCAATTGGCAAATAAGATTCAACTAATAAAATTAATAATTCTCTTAAATCTGGCTCATCGTCCACAATTAAAACTTTTACTTTATGAACCTCTTTAGTCTTTACAACTGCTTGTCCCATTATTTTTGCCTCATTCTTTCAACAGAAATTATTCCTTTAATTTTTTGCAAGTCAAAAATCACTTGATTTAATTGCGAAGCATCTTTCACTGATACATCAAAATAACAAACTGCTTTTTTATCTTTTGTTGTACGAATTGTAGCGTTATTAATATTTACTCCTTGAACAGCAAATGCTTCACTCATTAATTTTAATAGTCCCGGAGCATCTGAACTAGTGATCATTAATTTAGTTGTTCGAGATAAGGTAAGATTTGAAGATTTATTCCATTGAACTTCGACTTGTCGCTCTTGATCCATAGAATAAGCTCTCACACAATCTGCACGATGAACTGTTATACCTCGACCCCGACTAATAAACGCAACAATTGCATCACCAGGAATAGGATGACAGCATCTACCAAAATGAACCAGCACATCTTCAAGTCCTTCTACAATTACTAGACTATTTGATTTTGTTTTCGCATGTGCTGATTTAACCATTTTGCTTAAAAAAGTTGGTGTATCATTGGCAACACCACCAGGACCAAAATTTTGCAAATCAGATACAACTGAAGAGGGAGCTAAACGCTCAACTAAATGTTTTGGTTCTAACTTTCCATACCCAACTTTAACAGATAAATCATCTAGATCCTGCAAACCATTTTCTTTTAAATATTTTTCAAATTCGTCTGTTTTAATAAATCGAGAAATTGAAAGTCCATATTTACGAAATTCTTTATCAATAATATCCTTACCAATAATGAGCGCCTGCTTACGCTGTTCTTCTTTAACAAAAGTTCTGATTTTTCCTTGAGCCTTAGAAGTAACACAAATTTTTAGCCAATCTTTTGAGGGGTGTTGTGTTTTAGAATTCATAACTTCAACAGTATCACCATTTTGAAGTTTGTATTTTAGGGGTACTATTTTACCATTAACGCGAGCACCAGTACACGTATTTCCAAGTGTAGTATGTATTGAATAAGCAAAATCGATGGGAGTGGCTCCCTCAGGAAATTCTTTAACTTCACCCTTTGGTGTAAAGACAAAAATTTCAGATTCAAATAAATTTGTTTTTACATTTTCTAAAAATTCGTCAGAGTTGCCCGATTGCTGATGTAGATTTACTAAATCTCGTAACCAATCAAATTGATCAGAAATTTGTCCTGCATTTTTTTGTTCTTTATATTTCCAGTGAGCTGCAATTCCCTTTTCTGCAATTAAATGCATCTCTTGAGTACGAATTTGAATTTCAATTCGTTCAGCATCAGGACCAATTACAGTTGTGTGTAAACTTTGATAATTATTATTTTTAGGCATTGCTATAAAATCTTTAAATCGACCAGGAATTGGCCTCCACAGTGAGTGCACATGACCTAAGACACCATAACATTCATTTAAATTTTCTACTAAAACTCTAAAAGCTAAAATATCACTAATTTGCTCAAACTCCAAATTACGATTAAGCATTTTTCGATAGATGGACCACAAATGTTTTGATCGACCATAAACTTCACATTTGAAACCAGCTTTAGTGATCTCGTTTATTAATAGTTTTTTTACATCTTCAATATAATGATATCGTTCTTTTTCTTGCTTTTGAATTTTTTGATTGAGTTCATAAAATTTATCTGGGCGATAATATCGAAAGCTTAAATCTTCAAGTTCAATTTTAAGACTTGATATACCCATTCTACCCGCAAGCGGAGCATAAATATCTAAAGTTTCTTGAGCAATAAGAGCTTGTTTTTCATAGGGCATTGAATTGAGTGTTCGCATATTATGAAGTCGATCAGCAAGTTTTACCAAAATAACTCGCACATCCTTACCCATTGCCACTATCATTTTACGAATATTCTCACCTTGTTTTTCGTGAGTATTTCTAAAACTCATCAAAGAGATTTTAGTCACACCATCAACAAGCAAGGCAATGACGTCACCAAAATCTTTTCTAATATCATCCAATGTAATATCTGTATCTTCGACAGTATCATGTAATAGGCCTGTTGCAATTGACGCCAAATCAAGTTTTAAATCTGCGAGAATTCCTGCCACCGAAAGCGGATGAAAAATATAAGGCTCTCCACTACGACGGATCTGACCATCATGTGCCCGCTCACTCACTTGGTAAGCTTTTTCAAGTAAAGTGACATCTGCTGTTGGAAAATAAGTGCGAACCTTAGCGATTAAATCTTCTATGGTCTTTACTGGTTTTTCATTTTGCAAATCACCCGTAGCAAAATCACTCATTCTTTTTTTCAATCCCTCTGATTTAAGTAATTACAACCATGCAAGTATAAATTAAATAAAACTCTGGTTAATACCAGAGTTATATTCACATAATTATTATTGTAACTGACTTGTAATCGGAGTAAAATTGATATTTGATTTAAATCTAACAAGATAAAACCTAAAGCGAGTCCTGTTTGTGATAAAATCGATCCAAACAATAACTCGACTAAAGGCTTATTTTAAATATTATCATGAGATACATACAATCTTATTTATTTAGTCTGCTTCAACTGGAGATAATATATTTTGAGTTTGCTGAAGATTTTTTCTATAATTAATAATTATTTCATTATAAACAGAGGGATAAGCTTTAATCCCTCGCCTCACATCATCTAGCGCGTCATGTAAAGTATTAATTTTTGTAGATACACCAGATAGAAAAAACACAAATGCTCTTTGTTCATTTAACAACCATCCAAACTCCATTCTAAAATGCGATACAGGAATTTCATTATTTGTACAGATTAATTTAAACCTATTATCTAATTTTAACCCTTCAGCTTTTAAATATTCTTTTCGTGGGGGAAACATTTCTGCGATAGCATTTGTGGATTCAACGTCAACAAGCCTTTCATAAATATCAGGATTACTGTTTACAGAGTTACATAAATTTTCTTTAAGTTTATTTGGATCACTTTTTTCGAGATCAAGAATATCTTTTTTTGTTAAAAATTCTGGAAAATAAGATTGTCTAGATTGTTTTTGAAACCCCTTCCAATAAGTATCAATATGATCAATAAGGGCTTTTTCAAGATTCTCCTTGAAAAAAATGTTATAAATTTCTTCGTTTGTATATTGAATTCCTTTTATTTCAGAACTAACTTCTCCTTTTGAAATTAATGAAAATGGTAAAATAAACCATAGACAAAAATAAACCAATTTATTAATATGTAAGTTACTATTAACTTTCTTTTTAAAACTCTTATTCATATTAACTCCTAGATGTAAAACTCTTGGCTCTAAATTAAATACAAAAAAATACAATTAAATTTTAGAGCAATATATGTACCAAATTGATATAATCGGAATGTTAGTTTTTTAAGTTATTTAAAGTGTGAGAACTTAATGTTAAATCTAGAAAATACTAAAATTATTAAGATAAAAATTAACTGTAGGGGTAAACAATAATAATTGTTTATTTAATTTTAAGTATGACGAAATTGGTCCAATAATGGGTCCAAATAGGATTAAACTGAATTCAAGACTTCTCTTGTATATCTTTACACACTTGGATTGTGTGAATTTTCATTTAACTAGATAAAATCAAGAGAAGCGTCTTACATGTTTGTATTTTATACTTTATTTAAATCTCTGCGGATTTGAAGATCCACTGGGCCTAATTCTTCTGCGATATCGAATTTAACGTTACCTGCAGCTACTTCTCTTAAGGCACATACAACATTTTTATTTTGTTTTGTTGCGACTGTCATCTCTGCACCCTTAAGTAATTGTTTAGCTCTTCTTGCAACTAAGAGAACCAATGCAAAACGGTTTGGAACTCTCTCTAAACAATCTTCTACGGTAACTCTTGCCATTAAAAACTCCTCAATTAAGTAATCATTAAGAATCTATCAAATCTTGAACTATTGTAAGTTTAATACATAAATACGTTTTTAAACTTAAACATAAAGTGTTACACTACTTTAATCTCAATAATTCATCAACTATTTTCTTAAATTTCAAATATGAGGTTTCAAAATCATCATTAATGACTCTGAAATCGTACTCAGTCGCACGCTTCATTTCTATTTCGGCATTTTTCATTCGCAAGTCTAAATCTTTGGTAAGCCCCGCATCACGGAGCGTTACACGTCGTCTTAACTCTTCAATGGAGGGAGGAAGAATAAAAATAGTTTTAATAATTTCTGGAAATTTATTTTTAAAAGTATCAACCCCTTGAATATCCAAATCCATAATTACAACTTTATTACGCAACCATGCATCTTGAAGAGAATTTAAACTTGTTCCATAAAAATTAGAGTGTACTTTTGCCCATTCTACAAAAAATCCAGAATTAATTTTAGAATCAAACTCTTCATGAGTTAAAAAATGATATGGGTTTCCTTGGGTTTCATTTATACGCATGTTCCTGGTTGTATAGGTAATCACATCCTCTAGTTGAGGAACTTCCTTAATGATGCGATCTAAAAAGCTGCTTTTACCTGCACCGCTCGGAGCAGCAACAAGGATCATTTTTGTTTTCATTCGATATTTTGTACCTGTTCTTTTAATTTATCTATTAGGGTTTTTGCTTGAACTACCAAACGTGTCATATCTGAAATTTGAGATTTAGATCCAATAGTATTCATTTCTCGAAGTAACTCTTGTGAGTAAAAATCTAATTTTTTTCCTTGAGAACCCTCGGCTTTAAACAATTGCTCAATGTGATTAAAGTGTTCATTTAATCGAGTTAACTCTTCTTGGATATCTGATTTTTCAAGCATAATAACAACTTCTTGATATAATCTATTTTGATCTAATTGCAGTTCGGTCGCTCGCGAAAGCACTTTTGTTTCAAATCGATTTTTTAAACTCGCATTAGCTTGTTCTCGATAGCTAGATAACTCACCACAAATAGTTTTGAGTTCGTTTAAAATTTTATGCAACTCAGTTTGAAGAGCTTCCCCCTCACGCTGTCGCTCTTTGTTGCAATGGCCACAGGCCTTTTGCAAAAGTTTTTTTACATGCTTTGCATCCTCATGGATACTATCTTGGGACTCTTCTAAACTAACAACTTCTGGCAATTGAAGTAAGGTTGCAATATCTAAACTTCCTTTAATTTTAAATTTTTTATTTAAAATTTTAGAAGCTTCAATCCACTGTTTGGCTGTTTTTTCATGCAACAACACATTGACTTGAGATTGAACGCCCTCGGCCTTTCGACTTATATAAATATCAACCGTGCCTCTTTGAAAATACTTTGAAAGATCTTTTTTTAATTCAGTTTCAATAAATGAAAGCTCACGGGGAAGATGAACACGCGACTCTAAATATCTACCATTTACAGTTTTAACGTTAACTTCAAGCACACTTGAGTCTGTTTCAATTTTTGCAGATCCATAACCTGTCATACTAATCATATAATTTTACCAACTTCCTTGCCTGTACTTAATAAGCGTTTCTGTATGAATTTGGCAAGTTCCACATGCTGAACCAGCTCCAGTTTTATTCAAAACTTGCTGGACCGTTTCAGCGCCACTTAATATAGATTCATCAACTTTTTTAGTTGGTACTGCACGACAATGACAAAGCTCATCCTCGGTATATGGATAACTCCAAGTCCCAGCGGCTTTCTGAATAAGCTCCCTTAAGAGCATATCAGAATGATGTTGCCCTTGGGGCAAGGGCCATTCTTTGAGGGGAATTAATTTATTAACATTGGCCCAATCTCGAAATCGATAATGTGTTTGGGCACATCCTCGCACTATGAGGCTTTGAATTTTATGATCCAATAATGAGATAGTTGCCTCGACATAATCATGTCCTTGCCAATCAATAACAATTTTTTGAGTTTCTATATTATTCATTTTAACATTTTAACGAATTCTTATGGGCAGGATTAATAAAATAATTATAATTGAATTAAATCTAGCCTCGCCTAAAGAAAGACATAAAATTAATGTATTTGATAATCCATAAATTAAATTTTGAATATTCTCTAGATGCAACGACTAATAGCTAATATTATTTTATGTTTAATCTCAGCTATTTATATACGTCCATGAGTAAACCTAACATTATAATGACTTACTCTTCCACTAAAATTACTAGGTTTACTAATTATTTAATATTTGTTAATTTAACCACGCTATTAACCATTTATATTGGAGACTTAAGTCTTGAATTCAAAAATTAATAATAACCCTAACCTTTGTAAAAATGATTATAAAAATAAACTGAGTAAATCTGAAAAAATTGATATGAGCTTAATTGAGTTTAATTTATCACTTAAAGTTGAAGAACGACTTTTAAATCATCAAAACTCACTTGATACAATTAATGAATTAATTAAAGCAAGAAAGCAAATATATGGAGAATCTTAATTTACTTTTAAATCGACTACTTGACTCTAAACTTGATTTTGTACTTATCGGAGGATATGCGGCGGTTGTACACGGTTCATCATTAGTTACTCATGATTTAGATATTTGTGCTATAATTACAGAGGAAAATTTAAAGCTTTTAAAACAAATACTTAACGATTTAGAACCAAAACATCGGATGAATCCAAATTTTCAACCTTCGCTTGATGATTATCCTCCAAGTGGTCAAACCATCGAAAATCTATATTTAAGAACTAATATAGGTATCTTAGATATAGTAAAGAATGTACCACCTGTAGGGGGCTTTGAAGATATAAAAAAAAGAGCAAATACAATCAGTATATTTGGACATAACTGCAAAGTAATTTCACTAAATGACTTAATCTTAATTAAACGTTCAATGACTCGAACTAAGGACTTAGTAGTTCTTTCTGAATTAGAAGCTATTAAGGAAAAATATACAACAACCACCAAAAAATAATATTCATTAAAATACTGGAGAATTTACCATGCTTTGGATTATTCAAAATAGCAAAGATACGCCAGCAGGAACAACTGTTGAATGGTGTGAAAAACATAAAGTTAAATATCAAATTTTATTATTACCTCAAGATTTAAATCTACTTCCAAATAAATTGAATCCCAATACTGATGGTGTGGTTTTTTGCGGAGGTGGAATGAATGTTGACGAAGTTAATGCACATCCCTGGCTAATTGATGAAAAAAAATTAATTGCTGAATGTATAAAAAACGAAGTCCCTATTCTTGGTTTATGCCTAGGTGGTCAACTCATTGCTGAAAGTCTTGGGGCAAGGGTTTCTAAACATAGTCAGTGGGAAGTGGGATGGCATAAAATAAAATTAGACTTTAAAAACTCAACGACTAAGGAGATTACTGTTTTTCAATGGCATGGTTATAGTTTTGATACACCAATTGGAGCGCAATTATTTGCAACTAATGAATGTTGCACACACCAAGGATTTACTTTTAAAGATCATGTTATAGGAATGCAGTTTCATCCTGAAGCTACAATAGAATGGGTCACTGATTGCGCTAATAGTGAACCCCAAGAATATCCAACAGGTCAATTTGTACAATCCAAAGAACAGATACTATCTCAGATGACCAATCAGCAACCTCTCCAAGAGTGGTACTTTAATTTGCTCAATGATTTTTTCAAAAAACAATTATCATTATTTGAAGCTCTTGGCGGATATGAGTACGTAGAAAAATTAGTACATCGATTTTATCACTTAATGGACACCTTACCCGAAGCTGTTGATATTCGAAAACAGCATCAACCAAACTTAGAAGAAGCTATTCATAAATTAACTTTTTTCTTAACTGGTTGGCTTGGCGGCCCACAACTTTACTTTGAAAAATATGGGCATCCACGATTGCGTGCACGACATCTCCCTTTTAAGATTGGCAAGAGAGAACGCGACCAATGGTTGCTGTGTATGTTTAAAGCTTTGGAAGATTGCGAAGTTCCTCAACATCCAGCCAATGATATGAAAAAAGCCTTAACACATCTTGCAGATCATATGATCAATCAGGAAGAATAGTTAAAATAAAAAAATATTTAAATTAAAGGTTTTTTACAAAAGCCAGTATGGCCAAAATAATAGATTTTTTGATTTATTAAATTGTGGTACTCCGCCATAAATAATAATACCAAAAGGAACTTTAGGATATTTAATCATAAAGGATTTAATTGGCTCCAGATTAATTGAACCAATATCAATCGAAGCCTTTACTTCGATTGGAATCATTCGATGCCCATGCTGAAAAATAAAATCAACCTCTCCTTCTTGATATTTAATTTTATCATTCACATCTATAGTATAAGGTTTATAATAATGTAAACTTGCTTTCAAGGGTGAATTACTAACAAAATGAACCAGCCTAGAGTGAACATAACCTTCTACTCTAAATCCTGCTATCTCTTGCCAATCATAGAGTCCAGTTAAGTATGAAACGATTCCTGGATCAGTGTATGAAAAAATAGACAAGTAGGATGTTCTATCACCCTCAATAATCAAAGGTTTTTTTCTCACTAAATATCCGTGATTAATAAGTTGATCAATTACTTTATTTATTTCTTCTCTTCTTCGTGTTCTTGTTTTTTCGAAAATATTTTTATATGCAAACTCTTTAGAATGAAGATTTGCTAGCTCAATTCTCACTGTATCAGCTAATGAGTTATTATCTACCGACATCAACTCAAAACCTCTTTCAACTGTCATTCTTATTTGAGTGAGTTTTTGTTCACGCCCCTTTGCTAAAAGACTTAAGGGCAGACCTCCGTAAGTTAAATATTCTCGACTTAATGATATCAATTTATCAGACAAGGTTATTTGTGGAATATGCTTTTTTGTTATTTCAGTTTCACTCCATAATATTTGTGCAAACTTAAATGTATCCGAGGGAGATAAGTAGCCTTGATGGCTCACAAGCTCACTCATAGATATAGGCATTAAAACCTGAAAATCAGTTCTACGCTGTAATCTACGACGAGCTATTGTTGCTAAGTAAGCAGGATTTGAACCAGAAATAATAAAAGAAAACTTACCTCTATCAAAGGCAATTTTAATTGCATCAAATACTTCTTCACATTTTTGCACTTCATCAACAAAAATAAGAGCCGATTTCCCAGTTCTCGATGAAACATAATCATATAAATATTCAGAGTTATCGCGCACAGCCTGCCGAAATTGAGTTGAATCTCCTGAAAATCGAAAAACTTCATAATGACTTGCCCATAATTGAATTTGATTTTCAATTAAAGTTGTTTTACCACAACCAACAATTCCACTCAGAATAAGTCCCGCCGGCTGTGTTTGCTCAAAGAATTTTTGAATTTTATTTTGAGTTTCTCTATAGATATACACTTTTTATAATCCCCTTTTACTCTTATAGAGAATCTACCATAATTTATGTAAAATCTCTAGAGAATTTACATAAATTATGGTAGATTCTCTCAACATGAGACCTCCATCAGATTTTGATCAATCTGATCCAAGTACTCACATATAAGGAGCTATTGTTTAAACTAGGGAATTCTTACCTTGACTAGTGACATTTACTTATTACCAATTTCTAGTTCTGCCTCTAAAGAGACATTATGACTTAACATATCCACATTTAGAGTTTTAGCTAAAAATAAATTCAATTTTACTTTAGTTTTCCAATCCCAAGCTGGTTCAGCATGAAGACTTCCACAGAATAAAAAAAAATAAAAGGAAAAAGAAGTAAAAATTTAATCATAAAATGACTCTAATATCTTTAAATTAATAATATATTAATTTATTTAATCACTATGTTTTACTTAAAGCACTAGATGAAAATCTAGTTTTATATTTACTAGAATTAATTTTTAATACACTTATTAAAGTGGATTTTTGTCCAATTACAAAAGTTTTTTCAACTTGAATTTACATACAAACAAAAGTGTTCAACTAATATTATGAAAACCCTAACTTACATTTGTGTTTTCATAATAAATAATCTTTCTATTTATATCTCAGACGATATAAAATACATTTTATACTTTACGCGATATAAAACTTATTTTATACTGAGTAAAGTATAAAATGTAATGTTGTATTTTAATATAAAGGTTCTTGATATGAAAAAAAAGACTAATTCAGAAATATTTTTACCAGTAACAGTTCGCTCTATCGAACAGCTTGCATCCAGTTTAAAACGCATTCGTAAATTATCTGGATTATCGCAAATGGAGCTTGCAAAGAAATCTGGTCTAACTCAAGCTGCAATATCGCGAATTGAAAGCTCCAATAACGAAAAAGTTTCACTTCGTACTCTCTTCTTAGTTTTTGCGACACTCCAAGCTGATCTTATTATTTCTCCACGCTTAAAAGAATCCAAAAGAATTATCCCAGAAGGCTTATACTGATGGCAAAACATAATACTAAAAATAAATTAAATGTTTTTTTAAATACCATGCTCATCGGTGAACTTAATTATTCTGGCAAACAAGAATTAAGTTTTACATATAACCGAGAATGGCTGACGCGCACTAATTGTTATCCAATCTCAAGAAGTCTAAATTTAAGAGAGGAGCCCCATACTGGATCAAATGTATATGCTTATTTTGATAATTTACTACCAGATACCGTTTCAATACGGCAAAGATTAGCCTCAAAAATGAATGCAGCAAGCGATAGCATATTCGATTTACTATCAGTTCTTGGTCGAGATTGCGTTGGAGCTTTGCAATTTAGAGCCGAAAATGAATCATTGCCAATTTTAAAAAAAGTTTCTGGAAAAAAAATTTCTAAAAAAGAAATAGCTAAAAAACTCAGAAATTTAAGCTTATCACCCCTAGCTGTATCTAAAGAAGAAGATTTTCGAATTTCACTTGCTGGCGTACATGAGAAAACTGCATTTTTAAAAATAAAAAATAGTTGGTATATACCTACTGGAAACACACCCACAACACATATCTTTAAACCACAAATCGAGAAGTTTTCAACCGACTTATTTTTTTTTAACTCAGTAGAAAATGAATGGTTATGCAGCGAGATTGTTCGAGAGTTGGGACTTTCTGTTGCCAAAACACAAATTCAAAGATTTGATGATCTCAATGTTTTAGTGGTAGAAAGATTTGATCGAATTTGGAATAAAAATATATTATTGAGAATTCCACAAGAAGATTTATGCCAAGCCATTGGGGTTCCAAATTTTAACAAATATGAATCAGAGGGCGGACCTGGTATTCCAAAAATAATGAACGCCCTATATGAATCTTCATTACCCAATGATGATCGTCGAACATTTATGAAAACTCAGATTGTTTATTTTTTACTAGCAGCCATTGATGGTCATGCTAAAAATTATAGTATTCAGTGGGGAACTAATGGTTTCCAATTGGCACCCCTATATGATATTCTCTCAGCTCAGCCGTTGGTCGACAAAAAAATAATTCAATATGAAAAGCTAAAATTGGCAATGGCTTTTGGTGATAGCAGATATTATAGAATAAAAGATATTTACGGTAGACATTTTTTGCAAACTGCTAAATTGTGTCGCTTTGATAAAACAGAAATGGAAACTGTAATTAATGAAACTATTATAGCTGTTCCAAAAGCTTTAGATCGTGTTTCAAAAATAGTTGATCAAGACTTTCCAACTCAAATAATCGAATCTATTTTTAAAGGTATTGAAAAACGCATAAAACATTTTTAAACTAGTTGCTTCTTGAATTTTTAATCGTTAAGTTTGATAATTATTTAGCTAAAAATTATCTTAACTTAGGAGTTAATTTATTATGGAACCAGTTCAAATTTTTTTAATGCTTGTTGCGGCTTATATTGTTTATTCTTGTTTTATTACTATATCACAGGGAACAATTGGAGTCGTTACTATGTTTGGTAAGTATCGCCGCATCCTTACTCCTGGATTAAATTTCATGATTCCAATTGTAGAACAAATTTTCAGACGTGTTTCTATTCAAAATCAATCCATGGAGCTTCAGTTTCAAGCCATTACTTCAGACCAAGCTAACGTACATTTTAAAGCCATGCTGTTGTTTGCAGTTCTGGATCAAAGAGAAGAAACTATTAAAAATGTAGCTTTTAAATTTATTGATAATTCAAGCTTAGTCCAAACCTTAGTTCGAACCGTTGAAGGCTCAGTTCGTAGTTATGTGGCGACTAAAAAACAATCTGAAATTTTAACTCTTCGTCGAGATATAGTGGAGGCCATCAAAGCTAATCTTGATAATACTCTCGAAACTTGGGGTTATCATTTAATTGATTTACAAATGAATGATATTTCTTTTGATGAAGAAATTTTAAAATCTATGGCACAAGTTGTGGCTTCAAATAATTTAAAAGCGGCCGCAGAAAATCAAGGTCAAGCTTTATTGATTACAAAAACTAAACAAGCGGAAGCTGAAGGTAACGCAATTAAAATTGCTGCAGAAGCAGAAAAAGAAGCCGCTCTACTTAAAGGTAAAGGTGTTGCTCTGTTTAGAGAAGAAATTGCAAAAGGGATGAGTAAAGCTGCAACAGAAATGCAATCGGTGGGACTAGATTCATCAGTAATTTTATTTTCAATGTGGATAGATGCAATTAAGCATTTTGCAGAAAATGGTAATGGAAATATGATTTTTCTTGATGGTTCAACTGATGCCATGAATAGAACCATGAAAGAACTCATGGGACTACAAAATCAAAATAAAGGTAAGTTACAATAAAAACTACTTTTGCAACTTGACTATAAAATGAAAAATCTTCGTTGAAGAAATTTTCATTTGATCAGTTGGAATTATAAATATTAACCAGTTAAAGCAAATAATTATTTTCTACTACATATTAACAGAGTCATGATTGTTAAATTTTTTTACACCATTTGAATTTTTCTCATTTTTTAAAAATTAAATTACTTAATTATGAAATCTTTGGTAATCTACATTGATTAAAATCAGGAGTAAAAAATGAAAAATTATCTTTTAGTGTCGTATTTTTTTGTTGTTGCAATACTAACATCACAAACAACTTTTGCATTTAGATTTGAGGACCTTTTTTCACCCGAAGATGAGTACGTGAATATTTGTGAAAAAAAAGAAAAAATAGAAATTTCAAAATCTGAATTGATTGAAGAAATCAACAAAGCAATCCAGGGTTCCGAATGTAACGCGAGTTATCAAAATAATGTATTAGAAAATTCAATCACAATTACCAAAAAAACTTTGGATGCATCTGGGCTCACTCAAAGCTTTGTAGGAAAAATAAATTTAGATACCGATATTTCGGCCATTAAATGTTATTCTCAATCAAATCGAGATGAAAACTCATCTGGCCAAAGAAGCTATGAAATTCTTTATGTAGATAATTTAGATATTGATAAAGCTCGTGCATTTTTTAAGCTGGATGTTATGTTTAATCTTCCAAACCCTCAGGGCACAAGACAGACAGCTAGACATTTAAAAATTATAAGTCAAAGGGTTGGAAAATATTATTACCCAGACAATACTTTTTTAACGAACGCCAATGGATGGATTGAAGGAGGAGATTACAACGGCTATAATTTTGGACACCTAAGCTTTCCTTACGATATCATGTGTTGGTCCCAAAAATAATTTTTTTCTTCATTTTTTTGATTTATTTTATTTTTATTATATCTAATTATAATTAAGTCTGGTCGGCTTGTGAGATATTATCAGACTTATTATCAAAACCTGCTTACTTGCAACTACACCGTAATAATTTACAATATCCAGTCGAGAGATATCATCCAAAGAGCGCCATCGGATAATAAAGGTGCTCCAATTTTTTGTATAAATGCGAGGTCATCTGTTATGTGCCACTGCATTTCTAGAGCAAGAAAAGGTAAAACATTTATTTTGTTTGTGAACTTATAAGAACTATCTGGAATACGATAATTTATTTGTCTAGCAATTACTGGTAGTGCAAATCCAATTAAAACTTTATCAGATTTTGGATGAAATAAAATACCACTGGTGTATTCAAAGCCATAAGTCAACGCACCTCTATGTAAATAGTCTATATCTGGATTTACATTTGTAACCAATGCTTCTCCAATTAATGCACCTAAAGTATAGTAAGAATAAAACCAATCTTCATCTTTAATAATTTTTTGATACCCAAGAGTAGCTCCATAAACCGAGGCACGAATTCTATATTTTAAAGTATCAAATCTTCGCAAATGCGAAGATTCAACCCATGAAAATGCACCTGCATGAATAACATGAATATTATTTTCAAAAGCTTTTCTCGATAATCGTTTCCGTTTCACTTTTGTTGTTGGATTATCATCTGTACTGGTTGAAGAAGAAGATGATGATGATGTTGTTGTTGGGGTGGTGGTGGTGGTGGTGGT
>SXGU01072393.1_pt1 | contig 17748 bp, 17 predicted proteins | sample 3174531 | NCBI WGS metagenome assembly SXGU01 (sample SAMN11356863, study PRJNA531348) | freshwater metagenome | isolation source: freshwater sample F1-140 | place: China: Fuxian Lake, Yuxi | collected 2017-12-25 | reverse complement strand
TGAGCCCCGAACCGCCAGCTGACGTGCCGGTGATCGGTCCCGGTCATCCGGGTGCCGAAATCAACAATCTGGCCCGGGGCTGCGACATCCATCCGGTCCTGACCGGCCCCCCGGAGAATGAGCCCCCAAAAAATGGGCCCCCAAAAAATGGACCTGAGTTCACGATCTGGGTACGGCCCAAGGGGGAGGGCGTCGATGAACTGTTCGCGCTGATGTGCGGCGATATCTCGATGCCCGTGCCGTACGCCCTCGGACGTCGCGGCTGGGCGCCCACCGTGCAGTTGACCGCCTACCTGCGCGGCCTGCCGGCCCCCGGCTGGCTGCGGGTGCTCTGCACCGCCACCCTGGTCGGGCAGGACTTCTTCGACGAGGATCACACGGTCGTCGACTCCGCCGGGCGCATCGTGGTGCAAACCCGGCAACTGGCCCTGCTGCCCGGTCGGTAGGGTTTCGCCATGTCCAGAATCGCGATCATCGGCGGCGGGAACATCGGGGAAGCTCTGGTCGGCGGGCTGCTTCGGGCCGGGCACCACGTCCGGGACCTCGTAGTTGCCGAAAAGGTGCCGGAGAGGGCCGACTACCTGTCGCGGACCTTCTCGGTGCGGGTTGCCTCAATCGCCGAGGCGGTCGAAAACGTCGCCTTCGTGATTCTCGCCGTCAAGCCGGCCGATGTGGAGTCGACCACCGTCGAGATCGCCAACGCTGCAGGCAGTGCCGACAGTTCCGCCGTCGAACAGGTTCTGGTCAGTGTCGTCGCCGGGATCACGACGGGTTTCTTCGAGTCCCGACTGCCGGCTGGGTCGCCGGTGATCCGGGCCATGCCCAACGCCCCGGCCCTGGTAGGAGCTGGCGTGACCGCGCTGGCGCGGGGCCGGTTTGCCAACGCGGAGCAGCTGGCCGAAGCCGCCGCGTTGTTCGCGTGTGTGGGCGGGGTGCTGACGGTGCCGGAGTCCCAGCTCGATGCGGTGACTGCGGTCTCGGGCTCCGGGCCGGCCTACTTCTTCCTGTTCTTCGAGGCTCTGGTCGATGCGGCGGTCGCCAGCGGCCTGAGCCGGCCCGACGCCACCGAATTGGCGCTGCACACGTTCGCGGGCTCGGCGGCGATGTTGGTGGAGCGCAGTGACGCCAGCCGGGCCGCCGCGACCGGGCGGCCCGACACCACGGCCGCCGAGCTGCGGGCGTTGGTCACCTCGCCGGGTGGGACGACTGCAGCTGGCCTGCGCGAATTAGAGCGAGGCGGCCTCCGCGCAGCCGTCGCCGCCGCGGTCGATGGCGCAAAAACCCGCTCTGAGCAGCTCGGAATTACAACAGAGTAGTTCAAGCAATTTCACACTGATTAGCCAACACCCGTCGCAGGAACCCCATTGGCCACGCTATTGTCCTCCTGTATGCACCGGGTGGGTGCCAGCGGTGGGGAAGCCGCTGGACCGCCTGTGCCTGACGGAATGGGTAGCGATGACGTCTATGAACAGACCATCGGCGCGAGACGCCGCCGCCGCGAAAACGGCGCGTGACGCCAGTGCGGCGGACGGCCAGCCGGTCACCAAAACGCAGTTTCTCACTGTCGCTGAGGTGGCCGCGCTGATGCGGGTCAGCAAGATGACGGTCTACCGCTTGGTGCACAACGGTGAACTGCCCGCCGTACGCGTGGGTCGCTCGTTCCGTGTTCACGCCAAAGCGGTGCACGATCTGCTCGAGACCTCCTACTTCGACGCTGGCTAAAGCCGTTTCGGAGTCCTCCGGTTTCGCTCCGCACGCCCGCTGGGGTCAGGTGACTGCGATACAGGCAGGCCCGGCACGAATGCGCGGGCGTTCGGCACTTAGGCAGCGGAGTTCATGGGTTCAGTAATCAAGAAGCGGCGCAAGCGCATGTCCAAGAAAAAGCATCGCAAGTTGCTCCGTCGGACCCGGGTCCAGCGCAGAAAACTCGGCAAGTAGCGCCGCGCCTCGCCGCGCCGTAGCGGGCAACGGCCGATAGGCTTCCCTGATGGAACCCGCCGCGCCAGGCACCGACATCCCGGATCACCCCAAAGTGGTACTGGTGACGGGGGCGTGCCGGTTCCTCGGCGGCTACCTTACCGCCCGTCTGGTGCAGAACCCGCTGATCGAGAAAATCATCGCCGTCGACGCGATCGCGCCCAGCAAGGATCTTAAGCGGCGGATGGGCCGGGCCGAGTTCGTTCGCGCCGATATCCGGAACCCCTTGATTGCCAAGGTGATTCGAAACAGCGACGTCGACACCGTGGTGCACGCGGCCGCCGCCTCCTATGTGCCGCGCTCGGGCGGGCGGGCCACGCTCAAGGAATTCAACGTCATGGGCGCCATGCAGTTGTTCGCTGCCTGCCAGAAGGCACCCTCGGTGCGTCGCGTCGTGCTGAAGTCCACCTCCGAGATCTATGGATCCCATTCGCACGATCCGGTGGTCCACACCGAGGACGGCAGTAGCAGACGTCCGCCCCGCGACGGCTTCGCCCGGGACAGCGTGGACATTGAGGGCTACGCCCGGTCCATGGGCCGGCGGCGACCCGATGTCGCACTGACCATCCTGCGGCTGGCCAACATGATCGGTCCGGCGATGGACACCGCGCTGGCGCGCTACCTGTCCGCCCCGGTAGTGCCCACCGTGCTGGGCCATGACGCGCGACTGCAGTTGCTGCACGAGCAGGACGCCCTGGGGGCGCTGGAGCGGGCCACCCTGGCCGGGACGCCGGGCACCTTCAATGTGGGCGGCAGGGGAATCATCATGATGTCGCAGGCGATTCGCCGGGCCGGCCGGCTGTCGCTCCCGATGCCGACGCTGGGGGTTGGAGCGGTGGATTCGGTGCGCAAGGCGACGAGAAACGGTGAGGTCAATCGCGATCAGCTGGCGTACTTCACCTTCGGCCGGGTGATGGACACCACCCGGATGCGCAGCGAGTTGGGCTTTGAGCCCAAGTGGACGACGCTGGAGGCGTTCGACGACTTCGTTCGCGGGCGCGGCCTGACCCCGATCATCGACCCGAACTGGGTAAGCTCAGTGGAGCGGCGAGTACTTGCGGTGGCGCAGCGGTGGGGGAGGTGAGCGACGTGGCCGGTGATTCCCAGACCGGTAATTCCCAAACCGGTAATTCCCAGACCGGTGGGTCCAAGGCCAAAGTCATTCCCCTGCATACGGGTCCGGCCCGCGCGCGGTCCCGCGCCGGTGCCGCGGCACCCCGTGGGGCGTCCGCGATGCCGAAGTCCTCGGCCGGTACCGCCGAGGAGATTGAGGCGGTCATCCGGGAGTTCGAACAGCGGCGCGCGGGTGCGGTCGAGCCGACACCGAGTGAGGTGACCCAGCGCATCTCCGGAGTCGCGGACTTCATCCGCAAACGGCTCACCGGCGACTACGCGGTGGACGAGTTCGGCTTCGACCCGCAGTACAACGACGCGGTCGTACTGCCCGCACTTCGATTCTTTTACGACACCTGGTTCCGAGTTGAGGTCAGCGGCATCGAAAACCTGCCGTCCACCGGCGCGGGCCTGGTGGTCGCCAACCACGCCGGCACCCTGCCGTTCGACGGCCCGATGCTCTCGGTGGCCGTTCGCGATCACCACCCGGCCCACCGTGACCTGAGACTGCTCGCCGCCGACATCGTCTTCGACATGCCGTTCGTCGGTCCGATCGCGCGCCGGGCCGGTCACACCATGGCGTGCAGCGCCGACGCCAACCGTCTGCTGGCCGGCGGCGAACTCACCGCGGTGTTCCCCGAGGGGTACAAGGGCCTGGGTAAGCCCTTCCGCGACCGCTACAAACTGCAACGCTTCGGTCGGGGTGGTTTCGTCTCGGCGGCGTTGCGCGCCGGCGCGCCGATCATCCCGTGCTCGATCATCGGATCCGAGGAGATTTACCCGATGCTCGCCGACGTCACCCTGCTCGCTCGCGTGCTCGGTGTGCCCTACTTCCCGATCACCCCGCTGTTTCCGCTGGCCGGACCGCTGGGGTTGGTGCCTCTACCGTCGAAGTGGCACATCGCATTTGGTACGCCCGTCGACACCAGTGACTACGACGAGACGGCGGCCGACGATCCCATGGTCACCTTCGAGATCACCGACCAAGTCCGCGAGACCATTCAGCAGACGCTCTATGGGCTGCTGGCTCAGCGGCGCAACACCTTCCTGGGCTGAGGCCCGCTCGCGCTGGATTCAGTCGGCGCTCTGGCGCGCCTGTGCCCGGGCCGCGATGGCGGCCACCAGAGCATTGTCTTCTGCGCCCGCGGCTTCGCCGATCATCGTCACGATCGTGGTGATCACCGGTTGACCGTCGGCGTCGGTGACCTCACTGCGCATCTCGGTGATCACGGTGCCGTGCGACTCCAGCACCGAGTCCAGCCAGGAGTCGAAATACAACTTGTCGCCGGCGAAGACCGGCCGGTGGAACAGGATCTTCTGATCGCGGTGAATGACCCGGGACAGGTTGATCCCGACGTCGAACTGCTTGAAGATCTCCAATTGCACCTGACGGCCCGCGACAGCGATGAAGGTCAACGGTGCGATGACGTCCGGGTAACCGGCGGCCCTGGCGGCCTCTTCACTGCAGTGCAACGGGTCCTCGGATTTGACCGCGGCCGCGTACTCGCGGATCTTCTCCCGGCCGACCAGGAAGTAGTCGTGGTAGCGATAGTGGGTCCCGATGATGTCGCTGGCGAAAGACATGGGAGGAGCCTAGCGCGGGAACTTATCGCGGGAGCCCATCGCGGTAGCCCTTCGCAGCACTGGTCTACTCCTGCTCATGGCGGCGTGACACCGCCGCGGCTACCGCCCCTCCGACCGCCCCGATCGCCAGCGCGGACGGCACTCCGATCTTGGCCGCTTTGCGTGCGGTGCGGAAATCCTTGATCTCCCAACCTCGTTCGCGGGCGACGTCGCGTAACTCGGAGTCCGGGTTGACGGCGACCGCGGTGCCCACCAGGGAGAGCATCGGCACGTCGTTGATGCTGTCGGAGTAGGCGGTGCACCGTTTGAGGTTGAGCCCCTGACGGATCGCCAGCGCCCGCACCGCATGCGCCTTTCCGGAGCCGTGCAGGATGTCGCCGAGTAGGCGGCCGGTGAACACCCCGTCGACCGATTCGGCCACCGTCCCCATCGCACCGGTCAACCCCAGTCGCCGGGCGATGACGTCGGCCAACTCGAACGGGGTGGCGGTCACCAGCCAGACCTGCTGACCGGCGTCGAGGTGTGCCATCGCCAGCGCGCGGGTGCCGGGCCAGATCTTGTCGGCGAGGATCTCGTCGTAGATCTCCTCGCCCAGCATGCTCAACTCGGCCGTGGAGCGGCCCTCGATGAAGGCCAGTGCCTTGCGCCGGCCCTCGGCGACGTCGGCGCTGTTCTCCCGGCCCGTCACCTGGAATTTGGCCTGTGCGTACATGAACTTCCAGACCTCGCCGTACCGGAAGTACTTGCGGGCAGCCAGGCCGCGACCGAAGTGCACCAGCGAAGAGCCCTGCACGAGGGTGTTGTCGACATCGAAGAAGGCCGCGGCGGTCAGGTCGGTCGGTTCGCGGTCATCGTCACGCTCGCCCATGCCGCTAAGCCTATCCAGTGAGCGAGATTTGGGCCTATCCAGTGAGCGAGATTTGGGCCTATCCAGTGAGCGAGATTTGGGCCTATCCAGTGAGCGAGATACTGGGCCTATCCCGTGAGTGAGATACTGGCCGGGATGACTCGGGCGCAGGTGAAATTGCTCACCCGGCAGGGTTGTGGGCTGTGCACCCAGATGTACGAGCGGCTGGCCGTGCTGGCTGTCGAACTCGGGTTCGACCTGTCCAGCATTGACGTCGACGCCGCGGCGGCCACCGGTGAGACGGCGTTGCGGGCCGAATTCGGCGACCGGCTGCCGGTGGTGCTGCTCGACGGCCGCGAACACAGCTACTGGAATCTCGACGAGGAGCGTTTGCGGGCCGACATCACGAACCGGTGAACTCCCGGAAAGATTTGGCGGGGCCGCGGCGCTGCCATTACCGTTGCGGGTAATTTCTGATCTCCGGGGAGCGACGTCTCTCGCCTCCGGGAGGGCGACGAGGGAGCAGACAGGTGATCGCGCCGTGAGCGTCCTAGTCTTCGGAGTCTCCCATCGCAGCGCACCGGTCGCGGTGCTCGAACAACTCGCCGCGGACGAGTCCGAGCAGGGCAAGCTGGTCGAGCGGGTTCTGCAATCACCACTGGTGACCGAGGCGATGCTGCTGTCCACCTGTAACCGGGTCGAGGTCTACGCCGTGGTCGACGCCTTCCACGGCGGCCTTTCGGTGATCAGCCAGGTGTTGGCCGACCACGCCGGGATGTCGGTGGGTGAGCTCACCAAGCACGCCTATGTCCGATACAGCGAGGCCGCCGTCGAGCATCTCTTCTCGGTGACCAGTGGTCTGGACAGTGCGGTGATCGGTGAACAGCAGGTTCTCGGCCAGGTCCGCCGCGCCTACGCGTCGGCCGAGGCCGGGCGATCCGTCGGCCGGATCTTGCACGACCTCGCGCAACGGGCGCTGACGGCCGGAAAGCGGGTCCAGGCCGAGACCGGCATCGCCGCCGCGGGCGCCAGCGTGATGTCGGTGGCGCTGCATATCGCCGCTGAGCGGCTCTACCGGCCGGAGTTGGGTCCGTCCTACACCGCCCTGACCGGACGGACGGTGACCGTGATCGGCGCCGGCTCAATGGGCAGCCTGGCGGCCGCTCTGCTGGTCCGGCTCGGCGTGGGCCATGTCAACGTCGTCAACCGGTCGCTGCCCCGGGCGCAACGCCTGGTGCAGATCATCGCCGAGCAGGGCGTCGGTGCGCAGGCGATGACCCTCGACGAGTTGCCGGCGGCGCTCGCGGCCGCCGACCTGGCAGTCAGTTGCACCGGGGCGGTCCGGCCGGTGGTGACGCTGGCCGATGTGCATCACGCCCTGGCCGGTGCGCAGCGGGATGAGAACGCCGAACCACTGGTGCTCTGCGACCTCGGAATGCCGCGCGATATCGACGCCGCCGTCGCCGGACTGCCCGGAGTCTGCGTGATCGACATGGAACGTCTCCAGCGCGAACCCGCGGCGCGGGCCGCCGCCGCCCACACCGACGCCGCCCGCGAGATCGTCGCGACCGAGGTTGCCGCGTACCTGGCGGGTCAGCGGATGGCGGAGGTCACCCCGACCGTCACCGCGCTGCGCCGGCGGGCTGCCGAGGTGGTGGACACCGAACTGCTGCGACTCGAGCACCGGCTGCCGGGCCTCGATGACCTCCAGCGTGACGAAGTCGCCCGGACCGTCCGGCGGGTGGTCGACAAACTGCTGCACGCCCCAACGGTGCGGGTCAAGCAGTTGGCCGTCGCGCCCGGTGGCGACACCTACACCGAGGCGTTGCGGGAACTGTTCGGACTCGATCCGCAGGCGGTTGAGGCTGTTGCCGGGGGCGAGTTTCCGCCGCTGGATGACGATTCGCCATGAGGGGATTCGCCCTGAGGGGATCAGCACTGAGGGGATTAGCACTGAGGGGATTCGCCCTGAGGACGGCTGACCGCGTCCGCCGCGTCGCGCGGCCCGAGGTGCTCCGCTGACCGCATCGTGGGACGAGAAGTCGCTCATCCGGATCGGCACCCGGGGCAGTCTGCTGGCCACCACCCAGGCCGGAGCGATTCGCGATCAACTCATCGCGCGCGGTCATCGGGCCGAACTGGTGATCATCACCACCGCCGGTGACCTATCGGCCGGGCCGGTGGCTGAGATCGGCGTGGGCGTGTTCACCGCGGCCTTGCGGACGGCGATCGCCGCCGGCGAGGTTGACATGGCCGTGCACTCCTACAAAGACCTGCCGACCGCCGCTGACGAGCGTTTCCTCATCGCGGCCGTACCGCGCCGGGAGGACGCCCGCGACGCCCTGGTGGCCCGCGATAACCTGGTGCTCGGAGAGCTGCCACCGGGTTCGGTGATCGGTACCTCGTCGGTCCGAAGGGCCGCGCAGCTTAGAGCACTGGGTCTCGGTTTGGAAATCCGCCCCCTACGAGGCAACCTTGACACCAGGTTGAACAGGGTAAGCAGCGGTGATCTCGACGCCATCGTGGTGGCTCGTGCGGGTCTGGCTCGCATCGGTCGTCTCGGTGACGTCACCGAGTCGCTGGAGCCGGTACAGATGCTGCCGGCGCCGGCCCAGGGAGCGCTCGCGATCGAGTGTCGCGCGGGTGATTCCGGGCTCGCGGCGATGCTGGCGGGGTTCGATGACCCCGACACGCGCGCCGCGGTCACCGCGGAGCGAACCCTGTTGGCCGAACTGGAGGCGGGTTGCTCCGCACCGGTGGGCGCGATCGCCGAAGTGGTCGAGTCCATCGATGAGGACGGCCGTGTCTTCGACGAGATGTCGCTGCGCGGATGCGTGGCGGCGGTGGACGGATCCGAGGTGATCCGTGCGTCCGGCATCGGCGACCCCGGCCGGCCCGCAGCACTTGGGCTGCGAGTGGCCGCGGAGTTGTTCGAGTTGGGCGCGCGGGAAGTCATGTCGGCCGGCCGCGATGAGCGGTAGGCGGGAGTGGAGATGACTGCTAGCGGGAGTGGCCGCGGGCGCAAGCCGAGGCCGGGACGCATCACGTTCGTCGGGTCGGGACCGGGGGACCCCGGTCTGCTGACGACACGCGCGCGCACCGTGCTGGCCAACGCCACGTGTGTATTCACCGATCCGGATGTGCCTGCGGCCGTGCTCAACGTCGTCGGCAGTGCACTCGGGCCCGCGGTGGGTCCGGCACCGGCGCCGAGCGGAGATGCTGATGGCGCGGACCCGACCGAACAGATGGTCGCGGCCGGCCCGGACATCCGGCCCGCACTGGGTGAGCCGGCTGAGGTCGCCAAGATCCTGCTCGCCGAGGCGAGGTCCGGCGCCGACGTCGTGCGTCTCGTCGCCGGCGACCCACTCTCGGTCGATTCGGTCATCACCGAGGTCAACGCGGTGTCGCGGACCAGCCTGGCCTTCGACATCGTGCCCGGCCTGCCAGCCACCGTCGCCGTGCCGACCTACGCCGGCTTGCCGCTGGGATCCACCCACACCGTCGCCGACGTCCGCGGCGAGGTGGACTGGGCGGCACTGGCCGCTGCACCCGGTCCACTGATCCTCACCGCCACGGTCTCGCACCTGGCCGAGGCGGCCCGCACACTCATCGAGTTCGGCCTGTCCGAGTCGACGCCGTGCGTGGTGACCGCCGAGGGCACTAGTTGCGCGCAGCGTTCGGTGGAGTCGACCCTGCGTGGGCTGACCGATCGCACCGCGCCGGGTGCCGGCGACCCGGCCGGCCCAATGGCCGGTCCGCTGGTGGTGACCATCGGTCGCACCGTGACCAGCCGGGCCAAGCTGAACTGGTGGGAGAGCAGGGCGCTTTACGGCTGGACGGTGCTGGTACCACGGACGAAGGACCAGGCCGGTGAGATGAGCGACCGCCTGACTGCCCACGGCGCGCTGCCGGTGGAGGTGCCGACTATCGCCGTCGAACCGCCGCGCAGCCCCGCTCAGATGGAGCGGGCCGTCAAAGGTTTGGTCGATGGGCGCTTCCAGTGGGTGGTGTTCACCTCGACCAACGCCGTGCGCGCGGTGTGGGAGAAGTTCGCCGAGTTCGGCCTCGATGCGCGGGCGTTCTCCGGTGTGAAGATCGCCTGCGTGGGTGAAGCGACGGCCGAACGGGTTCGGGCCTTCGGCATCAGCCCCGAGTTGGTGCCCTCCGGTGAGCAGTCCTCGCTGGGCCTGCTCGACGATTTCCCCGACTACGACAGCATTTTCGATCCGGTCAACCGGGTGCTGCTGCCGCGCGCCGACATCGCCACCGAAACCCTCTCGGAGGGACTGCGCGAGCGCGGCTGGGAGATCGAGGACGTCACGGCCTACCGCACGGTGCGCGCAGCGCCGCCGCCAGCCGAGACCCGGGAGATGATCAAGACCGGTGGATTTGACGCGGTCTGCTTCACCTCCTCCTCGACGGTGCGCAACCTTGTCGGAATCGCTGGCAAGCCGCACTCGCGCACCATCGTCGCGTGCATCGGCCCCAAGACTGCTGAGACCGCCGCCGAATTCGGTTTGCGCGTCGACGTTCAACCGGAAACCGCTGCCGTCGGCCCGTTGGTCGACGCGCTGGCCGAGCATGCCGCGCGATTGCGCGCAGAGGGTGCGCTGCCCCCGCCGCGCAAGAAGAGTCGGCGCCGGTAGGGCAACGGCTGCCGCCATGTCGTTTCCCGCTGAACGTCCGCGCCGGCTGCGGTCCACTGCGGCCATGCGCCGTTTGGTAGCCCAAACCTCCTTGGAACCAAGGCATTTGGTGCTGCCGATGTTTGTCGCTGACGGTATCGACGAGCCTCGGCCGATTTCCGCCATGCCCGGTGTTGTTCAGCACACCCGGGCATCACTTCGTGCTGCTGCCGCTGATGCCGTCGCAGCTGGCGTCGGCGGACTGATGATCTTCGGTGTGCCGCGCGAGGACGACAAGGATGCCGTCGGCTCGATTGGTCTGCGTCCCGATGGGATTCTCAATCGTGCGCTTGCCGACCTGGCCGCGGACCTCGGCGACGCCACGGTCGTCATGGCCGATACCTGCCTCGATGAGTTCACCGACCACGGCCACTGCGGAATCGTCGATGAATCGGGCCGGGTCGACAACGACGCCACCAACGCCCAGTACGTCAAACTCGCTGTCGCCCAAGCGAACGCGGGTGCGCACGTCGTCGGTCCCAGCGGCATGATGGACGGTCAGGTGGCCGCAATCCGTGCCGGGCTTGACGCGGCCGGTCATGCGCACGTGGCGATCCTGGCCTATGCGGCGAAGTTCGCCTCGGCGTTCTATGGGCCCTTCCGGGAAGCGGTTGCCTCGGGACTGACCGGTGACCGGCGGACCTATCAGCAGGACACCGGTAACGCCCGTGAGGCGATGCGGGAGATCAGCCTCGACGTCGCCGAGGGCGCCGACATCATCATGGTCAAGCCGGCGATGGCCTATCTCGACATCGTGCGCGCCGCTGCGGAGATCTCTCCGGTACCGGTGGCGGCGTATCAGGTCTCCGGTGAGTACGCGATGATCGCCGCCGCGGCCGCACACGGCTGGATCGACCATCGCGCCGCCGCACTGGAGTCATTGATCAGCATCCGCCGGGCCGGCGCCGACATCGTGCTGACCTACTTCGCCGCCGACGCGGCAGGGTGGCTGGCGTGACCGCGCCACCGCCGGCCGGTACCCCGAGTCGGCCCGCCGACGTCGACACCGGTTTCTGGCTGTGGATGGCGGCGCTGTCGCTGCTGCTGGTCGGACAGATCGTCGACGTCGTCACCACCGCCACCGCCGCGGACGCCGCCAAGGCCGCCGGTTCGAAGTATCTGGGCATCCTCGGCATCGCGTTCATCCTGGCCGTGGGCGCGGTCGTGGTGACCTTGCTGGTCCTGATGCGTTCCGGGTACCGCTGGGCTCGCTCGCTGCTGACCGGCGGCGGCCTGGCCACCATCTTCTACACGCTGGCGAGCCTGCTGGGTGCGGCGCGTGAACCGACGGGCGCGGTGGTGTTCGCCGTGACCGGCATCATCGGATCCGTGCTCATCGGCGGCGGTACCTACCTGCTGCACCGCCCCGATTCGCAGGGGTTCTTCACCCGCTGATCTGGCGATAGGCTTTTGCCGATCATGACTGCGAGCGAATCACTACCCGACGGCCCTGAACCGGACAGCCCCGAACCCGACGGCCCCGAACCGGACAGCCCCGTGCTGTTCTACGAGAACGGGGCAAGTTGGCACTGGCTGTGGTTGGGCGTGGCGGGGGGGCTTGCGATGGTCTTCGTTCAGTACGGCGCCGGTCTCGGTTTCCGCGCTACCGTGCCGCTGTTCTTCCTGGTGACGATGTGCTCGGTGCTGGCCCTGCAGGTCCGGGCGGCACGGCTGCATACCAGTGTGGAACTGACCGCCCAGACCTTGCGTCAGGGCACCGAGACGCTGCCCATCGGCCAGATTCTGCTGGTGTACCCGGAGGCCGAGCACTCGGTGAAATCCGGCGAGCCGATCGAGCCATGGCAGGAGGCCCGCACCCTCGGCGAACTGAACGGCGTGCCCAAAGGCCGCACCGGGATCGGGCTGAAGTTGGCAAACGACCGCACCGCGCAGGCCTGGGCTCGTGATGATGAGGCGTTGCGGGCCGCGCTGACCCAACTTGTCGAGTCCTGATGGCGGCCCCCGGCACGATCATGGCGCCCGACAAAGCCCCGGTACGCAACGTCGTACAGCTCATCGCCGCCCTGTTCGCAGCGGCGGGTGCGGCGCTGTGCTGGGCGCAGGTCAGGAGCCTGGTCGAGGTGGCTCCGGTGACCGAGGGGCAGCCGTCTACCGTCTCGGTGGTCTATGACCCACCGATGATGGTTCTAGGCCTGGTCCTGGCCACCGCGGCCGGCGTCCTGGCGATCTATGGCGTGGCCGGGTTGCGGCGGCGGGCACCGCAGATCACCCTCGACACACATACCCCCTAGGGGTATAGTCCGGATCATGACGATCACGGACCTGCGGCTGACCGGGATGACCTGCGCGTCCTGCGCCGCGAAAATCGAAGGCGGCCTCAACGGTCTCGACGGGGTGGCGGCCACCGTCAACTTCGCGGTCGAACAGGCCCATGTCGAGCATGATCCCGCGGTGGGCACCGATGCCCTGATACGCGCGGTCGCCTCCACCGGTTACCGCGCCTCGGTGATCGACCATGCGCACCACTCACCCATGGAACACGGCGACCACGGCGACCACGGCGACCACGGCGACCACATGAACCACGATCTGCCCGAGGAGCAGTTACGGCCCCGGCTGATCGGCTCGGCCATCCTCGCCGTACCGGTGGTGGCGCTGTCGATGGTGACTCCCTGGCAGTTCCCCGGTTGGCAGTGGGTGGTTCTGGCATTGGCGACACCGATCGTGTTCTGGGGCGGGTACCCCTTCCATGCCGCGGCATACAACAGCGCCCGGCACCGCTCCTCCACGATGGACACCCTGGTGTCGATCGGAACCCTGGCCGCCTACCTGTGGTCGGCGTTCGTCGTGATCACCGGGTCGACGGGGCACGGGCACGGCTCGGGTCACGTCTACTTCGAAGTCGCGGCCGCGGTCACGGTCTTTCTGCTCGCCGGCCGCTACTCCGAAGCCAAGGCCAAGCGCGCGGCCGGTTCGGCGCTGCGCGCCCTGCTGTCGCTGGGCGCCAAGGAGGCCACCGTCGTGCGCGACGGCACCGAGGTGCGGATTCCCGCCGGCGAACTTGCCGTCGGCGACGTGATCGTGGTGCGGCCCGGTGAGCGGGTCGCCACCGATGGTGTCGTGATCGACGGCGCGTCGGCACTGGACACCTCAGCGATGACTGGTGAATCAGTCCCCGCCGACGTGTCGACGGGCGACTCGGTGCTCGGCGGTGCCCTCAACACTTACGGCCGGATCCTGGTGCGCGCCAGCAGGGTTGGTGCCGACACTCAACTCGCCCGGATGGCCCGGATGGTTGTCGACGCGCAGACCGGTAAGGCCTCCATTCAGCGCCTGGCTGATCGGGTGTCGGCGGTGTTCGTTCCCGCCGTCCTGGTGATCGCCGCGGTCACCTTGGCCGGCTGGCTGTTGACCGGGCACTCGGTGATCGCCGCATTCACCGCGGCGGTCGCGGTACTGATCATCGCCTGCCCGTGTGCGCTGGGTCTGGCCACGCCGACGGCGATCCTGGTCGGCACCGGCCGTGGCGCTCAACTGGGGGTGCTGATCAAGAGACCTCAGGTGCTGGAGACGGCGGGCGGCATCGACACCGTCGTGCTGGACAAGACCGGCACCATCACGACCGGCCGGATGACGGTCGGTGCCGTCGAGGCGCAGCCCGGCGAGGACGCCGACATGGTGTTGAGGCGTGCGGCCGCGGTGGAGGCCGCCTCCGAGCATCCGGTCGCAGCGGCGATCGTCACCGCGGCGCACGAACGGGGTCTGACGCTGGTCCCGGTCACCGATTTCGCCAACGATCCCGGGACCGGGGTCAGCGGGCGGGTGGACGGCACAGCGGTCCGGGTGACGCGCGCCGCCGATTCCGACGGCCGCACCAGCGTGGAGGTGAGCTGGGATGGTGTCCGCCGCGGAGTGATCCGGCTTGCCGACGCGATCAAGCCCACCAGCGCCGAGGCGATCGCCGAACTCAAGGCGCTGGGCATCACCCCGATGCTGTTGACCGGTGACAATCAGGCGGTGGCCGCGCGGGTTGCCGCCGAGGTGGGCATCGCGGCCGCCGATGTGATCGCCGGGGTGCTGCCGTCGCAGAAGGCCGACGCGATCAGTGCCCTGCAGGCTCGCGGCCGCCGGGTGGCTATGGTCGGCGACGGTGTCAACGACTCGGTGGCCCTGGCGACCGCCGATATCGGGATGGCGATGGGCACCGGAACCGACGCCGCGATCGAGGCCGGCGACATCACCCTGGTGCGCGGCGACCTGCGTACGGTTCCGACGGCGCTGCGGCTGTCGTCGCGCACACTGCGGATCATCAAGCAGAACCTGTTCTGGGCGTTCGGTTACAACGCCGCAGCGATTCCGCTGGCCGCGCTGGGCTTGCTGAGCCCGATGATCGCCGGTGCGGCGATGGCGGTGTCCTCGGTGCTGGTGGTGGTGAACAGCCTTCGGCTCAAGCGTTTTCGCTGAGGGCAGGCGATCGGCGACCTGAGGTTAGGGTAGCGTAACCAACCTCAGTTCCAATGACTTAGGCTTGCCTCAGTTAAGATCGCCCCGAAGGAGCCAGATGTCTCGCCTGCGCATCACCGCCCTGCTTGCCGTCGCCGTCCTGATCGGTTCCCTGCTGACCGCCTGCGGTTCCCGCGGCGAGCCCGGCCGGGAACCGCTGACCGTGTACTCGGGTCGATCCGAGCAACTGATCGCGGGGCTGCTGGAGAAGTTCACCGCCGAGACCGGGATCGTGGTGCAGGCCCGCTACGGAGACAGCGCGGAACTGGCCGCGCAACTCCTCGAGGAGGGGGCGGCAAGTCCCGCCCAGGTGTTCTTCGCCCAGGATGCCGGGGCGCTCGGCGCGGTCGACGAGGCGGGGCTGTTCGGACCGCTGCCCGACCGGGTGGCCGATGCGATTCCGGCTGCGTACCGCTCGCCCGCGGGCACCTGGACAGGAGTGTCGGGTCGCGTCCGGGTGATCGCGTACGACGGCGAAGCCGTGCCCGCCGCGGAGGTCCCGCGGTCGATCTTCGACCTGACCGAGCCGCGGTGGAAGGGGCAGGTTGCCCTCGCCCCGACCAACGCGTCATTCCAGGCGTTCGTCACGGCCATGCGGGTCGCGGAGGGCGATCAGGTGACCAAGCAGTGGCTTGAAGGCCTCGTGGACAATGACGTCCAGAAGTTCGAGAAGAACGCGCTGATCCTCGACGCCGTCAACGCCGGTCAGGTCGAACTCGGCCTGATCAACCACTATTACTGGTACGAGAAGGCGGCCGAGGTAGGCAAGTCCGCGATGCGCGCCCAGATCGCGTTCACCGCCCCGGGCGACCCGGGCAGCCTGGTCAACGTCGCCGGTGTCGGAATCCTTGCGTCGGCCTCCGGCAGCACCGACGCCGCGCGATTCGTCGAGTGGCTGCTGTCTGCGCCGATTCAGCAGTGGTTCGTGACCAACACCTACGAATACGCCCTACTGCCCTCGGTGCCCCCGGCCGAGGGCCTGCCGCCGCTGGATTCGCTGCGTGGTCCCGATGTCGCCCTCGATGACCTTGCCGGTCTCCCGGCCACGTTGGCGATGCTGGAGGACGTCGGACTGCGGTGACATCGGCGCCAGCACCGACGCGGTCACCGGATCGGCGTCACTCCACTGCTCACCCGCCCCGGCTCCTGTTGCTCGCGGGTGCGCTCACCGCTGCGCTCTCGCTGACACCGCTGGTCTACCTTCTCGTCCGGGCCGGCGGTGCCGGGCCGCAGCGCGTCGTCGACATCCTCGCCACGCCGCGCACGCTGGAGACGGTCGGCACCTCGTTCGCACTGGTGCTGGCGGTGGTGACGGCCTGCCTGATCGTCGGCGTGCCCACGGCATGGCTCGTCGCCCGGGCGAAACTGCCGCTGCGTGGTCTGTGGCTGGTCACCGCCGCCCTGCCGCTGGCCGTGCCGTCCTATGTCGCCGCCTACGCCTGGATCTCACAGTTCCCCGCGATGAGCGGATTCTGGGCGGCCGTGCTGATCCTCACCCTGGTCTCCTTTCCCTACGTCGTGCTACCGGTGACGGCCGCGCTGCGGACCGCCGATCCCGCCGTGGAGGAGGTGGCCCGCGCGCTCGGAGGCGGACCCGTGCGCGCGTTCGCCGCGGCCACGCTGCCGCTGGCCTGGCCGGCAGCCGCGGGCGGGGCGTTGCTCGTGGCGCTCTATGTACTGTCCGATTTCGGGGCCGTTGCCCTGCTACGGGTGGACGCGTTCACCCGCGTCATCTACGCGTCCTATCGCGCCAGCTTCGACCGGATCGGCGCCACCGTGCTCGCGCTGGTTCTCGTCGTGCTGGCGGCGGTACTGGTGACGGCGGAACGCCGTATCCGCGGCCGCGCCCTGCGGTGGCGGGTGGGCACGGGTGTTCAGCGACGGGTGGCCCCGGTCCGACTCGTCGGAGTGGCTCGCGTGGCCGCACTGTGTTGGCTCAGCGGACTCACCGCGCTGGCACTCGGCGTGCCCCTGGTCTCGTTGCTGTTGCGCATGGTCGAGCACAGCAGGTCGCCGCTGATCCTTGCCGAACTGGTCGCCGCCGCAACGACCTCCGTCGCCGTCTCGTTCGCCGGCGCGGTGTTGGCTGTCGCCCTGGCCCTTCCCGTCGGTATCCTCGCGGGCCGCTACCGCACACCACTGGTTCGCACTATCGAGACACTGTCCTTCACCGGTCACGCCCTGCCCGGCGTGGTGGTGGGACTGTCGCTGGTATTCCTGACCCTCGCGGTGGCGCCGTTCGCCTACCAGAGTGTCGCGGTTCTGGCCGTCGCCTACGCGGTGCTCTTCGGGCCCAAGGCGGTGGCCGCTACCCGAAGTGCCACCGCCGCGGTGCCGCCGATACTCGAGGAGACCGCCCGCACGCTCGGACTCGGCCCGGTTCGGGCCTGGGCCACCACAACGCTGCGCCTCACCCTGCCCGGGGTTGCCGCCGGCGGGATTCTGGTCATGCTCACCGCCATGAAAGAATTGCCCGCAACGCTGATGCTGCGGCCCACCGGCCTGGACACCCTGGCGACGGAGCTGTGGAGCAGGACCGACGTTGCCGCCTACGGATCGGCGGCGCCGTACGCGATCACTCTGGTCGCACTGGCGGCGGTGCCCGCGTGGCTGCTGGGCCGCGCGGTCGGGCCAATCCGCGAAGCGGGAGAGGTGGACACGTGACCGGCGTATCGGTTCGCGGGATCAGCTTCAGCTATCACCGCAACGCGCAGGACCACAGCAACGTCATCGACCACCTCGATCTCGAGGTTCCCTCCGGTTCCCTGGTGGCGGTGCTCGGTGCCAGCGGTTCGGGGAAAACCACCCTGCTGCGCCTACTGGCCGGATTCCTCCGACCGGACTCCGGCACGGTGCTGTTCGGTGATCGAGTCGTCGCCCGCGCCGGCGCGGGTGCTGCGGACGTCTTCCTGCCACCGGAAAAACGTCGGGTCGGCATCGTCCCGCAGGAGGGGGCGTTGTTTCCACACCTGACCGTCAGCGGAAATGTCGGGTTCGGGCTACCCCGCAGTGATCGGGACCGAATCACCGAGGTGTTGGAGATGGTGCAGATGGGCGATTACGCGGATGCCCGGCCGC
>SXGU01326672.1_pt1 | contig 17751 bp, 13 predicted proteins | sample 3174531 | NCBI WGS metagenome assembly SXGU01 (sample SAMN11356863, study PRJNA531348) | freshwater metagenome | isolation source: freshwater sample F1-140 | place: China: Fuxian Lake, Yuxi | collected 2017-12-25 | reverse complement strand
TTGCGCTTGCGCGATAGATCGCCGCCGTAGCACTTGGAAAGCACGTCCTTGCGCATGGCTCGAACGGTTTCCCGTGCTATGACCCTGGCACCAACGGCTGCCTGGATTGGGATCTCGAACATCTGGCGCGGGATCAGTCCACGGAGCTTTTCCACAAGAACGCGACCGTGGTCGTATGCCTTGTCACGGTGGATGATCAAAGAAAGGGCATCCACTGGCTCACCATTTACAAGTACGTCAAGGCGAACCAACGCACCGGCACGCAAGCCCTCAATGGCGTAATCGAGTGACGCGTACCCTTGCGTCCGCGACTTCAACTGGTCAAAAAAGTCGATGATGATCTCGGCGAGAGGTACTGAGTACTGCAAGAGCACCCGGCCCTCATCGAGGTACTCCATCTTCTTGTACTCGCCCCGGCGAGCGGTCACGAGATCCATGATCGCGCCAATGTAGTTCTTGGGGGCAACCACCTGGATACCCATCCACGGTTCGCTGATAGTGTCAATCTTGTCTGGCGATGGCAGACCTGAGGGATTGTCTACCTTGATGATCTCGCCCTTGGTGGTCAAAACCTCGTACTCCACACTCGGCACCGTCGCCAGAAGGTTCAAGTTGTAGTCGCGCTCGAGACGCTCCTGCACAATCTCCATGTGAAGAAGGCCAAGAAACCCGCACCGGAACCCAAATCCGAGTGCGACCGACGTCTCCGGCTGATAAACGAGTGCCGCATCGTTGAGCTTGAGCTTGTCAAGCGCGTCACGCAACAGTGGGAAGTCGGTACTTACTACCGGAAAGAACCCCGCGTAGACCATTGGCTTGACTGGCCGGTACCCATCAAGCGCCTCGGGCGCCGGACGCGATGCGTCGGTAACGGTGTCGCCAACCCGGCAGTCGGCGACCGACTTGAGGCCCGTGGCGATGTATCCGACCTCACCGGGTTCGAGGCTCGCTTCCTGGACACCCTTTGGCCGGAATGCACCGACCTCAAGCAGGTCAGCGGTGACACCGGTCTGGATCATCACTATCTTCTGGCCGGCCTTCAACTGCCCATCGATCATGCGTACATACGCCACCACACCCTTGTGCGTGTCGTAGTGACTGTCGAAAATCAGCGCACGCACAGGCTTCAACACTTCACCAACTGGTGCAGGAACCTGTTTGACAATGGCCTCGAGAATCTCGATGGTGCCTGTGCCAGTCTTCGCCGACGCCATGATGCAGTCCTCGCGCGCGAGGCCGATTACCCGTTCTATTTCGTCGGCGACGTGTTCCGGCTGCGCCGAGGGAAGGTCAATCTTGTTGATGACGGGAATGATGGTGAGATTGTGCTCGATTGCCTGATAGGTGTTCGCTAGCGTCTGGGCCTCAATGCCCTGAGCCGCATCCACGACGAGCAATGCGCCTTCGCAAGATGCCAAGGCCCGGCTCACTTCATAGGCAAAGTCGACGTGGCCGGGCGTGTCGATCAAGTTGAGTTGGTAATCCAGACCATCAAGCGCGTGGTAGCGCATCCGCACGGCCTTCGCCTTGATCGTGATCCCCTTCTCACGTTCCAGGTCCATCTGGTCAAGAACTTGGTCAGTGAGTTCGCGTTTGGAAATCGTCCCGGTCACCTCAAGGAGGCGGTCCGCGAGGGTTGACTTGCCGTGGTCAACATGGGCAATGATGCAAAAGTTTCGGATGCGTTCGCGAGGGATCACTATTGGAGTATAAACCGCCTCGGGCCCGTATTCGGCGAGCACCACCCAATGATCCCCGATAGCCCGAACAGATCCTTGATCACCGGGTTCCCCATGCCCGCGCGAGACGTGGCAGTATCTGCATCCGGTACAAAATCCCAAGTTCCCGCACTTGCAATATCGCCAAACTAGCGACATACGCGATACCAAACAATCCAGTCACACTGAGTGCAAGCAGCGCAACCGGCAGGTGTCCTGCCAGGAACTGGTACTGGAACACAAGAGCGACACCAGTTGCCATGATCGTGGCAACCAGAACGCGGACTGTCGTGTCAAAAAGCGCGCGAGTGTGAAGACCCGGCAGCCGACGGTGGAGAACAACACCGAGAAGCACGGCTTCAATGGTGGCAGCAACGCTCAGCGCAAGAGCGATCCCGACGTGACCAAGCGGTTCGACAAGCGCAATGGCCAGCAAACCATTGACCACCATTGCCGCAACGCCAATCGCCACAGGGGTTCGGGTGTCCCTCAGGGCGAACGACAGGCGCATCTGCACCTCGAGGATGCCGTGTACTGGCAACCCGATCCCATATGCTGCGAGTGCTGATGCGGTAAGGGCAACCGACTCATCGGTGAACGCGCGACGAGCAAACAGCACCTCGATGCCAAGGGCACCGAAGGCAACCACGACTGCCGTTGCCGGAACCATCACGCACAGGATGGTCGCCATCGCCTGCCGACCGGTTGTCGCAAGGGCTTCGCGGTCTCCCCGCGTGGCTTGTGCAGCAAACGTTGGAAACGCAGCATTCGCAAGCGTCATCGCAAACGCCCCAAGTGGAAGCATCATGAGGGCCCAGGCGTAACTCAGGGCGGCAACCCTGCCTGGGGGGAGGTAGGTCGCAAGCCGTGTCGTGGCCACAAAACTGAGTTGAACCGCTCCTTGGCCAATCAGGCGAGGCACCATCAAGGTGAAGATCTCCCGGAGATCCGCCTGCACTGACCGACCGCTGGCATCAATGGCTTGCCGGCCGATGCCAAGTCGCAGGGATGCGATCAGCTGGACCGCCAGAAACCCGAACGCACCCGTCACGACACCGATTGCGAGGCCGGTTGTGCCAAGCGCTGGACCAAGAACAGCCGCGCCCGCAACGATACCCAAGGTGTATATCGCCGGCGCGAAGGCGGTTACCGCAAAGTGACCCCGGACATTCAGGTACCGGGTCAGGACCTCCCCGGTGCCAAGGAGGACCGGTTGGACCAGCATGAGGCGAACCAGGTCCACGAGCCGCAAACGTGCATCCGGCATGAAGCCCGCCCCGATGAGTTCCACAAGGCTGGAAGCAAACACCATCGCCGTCAGTGCACCGATGGAAGCAATCAGGGTGACCGCGGTAAGGACGGTTCGTGCCAGTCGATCAAGATATTCGGGATCAGGACGATCGCCACCAGGGACAGTGGTCCAAGCGCGCGCGAAGACCGGCACAAGTGCCGAACCAAGCGCCCCACCAGAAACCAGCGTAAAGATCAGATCCGGGATGCGAAACGCCGCGATGTAAAGATCAAGGTCGCCGGACGTTCCAAATTGGGCGGAGATGACCACGTCACGCCCTACCCCGAGCAACCTGCTCGCGAGCAATCCGATGAATAGCATCGTGCCCGCACGGACGACTTGCGCACCCTCCCTGCTTTGAGCTTCCGACGATGGGCGCGTTGACATCTACCTTGTAACGACCGACGCCTCAAATCCCCTGCATTGCGCCGACGAGACAGACGCCAGCGCAACCTGCCGAGGCGTGATCCCGCAGCCCTGAAATGAGGCATGCACTGGTTACACTGGCCCACGTTGCATTTGGAGCCCTGATGCGATCCGTCCCCAACTGATGATGAACCCCTAGCACCAAGAAGTCGCGAAGCCTCCTCACTATCAGCTGAGGATTGTTCAAGACTGGCCCGCATGCTTCAGACGCGGAGCTTTATCCGGGAACCATGGTGCAAGGTCTCGACATGGGTTGACCCCCGACACAAAACAGGAAGCACGACACTGACAAGTTCCGACGCATCCGAGGAGATCGCACCAATCCAGTCAGGTGCACCACGCCGGCGCCGCAGTTCCGCTCCGTCGCCTGGTTCCCCGACCACTAAACCGGTATCGAGCCGGAAGGTCGCCCGGCTTGCTCCAACTACGGGAGGCAATGCCGGGCGGGCTACGACGAATTCGACTGATCAGCCCCCTTCGGCGCCCAACCTCTCGGGGGCGTCCCCTGTGACAAGTTCCAGTGACTCCAACCAACCGATTGGCAATGGAACCGCGACGCGCCGAAACCGTTTGGTTGCGGGCCGAAGGGCACAGACTTCGACCGCCAATCCGGAAACCTCAGCTTGCGGACCCGACGAGGATCATTGTCATGACACCGACAGCACAAACGTGACATCGCTCGCTGACCCGCCTCCTCACGACCAGCCAGGCCTTGCAAACATCAGTGCCGCCATGGATGAACGACGTGGCGGGGGCAATGACGACCAAGGCAACCCCATCCGAGACCATCACATGTCAAGAACCGATGATGCCCAGGCTTCTGTCCAAGCACATCCGGGGTTCAATCCCGGCAATCTGGAGGTTGTTCTCCTCAGTTTCGAGGGGCCGGATCAACCCTATTCCATGGCTGGGGGCCTCGGCGTGCGGGTCACCGAACTCGCGCAAGCTCTCGCCGAAAGTGGGTTTCGCACGCATCTAAGCTTCGTGGGTGATCCGAACTTGCCAGGGCATGAGGTGCAGTTCGACGGAAACCTCCATTTATACCGGTGGTCTCAATGGATCAGTCGAAGCCACCCAAACGGGGTCTACGACGGTGAAAACCTGAAGGTACGCGACTTCAATGAAAGCGTGCCGAGGTTTGTTGCCGATCACATCGTCGGTCCGGCAGCTGCGCAGGGCAAGACCGTCGCGGTTCTTGCCGAAGAATGGCACACTGCCGAGGCAACGTGGCGGACCAGCGATCTTCTTCACTTGATCGGGCTGCGAAACCATGCAATCTTGTTATGGAATGCCAATAATACATTTGCCTTCAACCAGATCAATTGGACCCGCCTGAGCTTTGTCTCGACGATCACCACGGTTAGCCGGTACATGAAGCACCTGATGTGGCCAATAGGGCTGAACCCGCTGGTGATCCCGAACGGCATTCCGGAACGCTTCCTCGCCCCACCGGACCATCACATGACCGAGGCAATCCGCCACGGCGTCGGCGGGGCACCGTTTCTCTTCAAGATTGGGCGGTTCGACCCGGACAAGCGGTGGATCCAAGCGGTTGAAGCCGCTGTCCGGTTGAAGCGCGGCGGACATCGGGTCAGATTGGTCGTCCGTGGAGGGATCGAACCACATGGTGGTCAGGTCCTCGCACACGCCTATCGGCAAGGCCTGGTGGTCAAGGATGTGACCGCGCCCCGCGGCGATGACTGGGCTGCAGTCCATGCCCTGGCCGAGGCGTCACGGGACGCGGATGTCTTGAACTTGAGGTTCTTCCTGAGTGATGAATTCAAGCGTGCCTGCTATGTCGCTGCCGACGCTGTTCTGGCGAACAGCGGTCATGAGCCTTTCGGCATCGTCGGTCTCGAAGTAATGGGGGCAGGCGGGATTGCCGTTGTCGGGGCAACCGGTGAGGACTACGCAATCAGCTTCCAGAATTGCCTGGCCATCGAGACTGATGATGCTGAGGAACTGGCCGGTGCCGTCCGGCACCTGATGGCCCATCCGGAATGGCGCGATCCGATCCGCGAAGAGGCCAGACGTACAGCAGCGTTGTTCACGTGGAACCGGGTCATCGCAAACCTCCTTGGAAAGCTCGACTACCTGGCATCGAAGGCTAGATAGGAACCCGGCGCACCACAAGTCCTCCTCATGGCATGCCGAATGAGGTGATCGTGCCTTCCACTCGCCAATCGACGAACGCGGACATGCCTGACATGAAGGAACCACCGATGCGCATCGCCCATCACACCTGGGAGTTTCCCCCCACCATCGTGGGGGGTCTCGGCACATATAGCCAGTGCATAACAACTGCGCTGGCCGACCTCGGGCACGATGTGCATGTCTGGTCACCAGAACAAGTCGGCTGGCCAAAGACCGTGGTGCCGGTGCCACACCCGCGCGTGCACGTACGACGAGTACCGCTTTTCGACATCACTGGGGTCTTTCCCCACCTGCTCAACGACGACCTCCGGAACTGGGGAGGCTATCTGTCGGATCTCATAACCTTCAACCTTCAGGCGACCGGCGAGACACGACTGACCGAGGGCCTTGACGTCATTGCGGTCCAGGACTGGCTGTCGGCAATAGCCGGACTGAGCCTGGCAAAGGACCGAAAGGTACCCGTTGTCTTCCACATCCACAGTGCCGAATGGGGTCGACAACCAGACGGAGGCGGTTCGTCGGCGGTGCGCAACTTCGAGGTGTCAATGGCACATCAGGCTGACGCTATCGTCACAGTGTCGGATGCGATGCGCGAAGACCTGATAGCACACGGATGGGAGCCTGGAAAGATCCACTCGGTGTGGAACGGTGTCGACCCGAAACGCTACCGACCCGGGGTCGCGACGACCGCTGAAACCAACGCGCTGAGGGCGCGGTACGGCATTCCCATCGGAGCGCCCGTGGTCCTGTATGTCGGAAGGCTAGTGCCCGAAAAGGGCGTCCTTGCCATGATCGAAGCGGTACCGGCAGTTCTTGCATCGAACCCTGAAGCCCACCTTGTGGTGCTTGGGGCGGGCCAGATGGAAAGCCCGATGCGGATGCGCATACAGGATCTTGGAGTTGGCGAACAGGTGCACATGCGCGCCGAACTGGTCAGCGAACACGAACGGATCGTCCACTTCGAGATGTGTGACGTGGGTCTCTTCCCATCAACGTATGAGCCGTTCGGGATCGTGACCCTCGAGGCAATGGCCATTGGAAAGGCATGTGTCGCCGGGGCGCGTGGAGTGGTGGGCTTTCGCGAACAGGTCATCCCATCTGGTGCCGACCAGACGGGCTTACACGTGGATGGGGGGAACCCGACCGATATTTCCTGGGGCCTGAACGAAGCGCTTTCTGACCGGGACCGCTTAGCCAGGTGGGGCGCGAACGGCCGGGCACGCGTCCTTGCAGAGTTCACATGGGAAATCGCAGCGAAAAAAACGGCGGGGATTTATCGGACTCTGGCTGCGATAGACAAGTAGCCGCCCCAGCGCTCGCTTTCGTGTCCTCCATCGCCGATGGCCAACACCCACAACCAAACCGGTCGCACTCGCCGAGCAGGCCACTATGCGATGCGGTCGCTACCCGGCCTCGGTGGCAATGGCACCGGCATTGAAGTGCTCCGCAACCCGTCATCTTTAGCCGGCCCCTCATCAGGCAAATCAGCGGTTCCCATTCGGAACCCGAAAAGCCTCGTCTTGAGTTGGCCGAACGCAGTTTCGAGCAATGTCTCAGGGACTGCGACGAAAACCATGAAGAGCGAAAACCCCAGGAACCCAAGCATAGTTCCGATCACAAAGCTTGTCGGAAGGTATTTCAGGATGACCGTCTCACCCGGTTGTGCCCCGACGATCTCGATGAATTCCCCGACTGGGCGCACCAATCGGTTCTGCCCAGCCTCAGAACTTGCGCTCCACCCCGGCATCCAGCCTTGCATCACCACCACGCCGTATCCCGGACCGTCCTTGACGACCCACGTCGGCGATGGGACTTTCACGGCTATGCGATTCGGGCCCTTGAAACTTGCCCGCGCCTCCATGACGTCCCCACTCGCGACAGCAGCGGTGCCAACCTCAATCGGCCCAAACGGAACGTTCCCGTCGCGGGCGACGAATGCGAACGGAAGACCAAGAGGCAACCCGTAGACCCATCCACCACTGAATTGGCGGATAGGTTTCATTTGGGCATTTGAAGGAGCGTTAGGCAATATCAATGCATATCGGGGTGCAGGCGTCAACACATCCTTTGTGGGAACCCGGTTGACTCGCAACTTCATCGGAAAAACCGAATCAATCACGGTCAGTTCGTTGCTCATCTGCGAGGAAGAGGCGAGGCTATAGATCATGGAGTTTGCATTGATCAAGAGCGCGCCGGGTTCCTGAGACCGAACCCACGAAAACACTTCACTCTCAGATCGGTTCCATGCAGGCGTGTTCAGAATGCCCTTGTTTGCCTGCCATGGGTCCGCAACCGCTGCCAGTAAGGCAACGACGACAAACGCGGTTACGCCGGCCCGCGCCAAGTTGAACTGCCAAGTGCGCGCGATATCCTGGGTGTCGCGACCTGGCGTACCAGTGACAACCTGAAATCGCCAGTCAGGAAGGGTTATGTCCCCGATCACACTTCCCGTGACAACTGCTTTCCACAACCAGTCTGCACCGCTCATAAGCAACGGGATGAGCACGATGGTTGCCACCGCAACCAAACTTCCCCAAAACCTGAATTGCTGCATGAACGAGAAGATTTCAAGGAGTATTTTGAATGCAGTTTTATGGATTGACGAGAGAATTATCATGGCGACAAAGCTTGCCAACAGATGAGGGAAATACCGTGTTCGACCACGAACGAATGCGCCAATGGCGAACGGCAAAAAGATAAATACTGTAGCTCCAATATAACTGTAATATATTGCCCAACCAATAGGACTTGCTCCGAATAATCCATTGGCCCAGAATTGACGGTCTGGCACAACAAAACCAAACAATGTTACTAGCGGCGGAAGTGTTCCCGAACCACTTACGTCCATGGGCTTTTCAAAATACGGCATTAATTCCACAAGCGGAAGAAATTGTGGTGCAATGAGCAGGGTCGTGAACGCCGCATACACCAACAATGTAGTTCCGTTGTGCTTCGAAGCGGCTATCAGCGCAGGCACACTTCTTGCTTTTTTTAGAATCTCTATACAACAAAAGATGACTAGAACGAAACCAATTCCGATCCAGTAGTACAGAAAACCAGTCATGAACATGATGGCACTGCACATTGCGGCTACGGCAAGATTTCGTGGAGACCTTTGCTCAAGAACCCGAATGAAACTGGCCAGCACGGTTGCAATCCACGCGTGCTGAATTGGAGCGGCGAAAGAGAAACCGCTGCCTACTGGCGCCAGAAGGCTGCCGGCACAAAGCGCCAGGACGCCACTGGCAAGAGCCACGGGACGCCCGTGTCCAAGTACGCGGCCGAGCCAATATTGCCCGGCCCCGGCCATCGCCATCGCAAGAACCACGGCGACCTTCGCCCCGTTCGTCGGTCCGAGCAATCCCAGTGGAACCAGCACAAACGGATTGAACATGCTAATATACGGATTTCCGATGTACGGAAGTCCCGTGCGTATGTATGGATTCCACAGGGGAAATTCTCCGAACTTCCCCACGATGTCTGCGACAAACCACTGGATCGCTACACCAGACACGAACTCACCAGGCCCACCGGCTCGGTTCTCATCCAGAGGAAAGTATGGTGATGCAAATATCCATGCACACACAAGAAAAAAAGGAAACATGAAGTAAGTAATCAGGGTTGTTCGCATTGATCGAGTCGGCTTGTCGAACGGAGTGTCTCCGATGACGCTAGTTGTCGCCACTTTCTGGACATCTCCTCAAACTGGTCGGCTGTACGATGCGAAAATTGGTCAGGGCCGCAAACGCTATCGATCAACGCGATCGCAGTACGTCATCCTACCTTCCGGCATCCGAGATCGCTGAGTTGACCCGCCGGTCATCAAGACGTGTTCTCTCCCAACATAGGCTGGATCCGCTGGCTGGTCAATATCCAATACACCCGGCTTGAACACCAAACCCTCCTCCCCACACTGGATGTTCACAGGTCCGCACCAAGAACCTGCAGGTAATTTCCTGCGTCTCACTCAGGCCTTGCATCGCGCATCCCGACTACATTGCCCACGGCGCGACGATGGCATTTTGGCTCCGGGGTTTGCAGCTGCCAGTGGCCCCGGGATCGAGGGCGGCGCAGGCGCGGTCTGGCACCCCGGAGGTTGGTGCTGAAACTGAGCCGGTTGAAGCGAACGACCGCCAGCGCCTTGGCCCGGTCGACCAGTGAAGCAAGCGGGTTGGGAAAAGTCGGAACACCGGCGGTCCCGCCGACATGGCCTCGCGTGGTGCTACCGAGTGGGTTTTCCGACGATGCTGTCTTGACAAACAATCATGTCCCAACACCTGTCGCGACGACGGGTGACGAAACGGCGAGGGGGGGTGATAAGCAGGCCACAGACTGACCCGAGTGGCTGGGCAGGCCTATCACCTGCGTTTCACCGCGTGCGGGCTGGGGGCACTCCTCGGAAACGCGCTCCAAACCGACCGCACCGCCCGTACCGGTCCGGGCATGGCAGGTGAGCTCTTTGTTCTGGCGCTGCTGGTTGGGTTCCGCGCACTATTCCGGAACGAAGGCTTGCAAACCCCAATGGCGCAACGCGTATTTCAGTGCCTACGTGATCAATGGTTTCAGGCCATGCGGACGGTTCGAGATTCAGCTTACCGTTCGCGCGGGGGTCAGGTAGACGAGCCAGTTCCCCAACTCGAGCCACCCGACCGTGGAGCTACCCACGAACCCGATCACTAGTCAACGGTCACAGCCACTCACACCCGGCAAGTAGTTGCGTTGGCTTCTTCAAAACTTCGTCGGCCCAGATTGCGCGCCACACCGCGCTCATGACCAAGTGCATCAGGAGGCCCGGCTGATAGAGCAAATTGGGCACGAACAAAACATGACTAAGGCAGCCATTGGTGGGATTGATACACCAAGTTCCCAAACCATGCGGGTCGGCCACGGTTGAATGCTCGAGGTAGCCAAGTTGCAGGCAGACATCGCCGGGATTGCCCCTCGCAGGCATGACTGGCATGGTCGTGGTGACCTGAACCCCGTTCCCCAGTATCGGATGTGCCAAAGACGGATCAGCGGAAATCAGTGCCGACTGGCCTCCGAACAAACTGGGGCCCGGACGTGTCCCCACCCCGACCTCCGCTGTCAATCCGTCTTCCGTCGTCAGTGCTAAACCGGCCCGGGCTGTGAAAAGTGTCGCGCTCTTCAGGACTGTTGCCGTTTGCGCAAACTCAGATGGATTGCGTGCCCAAGTCGAGGCACGTCTACCTGCTGGGATCATCAGATGCTCGACAGCGGCCATAATGTCGTCACGACGCTCCCGGGGCCCGGACACCGGATGTGCACTGCGCGGGACATCAAAGCCTTGGGTCCCAGCGATCAGGGTTCCAATCCCCTCGACCTCCCATAACTGAAGCAGGGCCGCGTGGCTGAGCAGTTCACCGAGCCACTTCTCGCTTTGTTGGTGGACATTCGCCGAGAGGCGCGCGCTTACGCGACCGGATACCGGATCACGCACGTAGCCAGACAGGATCGCTCCAGAAAGAATGACGGAAAGCTTTGCTGGAAATGACTTGGCCGGGTCAATATCAAACCATGCAACCTCCGCGGTTACCCGGTAGATGCGCACACCGTGACTTTCACGACCAGAATCGGTCCCGATACGCTGGGCACACCCGTGCCCCCACCACGTGAACCCATCCTCATCCCAGACCGACCACTCATCATCGATTTGCAATCGTTGGTAAACGGCACGCACGACACGTCGCCCCGGATTGTCAGCGCGGAAGGTCGACGCCGTGACCATTTCTTTGCCCTCCTGTCCTGCGTTGCGAGGTGCGCATAACGGTGCGCGTCACGTTCGGCCGGCAAGACACCTCGCGCACCACGCCACCTCGCGATCCATTTGTCCACCTCGGTGGTGCCGCAGATCGAATGCAAAAAGCGGAGAAAGAAACCAACGTCATCACCTCGGGTTACGTCTGCCGGCTCGTCAGAGAAAACTCAAGCGCGAATGTCTGGACCGACCCCCGCGAGACCGCGCCACACCGGGCATATTATACACAGTTGCTGTGTTAGTGTCACTATACTTCAACACCCTCCGGATAGTCCACAGATGGTCCTATCCATACTTCCGGTGCAGGCGGATACTTGGCGCATGAAAGAGAAAATCGTCACTCGCCTCGCCGGCGGGTTGCTGGCCATCGCGTGCCTGCTTCCGTTCACCAGCGCCACAAGCGCCCTTGCACATGAACGTCGTGGAATCGGTCCCTACACCTTCGTCGTAGGGTTCATCCGTGAACCGGCTCTGATGGGCGAACCGAACGGGATTGACCTGAAGATCACTCGCACAGACACAGGGGAGGCAATTCTCGACGCCGACAAGACCCTGAAGGCAAAGATTGCCTTTGGCGGAGGTCAACCAAAGGACTTCCCTCTTCGCGCGCGGTACGGGGTGCCGGGCGGATACACCGCGGACGTGATCCCCACCAAGGCTGGCAGTTACCTGTTTACCTTCGTTGGGGCAATCGCCGGAGTGCCGGTAAACGAAGTGTTCGAAAGTGGTCCGGGACGGTTCAGCGACGTCGAGCCGATCGAAAAACTCCAGTTCCCGGACGCGGTGCTCGGCCCCTCGTCGGCTACGGCAAGTGCGAAGCGCGCCGAAGACCGGGCCATCCAGGCCGAGGCAATCGCCACCGCGCTGTCGGAACGTGTCGCGTCGTCCGAAAACCTCGCGATGGCCGGCGTGGGCACGGGTGTCTTGGGCATCGTCGCTGCAGTTGGAGCGTTGGTTCTCGGACGGCGAAGTGGAGACCGCCTCGCTAGCCAACCGAAGTAGACTCCTGTCGTGATCATTGGTGAGTGCCCGATGCCTGGCGCGGTAACCCCGCGGTCTTGGACCAGGCGCAGTGCATTGCCATCAGCGGGCGGTGGGGTGGCCGGTGCGCAGTGCATTGCCATCAGCGGGCGGTGGGGTGGCCGGTGCGCAGTGCATTGCCATCAGCGGGCGGTGGGGTGGGGTGGGGTCGTAGGCGCGTCAGACACCATCCTTGACGCGTGGATCCAGACGTGAGCGAGACGCCTCCGTCCTCGGGAACCCGGATGAGAGAATTGAAGCGTAATTCGAGCAGGCGACGATGGGGTAGGGTGGCATGACAGTGCCGACACGCCATGGTCGGCTGCGCATCCTGCAGTGGCTGACTGTCCTCGTCCCCGCGGCCTGTGCCGGCATCTATGAGACGGTCCGCCACTCCTTCCTGACTACGGACCTGCCGGATCCGATCGGTACCTTGATCGCCGTACTGCTGGTCGTGGCAATCTCGTTTGGCTTCGCCCGCGTTTCGTTCGGGATCATCCAACGGATGGAAGACAGGCTCATCGAAAGAAGCCGGCGCCTGCAGGAACTGTCGCGCGATGCCCAACGGGTTGCCGTCCTGGAAGAACGGGACCGTCTGGCCCGTGAAGTGCACGACGGCATCGCTCAGGTTCTCGCGAATCTACTGGTCCGGGTCGACACCATCGAAAGCCTGGTCCACCGGGGCCTGACGCACGAAGCACTCGCCGAACTCCGGGGAATTCGCTCGTCGGGCGAAGTCGCGAACGCGGAAGTGCGTGAAGCGATTGCCGGGCTCCGCACAAACCCCGGTGCCGGCATCGGGGGACTGATCGACGCCCTGAGGGTCTACACCGAGGATTTCGGTGCCCGAACCGGGATCACTGCGCGCTTCAGCATGGGCGGAACACTTCCAGACCGGAACTCTGCGGGGCGGGACCTTCCCGATGGTGGCGAACTTCACTTGCTGCGCGTCGCCCAGGAAGCACTGACGAATATCAGGAAACATGCCCGCGCCCAGACGGTGAGTGTCACGATCGCATCCCACGGCATCGACTGGCACTTGCGAATTGCCGATGACGGCTGTGGTTTTGACCCATCCGGGGCACTGATCCCGGAACAAACCGGCCGACGCCACTTCGGGCTAATGATGATGCGTGAGCGGATCGAAACGATGGGCGGGAAGCTCAGCATCACGAGTAGCCATGGCGAGGGAACAGTCATTGCCGCATCGGTACCAGGCATTGACCACGCTGCACCGGACGACTTCGAAATCCCGGCGTCGCGGGCAGGGGCGGTGTCGCGACCCAACGCATTCGAGCTTTCACGATGACACCCAACCCCACGTTGGTGCCAAACGGGCAGGAAGTCGCTGCGACATTCCGTGTCCTCCTCGTTGATGACCATGCGCTCTTCCGTGACGGCATGAGCCGCCTGTTTGCGTATGAACCTGACTTCGAGGTGGTCGGCGAAGCGTCGTCTGGCGAAGAGGCCCTCGAACTCGCCCGCACCCTCATCCCGGATCTTGTGTTGATGGACATCGACAGGCCCGGGATCGGCGGCCTCGAAGCGATCAGGATGCTTGCCCGTGAACTCCCAGTCGTGACGGTCGTGGCGCTGACGGTACACGAGGATGATGACACGGTGTTCGAGGCAATCAAGTCCGGCGCAAAGGGATACCTCGTCAAGAGCATCCGTGCGACCGAGATGCTGGGACTGCTGCGCGGTCTCGCCCATGGGGAAGCACCGATGACCCGTGGCGTGGCAACCCGCATCCTCCGGGAGTTTGCCCGCACGACCAGCCCGGGCCCGGGGACAAGACCGGTCGATGCTTCGTCCGGACACTCGTCGCCCGCCAGTCCAGCGGGGCTTCCGGTTCGGTCGAACCAGCTCCCTCCGGAAGGAGGCCTCGAATGGAATGTGCGACAGACGCGAGTGGCGTCGGCCATCGATGCACTTGATGCCCTGTCATCGCGCGAGGAAGAGGTGCTTGAACTCGTTGCACAGCGCCTCACCAACAAGGAGATTGCCTCGAAGCTGGTCATCTCCGAATACACGGTGAAGAACCACTTGCGAAATATCCTCGCGAAACTGCACCTGAGTAGTCGCATTCAGGCAGCACGGCTCCTGGCGACCGTTCGTGGGCAGTCGACACGCGGGACGCTCGGGCAATTCGGAGAGAGGTCCGGGCACCCGGGAGCGTCTGATCAGTGATGAGCGTGAGTTCCGGTTGGGGCACGATTCTCGGTAGACACATCGCGTTCCCATGGTGGCTGTTCGCGGTGATTGTTTCACTGTTCACCAACCCAGTCCCGATTGCGTCTGCCCACTCCTACCTCGTTCGCTCCGAACCGTCAGCCGGGCAGCTACTGGTCGAAGCGCCACGAGTGATCCAGTTATGGTTCTCCGAGGAACCCGAAACGCGTTTCTCGCAGGTGCAGCTCTTCACGACTGGCGGGACGGCGGTCCAGACGCTCCCGATGTCGATCGCACCAGAGGACCCCCGGGTTGCGGTGATCCGCCTCGCGCCATTGCCAGACGGGATCTACACGGTCTCTTGGCGTGCGGTATCCGCGGTCGACGGCCACACCACCGCCGGCAACTTCCCCATCGGGGTGGGCATCGGTCCCGAGACCGCAAACCTCGCCTCAGCGACCGCATCAGACGCGCCCTCACCGTTGGCGACCATGCCCCAGACTGCCATCCGTTCGCTTGCCTACTTTTCAACCAGCCTGGTGGCCGGTGCCATCTTATTCGGCTCCCTCGTCCTCGGCCCGGCATGGGCACGCCGACAGCGTTGGTTGGGGGATGCTTCCGCCATCCCGGCTAGCACAATCACATCCGCCTTCAGTCGGCTGCGACGCATCGCGTCTGCGGGTGTCATCGGCGGAGCCGTAGCAGCACTGGCGGGCGCGGTCGTGCAAGCGGCATCGAGTGCCGGAACCGGCTTGTGGGAGACCGTTGCACGGGTGACAGACCTCACTTCGCCGATCCCAACCCTGCTGTTGGAAACCCGGTACGGGCAAGTATGGGGTGCGCGCATGTTTGGCCTCGCATTGATCGGGGTCGCCATCACATCCCTGCGAGGCGCCGATGCAGTCACGGCACGGGGCAGGCAACGATGGGCGGTCGCAACCGTCTTTGCCACCCTCTGGCCTGTGACGATCAGCCTCAACAGCCATTCGGCCGCCCTGCCCGCGGGTATCGCCCTGCCAGTCGTGCCCCTGCTTGCCGACTGGGTACACCTGATCGCGGCCGGCACATGGGTTGGGGGCCTCGTCGCGCTTGCGACGACGGTCATCGCAACTCGCACAACTGACCGCACCGCAAACATCGCATTCATCGGCGCCCTGGTGGAACGGTTCTCGCCCCTCGCCCTCGCCTGCGTGCTGGTCCTCGCGATAACCGGCGCCTACCAGTCGGTGATCCTTGTCGCAAGCATCGGTGCGCTCACCGGAACCGATCACGGCTGGGGACTACTGCTCAAGCTCGGTCTTGTGGCAATCCTGATTGGCCTCGGCGCGATAAACCTCATCTGGGTCCGGCCGAGGCTCAGACACGGGTCCACTGGCTCCGTTCCCGACAGCGGGAACGCAGGACGTCAGGTGGCGATCCTCGCAAACGTCGTTGGCATCGAGGTCGTGTTGACCGTGTCGGTTCTGGTGATCGTGGGCGCCATGACCCAGTTGCAACCGGCACGGGATGCCTGGGCAGCGACAACCCGTGGCGTCTTCCGAGAGGCCGTTGCCGAGGATTTGCGCGTGCGCCTGCGTGTCATTCCGGGGGAAACTGGCTACAACACGTTCAGTTTGGGAATTACCACCCGGCTCGGCAAACCTTTCACCGAGGCACGCAAGGTCGCCCTGGTCCTGCGGATGCGCGATCACGAAATGGGGGACACCGAGCTGGTCCTGTCGCCTCGTCCCGACGGGCAGTTCGCCACCGGATCCGGCGTTGCAAGCATGGCCGGGACATTCGACATCGAGGCAGTCATCCGGCAGGACGGTCGTGACGACATCCGCATTCCCTATGTGATTGATCTCGATGTCCCCCCGATGCCGACCACATCGTCGACGACGTCGCCGGTTGGGAAGGGCGTCGTGGGCTCACCCGGTGCCTATGCGACACCGATTGCTCCCGCCGAAGCGCGCGCACTCCGTAATCCGATTGCAAACACCGTCGTGTCCGCCGACCGGGGCCGGCTAATCTACAACCAGTCATGCGTCACGTGTCACGGAGTGACGGGCAAGGGAGACGGGCCATCCGCGGTCGCGATACGCCCCCCGTTGCCTGATCTCTCACTGCACGTGTCCCAACACACCGAAGGTGAGCTGTGGTGGTGGGTGACGAACGGCATCGCCGGGCGTCCGATGCCCGCATGGCGAGACGCGCTCACCGATGACGAACGGTGGGACGTAGTCAACTACATGATCAGTGCGTTCAGTCCGAACGCCCGCCGGACACAGTGACGCCGCTTTCCAGACCGTCCTGCTACATTCGCGGCCCGTTTACGACTCGACACAATGACGGGCCACTGGGGTTCGGCGCAGGCAATGAGCCACATGTCAGTTCGACGGGACGATGGGGCGCGAAAGCGGAACAACCCAGCTGAACCGGACACGGACCGATGGGTCATGGGTCGGCACTGCAAGTATCGCGTCCCGGCCTGCACATTCGGACTGCAGCAGGTCGAGGACGGCCGATGCACTGGTCTCGTCAACGTGAGCGGTCGGCTCGTCCGCTAGGACGACGGATGGCCCATTCGCGAGGGCCCGCGCAATCGCCTCGCGCTTCTGCTGCTCACTGTTCAACTGGTCTGGTCGATGGCCGATCCGGTCACCCATACCGACCCGTGCAAGCAGGTCGGTGGCGTGTTGGTGCGGGAAAGTTTGCAGGTTGAAGGTCTGGAAGACGATCCCGATCTCCCGTCCACGCAATCGGTCCCGAGCGGGCTCGCGCAGCGAATGGACCGCATCGTCACCAGTCCAGACTTCACCGGAGCTGACCGGAGTGATCCCAGCCACTACATGAAGGAACGTGGTCTTGCCCGATCCCGACGGACCGCACAGATCGTCTGCCTCCCCTCGGCCAATCTGCAGTGCGTCCAGCTCGAGCGCGGTGACCGCTCCGCCATCGGGAGTTGGGTAGACCTTTCGGACGTCATGGATGCGGATTGCGGGTGAGTGCCTCGTCGATGTCACCGCTCAAGCCTGCCTGCGGAATGTGACCATCCAGTGAACCCGTCTCGTTGGGTTCGGCGTCGCACCACCCGCTCACCCGGTTGATGCAACGGGGGTTCGACGCAGCGATATAATGTCGAAGGCGCCTTTGCGGGGGTAACTCAGTTGGTAGAGTGCCTGCCTTCCAAGCAGACTGTCGCGAGTTCGAGT